>Ga0065711_1000311_pt1 | contig 78717 bp, 75 predicted proteins | sample Hoacrofraction12_FD_59098 | JGI IMG/M metagenome (GOLD analysis project Ga0065711, IMG submission 59098) | Hoatzin crop microbial communities from Cojedes, Venezuela - Epithelial fraction 12 v2 (version 2) | ecosystem: Host-associated > Birds > Digestive system > Esophagus > Crop | place...
TCATCCTTCACGCGGCGTTGCTGGGTCAGGCTTTCGCCCATTGCCCAATATTCCCCACTGCTGCCTCCCGTAGGAGTCTGGGCCGTGTCTCAGTCCCAATGTGGCCGATCAACCTCTCAGTTCGGCTACCGATCGTTGGTTTGGTGAGCCGTTACCTCACCAACTGCCTAATCGGACGCGAGGCCATCCTTCAGCGAATAAATCCTTTGGTCTTCGAATCATGCGGTTCAAAGACGTTATGCGGTATTAGCAACGATTTCTCGTTGTTATTCCCCACTCAAGGGCAGGTTCCTCACGCGTTACTCACCCGTCCGCCACTAGGTTAAAAACAAAAGCAAGCTTTCGTAAGTAACCCCGTTCGACTTGCATGTGTTAAGCACGCCGCCAGCGTTCATCCTGAGCCAGGATCAAACTCTCAAAAAAATCTTTGAGAGCCTTTTGGCTCTTATACTCTTTTTAAACTCAATTCATAGAATTGATTAGGTCCGTTTTTCTAAGTTCTGCATTCTATTCAATTTTCAAGATCCGCGCCCCTTTGCGGCCGCATGTATTCATGCCCTCTCGCAAAGTGCCTGATAATATTACTTCCTCAATTGGGTTATGTCAAGAACTTTTTTCGGTGAATTTTATATTTTTTTCAAAACATAAATTACCTTATATAATCGTCCGAACTTTTCCTTACTTTGCGTCTTCCGGACTGTGCGGATTTAAGTTTTCGAATGCGGACGAAAAGCGCGACGTTGCAGACAATAATTGCGGCGAGGAGTCCTGCCACCACAGATGCAGATACTCTGTTCTGAGAAACCCACAATGCCAAATCCGCGCGGGCCCCGTCGGCGGGCACCGGAGTCGGTGTGGGTGTCGCCCCGGAAACTTCCTCTTCGGCCTCCTCAACGTAATTCACAAGTTCGTCCCCCGGGTATTGCAGGGAATCGTACTCGGGCTGCTCGTCCTCAGGTGCGTTGATTGTCCTGTAGTCGCCCGTCGTGCCTATAACCCGCGTAACCGGGTCGGCTTCCCAACAGGCAAGGTTGCCGTAAGCCACAATCGATGCCATATACATAGTTGTATAAAAATAATAATCCATAGGAACGCCGCACATCGACACCATGACATCGTGCCCGTTCTCGTTCACGGAATAAAGCGTGATGCACTTGCCGGCCGCATTCGTGGTTCCGGTTTTGCCTCCTATTATGGCCGCGAGGTGCGAGTCGTCGCCGTTGGCTGTATTTGCCGCAAGCCATGGGTCGAACAGCAGGTAGTCCGTGTTCTTAACATAAGACCACGCCTCATCCTTGTGCAGATTCGTCGCCTTGAAAACATGTGTGGGGGAACTGATAAGAGTCTTGAAGTCCGCATTCTCCGAAGCCTCGGCAATCATCAGCGTCAGGTCATGCGCGGTGGTGTAGTGATCCTCGTCATGCAGGCCTGACGCATTCACAAAGTGCGTGCCGGCAAGCCCTAAGTTTGACGCGCGCAGGTTCATGAGGGCGGCAAATGCCGTCAGTTTGGCGATGTTTTCGACTTGCTTGCCGTTAATCACAACCGTCTCTTCCGCAGCTGTGGTCTCGGTCGTCTCGCCCTCCGGGGTTTGCGCGGACTCCGACGTCTCCGTCTCCTCCGTCTTATACGTTATGTACTCATCGAAAAAGGAAGCATTCACTCCATCCGGACCCACTGCGGTTCCGTCCGAAGGATAGTTTTCGAAAATCGCATCGACGACACCTTCGGCCAGAACATTTGCCGCGTCGTTTCCCGACGGCAGCATCAGGCCGTACAGGAGTTCTGAAACCAAAACCCTCTCTCCTACCTTAACGCCCATTACGGACGAATCGGATGTGATGTTGTCCATGGCGTTCTGTGAGACCGTGAGATACGCATCGGTGTCCAGATAGTCGAGGGCCAGCATGCAGGTCATAATCTTTGTCTGCGATGCCGGATAAACCTTCTCGTCGGGATTGCTGCTTATGAGAATCTCGCCTGTCGTCTTGTCGTAGACGCAATAGGACGAGCAGTGCACGTCACCGAGCGCGGGTACCGGGATGTCGGGCTGGCCGACCTCCGCCCTTGCGATGCCCGGGGCCAGGACGACCACGGACAATGCAACGCTTAGGATTTTGCTTAAAATTTTATTCTTCATCGCTTCCCTGTTCGGTCGGTGTCTCTTCTGTTACGGGTACATCTTCAGTTGCGGGAGGATCTTTTTCGACAGGTGTCGATGTCTCCTCGCCGTCCGCTTCTTCCTCTTCCTCCTCCATGTGATCGGTGAGAGTGAAGTCAACGATGGATGCGTTCTTCGATCTCATGAGGCGCACACCCGATGTCGCACGCGACAGCGTCGGAATTTCCGCAGCGCTTACGCGGATGACGACGCCCTGGCTTGTCATGATGAGCAAGTCCTGATTGTCCGTAACCAGAGTCGTGCCGACAAGTTTGCCGGTCTTCTCGGTAACCTTGTATGTGATAAGGCCCTTACCGCCTCTGTTCTGGACGCGGTACTCATCGATTCTGCTCTTCTTGCCGTACCCTTTCTCGGAGATAACGAGCATCAGACCGTCGTCGGTTACAGGCTCCATGCCGACAACCTCATCGTCGTCGCCGAGCTTTATACCTCTGACGCCCGTTGCGGTTCTTCCCATCTCACGAGCGTCGTCCGAATTAAATCTTATCGCCTTGCCCTGAGCCGTTACGATAACTATCTCCTGGCCTTTCTTTGTAAGGCGCACGGCAACGACATCGTCGCCATCCTTGATGTTGGTTGCGATAAGGCCGTTTCTGTTGATGTTTGCGTACTTGGATACCGCTGTTCTCTTAACGATACCGCGACGCGTCACAACTGTCAGATACATGGTCTCGTCTTCGAAACTGTCAATCGGGATGATATTTCTTATCTTCTCGTTGTCGCCGAGTTTCAGAAGATTTACGAGGGCAGTCCCCTTTGCGCTCCTCGACTGCGTCTCAGGAATCTTATAGCCCTTGATCTTGAAAACCCTTCCCGTGTCAGTGAAGCACAACAGGAACTTGTGCGTGGTGGTTGTAAGAATTTTCTCTACGTAGTCCTCCTCACGCGTGGACTGGCCCGAAATACCCTTGCCGCCCCTGTGCTGAGTCTTGTATGTATCCACGAGCTGCCTCTTGATGTAGCCCATGTGTGTGAGTGTTACAACAATATTCTGCTCCTGGATGAGGGACTCGTCGTCGATGTCCTCGAACGAACCTCCCATAATCTCTGTCTTTCTGGGAGTTGCGAACTTTCTCTTAATCTCGAGTATCTCGTCCTTGATAACCCCGTGCAGCATATCGATGTCGCTCAAAACCTTGCGGAAGTATTCAATCTCCTCGGTGAGAGCCGCAATCTCTGCCTCGAGTTTTTCTCTTTCAAGTCCGGTCAGTCGGCCGAGTCTCATGTCAACGATGTGCTGGGCCTGCTTATCGGAGAACCCGAATCTCTCGCACATTCTCTCTTTGGCCTCCTGCTCGGTTCTCGAAGATCTGATAATCGCGATAATCTCGTCGATGTGATCCATCGCAATGAGAAGTCCCTCATCGATATGTCTCTTCGCCTCGTCCTTCTCGAGATCGAACTGCGTTCTTCTCGTGATAACGTCTTCCTGGTGCTTGATGTAGTAGCCCAGAGCATCTTTCAGAGTAATAATCTTCGGCTCAAGTTTACCTTCCGCATCAGGCACGAGAGCGAGCATATTCGCGCAGCATGCGTCCTGCAGCGAGCAGTTCTTGTAAAGCTGGTTCAAAACGACATCCGGGTTTGCGTCCTTCTTGAGTTCAATAACGATACGAACCTGCTCGTTACGGTCGGACTCATCGCGCAGCCCCGAAATGCCCTCAACCTTCTTCTCCTTAACCAGATCCGCCATTCTCTCAATGAGACGCGCCTTGTTAACGGCAAAAGGCAGGTCGTGAACAATAATTCTCTGCTTAGCACCGCTCCCTTCAATCTCGGCATGGGCGCGGACCATAATCCTGCCCTTACCCGTTGTGTAAGCCTCGCGGATTCCCATAGTTCCGAGAATCGCACCGCCCGTCGGGAAGTCAGGGCCCTTAACAACCGTCATCAATTCATCGATTGTCGCGTCGGGGTTGTCAATCAACATAACAACGCCGTCAATAACCTCACCAAGGTTATGCGGCGGGATATTCGTAGCCATACCTACGGCGATACCGACCGACCCGTTTACGAGCAAATTCGGAAATCTCGAAGGCAACGCCACCGGCTCCATCTCGTGCTCATCGAAATTGGGTCTGAAATCAACCGTGTTCTTGTTGATATCCCTCATCATCTCCAGCGCAATCTTGGCAAGACGCGCCTCGGTATAACGGTACGCGGCCGGCGGGTCTCCGTCCAAAGAACCGAAGTTGCCGTGTCCGTCAACGAGCGGGTGCCTGAGCGAGAAATCCTGTGCAAGTCTTACAAGCGCATCGTAAACGGATGCGTCGCCGTGCGGGTGAAAACGTCCGAGAACGTCACCTATTGTTGTCGCGCACTTACGGTACGGCTTATCGGGCGTAAAGCCCTGAGTAAACATCGAATAAAGGATTCTTCTGTGAACAGGCTTCATTCCGTCCCTTATATCCGGCAGCGCTCTGTCGGATATAACCGACATGGCGTAGTCAATGAAGGATTTCTTCATCTCCCCGTCCAAATCAACGGGAATAATCGTATTCTGTTCGGATTTGAAAACAGCGTCCATCTCCGCTTCCTGGGCGAGTCGCTGTTGTTTCTTAATATCACTGTCAGCCATTAATAAAAACCTCCGATCGCATCATGCGATACTCTTCTAAACATACAAAGATGATTATAACATACTAATAATAATAATAAAAACGCGCGTGCGTAATAAATATAATCCATTGCAATTATAGTCACTTTGTAACCTTATGCGAGTAATTTTCAAATCAACCTGGATAACAACCTACAGCAGGTCGCAATGTCGGTGGAAACAGCACGAATCAACCTACATATCAACCTACGACAGGTCGCAATGTCGGTGGAAACAGCACGAATCAACCTACATATCAACCTACGACAGGTCGCAATGTCGGTGGAAACAGCGTGAATCAACCTACATATCAACCTACGACAGGTCGTGATGTCGGTGGAAACAGCATGAATCAACCTACATATCAACCTACGACAGGTCGTGATGTCGGTGGAAACAGCGTGAATCAACCTACATATCAACCTACGGCAGGTCGTGATGTCGGTGGAAACAGTGCGAATCAACCTACATATCAACCTACGACAGGTCGTGATGTCGGTGGAAACAGCATGAATCAACCTACATATCAACCTACGACAGGTCGCAATGTCGGTGGAAACCGCGTGAATCAGCCTCCACAACAACCTGTGACAGACTAACTATACAATACGAGGCACAGATATGGGCGGAATCAGATAAATTCGGACGCGAAAAAGCCCGGCAAGGCCGCTTTACAGGTCAAGCCGGGCTTATTTGTTGTTGAATTATTTGAGGCGCGCCTCAACGAAGGAACAGATCTCTGACTCGAGGACTGCGAGGTCTTCGGTTGCCTTGGTTCTGTCGGCGTCGTAGATACCCATGTATACTTTGAGTTTGGGTTCGGTACCGGAAGGACGCGCGCAGGCCCAGTCGATACCCTGAGACCCGCCAAGTTCGTAGAGCAGGACGTTGGACTTAGGCAGGGTGATGGGCGTTGTTTTGACGCCGTCTGCCGTGAATTCGTATCTGACAGATGCCTGGTAGTCGCGGACCGCGAGGACAGCGGGGCCGCCCAAAAGGGTCTTTGCTTCTTCTGCGTTCTTGCAGTTGTCCAGTTCCTCACGCATGGAAGCCATGGCGTTTCCGATCTTCTCGATACCTTCTTTGCCTTCGAGAGTGAAGCTGACAGCCTTCTCGGCGCCGTAACCGTATTTCTCGTAGACGTGCTCGAGGCGGTCGGCTAAGGTCTCACCGTTGTCGAAAGACTGTGCCGCCATGCCGCAGATAAGCATTGCGGCGACAACAGCGTCTTTGTCGCGGACGTCGCGGCCGGCTAAATAGCCATAACTTTCTTCGAAACCGAACTGGAAGTGCTTTTGGCCGAATTCGTCGTCGAGTTTGATTCTCTCGCCGATGAATTTGAAGCCCGTGAGGGTCTCCTGAAGTTCAACGCCGAACGCGTCGCAGACAGCCTTTGTAAGCTTTGTGGAAACGATTGTCGTGACGGCAAAGGAATTCTCGGGCAGGGTCCCTGCCTTCTGCTTGGAAGACAGAACATAGTCCAAGAGCATCAGACCCATCTGGTTGCCGGTGAAGCACTTGTAAGACCCGTCCGCGGTTTTTGCGGCGACACCGATTCTGTCGGAGTCGGGGTCGGTTCCGAAGACAAGGGACGCATCGGTCTTCTTGGCCAATTCAATTGCCATCGACAGAGCCGCAGGGTCTTCCGGGTTCGGGAGCTTGACCGTGGGGAACGAGCCGTCGGGCAACTCCTGCTCGGGGACAACCTGAATGTTCTTGAAGCCTACGGCCTTGAGGATTCTTCTGACAGGCTTGTTGCCGGAGCCATGCAAAGGTGTGTAGACGATGCTCATGTCGGCCTGACGGTCGATTGCGTCTTGGTCTATTACGAGGTGTGTGAGCATCTCGGTGTACGCTTCGTCGATCTCGGGGCCGAATTCTTTGATGAGGCCCGCGGAAACGGCTTCGTCGTAGTCCATTGTTTTGATTGTTCTGATGTCGGTTATGGCCTCAATGCTCTTGAGGATTATGTCGGCAGCCTCGGGCGGCACCTGTCCGCCGTCTTCGCCGTAGACTTTGTAGCCGTTGTATTTGGCCGGGTTGTGGGAAGCGGTGATCATGACACCGGCCGCAGCCTTAAAGTAGCGGACCGAGTAGCTGCAGACGGGAACCGGACGCAACTCATCGGACAAAAGGCTCTTTATGCCGTACGCAGCCAAGGTCGTGGCTGTGATTTTCGCGAATTCGGGAGAGAAGTGTCTCGAGTCGTAGGAGATGACAACGCCCCTCTCTACTGCCTCAGGGCCGCAGGAGATTATGTACTGCGCAAGGCCCGCCGAAGCTTTGGCTACGGTATAAATGTTCATGCGGTTGGTTCCGGCGCCGAGTACACCGCGGAAGCCGGCCGTGCCGAACTCTAAGTCTTTGTAGAATCTGTCTTCTATTTCCTTCGGATCGTCCTTGATTGCCGCAAGTTCGGCTCTGGTGGTCTCGTCGAAATACGGGTCTTCGCACCAAAATTTGTATGTGTCCATGTAAGACATAAAAACACCTCCGTTTTTAATACTTTTCAGATAAAAACTATAGCAGAAAATCAGGCCCTTTGCGCCTTTTTCTTCGGCTTTTTCGCAGATTTGTCGAAAATGGCAATCCCGCACAAAAGAACGACGCCGCAGACAGAGGCTGCACACCCTATGTTAAACCCGGGAGCCCTGAATTCAAGCGCGACAGTGTGTGTGCCCGAGGGTACATCGAATGCCACGAGAGCGTCCTGATACGGTGTGATTTCGGCCTCCTGCCCGTCGATTTTCAAAGTCCAGCCGTCCTCGTAAGGGATTGTTGTCAGAACCGTGTGACCGGCTTTGACGTTTGTCTCGAATTCAACGTAACCGTCTTCCATGGAAACGAGCGTGACCTCGCTTGTGTCAATCGAGGAGAACTGCTCCTTGAAAGATGCATAGTCGAAGCGGGAGACGTTGACGTCCATTACCTTAAGAGAATCGGAATCGGACAGGAGCGAGACCTTAACAGTCTCCCCGCCGTCGAAGTCGCCTAAGCGGTAAATCTGTGAATAGAACGTGCCGTCGGTCGCGCTCGACAGCAGGATGCCGTTGCAGTAGACGCTCATGGTCGAAAGCGTTGTCGGAACGGAGATGTTCAGGTAGTACTCGCCTTCCTCGGGAACATCGAATGAGTAGTCCACAACTATCGGAATGTTTTCGTTCTGGCGATAGTAAACATCTGTATTCTCGGTTGCTTTTTCAAAAGCCTTGTCCTCGTTGCCGAGAGGGTCGGTATCAGAAGTTGTGTCGGCATCCGAATCTGTCTCGGCATTTTCTTTTGCCTCGAGCGCGGCATGGGATGTGTAGTCGGTCTCATCGTAGGATGTGGCATTTTTAATCTCATCAAGCACTATCGCCGAATCATCCAAACAGATATAGAAATCTTCCGTGAAGTTGTCCGGGAAGAGCGATTTGTACCAGTCATTCTGGAATGCAAAGTAGTTCTTGTCGGACGTTGCCGTCTCCAGTTGATAGAAATCAAAATCGCGCGCGGAGGAATCTACCGCGAATCCTAAACTTAATGCATTCTGGTTGACATAGAAATTGTAGCCGCAGTCAAACGAATCGTTGCCCGCAAGGCCGGCCAAAGTGTATTCGCGCAGTGTCGCGACGGCGCCTACGGACAGGAACGCATCGGTCGCAGGAGCGCTGTAGCTGTAGGATACGGCGAAATAATTGTAGTTAACCGTGTAACCCAGTTGCTTTAAGAACCTGAAGAAGGTTTTATTCGAGCTTGAGTTGAAGAACGACACGCCGCTATAGTCCCCAAACATCGACTCGCCTTCGCCGGTTAAGTATTTTGTTGAGTAAAGGGTTGTTTTCTCGGAATCAGCCCTCACGGCCCCCGTGACTTCGTATGTTAAGTCGGACACCTCACCCAGTTCCTGCATGGCATAGATTGAATCGATGTATTCGGATGCCTCCCCTTCGTAAACCGTGAAGGTCGCCAAATCCGCCGACAGCAGGGGCTCGGCGTAGATAACCTCGAACCCGACAATGAGGGCCAGAATAAACGGCAGAAGCTGAGGCATGTTAGGCGCCAGGTCGCTCCAGTTTGTTTTGCCCATCAGAACAAAGATTGTGAAATAGACGGCGATCAGGACCAGATTCCACAGGAACCTTCCGTCGTAGGATTTCATCTCCCCGATGCTGCCCGCGACAAAAAGCGCTGCGGCAACGATGCCGAAGGAGATGAGAAATTCTTTCTTTGTGACTTCGCGGATTTTCTCCAAAGCCCTCAGTGTTATCACAAGGAATATCGGATAGAAAACAAACACATGCCTGTGCGAGAACCAGTTCGGCTCGTCGAAAACCTGCCACGCGATATCCAGGAAATACACGGCGGTCGACAAATATACAAATATCAGGGCGATAAGATGCACACGGCGCGTCTTGCCGGCATACGCCTTGGATACGAAGTAGACAACCAAAAGGCAGGTGACCATGAGGCTTAAGAAAAGCCACGGCAGATTGTACGGCATAACGTCCGCAAACTCTCCGGACTCACCTAAAAACATCTGATTGATTAAATCCAGGAATGTATATCTGACATAGTCCGAGGACTGACTGTACAGGGTTTTGTCTGCGTTGCGGATTGTATCGAGCCCGACGGGTATCAGAATCACACACAGAATCAAAGCGTCGGCTATTGCCAGCAGCACGTATTTGCCGCAGATCTTAAGGCTTTCTTTCCAAGGTTTTTGCAGGCTGTAAAGTCTTGTAGCAAGATAGAGAAAACTGAAGATTCCGACCATGTAGGCAATGTAGTAGTTTGCGACAAAAAGCCAGAGCAAAGTTATGACTATACCCTTGTACTTTCCCTTGGCGATGAACTTTTCGATGAAATAAAGGAGAAGCGGCAGGAGCATGTAGCCGTCGTGCCACATAATCTGGAAGCCGTAGGCGACCATGTAGGACGAAAACGCATAGGCGACGCCGAGCAATACCGGCCAGCGGGATTTTTTGTCTTCCGCACGGGTCCGAAGGAACATGCACATAAACGCGGAAGCAAAGGACATCTTGAAGATGAGTGCGATTACGACAAACTGCTCGACGGCGCTCACGCCTTCGGCGGCATAGATTAAATTGGCAGGGCTCCCTAAATAGTAGCCGAAGGTTGCCATGAAGTTTTTGCCGAGGCCCGCTTGGAACGAATAGGTCAAATTCGAGATTAAGTGGTCCGCGCCGAGAGACGAGAGTTTGTTGTTGTACATCGCCAGGAACGGGACGTACTGGGCGGTCATGTCGCTCAAGGACAGGACGAAATTTCCGAACGGATAAACGTCGCAGATAAGACACAGGAAAATATATCCGAAAAAAGTTATCAGGAACGCGGCCAAAGGCTGCAGGGAATATTTGAGTTTGGGCGGCGATTTAAGACTTTTTACCTCATCCATTGTAAAATGCCTCCCGCCTTAGAAAAGTCTTTGATGTATCAATCAAAGCGCTTTTTGATTATAATAAAATACGGTAAATCTTTCAATCGGAGGCCGACACCATGCTGATAAGTCTTGTGGTTCCGTGTTACAACGAACAGGAATCGCTGCCGTTTCTCTATAACGCAATTTCCGAGGTAAGAGCGGGACAGAAAAGTGCCGGCAATACTTTTGAATTTATTTTCGTAAACGACGGGTCGCGCGACAAGACCGCTGATGTTATTAGGGATTTGGCCGCAAAAGACCCGGATGTCAAATATGTTTTCTTCTCTAGGAACTTCGGCAAAGAGGCCGCGATGTACGCGGGGCTCGTCAAGTCAAAGGGCGACTATGTCGCAATCCTGGATGCCGACATGCAGGACCCCCCGTCCCTGATTCCACAGATGATCAAAGATTTGGATTCGGGCGAATACGACATCGTTGCGGCAAGGCGTGTCACAAGAAAAGGCGAGCCTCCGATAAGATCGTTTTTCGCGAGATGCTTTTACAAGCTCATAAACAAAATGTGTGAAGTTGAGATTGCCGACGGCGCACGGGACTTCAGGCTCATGACACGCCCCGTTGTGGACGCAATCATCTCCGTTTCCGAGCGCCAGCGCTTCTCCAAGGGCATTTTCGCGTGGGTCGGGTTCCGCACAAAGTGGGTCGAGCACGAGAATGTCGAGAGGGTCGCCGGAGAGACCAAGTGGAGTTTCTGGAAACTTTTCAGGTACGCCGTCGACGGCATCGTCGCATTCACCACCGCGCCTTTGAGAATTGCGACATACACCGGCTTCGGCCTGGCAATGCTGGCCTTTGCCTACCTCGTCTACTACTTCATCCGCGCGGTGATTTTAAAGATTTACAACGAGGTCCCGGGCTACCCGTCCTTGCTCTGCTTCATCCTCTTCATCGGCGGCCTTATCCTCATGTCCTTAGGGCTAATCGGCGAGTACATCGGCCGCATCTACACCGAGACCAAAGAGCGCCCGATTTACATCGTCTCCGAAGAGGAAGACGCCAAGTAAGAGAAGAAGAAAGTCTCCTCATAGTCATTCACATAGAACTGCTCAAAAACGGACGGTGCCAGGTCCGCGTTTTGTATGTCGCCGAAAGACACAATCTCATTCTCAGGCCCCGGGTCGCCGACCGCAGTCGATCCCAAGACCACAAACAATTCAAACGCCGCAGGAAACGCGGATGCCATAATGAAAAGCACCAGCGCACAGATTTTGACATTCTCTTTCAGGGGTCTCTTCTTCCCCGCCTTCTGCTCTTCCTTATCCTTCTCGAAAATATCAGCCACAAAAGATGACATCATCACACACAGAGCAAAAAGCGCGGGCATCGAACCTCTCATCGCAAGGTCATTCTGATAGGTAATCTTGAAAAGCGGAATTACCGCCAAAGTTATAAGACATGCGATGAAGATTGGATTTTTCTTTTCGCGCTTCCAAAGAATAATCGCATAAGGCACTACCTCAAGTAAAAGCAGTATGCAGTAAGACAAAACAAATTTGCCGAAAGACGAGAAATAACTCCACGACATGCCTTTTTCGGTAACGGCGCCCGATGCGGACATATAGTAACTGCCGAAGATGAAAAGCAGAGCCGCGGCCGAGACGATATTATCCCACGTGAAAATTTTCCTTATGCCGCCCTTGACTCCCTTTACCGCAACGATGGGCAGAATTCCTATGGTGGCCCAGGGTGAATATGCAAACATCACGCCTGCGATAAGGCCCGTACCTGACGCCGAAGGCAGAAGCAAAACAAGCGTTGTTATCAAAAAACACGGAACGCACTGATTGAAGACGTTGCCCAGATCGACGAAGTTTGAGATGTAGGAGAAATTGCGGACATAACCTTCAAGCCACAGCCAGTCTTCGTAGTGCGTTATCTCGTGTGCGATATAAGGCAACAGATCGAGGCCTCCGAAGAAAACATAAAACCAAACGCACGAAAGACTCGGGCGACCGATGTAAAAAGCCATCGCAAGGAACGTCAGAAAAATTCCCGCGGCGGTCCAAATCAAAAGAAAGAAATTTCCCGCGGCCAAAGAATTTCCGCAGATTTTTCCGATGAGCGCGGCCGGCATCCAGTATGTGAAGTAATAGCAAAACGCGGCCTTCCCTTCGGTCCCGAGCATGGAAACGACATCCGGATTTGTCTGCGTCGAATAGTCGTAGACAACGGGCCAGTCGTAGTTTATGAGGTCGTTTAAAATCGCGCGGCGGTAGGAGTGGTCCTGCAGGGTATAAATATATTCGCCGATTCCGATTACAAATGCGGTCGCGACGGACAGGACTATGAATCCTACGAAATAAGAGAGCGGTATTTTGAGGTCTTTGTTTTCGATATGACGCAGGGCAAAAAACGCAAGTGCGCAGAACAAAATGCCTGCGGGGATTCCTATGTAAAGTTTGAGGTAGCCTGTGCAAAAAATCACGACGGGCAGAACGAGCCAGATAAGGCACGCCCCCATCAGGGTTTTGAATCTGATTTTTATGTTGCCGTCAAATGAGGCGGTATTGTTTAAGCTTGTGACTTCCCGCATCGCAATCTCCTGATTTTCTTCAAGGCTTTTATATTATAATAGCCTCGTAAAAATTTAAATTAACGGGAGGCAAATTATGTCAAAAAAATCAGACGGACTTTCCAAAAAACAGATAAAACAGATGAGCGAAGAGTTCAACTCCAAGCGCGCGAACACAATCGCCGCAAACGCCGCTTCAAAAAACGGTGTACTCAAGGCGTGTTGCGATTTAAAGGAAGCGCGCAAGTACACGGACACATTCTCTGTCGACTTGAAGCAAGGCAAAATCACCAACCAGAAAAATTCCGGGCGCTGCTGGATTTTCGCTGCGATGAACACCTTCAGATACGAGATAATCAACAAGTACAATCTCGACAATTTCGAACTGTCGCAAAACTACATTTTCTTCTACGACAAACTGGAGAAAGCCAACTACTTCCTCCTCTCCGTCATCAAGACGGCTGATGAGCCCGTGGACGGAAGACTTTATTCCTTCATCAACACGGATCCTCTGTGTGACGGCGGGCAGTGGGACATGCTCTCAAACGTTGTCGCAAAATACGGTGTATGCCCCGTCTCGGCCTACCCGGATTCGGCAAACGCCACGGCATCCACATGGCTTGACGAGTTCCTCACCTCCTACTTAAGGGAAGCGGCCGTCAAGATCAGAAAAGCAATAGCAAAGAAAGCATCCGCCGACAAAATCGAAAAGATTCGCCTCGACGCCGTATCTGACGTCTACCGCGTTCTCGCAATCACTTTGGGCGAGCCTCCGAAGAAATTCGACTTAACCCTGCGTGACAAAGACGACAAGGTTATTCAGGAATTCGGCATCACCCCGAAGGAGTTCTACGACAAGTACGTCGGAATCGACCTTGCAAACAGAGTATCCCTCATCAATGCCCCTGCGGAAAACAAGCCTATGAACAAAACCTACACGGTTAAGTTCTTAGGCAACGTCGCTGAAGGCAATCCGGTTACATATTTAAATCTCCCTATTGAGAAGTTAAAGGAAGCAGTAATTAAGCAACTCAAAGACGGCCACCCCGTCTGGTTCGGCTCCGACTGCATGAAGTTCTCTTTAAGAGACGAGGGTATCTTCGACCGCAAAGCCTGCGGCGCCGAGGAATTCTTTGACATCGAATATAAATTCACCAAGGGCGACCGCCTGATCTACGGCGACTCCGCCATGAACCATGCGATGGTTATCTTAGGCGTCAACCTCGACAAGGACGGCCAACCGGACAGATGGAGAATCGAAAACTCCTGGGGCGAGAAAGCCGGCATGAAAGGCTACTATGTTGCCTCCGACTCCTGGTTCGACGAGTTCGTTTATCAGGTCGTCGTAGACACCAAGTACCTCAAAGCCGCAGACAAAAAACTCCTGGATCAGGCTCCCATCGAACTCGAACCCTGGGACCCGATGGGAACGCTGGCCGACTGACATATCCTTGAATACCTACCTTTTTAGTAGTATTATCGTAAAAAATCTCAGAGGTTAGGATTTCTTATGAAAATATCTACAAAAGGCAGGTATGCCTTAAGGGTTCTGGTCGACCTGGCCGAACACAGGAGCGACGAATTCGTTGCCCTCAAAACCATGGCCGAGCGCCAGAACATATCAAAGAAATACTTGGAACAAATTGTCCCCCTTCTGAACCGCGGCGGACTCCTTATAACGGGCCGCGGCTACCAAGGGGGATATAAACTTTCCAAACGACCGGATCAAATCACCGTCGGCGAAGTTCTTCGCCTGACCGAGGGCGACTTGGAACCCGTCACCTGCCTCATCGGCGGTCACCCGGAGCAGGTCTGCGAACGCGCCGCCGACTGCCCCACCCTTCCCGTCTGGCAAGGCTTAAGCAAAACAATAAACAACTACCTGGATTCCATAACCATTCAGGACATAGTCGACCAAACCATCGGCTCTTCAGGAAATAATTACGTAATTTAACCGCATCCGGAAATAAGACAGAGAACAAACCAAGGTTTGTTCTCTTAAAAATTTCCGGATACGGTTAATTTACTTGGAGCCTTTTCGAGTAAGAATAACTTTAACTGTTTTTACGATAATCTCAAAATCCAGAGCCAGGCTGAAATTGGAAATATAGTATCTGTCGAGCTCGCACACTTCCTCAAAATCTTTAATATCAGATCTTCCGGATATCTGCCACATTCCGGTCAGGCCGGGTTTCATCGCAAGACGGCTCATGTGATCGGGCCTGTAGTGCTCGTATTCCTCCAGCGTCGGAGGACGGGTGCCTACAAGGCTCATATCGCCCTTCAGAATATTCAGGAACTGCGGGAACTCATCGATACTCGTTCTTCTCAAAAATCTGCCGATCGGAATGACACGAGGGTCATCTTCCATCTTGAACATCTGTCCCTGCATCTCGTTGTCCTTGAGCATCTCGCGCTGCTTTTCCTCGGCACCGACTTCCATGGAACGGAATTTATAAAGCGTAAATTTTCGACCGTTCAAACCGACACGGGTCTGCTTGAAGAAAATCGGGCCCGGGGACTGAATGAAAATGATGGGGCCGAAGATAATCGTGAAAATAAAGGTGAACACCAATCCGACAATGGATGCGATGATATCAAAGAACCTCTTTACCACCTTCTGCTCCGGCGTAATCGGGGTCATGGTTGAGCTGATAAATGTCATGTTCCCGATTCTGTCTACCGTCATGTTCGGAACCTCATGGAAGAAAATATCGCTCATGACGTGCACCGTGATACCCATGGACAAAAACCACGATACCAGGTTACCTGTATCCTTAATCTCGCGCGCTTTCGCTCCGATGAAAACCTCATCGACAACATGGGTACGCAGCAACTCGGGAATATCGTTTTTGTAAACAACCTTAATCCCCTCAATCGGCGTGTAGCGCTTCTCCTTGTCGAGGAGCATAACCCTGTCAATCTGGTACATGTCAAGGCTCGAAGAATTCAGGAGATTGTCAATCATTCTTTTCGCATTTTCCCTGTAAGACACAATAACAACGTGAATCTTATTTCCCGACTGCTTAATCTGCCTCAGGATTACCTTCTTCCAGACAATCCTCAAAATGTACTGCAGCAGGAAGTTCGCAATAAAGAAAGTACCCACGAACAAACGAGAGTGAATCTGCACGGTCTTCATCGCAAACAAAAGCAAAATAATCGCCGAGAAAAGCAACACGTTTTGCTGCAAAACCTTATAAAACTCAATCAGATACCCGCGCTTCAGAATGCCGCTGTGAAACGGGTATACAAAAACAATGACCAGGTAAAGGAGAACAGTGTATAAATTAAGTTGCGAATAGTTTGCGGGAGTGTCGAAATCGCTCGAGAAACGCAAAAGATAAGCCCCGATAAAAGATACTTCCAGCGCCGCCAAATCCAGGAGGATAAAATCTATATGCTTAATTCTCGATCCGCTTTTCTTCTCCATATTTTTTACCCATGCGTAAGTTTTACTATTATATTACTTTTCGCGGACATTTCTATCTCACCCACATTTATTAAAAAACACAAAAAATAAAGGGCGGCAACCCGAATTTTAGGTTACCGCCCTAAAGAACAAAGTAAACATCAATCAGCGAAAAGCGCGGTCGACAAATACCGATCCCCCGTATCCGGCAGCAGCGCCACGATGTTCTTGCCCGAAAACTCAGGCCGCTTGGCAAGTTCCGTCGCCGCCCACAAAGCGGCCCCGGAAGAAATCCCTACCAACACACCGTCGGTCTTTGCAATCTTACGACCCGTGGCAAAAGCGTCTTCATTTTCAACCGGAATAATCTCATCGTAAACGGATGTATTCAAAGTATCCGGCACAAATCCCGCACCGATTCCCTGAATCTTATGCGCCCCGGCAACACCCTTGGACAACACCGGCGACCCGGCCGGCTCCACCGCCACAATCTTTACCGAAGGATTCACAGATTTAAGATACTCTCCGACACCCGTTATCGTACCGCCCGTTCCGACGCCGGCCACAAAAACATCAACCTTCCCGTCCAGATCCTTCCAAATCTCAGGCCCGGTCGTCGACTTATGCGCCGCGGGATTTGCCGGATTCACAAACTGCCCCGGAATAAAACTGTTCTCAATCGTTGAGGCAAGTTCCTCAGCCTTTGCGATTGCGCCTTTCATGCCGGCCGCGCCGTCGGTCAAAACCAACTCGGCCCCGTACGCCTTCAAAAGATTTCTTCTCTCAACGCTCATGGTCTCGGGCATCGTGATAATAATCCGATATCCGCGTGCCGCGGCAATCGCGGCCAAACCGATTCCGGTGTTCCCCGACGTCGGCTCAATAATAACCGCCCCGGGCTTCAAAAGTCCTTTCTCCTCAGCATCTTCAATCATCGCCTTGGCAACTCTGTCCTTAACGGACCCCGCCGGATTCAGATATTCAAGCTTTACATACAGATTCGCCGACAATCCCTCGGATGAAATATAATTCACGGGCTTCAATAACGGTGTGTTCCCTATAAGTTCGGTAATTGATTCATAAACAGCCATGTCATTTCTCCTTTTTATTTAATTTCTACAAAACCTACGACTTTAATAGGCTTTATTTTATCACCCGATTTTTCTCTGTCAACACTTTTTTGTAGCAAATCATGTACCCCTACAGGTTACCAATGCGAGTACAAATCGCCTGTTTGTAGCAACGTCGGTACCCCGGCAGGTTACCGATGCGAGTACAAATCGCCTGTTTGTAGCAGCAACGGTACCCCGGCAGGTTACCGTTGCGAGTACAAATCACCAATAAAATGAGGACCCGGAACGCACGTCGGATGTTAAGGGGGAAATCCTTCATGCATTCACGGGTCCTCGAAGCAGGGCCGCCCTGAGGGTGGCCCCGTCCTTATTCCCAAAAACAAAGGCGAAAAAATTTTCCTTTCACTTAACAGACACAGAAATTAAGCAAAAGGTTCATTCGGATGGGAATTTATTTTGAACTGAAGAACAAATTAATCCGGCTTTTTGATTTCTTTGATATCAGAGTCGAAAAAACACAGACAGGCAATAAACGGCAGGAGTGTCGTAATCGGGTAGCCGAGTCTGAACTCCGTTGCGATGAGGGCCGCCAAAAGCATCGTGGCAATAAGTGCGAGAGACGGAATTGTGAAGATTGCCCCGCGGCTTTTGCGTAGGAGCAGAACCGCAAAAAGAATAAGCGTAAACCATCCGGCAAGCCCGGGATTGACAAAGAATTTTCCGAAATCGTTGGTTGCGTAGTAGTCTCTCCAGAAAGTGAGGTTATCCTGGTATTCGATTACTTTATCGGATTGATAAACGTCCACATCGGACTCCAGAATCCAATACCAGTAAACAATATGGTAACCGTTGCTTGGGTTTACATATCCGTTTGTCTGATCCACCCATGCTTTCATGTATTCCAGCGGATGCGTAAGCCCTACCTTGAGCCACAGCGCATAGAATCTGACCATGTTGTTTTTTAAATATTCCTGATCTCCTTCGTTACGAATCAGGTCTCTTATGTAGTCGTAAATTCCCGGATTGTAGGTCTCTGCAATACGCGAAGTGTCCATGAAATTATTAAGGAATGCCATATCTTCGGCATCCAAATCGTTTTTGTCGACAATGGTCCTCGAGATTTGCTGCATCGGCACGGACATCCCTTCAACCGTATCGTGCTGCGGTATATCCTGTGCCGCCAGGACAGGATATTTGAGGATCATGGAAACGATAAAAACAGCGCAAAGACAATATATTACTTTCTTGTTTGTCTTTCTGAAAATAAAAACTACGACAACAAGTGTCAGGGCAAATGCAATCGAACCGTTGGTTCTGAAAAGGCACATTGCCAGGGCTCCGATACAAAGCAAAACATAGTCCTGCACGGGGGTCTCAGCGAATTTTTTCAATATACGCAAAAGAGATGTCAGGAAAATCACAATCCCCGCTGTAAAAAGAGTGTCCTTCCAAATGGTGAGTGCCATGTAAAGATTCGGGGGAATTATAGTCAGGTACAAAAGAACGACCGCCAGAACCGGTGTGGGCACATTGCATTCGGACAGGGTCGAAAGCATATAGGCAAAAGTTGCCGCCATGATGATACATTGTGCAACAGTTATGATACCTATGGCATCGGTTACATTACCGTACAGTTTAAGACCCAGGGTAAAGAAAATCCGCATGAATTGGGTGTGGTAGTACGGATGGTGGTTACTGTACTCCCCGTTAATTATCTGACTTAACTGGTTCTGACTGTCCGAACATATCCCGCCCGGCCAGAAACACACAAAGAGAAACCCAAGATATATAAGACACGCAAAAACAAAAGAAAACCAATAGACCGATGACGGCGAAAACGAGGTTTTTAACTTTGCGGCTTTACCGGAAATTTTTTCCGACAAAAGGAGTGCCGCCGACACAACCGTCGCGAAAACAATGCTTCCGGAGATACCGAGAAGGACAATCCCGACTCCGATACTGCCATCCGTTTTCTCATACACGGGATAGTTCGAAATGCTTACAAAAAAACCGAACACTATCGACAGGAAAAAGAGAATAAGGATATTCGCCTTACGCTTTGTCAGGACTTTTTTGAAGGAATCGAAATATCTGTATATCAGAATAAGCGATAAAAGTCCCGCTATAGCAAGAAGTCTGTAACTCGGGGCATGTGAGTATCCCAACCCGAAATTATCGCTGTACGAAAATTTAATCCAGTACAAAGCGGATAAACCACACGCAGCGGCTGCCGCAGTGAAAAAGGTTTTTTGTTTTATCTTTAAGACCGTAGCGCAAAGTTCCCCTGAATATTCACCGTATAAAACAAGACCTGCGCCAACAAGATAAATAACAAGGAACCTTCCGGCCGACATTTTAAATTCCGTCGGCTGCGACTTTGTTATCACGCTCCATATGGAAAGGCTTGTTAAATTGAAAATAATTATTTCCGCAATGAAAGATACAATCGCAATCTTTACAGTCGAAACCAACGCTCCGATAAGTCTGTCGTCGCGGCTTACAAGAAACGGGTATACCGGGACAAGCATAGCGCAAGTCAGGAAAAACACCAAAACGGAATTAATCGCATTGCCGGCGACATTTGCCGCAAGCCCGATAAAGACCCTTACGAGAATCAGCAACAAAGACAAAAGAACGCAGAAGTAAATCAGCGTAAATCCGATTGCTCTGCGTTCGTTTTTGTTGTCTTTTCCTTTGAAGAATTTAGGAATATTAAGTTTGTGAATATTGGTCCCGGATGCCGGGGTATATCTGAAAACAAAACACAGAAATATAATCCCCGTTACTGCCGGTATAAGTATCAGGTATAAATATTCACTCACCTAAATGTTCCCTCTCCGTGTCAAAGTTGTACCGTCATAATCTCGATGATTTGAGGCTCGATGGGCTTGTCTGAATAGTCGGTTCTTGTGTCGGCGATTTTGTCGACAACATCCATGCCCTCGATGACCTTGCCGAAGGCGGCGTACTGGCCGTCCAAGTGCGGGGAGGTCTCATGCATGATGAAGAACTGGGAGCCCGCGGAGTTCGGGTCCATTGCGCGTGCCATTGAAAGAACGCCGCGCTCGTGCTTTAAGTTGTTCTCAACGCCGTTTGCGGCGAACTCGCCCTTGATGGTGTAGCCGGGCCCGCCCGTGCCTGTTCCGTTGGGGCAGCCGCCCTGGATCATGAAGCCCGGGATTACGCGGTGGAATGTAAGGCCGTTATAGAAGCCGCTTCCTGCGAGTTTTACGAAATTTTCGACGGTTATGGGGGCAATCTCGGGATAGAGCTCAGCCTTGATTACGCCGCCGTCTTTCATCTGAATCGTTACGATAGGGTTTGACATATCTTTATCTCCTTTACCTGTTTGTTCTGTGCGATCTTAAAATGTCGTCCTTTATTTTCCACAACTTGCGCGACAGGTCGACATAGTATCTGTGCGGGTTCTCGAATCTCTTTACAGAATCCCAGAGCGAGTCGATTTCCTTCGTGCAGTGCGCGCGGATCTCATCGATATCGGGAACATCGTAGACAAGCTTGCCGTGGTCAAAGATCTTAACCAGAAGTTTTCTTGTCGTGTAGTCCTCGAGCGTCTTCTCCTTCCAGGTCTGGATGGGGTCGAAAATCTCGTACGGTTCGCCACCTGGGATTTCCTCGCCTTCAACCATTATAACGTCGGCCATCGCCTTGCCCGTGGCCTTGTCGAAGAATCTTACGACTTCCTTGCTGCAGGGGTTCGTGACCTTGCCGACGTTCTCGGAAATTTTCATCTTCGGAATAATATTGCCGTCTTTGTCCTCGATTGCCGCGATTTTGTAAACGCCTCCGAACACGGGCTCGGCCTTGGATGTTATCAGGCGCTCGCCGACACCGAAGGAGTCGATGCACGCACCCTGGTTGATGAGGTCTCTTATGAGGAATTCATCGAGAGCGTTCGAGACTGTGATTTTGCAATCCTCAAGCCCCGCGTCATCGAGCATTTTGCGCGCCTTCTGCGTCATATAGGTAAGGTCGCCGCTGTCGATTCGGATGCCTTTAAGTCTTTGGCCCATGGGCTCCAAAACTTCCTTCGCGCATCTTATCGCGTTCGGGATGCCGCTCTTTAAGACATCGTAGGTGTCCACAAGAAGAACTGTGCCCGAAGGATATGTTTTCGCGTAGGCGGCAAAAGCATCGAACTCCGTGTCGAAAAGCATAACCCAGGAATGTGCCATGGTCCCGGAGAGAGGAATGTTAAACTGCTCCCCGCAGATTGTGCACGATGTTCCGGCAGCGCCGGCGATATAAGCGGCACGCGCGCCCAAAACGGATGCGTCGTAGCCTTGCGCGCGGCGCGCTCCGAACTCCATTACGGGCCTGCCTTCGGCCGCCCTTACGATTCTCGCGGTCTTGGTTGCAATCAAACTCTGATGGTTGATTGTGCAAAGAAGCGCGGTCTCCAAAAGTTGGGCCTGGATGACGGGACCCCTTACCTTAACCAAAGGCTCTCTCGGGAACACAACCGTGCCTTCGGGGACTGCCCAGACATCGCAGGTAAACTCAAAGTTTTTGAGGTACTCGATGAACTTATCGTTGAAGCCATACTTTTCTTTGAGGAAAACCAAATCGTCGGCGCTGAACTTCAGGTTCTGCAGATAGTCTATTACCTGCTCCAAACCCGCCGCAACGGCGTAACCGCCCTGCTCGGGAACATCCCTGAAAAACATGTCGAAATATGTGATTACATCGCCGCAACCGTTGTCGAGATAACCGTTTGCCATGGTGAGCTCGTAGAAATCGGTTAACATGCTCATGTTGGTTCTGTCGTTCCAGGACATATCAAAACCTCCCTTTAATCTTTGACTATTTCCTTGATGCTTGTCGCAAGGCTTGCCGCGCCCTGCAAATCCGAAGGAATTATTATCTTTGTGGCGGGCCCCTGGCCTACCTTTTCGAGTGCTTCCAAACCGCGCAATGCCACAACGCCGTCGTCAATCTGAACTTCCTTTATCATGCGAAGACCTTCAGCCTTTGCGCGCTGGATTTCCAGGATGGCCTGAGCCTGACCTTCGGCCTCTCTTATGGCTGTCTGCTTTTTCGCTTCGGCCCTCAAAATCGCGGCTTCCTTTTCACCCTCGGCCCTGCGGATTTGGGATTCCTTTTCACCTTCCGCAATCAGGATCTGTTCGCGCTTTTCGCGCTCGGCCTTCATCTGCTTTTCCATCGCAGCCTGGATTTCCTTCGGCGGGATGATGTTCTTGAGCTCGACTCTGTTGACCTTGATGCCCCACGGGTCCGTGGCCTCGTCCAAAATCTCGCGCATCTTTGTGTTGATGATGTCGCGGGATGTCAGTGTCTGGTCGAGTTCCAAGTCACCTATGATGTTTCTTAAGGTGGTCGCGGACAGATTCTCGATGGCCGTGATCGGGCGTTCGATGCCGTAGGTGTAAAGCTTTGAATCTATTACCTGATAGAACAAAACGGTGTCTATCTGCATCGTTACGTTATCCTTCGTGATAACCGCCTGGGGCTGGAAGTCGGCTACCTTTTCCTTGAGGGAAATTCTCTTGGCAACCCTCTCGATAAAGGGCCACTTCCAGTGGATTCCCGTCTCCCACGTTGCCTTGTACGCGCCGAATCTTTCGACAATGAACGTTGTGGCCTGCGGAACAATCTTGATACATGAAATCGCGATAACGGCCAAAACCACAACCGCAACAATAACTGCCGGCATAAGTTAATCCTCCTTAATCTCCGAAACTTTTGCCTTGACACCTTCCAGGGATTCAACCCTAATCTTGGCGCCCTCTTCTATTCTTCTGTCTGATTTTGCGCTCCAAATCTGTCCCATAACCTTTATCTGTCCGACACCTTCGACAGGGTCGATGGCTTTTATAACCACACCCTCTTTGCCGATAAGTCTGTCGGCGTTTGTCGGCTGAATGTTCTCTTTGCGCTTTGCGTCGTACTTAGGCTTAATCCAAATGATGCAGATAACAAAGCAGACTACGGTCACGGCGAGCATCACGATTATCTGGGACTGAACCGAGCACCCCATGAGAGACATAACAAGCGCCACCAAGGCGCCCGCGGCGCACCACACCGTGGTAAGGCCCAAAGTTGCCGCTTCGATTACAAGGGATACGACAAGAACTATTCCCCAAATCATCCACATCTGCATCAAAATATATCTCCCTTTTGTTATTCCTTAAGATTATAGCAAATAAACCTCTTCCAGGGTTAAGCCTTTGGCGGGCAGAGTGGGCCCTGCCATCTTTCGGTCGCGGGACTCAATTATTTTCGGAATATCGTCGGGGGCGATTTTGCCGGTGCCGACTTCCATTAAGGTGCCTGCGATTATTCTCACCATGTTGTAGAGGAACGCCTGCCCTGCCACCTCAATCTCGAAAAGTTGTCCCTTTTGCGTGACATTCACTTTATAAATTAAGCGCTCGAACGTGTTCTGCGAACCGCCGGCGGCGCAGAAGGCTTCGAAATTGTGTCTTCCCTCGAAATGCCTGGCTGCCTTTTGCATGTTTTCGAGATTCAAATCGTATGTGCAAAAATGGGAGTATCTTCCCATGAGCGGGCTCGGAGTGCGCGAGGAGAAAATCCTGTATATGTAGCGCTTGCCGTTGTTGTTGAATCTCGCGGAAAAATCGTCACCGACTCTTTGCGCTTTTTTGACGGCGACATCCTCCGGGAGAAGAGCGTTTAAAGCCAGCGGTATTTTTTCCTCCGGAATTTCAAACGGGACGTCCATGTGGCTTACGTGGCCCCGCGCATGCACGCCCGCGTCCGTCCTGGAACATCCCGTTATTTTAATATCTGTCTTATATAGTTCCGATGCGGCTTTTTGAAGTACATCCTGTACCGCACGCCCGTTTGTCTGAGACTGAAAGCCCGAAAATTCGGTGCCGTCGTACTCTGCGACAATCAGGTATCTCATTTGCCGTTCTTGCCGTCGTCCGCGCAGGCTTTACCCATCATGGCGGCGCCTACGATACCTGCGTCGTTGCCCATCTGAGCCAGCGCTATCTTTGTCTTCGGAACGCCGGGGCCGAAGTAGGGCCTCGACATCGTCTTCTCTCTCATCGGGATAAGGAGCGGGTCGCCTTCGTTGCAGACACCGCCGCCGACTACGAGAATCTCAGGCATGAAAGCGTTGATTGCATTCGCAAGGCCGTCGGCTAAGTAAGATGTGTAGTCGTCTACCACCTTCTCGGCAACCTTGTCGCCGCGGCGCATTGCGATGAACGCGATTCTTGCGTCGCACCCGCCTTCTTCCTCGATTACCTTGTTAAGCTCGGAATCAGGGTTTGCGTCGGCCGCTTCCTGCGTCATGCGGATAAGAGCGGTTGCGGAAGCGTACTGCTCAAAGCACCCTTTTCTTCCGCAGGGGCAGGGAACACCGCCTGAGACCAATACGGTGTGTCCGAACTCGGAGCCTGCCTGGTTGAATCCCGAATAGATTCTGCCGTTGGCGATAACACCTGCACCTACACCGGTACCGAGTGTGATTGTAACCGAATCCTTTGTGCCCTTCGCAGCGCCCGCGACTGCCTCGGCCATTGCCGCGCAGTTTGCGTCGTTGTCAATATAGACGGGCAGGTCTATAACCTCACGGATAAGTTTTCTCATAGGGGCTTTGTTGAAGGGAAGGTTGGAAGAATATACGAGCAATCCCTCGTCGTTGTCGGGGGTTCCCGGCGAACCGATACCGATTGCCTCGATTTGGGAAACTTCCATTCCCGCATCCTTAATTGCGTCAGCGGCCAATTGTCCCATGTCGTGGATAATTTCCTCCATGGAGCGGTCCGCGCCTGTCTTGATGCTGAGTTTGTTCAGAAGTTTGCCTTCACCGTCTACGACACCTGCCTTGATGTTTGTGCCTCCGAGATCGATACCGACGTAATAAGCCATAGTTCAAAATCCTTTCCGTGGAAATTTTGTTTTTAACTTTCCTGATTCTATCACACGAACACTCTTATCTCAAAAAATAATCGAGCACAACAAGCCCTGCGGCGAGGGCCGTGAAAACAATTCCCAACACAACATCTTTTGCGGTCAGTCTGAGAGGGTTCAGTTTGGTCCTCCCGTCCCCGCCGCGATAACATCTCGCGTCCATCGCAACGGCCAAATCCTCGGCCCTCTTAAAGCTTGAAACAAACAGAGGAATCAAAACCGTGATGTAGCCCCTGACGCGCCTCACAAAACCGCCGGTGTCGTAGTCCGCGCCGCGCGAGATCTGAGCGTTCATAATCTTCTGCGTCTCCTCGACCAGAGTCGGGATAAACCTCAGGGCAATCGACATCATCATCGACATCTCATGCACCGGCACACGAATATATTTCAGGGGCGCGAAAAGGCTCTCAAGAGCGTCCGAAATTTTAAGAGGGGTCGTTGTCAAAGTCAGCAAAACACTCGTGCTGACAATAAGGAAAATCAGGCGCAGAGCCATGAGCGCCGCGCGCGACAGACCGTAGTCGGTAATCATTAGAAAATGCCATTTCCAAAGGACATCCCCTACCTTGATGGTGAAAATATTCAGAATAAAAATAAATATCGCAAGGGGCAGCGTGGGCTTAACCGTTGTCCACAAAATCCTCGGCGGAATTTTCGCCATGACAATCTGAAGCAGGGTCACCGCCGCAAGGCCTGCAATGCCCCACCCGGTCTTGATCATAAAAGTCGCGATTAAATATACGATATAAAGCACGACCTTGACGCGCGGGTCGGTCCTGTGGAAAACAGAGTCGGAACTGTAGTATTTGCCGAGAGAAATATCACTTAACATTTTGCGCCTCCGGCCAGCAACGCGCGTGCCTCACCTTCGGGCGTAAAATCGCCCGGTACCGAAAACTCTCTTTCAGGCATCGCCTTCTCTATGTCATCGCGAAAAGCTTTAATCACGGGAGAAGGCACATTCGGGTTTGCGAAAACCTCGTGTGGAGTCCCGATCTGCTCAATCCTGCCGTCTTTCATGTAACAGATTCTGTCGGCATTGACCGCGGCCTCATCCATGTAGTGCGAGACAATAACAACGGTCACACCGGACTTTTTGATATCCCTTATCATCGAAAACATGTCCGCCCGGCCTTTCGGATCCAAGCCTGAAGCCGGCTCATCCAAAACCAGAATCTTCGGCTGCATAACAAGAACGCCTGCCATCGCGGCGCGCCTCTTCTGGCCGCCGGACAAATCAAACGGACTTGACTCGAGCAAGGTCTTGTCGAATCCCACGATATCGCAGGCCTTTTCGATTCTTTTCCGCTCTTCGTCTTCGCTTAAACCGTTTTTGGATATGCCGTATCGGATGTCCTTATACACCGTCTCGGCGAAGAGTTGATATTCAGGGTACTGGAACACGAGGCCGATGTTCTGTCTTATTTTTGCGATTAATTTGTTATCCGCAGTGCTCATTCCGTCGACCGTAACGGTCCCGGTCTGCGGTCTTATTATTCCGTTGAAATGCGAAATAAGCGTCGTCTTGCCGCACCCGCTTTGTCCGGCTATCGCCAAAACCTCGCCCTCGTAAACATCGAGATTAATGTTGTCGAGTGCCTTGGGGGCACCCGGCTCGTATGCAAATGATAAGTCTTTGACAGACATTATCACTTTGTCGTCGGGGCTTTGTTTTTGTTCCGGCGGCTCGATTTTATATGACGCACCTTTTTCGATACATCTGACCGCCGCCTGCTTCAATGTCCCGATGCTTGCAAAATCTTCGGGTGCAAGTTCTGTTTGCGTAAGGCGTCCCAACTCTTTTACCAGGGCATATCTCGGCGGAAGCGCAAGGCTCGCGGCCTTTGTTTTCGAGTCCTGCAAAAAAACTTCCGCGGGGGTGCCGGAGAGGATTACCTTCCCTTCCTTTACGACGAAAATCTTATCGCACCTGACGGTCTCGGACATGTCGTGGGTGATGGTTATGAGCGTGAGATTGTCCCTTTTGCGCATCTGCTCGACAATCTCCAGAACCTCGTCGCGCGAGACCGGGTCGAGCATCGCCGTAGACTCGTCCATGATGAGAATTTGCGGGCGCATCGCAAGACACCCGGCTATCGCAAGTTTTTGTTTCTGGCCACCGGACAGACTTGCCGCCTGGCGTGTGCGCAGCTCGTACAAACCTACGTCTTTTAATGCCTTGTCTACTCTCTCCCGCAACTCCGGCAGAGGCACGCCCAAATTTTCCGGGCCGAATGCCACGTCCTCCTCAACGGTCGTGCCGACGATTTGGTTGTCGGGATTTTGGAAAACAACCGCACAGTTCTCCCTTATTTCCCAGAACTTTTTATCGTTCCGTGTGTCGGTTCCGAACACGGTGATTGTGCCCTCATCGGGAAGTTCCAAAACGTCTATCAGTTTTGCCAGGGTGGATTTGCCCGAGCCGTTCGGGCCTATGACGGCAACGTACTCCCCGCGGTGTATCTCAAGGCTTGCGCCCCTGACCGCAGGTCTTAAAATCTCTTCACCCTCCCCGTCGTCGGAGCGGTACGAAAACTTTACGTTGTCTACTTTGATTTCCCCGTTCATGGCATTGACATTATAAAAACAACGAGGGAAGTTGTAAACCTTCCCTCGCAGTTTGTTTTACAATTGATTTTTGCGATTAAACGAACTCGAGAATTGCCATCTCGGAACCGTCACCGCGGCGTGTGCCTATGCGTACGATTCTTGTGTAACCGCCTGCTCTTCCGGCATAACGGGGAGCAATATCATCGAAAACCATGTTGATGGGGTTGACAACATTGCCTTCCTCATCGTGGCTCTTAATCAGCCACTGGCTCATCTGACGGCGTGCGGCAAGTCTGGAAGGAGCGTCTACGGAAACAGTCTTTGTCTGAATCTCGCGGTCTACTACTTCGTACTTGTTGCCGTTCTTGGAAGTCTTTGTCTTGAGGACTTTCTTGCCCTTACCATCCAGCTTTGCAGCGGATACTGTGACTTCCTTTGTTGTAAAGTTATCCTGTTCTTTAACGGCGGAAGCAACAATCTTCTCAACGATTGCGGATACCTCCTTGGCGCGTGCCACTGTTGTCTCAACGTGACCGTTTATAACCATTGCCGTAACCAAATTTTTAAGAATAGCGGTGCGCTGGTCTGACGCACGTCCCAACTTTCTGTTAGGCATTTGCGGTGTTCCTCCTTAATTAATCCTGGTCCTTGAAAGAAAGACCGAGTTCTTCGAGCTTAGCCTCGATTTCGTCAAGAGACTTCTTTCCGAGATTTCTGAACTTGATAATCTCATCCTTCGTGTGGCTTACCAAGTCACCGACGGTGTTGATCTGGGATCTCTTGAGGCAGTTGTATGTGCGGACTGTGAAGTCAAGATCTTCAACAGCCTGGCTCAATTTTGAATCCTGTTCACCCTTCTCTTCGGTGCTCTTGAAAGAGATGGCTGTCTCGGTCTGCGCAAGACCCGTGAAGAATCTCAGGTGATCAATAAGCCAATTTGCAGCCTGCGAGAGAGCCTCGTCGACATTGATTGTGCCGTCCGTCCAAACTTCCAGCGTAAGGGCATCGTAATCGTAACGGTCACCCACACGTGTGTCCTCAACGGAATAGTTGGCTTTTTTGATAGGTGTGAAAATCGAGTCAATCGGAATAACTCCGACTTCCTGCTTTGCAGGCTTGTTCTGCTCTGCGGTGTTGTAGCCACGGCCTTTCTCGAGTGTGAACTCGATGAAAACGTCAGCCTCGCCGTTAAGGTGAGCGATTACGTGATCGGGGTTCATAATCTCGACATCGGGACCGTGAACGATATCTCCGGCCTTAATCTCGCCGGTCTTACCTTTTGCAACACTTACACTTACGATACTTGACTCGGAGTGGAGCTTTGCGCGGATTCCCTTGATGTTGAGGATAATCTCTGTCATGTCCTCAATGATGCCGGGAACCGTTGTAAACTCATGCTTGATTCCGTCAACCTTGATGGCTGTTACCGCCGCTCCGGGGAGCGAGGACAGAAGTACTCTGCGCATTGAGTTGCCGAGTGTAATACCGAAGCCTCTTTCAAGCGGCGAAATAGTATATTTGCCGTAGGACTTGTCTTCGCTCGTCTCTATGCACTTTACTGTAGGTTCGCATACATCCATCATTTAGTTTCCTCCTGTAAGTTTTCTGGTGGTTTCCTTTATTATTTGGAATAAAGCTCGACGATAGCAACTTCGTTGACGGGTGTGCTGATCTGTTCTCTCTTCGGGATTGCAACAATCTTACCCTTGAGGTTGTCAACATCACTCTCGAGCCACTCGGGGATGCCCCTCTTACCGGTAACTTCAACGATTTCCTTGTATCTTGCGGAACCCTTGCAGGACTCTTTGATTTCAATTTCATCGCCTACTTTTACACTATATGAAGGAATGTTTACCGTCTTTCCGTTAACGGTTACGTTCTTGTGAGAAACAATCTGTCTTGCTTCGTCTCTTGTACGTGCAAGGCCCATTCTGAAAAGAACGTTGTCAAGTCTCAGTTCAAGGAGAATCATCAAATTCTCACCGGTTGTGCCGTACTTGAGTTTCTGAGCTTTTGTGAAGTAGTTTCTGAAGGGCTTCTCAAGAACACCGTAGATGAACTTAGCCTTCTGCTTCTCTTTGAGCTGAACGCCGTATTCGCTCTTCTTTGCGCGGGTCTGCTTGCCCTTTCTGTTTGATTTTTTATCGTATCCCAATTCGGCGGGCGCAATATCAAGCGCTCTGCACTTCTTCAGGACCGGTGTCATATCTCTGGCCATTTCAAATTCCTCTCTTTAATCAGATTCTTAAGCACTCGCGGGAATTAAACTCTGCGGCGCTTCGGCGGGCGGCAACCGTTATGCGGAACGGGGGTGACGTCCTTGATCATTGTTACCTGCAGACCGGCCGTGTCGAGTGCACGAACTGCCGACTCACGTCCCGAACCCGGGCCCTTGACATAGACTTCAACAGTCTTCATGCCGTGGTCGATAGCCTTCGTCGCAGCCTCTTCGGAAGCGACCTGTGCGGCATAGGATGTACCCTTACGGGAACCTCTCATGCCCTGTTCACCTGCAGATGCCCAGGAAATTGCATTACCCTGCTTATCTGTGATGGTAATGATGGTGTTATTGAAGGTAGCGTGAATGTGAGCCTGTCCGTCAACGACATTCTTTCTTTCACGTCTCTTGGGTCTTATTGCTTTTTTTGCAGCTTTAGCCATTTTGTTGTCCTCCCATTACTTCTTCTTGCCTGCGACAGTACGCTTAGGTCCCTTGCGGGTTCTTGCGTTCGTCTTTGTGCGCTGGCCTCTTACGGGGAGTCCCATTCTGTGGCGGCGTCCGCGGTAGCAACCGATATCCGTAAGTCTCTTGATGTTACTCTGGACTTCACGTCTCAGGTCACCTTCCACATGATAATCATTCTCGATAACGTCACGAATCTTCGCAACTTCAGCCTCGCTCAAATCCTTGACACGTGTATCGGGATTAATTCCCGTCTTGTCAATAATCTGCGAAGCACTTGTCTTTCCGATGCCGTAAATGTACGTAAGAGCAATCTCGATTCTCTTGTCATTCGGCAAATCAACACCGGCTATACGAGCCATCTGATGTACCTCCGTTTTTGGTATTGTATCTTTTGGTTTTATATACAACACGCTTTGTAAGGTTCTTCTCCCGGAAAGAGAAGCAGCCGCCCCTACTGTTGCCGTGTAATATTTAATTCCAATTTAATTTGTTTTGCGGTAAGAGCAGTCCCGCACCTGTTTAAAACTCTGAATCCGATATGTCCCGGGGCTAAATCCGGATCGGGTTCCGTTATCCGATTAACCCTGCTTCTGCTTATGCTTGGGGTCTTTGCAGATAACCATTACCTTACCGTGGCGGCGTATGACCTTACACTTCTCGCACATCGGTTTTACTGACGGTCTGACTTTCATAAAGTTAACCTCCTGCTGCTATAAAATTTCACAACAAAACAAGCGCTTTTGCGCGCATGCTAAACAATTATAGCAGAATCTTTTTGGATTTCAACAGGAATTTCAAAAGGGAATCAGGGACCTTGAAGGCCCCTGATATTAATCGGATTTTACTTCTTCTCACCGCGCCATGTGATACGTCCGCGGGACAGATCGTAAGGCGACAGTTCCATGGTTACCTTATCGCCCGGCAGAATCTTTATGTAGTTCTGGCGAAGCTTTCCGGAAAGGTGAGCCAAAACAACGTGACCGCTGTCGAGCTTTACCTTGAACATTGCGTTGGGAAGCGCTTCGTCAACTGTTCCCACTACTTCGATTACATCCTCTTTTGACATTAATTTTCCTCCTCATAGGTTGTCATGACGGGACCTTCGTCCGTAATTAATATTGTATTTTCATAGTGACATGCCGGAGACCCGTCGCGCGTCACGATTGTCCACTGATCCGACAGCATCATAACCTCGCGTCTCCCGAGCGTAATCATCGGCTCGATGCAGATGGCCATACCCTTGCGAAGTTTATAGCCGTGACCTGCCTTTCCGTAGTTCGGGATATCCGGATCCTGGTGCAGGGAAGTTCCGATTCCGTGACCCGTCAGTTCTCTTACAACACCGTACCCGAACCCCTCGCAGTACTCCTGAACGGCATGGGAAATATCGCCCGTTCTGTTTCCCGCATAAGCATATTTCAAGCCCTCGAAAAAGGACTGCTTCGTACGGTCCAGCAAATCCTGAACTTCCTGCGAAATCTTGCCTACCGGGAAAGTTCTGCAGGCATCGGAATGGTAACCGTTCAAAATTGCGCCTACATCAACGGACAGGATATCGCCTTCCTTCAGTATTCTGCTCTTCTTCGGAATTCCGTGAACAACCTCTTCGTTGACCGAAGCGCAGATTGTACCCGGGAACGGCGGATCGCCGTAGTTCAGAAAAGACGGAATGGCATTGTTGCTGCGGATTATGTCGTATGCAATCTTGTCTACATCATGTGTCGACATGCCCGGCTTAATCTCTTTCTCGCACGCCCTGAAAACCTCCTGCAAAATTTTGCCGGATGCCTTCATCAGTTCAAACTCTTCGTCTGTCAAAATTTCTACCATCTTTTTGCACTGCTTTCCAATTATTTAAGACCCATCTTATCAAGACCGTCTTCGATGCTCCTGATACATGTGTCCGAGTCAACATTGTTGTTGCCTTCAATGATTATGCCCCTTGCACCGTAAAAGTCAATCAAGGGCTTTGTGTTCTCATAGTATGTGTCAAGTCTTGCCTTGACGGTCTCCGGAGTGTCATCCGTTCTGTGTACGGTTGCACCGCCGCACTCGTCGCAGACTCCCTCAACCTTTGTGGGCTTGTACTTGATGTTAAAACTTGCGCCGCACTTCTCGCACACGCGACGTGTCGTGACTCTGTCCATAATCACATCGTCGTCGGTCACGATATGCAAAACCGCGTCAATCTTTTCGCCCTTTGCCTCTAGCATCTTGTCCAATGCCTCGGCCTGAGCGATTGTGCGCGGGAAGCCGTCCAAAATATATCCCTTCTCACAGTCGGGGGCATTCAATCTGTCTTCGACCATGTTCACGGTGACACTGTCGGGAACCAGGGCGCCGGCGTCAATATAAGACTTTGCTTCCTGCCCGAGGGGTGTGTTGTTCTTTATGTTTTCGCGAAAAATATCTCCCGTGGAAATATGTGCGAGCCCGTACTTTTCTTTGATAACAATTGCCGTAGTGCCTTTCCCGGATCCGGGAGCGCCCAAAATAATCAGTCTCATCTCATGCCTCCTTTGTTGTAGTTCTTCGGGGACTTTGTCCTCTTGTTTGCCTGCTTTGCTCTATCTTCCTCTGTCTTGATGCCGTTGTCAATTATCGCCAGGGTTTCGACAACCGCGCCTACCAAAAGCACAATGCTCATTCCGGCAAACCAGAGCATGCCCATATGCGGAATAAGGCTTAAAAGCATCGGCACACAGCACATAATCACCAGATAAGACGATCCCATGAAAATCATGTTCGAATACATCTTAAGCAAATATTCCGTGGTGGGCTTTCCGGCCTTGACGCCCTGAATGTATCCGCCGTACTGCCTGATCTGATTCGACATCTCCAAAGGGTTGAACTGAATCATCGCAAATACATATGTAAATACAATAAGGAACAAAACGAAGAACACAAAGAACGACAAGTTGCGGGAAAGATTAATGAAACTCAAAATCCCCGCGGACTCCGTGTTCGGATTAACCATCGCGACAATCAGCGCCGGCAGGCAGCAAATCGTCAGCGAATATACAACAGGCATCGACCCCGCCTGTGTCACATGCACGGGCAGCAACTGGCTCGGAACCCCGTACTGCTTCATGCCCGAAGTCATCTTTCTGAAAAGAATACGGACCTTCCTCTCGCCCAGATTCACATACACAAGCGTGAAAACCAATACCGCACAAATCAGCACAGCCAAAACCACAAACAAAACCGCAACACCCGCGCCGAACTTTGCGGCGGCCTTGGTATATAATGCGGCAAACGCCGAAGGTGCCAACCTCGCGCATCCTGCGAACAGAATCAGCGTGATTCCGTTGCCCATGCCCTTTGTGTTTATAAGTTCACACGCCCACGACATCAGTGCCGCACCGACAGCAGTCGATACAGTGAAAATCGCCGCAGCCGCCCAGAAATTAATCTTCGTTGTAAGCGTGCTCTTCATACCAAGGCAAAGCAAAACCGCCATGCCGACGCACATAACAATCGATACAATCCTGGTAATCTTTGAAATATACTTGGCACCTGTCTCGCCCTCCTGGGCCTTGTTTCTCAAAAACGGCACAGCCAAAGTCAAAATCTGCATAAGTATCGAAGCAACAAGGAACGGATAAATTCCCAATGCGGTAACCGCACCGTTGTAAAGGCCCCCGACCGACGTAACGTCCAAAAGAACGCCCACATCTCCCCAGTTCTTCGCAATCGAAATAAACTCGGAATTCGAAGCGGCCGGAATCGGAATGAGCGAACCCAAACACACACATGTAAGAATAAGCAAGGTAAACAGAATTTTGGACTTAAGCTCCGGTATCTTAAAAGCCTTGTTTAAATTCTCCATCTATAAATCCTCCGGTCGGTTTTTTAACCTTTGTATTATATCGCAAAATGCATGAATCTCAACAGACATACCGTTCACACCGCGCCGATTCGTACCCTCATCTGTAACCTACCGGGGTACCGTTGTTGCTACAAACAGGCGATTTGTACTCACAACCGTAACCTGCCGGGGTACCGTTGCTGCTACAAACAGGCGATTTGTACTCACAACCGTAACCTGCCGGGGTACCGTTGCTGCTACAAACGGGCGATTTGTACTCACAACCGTAACCTGCCGGTGTACCGTTGCTTCTACAAACAGGCGATTTGTACTCACAACCGTAACCTGCCGGGGTACCGTTGCTGCTACAAACAGGCGATTTGTACTCACAACGGTACCCCGCTGTAATACATTTGCGGGTACGGAATTTACATGAAAAAAGGCTGCCCGCCCGGGACAGCCTTTTTGTTGGTGAATTGCTTCGGGTTTACCTTTTACCCGTTCTGATGGTAGTCATATCATCAAGGAATCCGCTCGGGCTTCTGACTTCAAGTTCACCTTCAACCTGAACAATCAGGTCGTTGGCAACGCTTGTTAAGATCAAAACCGAGGTGCCGGCAAACCAGACATTCTCGAAACCTGTAAGGATGCCCACAACCGTAGGAACGATACAGATGATGGAGAGGAAGATCGCCTCAATCCAGTTAAGTCTGTTGGCCGTCTGCGAGATGAAGTCCGATGTGGGCTTACCTGCACGGATACCGCTGATTGTACCGCCGTTCTTGTTGATGTTGTTGGCAATTTCGATCGGGTGGAACTGAATTGCCGAGTAGAAGAACGTGAACGCGATTATCAGAATGAAATACAAAACGTAGTACCAAACACTTCCCGTGAAATCCTTAAGCCAGAGGATGAAGGAGTTCTCGCTGTTCTGGAAGAACAGGGTGGTGATGATGGAAGGCAGCGAGAGGATTGACATCGCGAAGATGACAGGCATAACGCCGGACTGGTTGACCTTGATGGGCAAATAGTCGCGGTTGCCGCCTCTTGAGCTTCTTCCGATAACCTTCTTGGAATACTGAACCGGAATTCTTCTCTCCGCGTTCTGTACGAAAAGTACGAACACGATGATTGCAACCGCGATGAGAGCGACTGCGAGGAATACCAGGAGTCCTACGACAAAACCTGCGACGGCGTTGTCGAATTTCTCGTTGATTTCCAAGGCTTTTAAGTAAAGTGTCTGAACCATGCTCGGAAGTCTTGTTACGATACCGGCGAAGATGATGAGGGAGACACCGTTGCCGATGCCCTTCTCGTTGATCTTCTCACCGATGAACACAACCACCGAAGCGCCTGCGGTAAACGAAAGGACAACGAGCGTCGCGTTAAGCCATGTGGGCAGGGACGACGTCAGTGCGGATCTTGTCGAGTAGGTGAACAATGTCGCCTGCAGCAGGGCAAGTCCCACAGCCGAGTATCTGGTGATTCTCGTCATCTTCTTTCTTCCGCTCTCACCCTCTTTGGACATATCCTCAAGGGCGGGAATAACTACCGTAAGGAGCTGAATGATGATGGAAGAGTTGATATAAGGGGACACACCCATCGCAAAGATTGTTGCGTGGTACAGGCCGCCGCCGGATACGATGTCCATGATGGAGCCCAACTGACCCCACTGCTGAACCAAAGACGTGAACGTGTCACCGTCGATACCCGGGACCGGAACCAGGCCCCCCAGCATAAAAAGTCCTAACATCATGAAGGTATAAAGCAGTCTTTTGCGTATGGATTCTACGCGAAAAGCACCAACTGCCGTATCAAACATACCGCTCATGTTCTGTTATACCTCCTCAGCCGTGCCTCCGGCCTTTTCAATCTTCTCTTTCGCCGAAGCGGAGAATTTCTTAGCCTTTACGTTAAGTGCTTTTGTAAGCTCACCGTTGCCGAGGATCTTGATGCCGTCGTTTGTCTTCGGCAGGGAGATGATGCCGGCCTCGGCCAGGGACTCTGCCGTAACCTCTTTGCCGTCAAATCTCTCCAAATCCTCAACGTTTACTTCGATGTAAGCGGGAGCGAAACGCTTGTTGTTAAAGCCTCTCTTCGGCAAACGTCTGTAAAGAGGCATCTGACCGCCTTCGAAACCGGGACGAACACCGCCGCCGGATCTTGCATTCTGTCCTTTGTGTCCGCGACCGGATGTCTTTCCGTTACCGGATCCGGGGCCGCGGCCCTTGCGGTATGCGGTGCTGTTACCGCTTGAAGTCATTTCATTGAGCTTCATATCTTGATACCTCCGTTATACTTCTTCAACAGTGACATAGTGCGATACGGCGTTAACCATTCCGCGCATTGCCTCGTTGTCGGCCTTCTCAACGCTCTGTCCGATTTTCTTCAGACCCAGCGCCGTAACAGTGGCCTTTTCCTTTTTACGAGCTTTGTTGGTGCTCTTTACCAGGGTAATTTTCAAATTAGCCATTGTACAAAGCCTCCTTACTTAATCTCGTCAACACTCTTGCCGCGCAAAGCTGCGACTTCCTCGATGGACTTCAAGCCCGTCAGGCCCGCAAGTGTTGCGTTAACCATGTTGATGGGGTTGTTGGAACCGATTGATTTTGTACGGATATCCGTGATGCCTGCGAGCTCACATACCGAACGTACGGGACCGCCTGCGATGATACCGGTACCGCCTGCGGCAGGCTTCATAACAATCTTGGCCGCTCCGAACTCACCGATGGTTGCGTGAGGAATTGTACCGTGTGTTCTGTTGATCTCTACGAGATTCTTCTTAGCCTCGTCGGCACCCTTGCGGATTGCCTCCGGGACTTCGGTGGACTTACCGATACCCATACCGACTTTACCGTCTTTGTCTCCGACAACCACAAGGGCTGCGAATCTCATGTTCTTACCGCCCTTAACGGTCTTGGATACACGGCCGATGTGGATAACTCTCTCCTCGAGACCGCCGTTATCTCTTTCTCTGTTGTTGTTTCTGTCGTATGCCATGTCGTTAACTCCTCCCGATTAGAATGAAAGTCCGGCTTCGCGTGCCGCCTCGGCCAATGCTGCGACTCTTCCGTGATAGATGTATCCGCCGCGGTCGAAAACCACTTCCTTGATACCCTTATCGAGAGCGCGCTCTGCTACGAGCTTACCTACCTGTTTTGCGGCATCGCAGTTGCTGCCTACGCTGACAGCGGACTTGACATCCTTGTCAAGGGACGAAGCGCTTGCGAGCGTTGTTCCTGCGACATCATCAATAATCTGTGCATAAATGTGTGCGTTGGATCTGTAAACACAAAGACGCGGGCACTCGGCAGTACCGGAGATCTTTTTGCGAACACGCACATGCTTTCTCTTACGGATTTTATTCTTATCTGCTTTTGTAATCATGTTGCTTTAAACCTCCTTTACTTACTTCTTGGCACCGGTCTTACCTTCCTTGATGATAAGGTGCTCGTCGGCATACTTGATACCCTTGCCCTTATAAGCATCAGGAACTCTGAACGATCTGATTTTCGCTGCGGTCTCGCCTACAAGCTGCTTGTCTGCGCCCTTAACGATAATCTGGTTCTGTGAGGGAACGTCGATTGTGATTCCTTCGGGTTCTTCCATCTCGATGGGGTGAGAATAACCTAAGTTGAATACAACCTTCTTGCCCTGCTTCTGTGCCTTGTAACCAACACCGTTGATCTGGAGTTCCTTGGAGAAACCGTCGGATACGCCTACAACCATGTTGTTGATAAGTGCTCTTGTGAGCCCGTGAAGCGCTCTGTGATTCTTGTCGTCAGAGGGACGCTCTACGGTAATAACGTTTCCGTCCATCTTGACAGTGATGTCGGGATGAACATCCATCTCGAGTGTGTCCTTGCCGCCCTTGACGGTTACGTGCTGGCCGTCGATCTTGACGTCAACACCGGCAGGTACAACAATCGGTTTTCTTCCGATTCGTGACATATATTTTTCCTCCTGCTCTTAAGATTGTGCTGCCGCGAAAAGTATGTCTGCCTTTCCCGGCGCTTTTCAGAGTTCGAATAAACCCTAAAGGGGTTATTACCAAACGTATGCGAGAACTTCGCCGCCGATTCCGAGAGATCTGGCCTTCTTGTCGGTCATGACACCCTGGGATGTCGAGATGATCGCAATACCCAGGCCGTTCAAAACTCTGGGAAGGTTATCCTTGCCTGCATAGGTACGGAGACCCGGCTTGGAAATTCTCTTAATGCCGGAGATAACATGCTTCTTGCCGGAATACTTAAGAGTAATCTTAATTGTTCCCTGCTTGTCGTCTTCGGTTGTCTCAAAGCCCGAGATGTATCCTTCGTCGAGGAGAATCTGAGCGATTGCTTTTTTCAAATTGGATGCGGGAATCTCAACGGTCTCGTGACCTGCGTTTCCTGCGTTGCGGATTCTCGTAAGCATATCTGCAATTGCATCTGTAATCTGCATTGTTATTTACCTCCTTGTCCTTTACCAGCTCGCTTTTCTTACACCGGGAATCTCACCCTTGTAAGCCATTTCTCTGAAACAAAGACGGCAGATTCCGTACTTACGGATGTATGCGTGAGGTCTTCCGCAGATCTTGCAGCGATTGTGTTTGCGGGTGGAAAACTTAGGAGTTTTCTGTGCCTTGAGAATCATTGACTTCTTTGCCATTTATTTTTCCTCCCAATTATTTACGGAACGGCATTCCGAGTAAGTTCAAAAGTTCGTAAGCCTCTTCATCGCTCTTTGCTGTTGTGACGATGATGATGTCCATGCCGCGGATTTTGTCGATCTTATCGTAATCGATTTCAGGGAACATAAGCTGTTCCTTGATACCCATGGCATAGTTGCCGTGACCGTCGAAAGAGTTGGGGTTGATACCGCGGAAGTCACGAACACGGGGAAGCGCGATGCTGATGAGTTTGTCGAGGAAATAGTACATATTCTCGCCTCTCAGTGTAACCTTGCATCCGATCTTCATGCCTTCTCTCAACTTGAATGCGGCAACGGACTTGGAAGCAACTGTCGCAATAGGCTTCTGGCCTGCGATGATGCCCATGTCGCGCATAGCATTCTCAAGCGCCTTGGCGTTATCCTTTGTCTCGCCGACACCCATGTTGAGAACAATCTTCTCAACCTTCGGAATCTGCATTACGGATTCATACTTGAACTTTTCCTGCAAAGCCGGTGCGACTTCAGATGTGTACTTATCTTTTAATCTGGACATCTAATTACTCCCCCTTGCCTTTCTTTACGGTATCGATAACTGTTCCGGACTTCTTCGCGATGCGGGACTTGGAACCGTCTTCGTTTACCTGATAACCTACTCTTGTAGCCTCTCCCGTCTTGGGATCTACGAGCATTACGTTGGAAGCGTCGATGGAACCTTCGCGCTCAACGATACCGGACGGTGCCGTCTGAGAACGAGCCTTCTGGTGCTTCTTTACGATGTTTGCGCCCTCGACATAGACTCTGCCTTTTTCGCTGTCAATGCCGATGACCTTGCCCTTGTGGCCCTTGTCCTTACCGGAGATGACGATTACTTCATCGCCCTTCTTTACGTGAATCTTGTTTGCCATCGTAAAACCTCCTTACAGAACTTCCGGAGCGAGGGAGAGGATTTTCATGTAGTCCTTGTCTCTCAACTCTCTGGCGATGGGGCCAAAGATACGGGTCCCACGCGGGTTCTTGTCTTCCTTGATAATAACGGCAGCGTTCTCATCAAATTTGATGTAGGAACCGTCTGCGCGTCTTACTCCGCTCTTTGTACGGACGACGACCGCACGAACGACGTCACCCTTCTTAACCTGGCCGCCCGGGGCAGCTGTCTTTACGGAGCAGACGATAACATCGCCGATGTTGGCGTACTTACGCCAGGAACCGCCGAGTACCTTAATGCAGGCTAACTCTTTTGCGCCTGTGTTATCGGCAGATCTGAGTCTGGATTCAACCTGAATCATCTGATATATCCTCCTTGCCTGCTTACTTAGCTTTTTCGATAATTTCAACCAGTCTCCAACGCTTGTCCTTGGAAAGAGGTCTTGTTTCCATAACCTGCACTCTGTCACCGACACCGCACTCGTTGTTCTCGTCGTGTGCCTTCAACTTGTAGGTTCTCTTCATGATTTTTCCGTAGAGAGGGTGCTTAACGTGCTCTACAACAGAAACCGTGATGGTCTTGTCCATCTTATCGGATGTAACGATTCCGACTCTGGTTTTTCTCAAGTTTCTTTCAGCCATTAATCATTTCCTCCCATTACTGTGCAGCAGCCTTGAGCTCTTGCTCACGGATGACTGTCTTGACTCTTGCAATGTCTTTCTTAACCTGCGCAATCTGAGCGGGGTTTTCGAGTTGGTTTGTCGCGTGACGGAAACGGAGCTTGAAAAGTTCTTCCTTGAGGGATACCAACTCTTTGTTCAGCTCTTCTGCTGACATCTTACGAATTTCTTCAGCCTTCATTGGTTGTATCCTCCTTCTCCTTCACTACGAATTTTGTTTTGCAGGGCAGTTTGTGTCCCGCCAGACGCATAGCCTCTCTTGCCTGCTCTTCGGTAACGCCTGCGATCTCGAAAAGAACTCTTCCCGGCTTTACAACGGCACACCAGTACTCGTTTGCAGCCTTACCGGAACCCATTCGGACCTGGGCAGGTTTCTTGGAAACAGGCTTGTCGGGGAAAATCTTGATCCAGACTTTACCGCCACGCTTTACGTATCTGTTGATAGCGATACGGGCTGCCTCAATCTGATTTGACTTAATCCAGCAGGGCTCACATGCCATAAGACCGTAATCGCCGTAGGCGACGTAGTTTCCGCGGGATGCTTTACCCTTCATACGGCCTCTCTGCTGCTTTCTGTATTTTGTTCTCTTAGGAAGTAACATCAGATCTGTCCTCCTTCGTCTTTATTTCCGGATTTCTTCTCGGGGAAAACCTCACCCTTGTAAATCCAGACCTTAACACCGATACGTCCGTATGTGGTGTTGGCCTCGGCAAAACCGTAGTCGATGTTTGCACGGAGTGTCTGGAGCGGGATTGTACCCTCGTGATATGTCTCGGATCTTGCGATTTCGGCACCGCCCAAACGGCCGGAGCACTTAACCTTGATACCCTGAACGGAAGAATCCTTTCTGGAGTTTGCCATTGCACGCTTCATCGCACGTCTGAACGAACCGCGGTTCTCGAGCTGTGTTGCAATATTCTGAGCAACGAGTGTTGCATCGGAATCCAGTTTGTCGATTCTTTCGATTTTGATGTTGAAAGTCTTCTTCTCGTCCTTGGGAAGGTTCTTGTTGAACTCCTTCTCAAGTGCCGCCTTGAGATCTTCCTGGCCCTGACCCAGGGGAGCTGCACGACCGGAACGGATAACGACGGTGATGTGCTGTGCGTCCTGTCTCTCAACTTTGATGGAGCTGATGTTTGCGACATTGGAGCGTCCCTCTTCGATGGGCTTCTTTGTTGCTTTGGCTCTTACAACATCGTCTGCAACCTTGTAAACGAACTCGCGGATTTTCGTATCCTCTACGAGATAATCGCTGAACTTATCTTTCTCGGCATACCAATGAGCGTTCCAATCATTGATTTCTTTGTTTCTGATGACGCCGACTCTCAGTCCATGGGGGTTAACTTTCTGACCCATGCCAATTCCTCCTTATACTCTTTCCTTGAGAACAACCGTGATGTGGCATGTTCTCTTGTTGATTCCGCTTGCCGAACCTCTTGCCCTGGGGATCCATCTTCTGAGGATCGGTCCCGGGTTTGCGTAAGCGTCCGCTACGTAGAGGCTGTCACGGTTAAGGCTCTTGTCGTTAACCGCGCTCGCTTCCGCAGCCTTGAGCACCTTCTTGATAACCGGTGCGGCGGCCTTGGGAGTATAGTTAAGGATTGCATAAGCGTCATCGATATCCTGACCCTTGATTAAGTCCGCAACGATTCTCGCCTTGGAAGGAGAGATTCTGATGTACTTTGCCGTAGCAATACCTCTGTCGTTTCCGATTCCCAGAAGTTTCTTCTGCTTCTTTGTGGGAACGGGAAGTTTGTTTGATTTCTTCTGAGGAGCCGAGTATGCCGCAAGGATTTCTTCGCGGTTCTTCTCGATATTCTCACTGCTTAAAATTATCTTTTCCACGTTTGATCCTCCTTAGCGCGCAGCTGCGTTCTTCTCGCCGCTGGTATGGCCGCCGAACTTACGTGTGGGAGCAAATTCACCCAACTTGTGTCCTACCATATCCTCGGTGATGTAAACCGGGACATGCTTGCGGCCGTCGTAAACAGCAATTGTGTGTCCGACGAACTCAGGGTAAATGGTGGAAGCACGGGACCATGTCTGAACAATCTTCTTCTCGTTTGCTTCATTCATAGCCGTGATTTTCTTCATCAAGGCATCCTGTACGAAATAGCCTTTCTTTGTCGATCTACTCATTTAGTATGCCTCCTTAACCCTTTCTGCTCTTAACAATGTACTTGTTAGACTGCTTCTTCTTGTTTCTCGTCTTCTTACCGAGAGTAGGAACACCCCAGGGTGTAACAGGGCCCGGAAGACCGATAGGTGACTTACCTTCACCACCGCCGTGAGGGTGGTCGTTAGGGTTCATGACGACACCTCTTACAGTCGGGCGGACACCCTTGTGACGTGTCTTACCGGCTTTACCGAGTTTAACGTTCTCGTGCTCTGCGTTGCCGATCTCACCGATCATTGCTCTGCAGTTGACGGAAACCATACGAACCTCGCCGGAAGGGAGACGTACCTGAGCGTACTTGCCTTCCTTAGCCATGAGCTGAGCCGAAGCTCCTGCCGTTCTTACCATCTGAGCGCCCTTTCCGGGGGTGAGCTCGATGCAGCAGATAACCGTACCTACGGGAATGGATGTTATGGGGAGAACGTTGCCGGGGAGAATATCCGCATCCGGGCCGCTCTCAATCTTGTGTCCTACTTTGATGTCCTTGGGAGCCAGGATATAGGACTTAACACCGTCAGCGTACTGAATGAGAGCGAGGAATGCCGTTCTGTTCGGATCGTATTCCAGAGCCTTAACCGTTGCGGGAATTCCGTCACGGGTTCTCTTCCAGTCGATGACACGAATCTTCTTGCGGTTGCCGCCGCCGATGTGACGGACGGTGATACGACCGTATGAGTTACGACCGCCGCTCTTCTTGTTTACTTTAAGAAGTGACTTCTCGGGGGCTTTCTTCGTAAGAACCGAATAGTCTGCCACGGCCATCTGCCTTACTGCCGGAGAAGTAGGATTAAATGTTTTTACTGCCATTTTTATTTACTCCTTTCCGCAATTACTGGCCGAAGCCGAATTCGTCGATAGAGGTCTTGAACTTGTTCTTGCCCTTTACGACCTTGCCGCCTTCACCGAGGTAGGAAATCTCGCCGCCTTCGGTGTCGATTGTTACAACAGCCTTCTTGTAGGAAGCCGTGCGTCCGAGCTTATAGCGCTGACGCTTAACTTTACCGTCAAAGTTTGCGATGTTAACGGACAAAACCTTTACACCGAAGATAGCCTCGACAGCATCCTTGATCTCGGTCTTGTTTGCGCTTGTCGCAACCTTGAATGTGTACTTGCCGTCATCCATGATTCCCATGGATTTCTCCGTGATGACCGGAGCCAAAATTACATCATAGGGTGTGTTCATGCGTACACCTCCTCAATCTTCTCGACGGCTGCTTTTGTAACAACGAAGCTGTCGTACTTGAGGATGTCAAATACGTTGATTGTGTTGACATAAGCTGTCTTTGCCGTGGGAATGTTTCTTGCGGAAAGATATGCATTCTCGTTCTTCTCGTCAAGTACGATAAGGGATGTTGCGCCTGTCTCCAAAGCCTTGAGGGCATTTACAACATTCTTTGTCTTGATCTCGTCGAGGTTCATATCTTCGATAACGATGATCTTACCGTCAGCCAGCTTGGAAGACAGAGCGGACTTCAAAGCAAGTCTTCTGATCTTCTTGGGAACGGTGTAGGAATAATCTCTGGGCTTGGGTCCGAAGATGATGCCGCCGCCTACATACTGAGCGGATCTTCTGGAACCGTGACGTGCACGACCCGTACCCTTCTGTCTGTAAGGGCGCTTACCGCCGCCTCTTACCTCGCTCCTCGTCTTGGTGCTCTGTGTGCCCTGACGACGGTTGGCGAGCTGGCATCTTACGACCGTGGACATAGCATCCTTGTTGGGCTCGATGCCGAAAATTTCGTCTTTCAACTCGATGGACCCTGTAACGGCACCTTCGAGATTATGAACATCAATTGTAGCCATTATTCAGTCCTCCTATTACTTCTTGGGCGCTTTAACGGATGTCTTAACCGTTACAACGCCGCCCTTGGGTCCCGGTACAGCGCCTCTCAGAACGAGAATTCCGCGCTCGCCGTCAACCATTACTACGCTAAGATTCTGGACAGTGCAGTTAACAGAACCCATGTGTCCCGGCATCTTCTTGCCCGGAAGAACACGGCCGGGTGTGGATGTCGCACCCATGGAACCGACTCTTCTGTGGTACATGGAACCGTGACCGGAAGGTCCGCCCTTCTGTCCGTGACGCTTTGTGTTACCTGCAAAACCCTTACCCTTGGAAACACCGGAAACGTCAACGTGGTCACCGACCTCAAACATGTCGGATACCTTGATTTCCTGGCCCAAAGAATACTCTTCGTCCGCTTCGAACTCGCGGATTACCTTCTTGGGTTCTACTTCGGCCTTTTTGAACTGGCCCTTGTCCGGCTTGTTAACGAGTTTCTCGCGAACGGAAACCGAAGCGACCTTAACGGCATTGTAGCCATCGGTCTCGACCGTCTTGTTCTGGAGCACATACATGGGCTCGCACTCAATGACGGTTGCCGGAATAACGTTGCCGTTCTCGTCGAACAACTGAGTCATACCGGACTTCTTGCCAATGATGAATTTCGTCATTTGTCTTTTCCTCCTATATTGGTTATTGGTTCACCTGAAGTGAACTTGACCGCGGGCGGGGTTTGGCGTGTCCCGTCCCGTCACAGCCTCAGGCATCCTTTGCGGTAATTACCTTAACCTCAATGGACACGCCTGCGGGCATTGTCATGGTTTGAAGTGATTCCATCATCTTTGCGGACGGTGTGTACACATCGATGATTCTTCTGTGTGTTCTCTGCTCAAACTGCTCACGGGAATCCTTATACTTGTGAGGTGAACGGAGAATGGTAACAACTTCTTTCTTGGTAGGGAGCGGGATAGGTCCCGAGAATGTTGCACCCTCTTTCTTCAGTGCGTCGACGATTGTCTTTGCGCTGCCGTCGAGAATCTCGTGCTCGTAAGCCTTGAGCTTAATCCTGATTTTTTCTACTTCTTTGGCCATCTGTTGGTCCTCCGTGCTGAAATTTTTTGACTTTCCGTTGCAACCCTGTCGGGAGTGTCCTGCTTTCCCATTCAAAAACCCAGATCTCCGGTTACCGCCTTCAAAGGCGCCACTTCGGATTCCGGGCGAGTGCTGAGAATGCACTGCGCTGCCTCGGGGTTATCCCGGAATGTTCGCCCGGGATCGTCGTGTCCCGAACTGGCTCCGGCAAAGTTACCCGCCCGAAGAGCGCACAGCGGGCGCTCCCGGCGGCAATCTCCGCCTTCATAGCTTTAGGCGCGGCAAAAGTCGCGCAAGGGGTATTCTACTCCCCGCAATCGGCATTTGCAATACTTTTTTGAAGAAAAATCCCTCTCGGGCGTCTCTTTTTCGCAAAAGAGCGGAAACGCAGGCGTTTTAAGGCTTCGGACTTACCCCAAACCGGCAATTGCGGCCTTAATGTCGTCCTGCGTGAATATGTATTTTTTGTTACAGAAGTGGCATTCGGTCGTGATGTCCTCTCCGTCCGCCAATAAATTTTCAAGTTCTGCCTTGCCGAGAGCAATAAGTCCGCGCTCCATCTTCTCTTTGCTGCACGGGCACGAGAAAGCAACGGGCGCGCCTTCCAGGTACTGCACCTGAGGGTCGCCTAAGAACAAATCGATAATCTGCGCCGGGGAGAAACCCTGCGACAGCAGGAAGGTAATCTCGGGAAAGCCGCCGACACGTTTTTCGAGATATGAAATCTCCTCTTCGCCGGCGCCGGGCATCAGCTGCACCATGAGGCCGCCGGCCTGCGTCACAACCCCGCCTTCAATCAGGACGCCGAGGGCAACAATCGAGGGGGTCTGCTCGGATTTTGCCAGGTAGTACGTAAAATCTTCGGCAATCTCGCCGCTTATAAGTTCGACGGAGCCGACGTAAGGGTCTTTCAGTCCGATGTCGCGGATGATCGTGAGCATTCCCTGCCCCACGGCCGCACCGACATTAATCTTGCCGGGCTTGTGGTATTCGGTGGGAACCTGTGCGTTCACGGGGTATGCGCGCACCTTAAAGCCGAAATCGGTCACGCACGTAATGCCGCCCACGGGCCCGTCGCACTTTAATATCGTGGTCTGCGTGTCCGTCGGGTTTTTCATATTTTCGGAAATCAGAAGAGAGCCGGTCATAAACCTTCCCAGGGCTGCGGTCGCCGCCGGGGATGTATCATGAATTTTCCGGGCCTCCTCGCAAAGAGCGGTCGTCCGGACCCCGAGAGCCTTGACCTTGCCGCCAAGGCCCGTGGCTCTCACAATATGGTCCAAACTTATATCTTCCGGCATGCCGGGTGCAAAATACGGGTCTGCCACTTTAAATCTCTCCTTTTCGAAATACCATAAATATACGCTCGGAATCTTCCGCGGGGGCCCTCTCTTCCAATTCGTCGAAAACCCCGCACAGGGAAAGTCCGGCGTCCTTCGCGCACTCCGTGAAGAACTCCGGCTCGTAAAATCTTTCGACCAGCGCGCCGTCGTACCTTACGTATCTGCCGTCCTCTTCGCACTCGAAAAGGGTCAAATCCGCAGTGTTCGTGCGCGACTCCTCATCGTATCCGTTCACCCACAGAAGCGTGAAATCGTCGTAATCCTCATAGAAAACATTGTCGCCGAGCGTCTCTTTCAGATGCTTCTCGGTTATACAGTCGAAAACAAAAAGCCCGCCTTTGCGCAAATTCCGGGAAACGTCCGCGAAAAGTTTTCGAACGGCGGCCTCATCCATGATGTGGTCGACGGTGTCCATAAGCGACAGAAAACAGTCGAATTTTCCGGGAACCTCGAATTCGGTTATGTCCTGATCCACCCACAGAATTTTGTCGCCGTTTTCTTTTGCGGCGGCCATCGAAAGCATCGCGGGAGCGTTGTCGATTCCCGTTATCTCATAACCCATGCCCGCAAGGAGCACGTCGACGGACCCGGTGCCGCACCCTAAGTCGCAGACGGTCTTTATGTCTTTGCCGAATCTGTTTATCAGTCTGTCGAGAAACTCCGCCCACGCGGGCGCGTCCATGTCCGACTGCATGGTGTCGTAGTAAAAGGCTAAAACGTCGTAGAAACTTTCCATTACGACAGATACAAAATAGGATTCTTGGTAGAGCCGTTGATTCGAACCTCGAAATGGAGGTGCGCGCCGGTGGATGTTCCGGTCGAGCCGACCTCACCTATCTTCTGGCCCTGAGATACCGTGTCGCCGACGGAAACGCTTATGGTTCTGGCATGCGCATACAAAGTGACGACACCGTTGCCGTGGGAAATCATACAGTAGTTGCCGTAACCGGACCCGCCGGTGTTCTGGCCCTGAACCGGGGTCGATACATAGATAACCGTACCGTCGGCACATGCGGATATGGTCGATCCGTATGTCGCCCCGCTGCCTGAAATATCGATACCGGAGTGGAACTTATATGTGCCGTAAACCGGGTGCCAGCGGTAACCGTAATAGGATGTGATGTTCCTGCAGGTAACCGGCCAGTACAAGGTCATTCCTATGTCTATCTTCTTTTCGGCAGTGATCTTCGGAAGCGGTGTTGCCGTGGGCACGGGACTGGGTGTCGGGGTAGATGTTGCGACAGCCTGAGTGGTTGTTGTCGTCGTACCTTCTTCGGACTGCGCCGCGGTTGTCTCTTCGGCCGCTGCCGTTGTCTCGCCTTCGCCTGCCTGAGCCGTTGTGGTTTCCGCCGCGGTTGTCGCCTGTGTCGTTGTTGTTGTGGCAACGGTCTCGGGCACCGGTGTCGGGGTTGCGTGCTCGGCCTCGTACTGCTGCTGCAGCGCCAAAACCGTGTCGGACAGCGAGGCGGCGTACGCCTCGAGTGCGTCCTCCTGGGCTTCCCACTGCGACAACTGCGTTGTGACATCGGCCAGGGCCTCTGTGGTTACGCCGATTCTCGACTCCAACTCATCGAGTTGCGCCTGCTTCTCGTCGGCGATATCCTGCATATCCTCGGCTTCCTGCAACGCAACGTCTCTTTGAAGTTCGGCATCGTCGAGGGCTATCTGCATCTCGTCTATCGCCTGCTTGTCCGCATCGGCGATTAACGTGATTATTTCCATGTTGGTAAAGAAACCCGCAATGCTGTCGGATTCAAGCAAGATCTCCAGTGTCGACTTATTCTGGTACTCGAACATGACAGAAATTCTGTCCTCAAACAGTTGTTGCTGCTCTTCGAGATTTTCCTCTGCCTGAATGTATGCCTCAAGCGCAAGCGCCTTGGCCTCGAGCGCGGCCTCCAACTGCTCGCAGATAATCTCGTACTGAGCCTTCTGCTCCTCCGACAACTGATTGAGTTCGGCCAGCTCGCTGTTAAGGCTTGACACCTCACCGGACAGAGCGGCAACTTTCGATGCCGCCTCGGATGCCTGAGCGCGGGCTTGGTCTCTCTGATTTTTTGCGTTGTCTATGTCTTCCTGCTCGACGCGGTCTATCGAAATATACAAATCCTCAATCCCGGCAGCTTCGGTCTTAACGCCCTGCGGCATTAAAACAACTCCCGCGGTTATACAAAGCAGCAATATGCTTGCCGTAACTCTCTTGGTGAAAAATTTTCTTAAAAGTTCAAGTCGTCTCATACCGGGCCTCTTTTAAACCTTTATATATTTTCTTACGGATATACCCGAACCTATCGCTCCAATAATTACGCCGATAACGACGGCCACAACAAATACGAGCCAGATAAGATTTTTAACCGGGACAAGTGCGTAAAAACTCAGAGTGCTTATCTCTCTCATCGCCCTTGCGTAAATCCATTTGTACGTCAGAATCGTGATACCCCACGCGCAAAGCGCACTGATAAGGCCGACAAGCGCACCCTCGGTTACAAACGGCAGTCTTATGTAATTGTTGGTGGCGCCGACAAACTTCATAATCTCAATTTCCGTGGCGCGCGAGTAAACCGAAATACGCACCATGTTCGAGATAATGAAAAGCGCGATTACAAACAAAACAATAAACGACGCGACAGTGGCGATTCTCACAACTCTCGACGCTTTGGTAAGGAACGTCATGACATTGCTCTCCTGCGCGACGCGCGACACGCCGTCGTACATCTGAATATAGTTGCAGACATCATCCGCATCGGCCGGGTCCGTAATCCTCACGGAGAAGGAATACGGCAGGTACATATTGTAATCAAAGTCATCGAGAACCGAGGCAGAGTCGCCGAGATTGCTCTTGAAGTATTCGTAGTTCTCTTCGGGCGACGACATCGTGTAACTCAAAATTCTGTCGTCGGCGTCGAGCGCGGCCTTTACCGCATCGAGCATCTCGTCGGTGCACTGCAGTTTCATGTAAACCTCAATCGGCGGGCGCTGGGAGAGTTTGTTCATCCACGTCCTCGCGTTGAGCGAGAAAATAAGAAACACGCTCATAATAACGAGCATCAGAAAAATGGTCGTGACAGACGCGACCGTAACGAGCGGGTGCCTTGCGATTCCGCGGAAACCTTCTTTAACCGAATTCCAAAAAGCTCTTACACTCACTCGTCTTCGTCTCCCATCAAATCTATATCTGTCTCGGCCGAGCGCACTTTGTTCTTCTTTTCGAACTTCGCACGACGCTTCGCTTCCCTCTTTGCCCGGCGCATTTCTTTTCGAGACATGGGAATCTCTTCTTCAGGCTCCTCTTCCTCTTCGGGTTCCTCTTCTTCCTGCTCGAAAACCTCGGGCTCGGGATCGCCGAAGAGCAACTCGGGCTCAGCGGGAGCTTCAGGCTCCGCCTCTTCTTCCGTCTCCGCGGGTTCGGTTTCTTCCACCGTATTGAACTCACTGTACTCGGACACCGCAGCGGGTGCGTCCCCGAAATTAACTTCTTCTACCGTGAGCTCCTCAATCGGAATTTCCTCAATTTCGGGTTCTTCGGGAATTTCCGCGACCGGCTCCTCAGGCAAAACCTCGGCGGCGGGTGCCGGCAAAACTTCCTCTTCGGAAGCTTCCTCTTTTATATCTTCTTCCATATCAAAATCAATATCCGCGGGCGGTGCGGGCGGAATCTCGTCACCGAAAAGAATTGTGGCGCGGGAATTGTATCCCTCGTCGTCGTAATTGTCACCGTAATCCGAATCGTCTTCGAACTGCTTGTTATCCTTTGCGGTCATGCCGCCGAAAGCCGCATCCTCGGGTCTGACGGGCGCCTTCTCGGTATATCCGCTCTCGGTGTCGTCTCTTACAATGAGGCCCTCATCCAACTCGATTACGCGCTTCTTCATGCGGTCGACAAGATTGCTGTCGTGCGTGCAAACGATAACTGTAGTGCCGGACTGATTTATGCCCAGAAGCATCGCCATGATGTTTTCGGAAATCTCCGGGTCAAGATTACCCGTCGGCTCGTCCGCGATTATAAGTTTAGGGGTATTTACCATCGCGCGGGCGACCGCCACACGCTGCTGCTCACCGCCGGACAACTCCTGCGGGTACTTGTCAGCCTTATCGAGGAGCCCCACAACCTTGAGCACGAGGCCGACCGATTGGTTCAGGCTCTGCTTCGGAACACCTATAATCTCTCCGGCGAACGCGACATTCTCCCTGACGGTCTTCGTCTCGATAAGTCTGTAGTCCTGGTAAATCATTCCGATCTGTCTTCTTAAGACCGGAACCAGTGCGCGGCTCATGTTAGATATCTCAAAGCCGTCGATTGTAACGCTTCCCTCAGTGGGATATTCCTCGCACGAAATACACTTGAGCAACGTCGATTTGCCGGATCCGGACTTGCCGATGACAAACACGAACTCACCGTCCTGCACCTCAAAAGAAATACCGCGCAGGGCCTTTACATCGGGTTTATAAGTTTTCTTAACATTCTCGAATTTAAGCAAACTCAAACCCCTTATCTGATTTTATTGTCGTTTGTGTCGTTCAGGTAATCGATATAGGTTCTTACCATAGTTGCCATCTTGAAAAGAACCGCGTCGTCAAACTTTCTCAAATCCAGTCCCGTCTTGGTCTTAACCTTCTCAAGTCTATACACCAATGTGTTTCTGTGAACGAACAACTCTCTTGAAGTCTCGCTTCCGTTTAAGTCGTTATCAAAGAATGTATCGATTGTGATCCTTGTCTCTTCGTCCAACTGCTTGAACGCGTCGTTCGGGAAAACCTCCTCGATAAACATCTCGCACAAAGACTCCGGAAGTTGATAGATAAGTCTTCCGAGTCCAAGCTTGTCGTATCTTGAAATATCGGCCTCACTGTCGAAAATCTTGCTGACCTTAAGCGCGGTCATGGCATTCGAATAAGACTTGCTGATATCCATAAACGACGGAACCAGAGACCCGACGGCAACCTTGGCGTTGATGCCCTCGGAAGTAAGGCCCGAGTGAATCGACTCGGCCGTGTCATCGATGAACTGATTTCGTGTGCCGTCCTCGCCGATTGAATCCTCGGCATCGGCAATGACAATCGTCGTCGTGTCGTCCATCGCTATAACATTCGCGATATCGACATCGGTATAGATATTCTGCAAAATCTCAAATGTCTCGGCACTCTGCTCGGACGAGGTCCTGACAACGAAAACAAGTCTTGCATGCTTGCAGTCAATCTTGTAATTTCTCGCAATCATCGGAATCTCCGACCTAATCTCGTTATCGAGCAAAACATTTCTTATAAACACCGTGCGCTCGGCATCGGTTCCCTTATCCTTAACCAAAAGTTTGATCCACTCGGCAATCAGCATAAGATTGACCTTGACATTCTGGTCGGTGGAGTTCACATAAGCAATATACTTAAGCTGCTCGGCGATATAAATCTTCATATATGTCTTATCCGACGTGGATGCAAAATCATCCCCGGAAGACATTACCGCACGGAACGAAGGATCGATTGCGTCCTCGTCCTCCTCACCCGTGGTGGACGCAAGAATTCTTCCGCTGCTGTCCAGAACTCCCGCATCATAAGGGAGAATCGTTTTGGCCTGACGCATACACTTTTTGATTTCTTCCATGTAGTCACCTCGCAAGAGTGGGCGGTCCGCCGCACATAATTTTAAATATTATAATTCTTTTTGCCGCTTTTTCGTCGTTTGTCACAAAAAAGCCACATAATGACCTCACTCGCCTGTTTGGCCGAATTGTACCGACATTTGTTCCGACCCTCGGTACATTCTTATGTACAAATCCTTCAAACACGGAAAAAAACCGGCGGGGTGACCCGCCGGCTTGTTTGTATCTTGTTATAAGAGATATCAGGAAATGATGCTCTGCTCTGTGTCCTTGTCGAAAATGTGGATACGGTTTGTATCGATTGCAAGGTCAACAGTCTGGCCGATTGTGGACTGGGAAGTCGTAGGATCGACACGGCATGTAAGAGGCAGAGAGCCGTTAACCGTAACATAGAGGTAGGTCTCGGCACCAAGCATCTCGACGACGTCGACGTCAGCAGCGAATGCTGCTTCGGGGTGATCGGTAACGAATGTAGCTTCGTCTGTGATAGCCTCAGGACGAACACCGAAGATAACTTCCTGACCGTCACGCTCCTTAACCTCGTCAACCGCATATCTCTCAGGGAGCTTAACAACAACGTTCTCGAAAGCGATGAATACATCGTTACCCTCAACCTGGATGGAAGCGTTGATGAAGTTCATAGGAGGCATTCCGATAAATCCTGCAACGAATGTGTTAACCGGGTTATCGTAGAGCTCCGTAGGGGAGTCAACCTGCTGAATGAAGCCGTCCTTCATAACAACGATTCTCGTACCCATTGTCATAGCCTCTGTCTGGTCGTGGGTAACGTAAACGAATGTTGTCTTGAGTCTGTGGTGAAGTCTTGTGATCTCAACACGCATCTGAACACGGAGCTTAGCGTCCAGGTTGGAGAGAGGCTCGTCCATGAGGAAGACCTTAGGATCACGAACGATAGCACGGCCGAGAGCAACACGCTGTCTCTGACCACCGGAGAGAGCCTTAGGCTTTCTCTCGAGCAAGTGCTCAATCTCAAGAATCTTAGCAGCCTCTGTAACGCGGCGGTCAATCTCATCCTTCTTCATCTTTCTCAATTTGAGAGCGAAAGCCATGTTGTCGCGAACTGTCATGTGAGGATACAAAGCGTAGTTCTGGAAAACCATCGCGATGTCTCTGTCCTTAGGAAGAACGTCGTTAACGCAACGATCGTCGATATAAATCTCACCTTCGGAAATATCTTCAAGACCTGCGAGCATTCTCAGTGTTGTGGACTTACCGCAACCGGAAGGACCGACGAGGATAACGAATTCCTTATCCGCAACCTCAAGGTTGAAGTCGGAAACAGCGATAACGCCGCCGTCATACTTCTTGTAAACATGCTGGAAAGATAAACTTGCCATATAATAAAACCTCCAATGCGCCGACGAATACAGGTCGGCTTTTTCATAAGGAAATACTATCAAAGGCCTTATTCATTGACCATATGACATTCTTCCCAAAAAAATCAGAGCCTTTTTGTCGTTAATTTTCAAGCGTTTTGGGCGAATTGCACACATATCCCGGACCCGCCTTGTGCATTCTGCTCAAGACTTTGCTCAAATGCCCGATTTTATTACAATTTCAAGACACGACCGCACATTTTAACGGACTGTTGTTCCTATGCTAAAATCGTCACATGAACACTGCTTTAGACAAAAAACATAGTTACTTATCTATATTAATCGCAGCCCTCACGGTCGCCGTGCTCCCCTCGCTGTGCCTTGCCGACGACGGATCGCTGCCGCAGGCTCTCGGACTCTATGCCGGAATCTTTTCGACGGTCGTCACCGCCTCGGTAAATCCCACGGCAACCATGGCGGCAATCTCAATTCTGGGGGCGCTCGAGAACGCCGCGACATACCAGCCCGGCAATGAGTTTTTCGCCGGGATTGCGGACTTTCTTCTGAAGGTTCCGGTCGTAAAGGAAGCCGCGGGCCTGCCCGTGGCAAACCCCACGGCCGCCACGGTCATCTCCGTCGTTGCAGTAATAATGTATATACTTCATTCTTTTGCGGAATCCAAAGCCGTCTCCGAAGTAACGGTCGACAAAATCGAGAAATGGGCCGGGTGGCTCTCCATCTGCCTCATCGAAATCCTCCCCCTCATAACAACGGACGACACCCCGCAAAAAGCAATCTCACTTCAGGCCGAACCCTACGCATACGTCATCGCCGCCATCACTCTCATAGTCGGCAGCATCGTCTACCTCTCCTGCTACGAATGCGTCGACGACATCGAGGTCATCCTGGCGGCAATCCCGGTCAAGGGTGCCAATTTCCTGGGCCAAATCGTCAAGGCCGTCATCCACGCTCTGCTCGTAATCCTGCAAATCGTGGCCCCGGTCGTCTCCTTCATCCTGAGTCTCCTGATTGCCGTCACCGGCATAATCCTCTTCAAAATTCTGCAGCGTCTTTGCATCTACTACAACTTTATCTACCTGCGCCCCACCCTGCGCGCGATCTTCAGACACAACAGTCAAATCGCCCTCGTCCACCGCAAAACTCCGAAGAAAATCCTCAAAGCGTATCCGGACACACCCTTCTCAATCCCCGCCTTCCCGATGCACGGCTTCCCCGGAACACACTCAAGAACAAGATTTTGGATGGTAAAAAAATCCGACAAAGTCCTGCTCGTCAGGCCAAGGCTTTTGCGCAAGAGCATCGTCACAGAACTTTCTCCGTTGCCCGAAAACACAAACCTCACAAAAAGCCTTCGATTCATGAAAATCTCAACACCGGACAAATCTTTTGAACTGGTCATCAGCCGCGAATACAAAGTTCACGCAGACTTCATTTCCGAACAGCTGAACATTCCTTTCACATCTTCAGAAAATTGAACATTCCCCCATTTTGTCACCTGCCGAAGGTGATTTATTGTGGGATTTCGGACTGTTTCACCTATTGTGTCACCTTCCATGAGGTGACCTGTTAGGGGATTTGTGACCGTTTCCCACATTCAGTCACCTTGCACGAGGTGACTTGTTAGGGGATTTATAACCGTTTCCCACATTCAGTCACCTTACACGAGGTGACCTGTTAGGGGATTGTTCAAATCAACCCGGAAATCGACCCATGACAGGTTCGGATGCAGGTTGATATTGCATAAAAAAGAGACGCCCCGTCGGAGCGTCTCTGATTTAATTGATTGTTTTAAGCGTCAGGCTGCTTCGGAAGATTCCGTTGCCTCGGTCTCAGCAGCTTCCGTCGCTTCGGTTGCCTCAGTTTCAGCGGCCTCTGTCGCTTCTGTTTCAGCGGCTTCGGTTGCTTCCGTTTCGGCCGTCCCGTCACCTTCTGCGGATGTCTCATCCGTTGCGGACGCGATCAGCTTGGACTCATCGATGTTGTCCTCGGAGTCGTAGTCCGCGGAGTAAGAAACCACAGCGGAAGCGGCAAGGTCATCGATGTCTTCGTAGCCATACATCCAGAGAGCATAGTTGGTGTACTCGGAACTCGGGATGCCTGTGTCGATTGACATATACTCGCTGTAGGTTGTGTAGTCGTTGACATCAACGGACGGTGTGCCGTCGCTTAAGTACTTAAGATTATCGAAACCGACACCGTAGTAGTACTGAATTGTCTTGTTGTATGTCTGGTCCTCGCCTTCGACAACCAAAGGAATGTTGATGACATATACGAGAACAATTTTGTTAACGTCTCCCCATGTCTCGAGGTCTTTGGCTACGAGGAAGTAGTTGCCGATGCACTCGAAGCTCGGGTCCTTGATTATGTCGCTGGTGAAGGCGTTTGCAAGGCCGGAGGTGAGAACCGCGTCTGCCTGATCGGTCATCAGTTTCATCATATTGTCGTCGATTTCGGAAGAAGACAGAACATAAGTCTCAAGACCTTCAACCGTGAATTCTTTTGTGGTCGCTTCGGGAACTGCGTGGAATTCCTCGATACAGTATTCTTCAAGGTCGCCGTAGTAGTCGACCGTAACGGTTACCTTGTCGCCGTTGGAAAGGCCGGTTGTCTTGTCGGCTGTGTAGTCGAGCCAAATGTCGCTGTCGCCGCGTTCGATTTTCGCATAGCCTACGGGGGCGGTTCCTTCGAATGTGACCGTGATGTCTTCGAACAGGTCGATTGTACCGAGTTCGGTCAGGCCTTCCGCCTCAACCGTTACGGGGTCTGCCGAGAGAATAACGTTGAAGTAGCCCTCGATTGAGTATGTGCTTAAATACTCCCATTCGAAGGTGACCTCATCGCCGTTGGACAGGTCTTCTGCGATTTCCCACTCGGGCATAGCAAGGGTGACGGTGGAAACGAAATTATCCATCGGATCTTCATCCTTGTAGTATTTCTTGCCTTCTTTGTTGTACTTGATTTGGTCGGCGTAGTCCGCTCTGAAAGACTCTTCGTCGAACTCGGCGTAAGCCTTGCCGATTGTCTCATACCCTTCGCATTTGATTTCGATGTACTCGCTGATGTCAACCTCGACAGGTCTGGAATTCTTGTAAACGATTATTCCGATGACAATGCCGATTGCCGCCAGCAACGCAACGCCTCCGGCGATAAGGCCGATGATGAGACCTGTGTTTTTCTTCTTCGCAGGCTTCTGAGCCGCAACGGCAGCTGCGGGAACTTCGGCTGCGGAAATTTCCGCAACAGGCGCTTCTGTCGCAGGTGTTTCTGCAACAGGTTCAGCCGCTTCCGCGACAGGCTCTGCTGCGGGTGCAGCCTGCTCTTCAGTTGGGTTTTCTGTTTTCGATACTTCTTCGGAAGATTTTGCCAAAACCTCATCCGCCGCTGCGGTGGGGTTGGCCGCGAGCCACTCGGTACACGTGCACTTGCCGTTTTCTAAGGGCTTGCCACAAAATTCGCAAAAATTATATGCCATATCACACCTCCTTGTGAACAAAAAGATTAAAGCATCTCGGGGCGAATAAATCAAGAAGCGGGCGCGGTGCTCTTTTGGATTCTGCGGTAAAACCACACGCAAAGAATGACGGAAAACGCCGAGCCTATGGGGGCGGCCAGGCCCATCGGGAAAAGATTGTCCGGGAAAAATTTCGACGCCCACAGGGCAATCGGAATTCTGAAGAGGGCGACCGACAATATATTATGTATAAAAGAATAATGCGACTTCCCGCAGGCGGCAAAATACCCGCTCATGCAAAAGTGGAATGATGTGAAAATCCCGTCGAAAATATAAGACCTCAGATACTGCGCCCCGAGGACGACCACGGCCGCCTCGCCGCCGGCAAAAATCCCGACGATGCCCGGCGCGAAAAGTTCGCACAAAACCACAACGCACGCGTTGTAGATAACACTGACCTCGATGGCCTTCCACAAAGTCTTTTTCGCGCGGACAAAATCGCCGGTCCCTGCGCACTGGGACACAATCGACGACACAGACGAGAGCATCGCAGACTGCACGAGAAACATGAATGTGATTATTTTTTCAACAACGCCAACCGCCGCCGCGATGTCCACACCGCGGTTGTTCGCGATGGCGGTGAAAATCAGGAACGACACCTGAATAAGCCCGTCCTGCAGCATAATGGGAAGCCCGATGCGAAAGATTTCGCCCGCCGTTACACGGTCGGGTTTTATGTCACGCATCGAAAAGATGTCGCCGGATTTTACGACAAGATACAGAAACGCCAGCACTACCGAGACTGCCTGCGCGATTACCGTTCCCCATGCGGCACCGGCCGCGCCCCTTTCCATCGGGCCGATGAAAAGCCAATCAAGAAAAATATTTATAACCCCGGAAATAAACACAAAGACCATCGGGCGCGTCGAATCGCCAAGTCCTCTGAAAATTCCGGACATGACATTGTAGGCAACTATAAGAGGCACTCCCCAAAAACATATTTTAAGATAGGCTTTCGTCTCGCTCAATGCCTCCGTCGGAGTCTTCAAAATTGCGAGAATCGGATCTGTCAGGAATTGCAATATGGCAGTGAGTGCTATTGCGAGACATGCAAAAATCACTATTGAATTCCCTATGGATTTCGAGATTTCATTCGAATCGCCTTTGCCGGTACCGCGCCCGATTGTGACCGTCGTTCCCATGACAAGGCCTATAACCATAACGGTCAGCATGTGCATAACCTGTGAGCCGACCGCGACACCGGTTATTGAATCTGCGGCATTGAACCGTCCGGTGATGTACAGGTCAGCAAGGCCGTAAAATGTTTGCAGGAAACAGGCAATTAAATAGGGAACCGAAAAATACATCAGGTTCCCGAAAACACTTCCCGTTGTTAAATTGCGGCGGCCCGAACTCATTTCTTCTTGCCGGATTTTTTCTTCTTTTTCTTGTTCGACTTATGCTGCGCTGAAGTTGTCTGCGCAGGTTTTTGAACCGAAGCCGTCTCTTCCTGTACAGGCTCGGATCCCGCAGGTTCTTCGATTGCCGGCTCGGCAGGAATTTCGGCCACGGGCTCAGCCGGTTGTTCAACAGGTGTTTCCGCCGTGACGGGCTCTTCCTCGGCAGGCGCAGGCGCGGGACTTGCGGTTTCTGTTTTCGAAGATTCATCGTGTGCCGTGCGGTTTTGATGTTTTTCCATAGCCTCGGCTTTTTTCTCGGCCTGTTTAATTGCGTCTTCGGCGGCGACCTGAGCCTTGTTGACCGATGCCGACTTCGGGCGCTTGATGGGACCCTTGGCCTTGTCGGTGTCGCTTCCTTTGAAGCCGTTGACAGGCTTTACCGCGGCGGCGTTGGACGCCTCAAGGCCGGTCTTTGCGACCATGGGCTGCACGTCGGATACCGTTGCAGGGCGCTCGACTTCGGCGTTGGCAACCTCGGACCCTACGGTAGGACGCACGATTGCTCCGAATGCGGACGTTGTCTCTTCTTCGACCGGTGCGGCGCTGTCGACTTTCGCAGCGGTGGGGCGCTTCAAAGCCGTGGCTTTAACTCTCTGAGGCTCTGAGTATTTCGCGGCCAGCTCTTCCTCCTCGCTTGCAAGATCTCTCTTCTGCTGAGCACGGGCATCGGGTGTATTCGAATATACGGGACGGATTGGAGCGGTGTTGGACTTCTGCAGATACCCGTTTATAACCAGGGCCTGCTGCTCCTCTTCCTCTTCTTTTTTCTTTGCGGACATCCCGAGGCGCTTGGCGTATGTTGCCGCGTTCTCGGAAATTTCTTCCGTCTCAAGTGTCTTTATGCCCGAATCCAAAGGTGTTGTGTCGACAGGTTCGTCGGCGCCTTCGCCCAAGCGCTCGCGCCTCTTGTCGGCTAAGTCCTTCTTCATCTTCTGCTCTTTGTCCCATGCCATCGATGCGGCTTCCTCACGCTTTGCTTTACGCGACTTGTGGTCAAGATGCAGAACAAAAATCGTAACCGTTATAAGAATAAATGCGGCAACGAAAACCATAACGGTTTCCATCGTCGAAAGCCCCGGAATTCTGGGTATATCACTGAATGTAGGCCACTCGAATCTGTCCATCAGATATCCTTCTTTCTCTTGTTCAGGCGCGACAATTTTATCAGCATAACCACTATTACCGCAAGTGCACAAACGCCTGCGGCAGACAGGAACACAATTGCGACGGTGTTGTCTTTTTCTTCGGCGGTATCGTCGGTCTGTCCTGCGATTACATATGCATCCCCCGACTCCTCGGAAACCGATGTTGTGTCAGTCACCTCATCGGGTGTCGCGGGGGCCTCGGTCGCCTGAGTTATTTCATTTGAATCAGCCTTCCCGGTTTCAACAGTCTCAACCGGCTCTACAGTCTTGCCGGAATATTCGGACAAAGAAATTCCGTTTTTGCCCAGAGGAATCTCGTGGTCCAAACCGATGAATTTGCCGTCGGAATTTTTCCAGAGAACCTCTTCGACGAATGCGTATTTCTCTTCGTCCCAGGTTTGGAAGTCGTCCTTGACAAGTCCGCCCGTGTCGCCGGAATTTGCGTTATAGCACCAGAAAGTGTACGCGAGATTGTACTCCGAAATAAGTTGCCTCAAATACTCCATCCACTTCAGGTTGTCACCCTGCATGAAGCCGCCCCACTCACCGATAAGTATCGGAGCGATGTCTTCCTCGACAATATAGAACCAGTAGTCGTGCCATGCCTCTTCCATGAGAGAATCGTATGTGAAGTCACCGCCTTCGAACCAGGGTTGCTCGTAAACCAGGGGCCCGTAGTCGTGAGGCGAATAAACAATCTGTTTGTTACGTGTCTCGTCGCCTAAATCTATCGGGTACTTCTCAACCGCCATGAGGTTAGCGCCCCACCAGGTGTTGTAGTAGTCTTCGTCGTTCGTCGACTCATAGTTATTGTTGTCGATATCCGTGGGATAAATCTGTATGCCCTCGACTACAATCAGGGCGTTGGGGTTCTCATCGAGGATTGCGTTTGCGGCGCACTCGGCAACATACTTCCAGTTGTTGTCGTCCTCCGAATCGTTCCAAATTGCATGCTCTGTCTCGGATGCCTTGCCGTGAGGCTCGTTCTTCAGGTCGTAGGCAAGAATCGTGTCGTTGTTTGCGTATCTTGCGGCCACCCAGAACAGAGCGGCAATATAGTCTTCGGTCGATACTTTGTCGGTATACCACAGAGGCTGCATGTGTCCCGACGCGTCGGTGTTCGCACTGTGAATGTCGATCATAACCTTCATGCCGTACTGTTCACACAAAGACAATACGTAATCGAAAATCTCAAGGCTGTTCATCGACTCAAGTTCTGAGTTATATGCATGGTTGTAATTGGCCTCGGGGTACTCCCCGTTCTTCCACTGCAAAAGAAGTTCGGCGGACATCGGAATTCTCAGGAAATTAAAACCGTGGTCCGCAATCCCTTCCAAAGCCTCCTGCAAATTACAGTTCCAGACACCGTCAAACAAATTCGTTCCGGTGTTATATCCGAACCAGTTGATGCCGGTAATCCAAACCTGCATTCCGTTCATGTCGACGATTTTGCTGCCGTCTGTTGTAAGCCAGTCGTCCCCCGCAACTCCCTTTACCGTTGCCGCAGGCTCGGATGCTTCCCCGCCCGTACTTTCGGAATTGCCGGAAGATACGGTTGTCTCCGAAATTTTGTCATCTGACACAGACCCCGATTCACCGTCGCCTGTAACCGACACAAGACTTGCATCGGAAATTCCTGAACCCGTGCACTGAATTCCGACGGTGCTGTCAAAGCCCCAGGAATTTGCGCCGGATGCGGACACTGTTGCAGTGACTTTGCTTCCCGAAACTTCGTATGTATCAAATCCCCAACCCGATGCCGAAGAAACGGTGCCGTTGAATTCAACGACAACGGTTATGGTCTCATACCCCGAGCACCCGGAAAGGGATACTTCAATCTGGCCGCCTGTGTCCCAGCAGTTTACATTGGACACTTTCCCCGAAGGGGCCGCCAAAACAACCGCAGGGATGAGGGACATAACGACCGCGGCAACAAGGACTGATGAGAGAAGTTTTCGCAAAGTGTTCATCGGATCAGACCTCTATCTCCAAAGTTTTGCCCGACCCCGAGTACTGCTCGTATGTAACTCCCGCGGAGTCAAGCATCTGGCGTGCCGCCTGGGTCGTATCCTGGTCGTGGTATTTGTCGGAAAGGTAAATTACTTTTTTAACGCCCTTCTGAATCAGGGCCTTTGTGCATTCGTTGCACGGGAAAAGGGTCACGTATACGGTGGAACCCTTGATATCCGATGCTTTGCAATTGAGGATGGCATTCATCTCCGCATGGCAGACAAAAGCGTATTTGCTGTCCAAAATTCCGCCTTCCCTCTCCCAGGGAAATTCGTCGTCGGAGCACCCAATGGGCATTCCGTTGTACCCCACGGACATTATCTGTCTGTCAGAGTCGACAATGCACGCGCCCACCTGAGTGTTCGGGTCCTTCGACCTCATCGAAGCGAGCTTTGCGATTCCCATGAAATATTCATCCCAGCTGATATAGTCGTCTCTTTTCACGGCAGATACCTCCGACTTGCTCAAAATTTGCCTTCAAAGTATTTTATTATTTTATCTTATTAGACTATCCACGGCAAGAAAAGCCGTTGCCGCTGCCGCATGCAAATTATACCCGCCGCTCATTGCGTCTATATCCAAAGCCTCGCCCGCCGCGTAAAGCCCGGGGCAGGATTTTATCTCCATCGTTTTGCGGTCAACCTCGGACAGGGCAATCCCGCCGCGGGTGACGTACCCCTTCTCCAAAGAGGTTTTTCCGTGCGCGAAAACTTTTCTCTTAAGATTTGCTGTCGCCGCAAGTCTTTCCTCACGCGTAACCTCGGAACACTTCTTATCAGTCTTCGCGGCATATCTTGCAAGCGAATGCGGAACAAAGTCCGCCAGAAGGTTTTCGAACTTTTGCGCCGGATGCAGGTTCATTTCTTCAACAAGTTTTTTGTCTGTAAGGCCGGGCGCAAAATCGACTTCCAACAAATCACCATTTTGGAAATCCCTTGAAACTTCCATAACGGCCGGGCCCGACAAACCTTCGTGCGTGAACAAAACATCGCCTGCAAACTCTCTTATCTTTTTTCCGTCACGCATAATTGCAACTTTGCAGTCTTGAACGGAAACTCCCGCCAAATCTTTTGTGACGCCCCCAAAGTCAATTGCGCAAAGCGCGGGGGTAGGCGGTACGGTTTTGATTCCGAGGCTTTCGGCGATTTTAAATGTGTCGCCGGCAGAGCCCGTCGCGGGATAAGAACACCCGCCCGTCGCAAGAATTATTTTGTCGAAAAGATAAGATTTCTTTCCGCAAAAAACTTCCCATTTACCGTCTGATTTTTTTATATCGGTAACTTCAAAATTCGTTTGGATATTGCCGCAATAATCGGCGAGCCCTTCCGCAATTTCAGAGGCCCTGCCGCTTTTTGTATAAACCTTGTTGCCGGCTTCTTCGACCGGTTCAATTCCAAGTTCGTTTTGGATGAAATCGACCGATTTCTCGGGCGGAAATTTCGACAGCGCGGGATATATGAAATTGCCCGCCTCGCGGTAGGCAAACTTCATGTCGCGCGGAGATTTTAAATTGGTGATGTTGCATCTGCCTCCGCCCGTAAGAAGTATTTTTCTTCCCGGGTGGGGACCCTTTTCGAGCACAATAAAATCGGCATTGTTTTGTTTGAGAAAACAGCCGGCGAAAAGGCCCGCGGCTCCTCCGCCTATTACTCCGACATGCACGCTCTTACTATCCTGTCGCACAGATCGTCGTACTCGATACCGGCGGCCTTTGCGGCCTCGGGCAAAAGCGATGTGTCGGTCATGCCCGGCAGGTTGTTGGCCTCGATAAAGTAGAAAATATCGGCCGCATCGTCGTAGATCATGTCGATTCTGCCGTAGTTGTCCATTCTCAAAATCTTGAAAATGCGAACCGCCAAATCCTGCGCGCGCTTTGTTGTCGCCTCGTCGAATTCGGCCGAGCAGATGTGGGTCGTGAGGCCCGCCTGATATTTGTTTTTGTAGTCGTAGAAACCCTCATGGGGAATGATTTCGGTGATGGGAAGCGCGTGGTCTCCGACAACGCTTATCGTAATCTCGCGGCCCTTTATGAAGGACTCAACCAAGATGAGCTGGCCGTAGGAACCGGCAAAATCCAAAGCCTTTGCAATCTCGTCCTCCGAGTTGACGACGGATACGCCGCATGAACTGCCGCATCCGATGGGCTTGATGACGCAGGGGATTCCGACTTCCGCTTTGATCCTTTCGGCATCAATATTTTCCGCCGTGTCAGTAATCCATTTTGCGGTGGCAAGACCGGCTCCGGCAACCAATGCTTTTGACAAATCCTTATCCATCGCAACGGCACAACCTAAATAGCCGCAGCCGGTGTATTTTATACCGAAGGCGTCCAAAAGCGCCTGAACCTGACCGTTTTCGCCGTGCGAGCCGTGAAGACCCAAAAATACACAGTCGGCAAATTGACACAGTTCGATGACTCTCGGGCCGACCCATTCGCGGCGCCCGCCGTGCTGACGGATTAAAGCCTCAAGATCCGGTTCGGTCTCGGGGATTTCGTATTCGAAAGGTGTTACGGTGCCTCTCCTGAAGAAACTCTGTGCGGGTTCTTTGTTTTCGATGCCTTCGTATAAATCTACGAGGGCAACCTCGTGTCCCTTGCGAAGCAACGCGTTTGCCACAAGTCTGGCGGATTTTTTCGAAACGTCTCTTTCGGGCGAAAGGCCCCCTTCAAGAACCGTGATTTTCATTCAGCACCTCCGGCCACATAAAAAATTCATTGTAATTATACCCTTAAATGTTTGTATCGCCCCTGCTGTTACAAACTTGTAACTATTCATGCCAAGACAAAGATTGTTATACTAACTTTATTAAGTTCCGGAGGCTTTAAATGCTCGCTGTTTTATACCTTTTGCTGTGTACCGTGTTCGGATTCACCCTGATTGCTCTCTGCGTGCCCGACGTGCGGCGCTTATACACCGCGATGTCGCCGTCGCGCAAGAATACTTCCTATGTTCCGAGCAGCCTCTTCGCGGTCCCCGCGGGGATAATCGCCGGCCTCATAAGCGTCACATTCTTCAGTTATTTTGTAACTCTCGGGCTGTCTTATGTCGTCACCGACGCCTCGCTTTGCAAAAACCTTTCGGTCCTCGTGACCTTCGCGTTTTTCCTTTTCCTGATCCTGAACAACACGATTCTTTTAAGCCGCAAGTCGGAGAAAAATCCCGGCACCGCGCTTCTCCCGAAATTCTCCGGACACAACGGAAGCGCTGTTTTCTACGGACTTTCGATTGCAGGCTTCACCGCTGTGGCAACGTTTCTGATGTACTACACCTACCGCATCGTGGACGGAACGCTCTATGCCGGATACTCGGTTTTCTCCGACCTGTCGCCGCACACCGCGATGGTGTCCTCTTTCGGCGTGGGCTTCAACTTCCCGACACAGTACATGCACTTTTCGGGAAGCGGCATAAAATACCATTTCTTCTTCTACTACCTCTGCGGGCAGCTTGAATTTCTCGGGCTCCCCATAGACGCCGCGATAAACGTTCCTTCCATAATCACCATGGTCTGCGCCTTCACGCTTTTAGGGCTCCTCGCAACTCTCCTTTCCGGCCGCCGCCTGACCTTTATCCTGGCCCCGGTCCTGGTCCTCTTCAGGTCCTCGTTCAATGTCTTCATTCACATCCACGACCTTATGGCCACAGGCCTTACCCTGAAGGACTCAATCTCTCAGATTGCCTCCTCCCCGGAGTGGTACGAGGTGACCCCTTACGACTCCTGGGGCATCTGGGCCATCAACGTCTACCCCAACCAGCGCCACCTGATGCTCGGTGTCTCTGTCATCCTGATTCTGATAATTCTGTTCCTGCCCTACATGCGCAGGATGTGCATTAGCATGCTCTCGGCGGGCTCTTTCGGGAATGCTCTCAAGGCATTCCTCTTCTCCCGCGACGCATGGCTGCCACGCACGGCCGACCCGCTGAACCCGATAAAATGCACGGCGCTTTGCTGCCTTATTGTTGTTCTCATGCCCTACTTCCACGGCTCCGCCCTAATCGCGGCGCTGCTCATTTTGTTCGGCATGGCAATCTTCTCCGAAAGCCGCCTTTTGCACCTGGCCGTCGCCGTCTGCGCGGTAATCTCGTCCGAAATTCTCACAAACATCTTCTCCGGGGGCGCGGAGAACGTCATCAGTTTCACCGTGAACACAGGCTTCGTGGTCGAAAACAAAACCGCCTCCGCAATCGCGCTCTACATCCTGATTGTCACGGGCTTCACACTCATTCTGGGCCTTCTCACGGCCCTGATTTGGCTCATCCGCGACATCATCCGCAAAAAGCCCGTCTACCGCTCGCTGTTGTTCCTCTGCTTCCTCATCCCCTTCGCGTTTGCCTTCGTATTCCAGCTCACACTCGAAATGCTTGCAAACCACAAATTCATCCAAATCAGCCTTATCCTAATCGACATCTTCACCGCCGCATTTATAGCGAACCTCTTCTACCTCCCCTTCAAAGTAAGGGAGCCCGCATCGAAAACAGATACTCCGGAAGAGGCGCCCGTCGACGACACACCGGAAGCCTCAGACGAGACCGGCGAATCCGATTCCGAGGAAACCGGTGTGACTGCCGAAGAAAACACAACAGACAAGACAATGGTCCACGAACCCATCCCGGAACCGAAGCCTTCCGGCATGCCTTTGGGTGTCTACTCAATCCTTCAGGTTTTTGCCTCGGCACTGGCAATAGTTCTCATGGTGGGACTCACGGGAACCGGCCTGTCCGAATGGGCTACATACCTAAACCTCAACCGCGACGGCTACTACGTCGTTAACACAAAATCCGAGGTCACCGAATGGATTATCGAAAACACCTCCGAAGACGATGTCTTCCTGACTCCGATGTGGTCCATGAACCGCTTCCTCTTAACAGGCCGCGCCATGTACTACGGCTGGCCCTACTACGCATGGTCGGCAGGTTACGACACCTACACACGCGACGAAATCTACTGCTGGCTCGTATCGGGAGCCGCCGGCAACAAAGACGAATTCGTCCGCTACTGCAAAGAACGTCACATCAGGTACATGCTCGACGACGGAGAATTTTACTATCAGACCTACGAGACCGGCACCGGTTACGACGGGCAGTTCTTCGCCGACAATTTCACGGCCGTCGCCACCTTCCCCGAGGAAGGCGCGGTCATCTACCAACTCTACGATTAATTAAAATTTTTGCATAAAAAATGAGCCGCATTTCTGCGGCTCATTTAATTTGTGTTTATTGGGGATTATTCCTCAGCCTTCGCTGCGGCGATAACCTTATCAGCCACATCGCTCGGAGCGGGTTCGTAACGTGCGTGCTCGAGAGAGAACCATCCGCGGCCCTGTGTCATTGCCTTGAGGTCGGTTGCGTAGTCAAGCATCTCGGCTGTCGGAACCTCGGCATTGATGACCGAACCGAATTCGTCGGCATCGATACCCATGATTCTGCCGCGGCGCTTGTTCATATCGCCCATGATATCGCCCTGCTTCTCTTCGGGTACGTGGATTTCAACGGAACTGATGGGTTCGAGCAGGATAGGGTTGGCCTGTGCCATACCGTTCTTGAATGCCAGATTAGCCGCAATCTTGAACGCCATTTCGGAAGAGTCAACATCGTGGTAGGAACCGTCGACCAATGTCGCCTTGAGGTTAACCACCGGGTAGCCTGCGAGGATACCCTTCTTAACGGACTCCTGCAAACCCTTCTCAACTGCCGGGAAGAAGTTCTTCGGAACGGCACCGCCGAAAACCTTCTCTTCAAAAATCAGTTCATCCGTCTCAACGGGCTCGAACTCAATCCAAACGTCACCGTACTGACCGTGACCGCCGGACTGCTTCTTGTGCTTGCCCTGAACCTTAACCTTCTTGCGGATTGCTTCGCGGTAAGGAACCTTGGGAGTGCCCAACTCGGCGTCAACGTTGTACTTACTCTTAAGCTTGGATACGAGAACCTTAAGCTGCATATCACCCAAACCGGAGAGAACCATTTCCTTGGTCTCGGGATCGGTTACAACGGAGAAGCACTTGTCTTCGTCGGAAAGTTTCTGCAAAGAAGAAATAATCTTATCTTCGTCGCCTTTGTTCTTCGGAGCAATGCTCTTGGAAAGACACGGGGTCGGGAACTTAATCTTCGGCATCTCAAGAATTCTTGCTCTGTCGCAGAGAGTGTCGTTCGTATCGGTGTCGGCAAGTTTTGCGGTTGCACCGATATCACCCGCGGTAACCTTATCCGTGGGAATCTGCTTCTTACCGCAGAGATAGAACAAACCGCCGATTCTCTCGTCCTTACCCTTGGTTGCGTTATATACGGTTGTGTTTCCCTTGAGTGTTCCGGCATTAACCTTGAAAATGCTGATCTTACCTACGAACGGGTCGGACACTGTCTTGAATACGAATGCCGCCAAAGGATCTTCCAGGCTGCAGGAAACCTCAAGTTCACCGCCGTCGGGTGTGGTTGCGATAAGCGCGGGTTTCTTGCCTGCCGGAGGTGTGTCCTTGGAAATGCAGTTAAGCAAGAAATCAACACCGATGTTCTTGAACGCGGAACCGCAGTAAATCGGGTGCAGTTTGCCTTCGCGGAATCCGGCATGAACACCGTGACGGAACTCGTCCTCGGTGAAGGGTTCGCCCGCGAAAAACTTCTCCATGAGCTCGTCATCGGCCTCGGCGACAACCTCATTGACCTTCTCCTGCAGCTCATCGATTCTGCCGTTGTACTCTTCTGGCAGAGGCATCTCTTCGAGCTTGCCCGTCTTCTTGTCGACGGAAAACGCCTTGCGGTTCATAACGTCGACGATACCCGTCATCTCACCGTTTTCCATAATAGGGAACGAAAGCGGGATAACCGACGGACCGTAACGGTTCATCATTCGTGCCGCGATGGCCTCAAAATCGGCGTTGGGCTCATCCATTCTGTTAACGAAGAAAAGGAAAGGAACTTTCTTTCCGTTGAGCAGGCGGATTGCTTTCTCGGAACCTACGGAAGAACCGCCCTTTGCGGATATAACGATAACGCCGCTGTCTGCGATTCTGATACCGCTCATCTCTTCTCCCAGGAAGTCAAAATCACCGGGAGTGTCAATAATGTTAATCTTGCTTCCCTTATACTCACAGCATGCAACGGAGGTGGATACGGACATTCCTCTCTTAACTTCTTCCGGATCGAAATCCATTGTGGTATTACCGTCCGTAATCTTGCCGAATCTGTCTATTGCCTTTGTAGAATATAAAATCGCCTCCGCGAGCGTGGTTTTACCGGTCCCCACGTGTCCGAATAAAGCGATGTTACGAATCTTATCTGCGGAATAGTTTTCCATCGATGTTTCCTCCTTTTTGGAAATTTGCAATACCCGTTTATTATAAAGGTTTTTATATGCTTATTCCACAAATAAGGAGATAACTTTGTAAATTTTTTTGTGAAATTTTATCCTTTAAGCCGTGACTTAAACTCTTCCCCACTGATTTTCAGCAATTTAGCCGCGGACGCTTCCGAAATCTCGCCTTGCTTTACCTGTCGAATGAGTTCATCGGTTATTTCTTTCCGGCCTTCTTCCAAACCTATTTCCCGGCCCTCTTCCAAACCTATTTCCCGACCTTCTTCAACGCCTATTTCACGACCCTCTTCGATACCGATTTCACGGCCCTCTTCTCTTCCGGTCTGAACACCGTAAACATAATATTTGTTGAACTTTTTACTGACTTTCATGTAATGCCTCCCATATTTCCGATTTTCTTTGATTTTCCTGATTGCAGCGTCTATCTTTCCCGTAAAATCATCTGTCACAACTCCATTATCGATGTACGAGATTAAATTTTCAAGGTCGTTTGAGACGCCTTCGGTATTGCCTTTGGTGTTTACAAAAATTATTTCGGAGCCGTCTTTCAGGCGCAGGTCTTTGTCCTGGCGGCAGAAATAATTGAAATTGTAAACCGGCAGATTTTTACCGAATTCATCGAAAGTGCATATAAAAATAACAAAATTGTTTTTCAGGGCTTTGTATTTATCCCCTTTATTTAGAGCCTCGGAAGAGGCCATACTCTCATAAAATTTTGCGCGTTTCTGCAAATCGTCCAGACGGAAGTTCTGCATTTCGACCGTATACATCGCATCGTCGTCTTCGGTGTAAACATCAAGCCTCACGGCTTTTCGCCCCATCTCCAAATCGATGGATTTTTGCGTTTGCGGGTACGACACGGATTTGATTTTTATCCCGAGGATACGCTCGATAACGCCTTTGCTGATTGCCTTTTGGCGCATCAGAAGCATAAACATGTAATCGTCTGTGAATGTCAGTTCCGAGAAAGGTTTCACCGGACTTTTCTTCTTCTTTTTACCCATAATTTTAACCTCCCGTAAATAAATTTACCCCGGGCGGGCCGGGGCATAAAAAAAGGCAAATCCGCTTTGTGCGAACTTGCCTTGTCAAAATTTTAGGTGTAATGATTATACCCAAAAACAGTCTCAAAATTCAACTGTTTTTTGAAAATTGCAAACGATTTATGCCTGTAAAGGACGCTCGAAAATCAATACGACACGGTCTTCTTTGCTTGAATATGCGCCAACCGCGAGGGACGCGGATTCGGTGGAGTCGCCGAGGGAGGACTGGAGTTTGCCGCCGTCGTCGTTGATTACGGAAACGAGTTTCCAACCGTCGGCCGCTTTCTTCTTGAGGACCTTGGCGATTTCCTGAGTGTTGACCTCGGATGCGGAGTTGTGTTCAACGGTCTCAACGCTGTATTCCTTGGGGCCGTTGTCCGCAGCACCGCCAATGGCGCCTTCCTGAATCTTCTTCTGAAGCAATGTTATTGATTCGTCCATTGAAGCCAACTTCTTTTCGAGTTCTTCCTTCTCCATCTCGATCTCCTTAATCTTGTTGTCTTTCTCTTCGATTTGCTTGAGCATTGCGCCCTTATCGCTCTCGCTCAGGGCGACTTCCTTGAGGAATACGGCCTGTTTCTCGGCGTTGAGGATTATTTCCTGAGCCGCCGCCTCGGCCTGTACCTCGGCGTTCTTGGAGTCGGCGATTATGCGCTGAGCCTGCTCATACTCTTCGGAAATTGCGTTGATCTGTGTCGCGAGTTCCTGAGCCTGTGCCTCATACCGGGAGATGGCACCCTCGGCCTCGGCCTTCTTTGCATCGAGATCATCGGCCTCCTGCTGCTTCTGAGCTTTGATTGCGTCGAACTCGTCTAAGAGTTTCTGCATCTCGTCGCGCTTTGCGGTAGCCTCTTCGGCCTCGGCGATAACGCCCTTTGCCTGCTCGACCAAACCGTCGAGTTCGGCCTGAGCCTGAGCGTTGCGCTCTTCAAGTTCGGCTACGATTCTGTCGCGCTCTGCGTTGGCAGCCTGCGCTTCGGCTTCGGCCTGCTCTTTGAGTTTCATTGCCTCGGATGCCTGCTCCATCGAAACCTTCTTGGATTCCTCGGCGATTCTCACCTTCTCTTCCTCGAAGTCCGCCTGGAGTTTTGCAATCTGATCCTCGGCTGCCTTTATCTCACTCTCTTTGTCCTGCTTTACCTTGTCGGCGTTGTTGACAAAATCCTGCAGTTCCTTTGCTTCGTTCAGGAGTTCATCGCGCTTGGCCATTGCCTCGGCGTATTCCTTCTCAACCTGGATTGCGAGCTGCTCTGTCTGCTGCTGCGCTTCACCTAAGATTCTCTGCTGCTCCTGTTGAGCGGCCGCGATCATGTCGTCGTGTTCCTGCTGCGATTTGGCGCGGGACTCGGCCTCCATGTTTTCGACTTCTTTCTTAAGTTCGTCACGGCGGGTGCGCGCCTCTTCCAAATCAGCCCGTGTTGTCTCGAGGGCTTCCTCGACTCTTATCTTCTCGTCGAGGTTCTTCTTCTGCAACGCGGCATATTCGGAATCCATACGAAGTTTCTCGGATTCGAATTTCTGCTGGAGCGTGTTGTATTCGCGCTCGAGTCTCTCGATTGCTTCCTGAATTCTCTTCTCTTCCTCGGTCCTCTTGGCCTCGGCTCTTGCGATGTTCTCCTGCTCTTTCTGCTCGAGAACTTTCTTCGCCTCGCTGGCGGCCTCGTCGGTATCACCCTGGGATGCTTTCTGGAAATCGTACTTACACATGGAGCAGCGGGCCACGTTATCACCCATCATAACTCCGCAAACAGGACACTTCTTCATGTCTTAAACTCCCTGAAAAATAATTTAACTCCTTAATTATACAACGATGAGGGGATTTTTAAACAGTTCTTCATACAGTATAAATAAAAATTTTTCGTGAACAAAATTATTTTTTGGTGATATTTTCAGGGAAAGCGCGGGAAATTTGGCTTTAATCTTTTTCAAAAGATAAGAGGGAGGGTCATTTCATGAAGACTTTTCGAAAACAGATACTTGCAGCGGCACTCACCGCCGCAATGTGCCTTGGAGCCTTCGCAGGTTGCTCCGGAACACAGACGCAGTCGGGTACCGTCACGGTCGGCATAACACAGGAGCCCGGCACTTTCGACCCGCACGCCGTCGTGGCCGCGGGAGATCAGGAAATCATCTTCAATATCTATGAGGGCCTTTACAAATTCGATTCGACCGGAACACTGCAGCCCGCGCTTGCAACCGACTGCCAAATCTCGGATGATGCAACCGAGTACAAATTCACAATCAGACAGGGCGTGAAATTCCATAACGGGCAGGAGATGACAACCGACGACGTTGTTTATTCGCTCAAGCGCGCCGCAGGCATGCTCGGTTCTCAGAACGGCACACCCTATGTCGCATCTTTCGGTGATTTCAAATCGGTCGACGCGGACAGTGACACCGTCACCGTGACACTGAACACTCCCAACTCGGAACTTTTAAGTTATTTCACGACAGGCATTATCCCCGCAAACTACGAAGACTGCGCCGCGGCGCCCATCGGAACCGGCCCTTTTGTTTTTGAGTCTTACAGCGTCAATCAGAACGTAACGCTTAAAGCCAACGAAGACTACTGGGGCGACGGGCCTTACATCGACTCTGTTGTTTTCAAAATCTGCGCGGATTTGGATGCCGGACTCCTGGAGTTGCAGAACGGCTCGATTGACATCTTCCCTCACATGACAAAGGACCGCTCGGACCAATTGTCCTCCGACGCGTTTGAGATTAAGACGAACGCCTCGAACATGGTTCAGGTTTTCGCGCTGAACAATGAGGTTGTGCCCGAGGAGGTGCGCGAGGCCATAAACTACGCAATCAACAGACAGGATGTAATCTCGATGTCCATGGACGGCGCGGGCGTTGAACTTACGACCGCGATGAGCCCCGCGATGGGAAAATACTATGACACGTCTCTTGACGGCACATACACACAGGACATCGAAAAGGCAAAGGACTTGCTATCTCAGGCAGGCTTTGCCGATGGGTACGACCTGACCGTCACCGTGCCTTCGTCGTATCTTGTTCACGTCAACACCGCAATTGAACTTTCCGCCGAGCTCAAGGAAGTCGGCATCAACCTCACAATCGAGCAGGTCGACTGGGCAACGTGGCTGTCCAACGTCTACACAGACCGCAACTATGAATCAACCGTTATCTGCATCACCTCCGACTTTGCTCCCTACGATGTGCTTGAGCGCTACACAACCGACGCGTCCGGCAACTTCATCAACTACTCCAACAGCAAGGTTGATGAACTCATGGCACAGATTCCGCTCACGACGGATGAGGACGCAAAGGTTGAACTGTATCACGAGGTTCTGGCTCTCATCACCGAGGACAACGCGTCCTGCTACATCCAGGACCCCACCGAGATTACCGCGGTATCGACAAGACTTGAAGGGTTCGAGGTATACCCGATGTACGTCCAGGACCTCTCGACGGTCAAAATCAAGTAACCCTCAATTTTTATAAATTGAAATTAAATATTATAATGTCGCTATGAATGCACAGGTTAAATACTTCCTTGTAAAGTTTGCCGAACTCATAGCGACATTATTTGTTGTGTCGCTTTTAACTTTCGGCGCCTTCTCGGTTATCCCGGGAGACGCCGCACAGGTAATCTTAGGACCCGAAGCGTCCCCGGCGCAAATCGAACTGTTGCGGGAAGAGTTGGGTCTCAATAAACCTTTGGCAACACAATACATCGAATGGATCAAAGGAGCCGTGACAGGCGACCTCGGCACTTCCGTTGCCTACAACACACCTGTGTCCAAACTCATTGCCGACAGGCTTCCGGTCACGGTCGGAATGAGTATTCTTGCATTAATTTTTGTAATTGCGATTTCTTATCCCACCGCAATTTTAAGCGCGCGGCATCCGGGCAAAATCGGAGATCAGATTTGCTCTGTTTTGGGGCACATTCTTTTCGCAATTCCCCCTTTTGTGTTGTCGCTTTTGTCGATCATATTCTTTTCGGGCGTGTTCGGCATTTTTACCGTGGGCAGGTACACGGCCCCCTCCGTAAACTTTTGGGGCTATTTGGGGGGTCTCGTGCTGCCGTCGTTTTGCATCGCGCTTCCCAAGATTGCGATGACCTTCAAGTACATGCGCTCGGCCATAATCGAGGAGAACGCCTCCGACTACGTGCGCACCGCCAAAAGCCACGGGCTGTCCGATGCGAAAATAATGCTGCGGCACGTGCTTCCTAACGCTCGCGTGTCTTCCATAACGATTATTTCCATCGTCCTCTCGGATATCCTCGGCGGAAGCCTCATCGTCGAGCAGGTCTTCAACCTTCCGGGCTTGGGCAGACTGCTGCTGTCCGGCATCTCCCGCCGCGACTTCCCACTGCTGTCGGGCATGGTTTTATACATCGCCCTCATCACGGTTTTGCTGTACTTCATCGCGGACATCTTAGGCAGCATCGCCGACCCGAGAATCAGGCTTAAGTAGGAGGTAGCAAATGAAATTTTCCTCCCGCTCGAAAAGATTCTTCACAGTCGGCGCAATTCTCCTTGGAATTGTGATTCTCTTCGCAATCGTAAGCCTCTTCCGGACTCCGTACGACCCCGAGGCGACAAACGCCGCCGAGAAATTTTTGTCGCCATCCCCGCAACACATCTTCGGCACCGACAACTTCGGCCGCGACTTATTCTCGCGCGTGATGGCCGCGGCGAAATACACGGTCTTCATCTCATTTGCGGGCGTCGCCATCGCATTGATTCTGGGAATTCTGGCAGGGCTCCCGGCCGGGTACTTCGGCGGGTGGACCGACCGGACGATAATGCTTCTTTCAAACAGCATCATGTGCTTCCCCGGAATCCTTCTGGCCTTGGTCGCAGTCGCCGTCTTCGGCGCGTCGATGTTTAACGTTGTCTGGGCGCTGGGGCTCGTTTTCGCCCCGACCTTCGCGAGGGTCGTCCGTATCGGCACAATGGAAATCAAAAACCGCGACTATATAAACCACGCACGCGTGATGGGCATCAAATCCTCACGCATAATGGCGCTTCACATAATGCCGAACCTGATAAGTTCGCTCCTCCCCGCAACCGTAATCGGTCTTGCGAACATGACACTTTTCGAAAGCGCGATGAGTTATTTGGGTTTGGGCGTCCAGCCTCCCGACGCGTCTTTCGGCAAGCTCTTATCCGACGCTCAGTCCTACATGACCGTTGCCCCGTGGCTTGTCATCTTCCCTTCCCTGATGCTCGTATTCTACATCCTTGGGCTCTACTTCATATCCGAGGCCGTCAGGGTAGAGACGACCAAAGGAGGCGACAGATGAGCAATGATTTAAAGCACATCCGACACATACACATAGTCAAGGTAAAAGACCTGACTTTGAGTTTCCCGGGCGACAAAAACACGCATGTCGAGCCGGTCCTCAAAAACCTCACCTTCGGCATCAGAGACGGCGAGATTCTGGGCCTCATCGGCAACTCCGGCTCGGGCAAATCCATGACCGCCTACACAATCGCCGGGCTCCTGCCGGAAGGCGCTTCCATCGAATCCGGAAGCATAAAATTCCAAGGCAAAGATTTACTTGCCATGGACCCAAAAGAGCGTCGCAAAATGCTCGGGCGTGACATCGGCATGATTTTCCAGGAACCCTCGACGGCCCTGGATCCCCTGATGCAAATCGGCAAAAATCTCGACGAAATTTTGCTGTCGCACGGCATAAAAGACAAAACCGAACGCGACGCAAAAATCCTCGAAATCCTAAAGACAGTCGGCTTTGCAAACCCTGAAGAAATCTCCAAACGCTACCCGCATCAGTTGTCCGGCGGCCAGCGCCAGAGAGTCCTTATCGCAGGTGCAGTTCTCTTAAGCCCCAAGCTTCTTATCTGCGACGAGCCGACCTCGGCTTTGGACACCGTCACGACCGTCCAGATTTTGGATCTCCTGCGGAGCCTTTGCGAGAAACTCAAAATAACGATTCTCTTCATCTCCCACGACCTATCGGCCGTCAGGAATTTCTGCGACCGTGTAATCGTCATGGAGGAAGGCAGGATAGTCGACTCGGACAACACCGAAGACATTCTGATGCACCCCAAAAATCCTTACACGGCAAAGCTTTTAACCAATGCCAAACTTGACACAAGAACGCTCGGTCTGGAAACGGCCAACCCGGACTACAACGCCCCGCCGGTCCTGACCGTGGAGAATTTGGCCGCAGGCTACTCGGCCTCACTTTGGGGACGCTGGAAAGACAACAAAATCCTAAACGACATAAATTTCGAAATTTACCCCGGCGAAATCTTAGGCCTCATCGGCAGCAGCGGCTGCGGGAAAACAACCCTCATCAAATCACTCTTAGGGCTCCTCCCCAAATCCGGGAAGGCAACAACCACGGGCACCGTCGGCGCGGTATTCCAGGACCCCGTCTCATGCTTAAACCCCGCCCACACCGTCAGGTGGCACTTGGAAGAAGCCCTTCACGCATCGAAAACAAAACTTTCAAAGGAAGAAAAATACAAAAAATCCGCGGAAGTTTTAAAGGAAGTCGGACTGTCCGAAAAATATCTCTCGCGCAAACCCGACAGGCTCTCCGGCGGCCAGCGCCAGAGAATCGCAATCGCGATGTGCCTCATATTAAATCCCGATGTCATAATCGCGGACGAACCCTTCTCGGCCCTCGACGCGACAACCCAGGCGGAAATATTAAAACTCCTGACCGACATCAACAGGCGCAAAAACATCTCAATCCTTATGGTCACTCACAACCTTCACATCGTGCGCTCTATCGCCCCGCGCGTCATCGTCATGGACAAAGGCCGCATCGCCGAGGTCGGCAACACAAAGGATATTTTCAAAGACCCGCAAACGGATGTCACCAAATCTCTTCTCGCGGCCGAGCAAACTCTCCACAAACTTTAAGAAAACCGCCCTGCATCTGCAAAGCGGTTTCCTTAAAGGGTGATATATGTGAGAGAAAACTTTTTCTGACTAAATACTAACAATTCCGCCTGTAAACTTGGTTAAACAAATTTATAGGAACTGCAACGAAAATGTGAATAAAAATTTAATCCGCTCTCACGCACAAAAAAATCCGGAAGAAAACTCTTCCGGATTTCCGTTTATCGATTTGATTTTTATCAGCCGATACTCAAACCAAACGTGGAATTTAAGTACGATATCTGAGTACTGTTCAAAGTATAGGAATCGTGACTCCACAGCTCTGAGAATACCGTTTGGTCAAGTATGTATCTGTTACCGCCGGTGAATGTCATTGTGTACGAACCCGAAGATTCGGTCAGTGAGAACGAAACTGTGTTCCACTGGTCGTTCTGAACGGTTACGCTGTATCCGCTCGATGTTGTGGTCAATTGAGATACACCTTTACCGGACGTAACAATCGAACTTGCCGAAACGTTACCGCTCGAAGTGGAAGATCCGCTGCCGGAGTCGGAGCTGCTTGCAGGTGTAGGTGTTGCCGTAGCCTCTGCCGCAGACGAATCCGATGCAGGTGTTGCCGTAGCCGCAGCCGAAGAACCCTCGGGTGTGGGTGTGGGAGTTGCAGTCGGTGTGTTTGTGGGAGACTGCAACGAAGCCGTTCTTGCGTTGTATGCACCGGAACCCTTGAGAATATTCTCAATGGCCGTTCTTGCGTCAGCCTCAAAGTTATCGCCGCCCGTCGCCTCAAGATTTGATTTGTAAGCCTGGTATTGTCTGATGTTGACAACAATACCGACCAAACCGGCTCCCGCCAAAACAACGATGATCGCGACAACGATTATCATCTCGGTAAGAGTGAAAGCTTTCTTGTTTTTGTTTATATATCTGACCATGTTATCACCGCCTTAAGACATAGATAAGGATATTTTAATTCACGCTCAAACCATTTGCAAACTTTTTATTGCAACCGGTTGCACTTTTCCGCGATTAAACTGATTTTTGTCAGCTGCCCGCCATGACGGTTTCGCCGAAATATCTGTACGTACCCGAGTCCCCGTAAGAGATTTTGTATCCGTTTCTTCCCGTTCCGTGCTGGAACGATCCGTCGAAAACATATGTCTTTCCGTCCATGTCAATCTCAACCCAGGCGTGCGGCGAATATTTGCCGGACCTGCCGATAACTTTACCGTGGATAACACGTGCGTTGTACCCCAAGTCTGTTGCCAGCTGGTAGAACATACAGGAATAAACGATGCAGTTTCCTTTGTAGTGTGTGAATCCGTAGTTGGCGTACCATGCGGCGTTATGTGTGGAATCAGGGTAACTCGGCATGTCGGATGTGTGTCCGTAGTAGGGCATGCTTGCAACCCACTTAAATGCGGACTTCAAATCCCACCCGACTTTATCCAAAACCGCTGCGGCCTGAGGGTACGGAACCTTGAGGTGTTTTCCGTCGGATGAGAAGTAATATGTCTTCCCGCCTATCGTCTGCTTGCCGGTAACCATCGAGCCCTTCGGATGTCCGCCGGATGCGGAAGGTCTGAAATAATAATCGGCATCGGAAAGCCAGTGCCAGCCTAATGCCATCGCACCCTTGACATGGCCTGCCTCAT
>Ga0065711_1026321_pt1 | contig 78717 bp, 38 predicted proteins | sample Hoacrofraction12_FD_59098 | JGI IMG/M metagenome (GOLD analysis project Ga0065711, IMG submission 59098) | Hoatzin crop microbial communities from Cojedes, Venezuela - Epithelial fraction 12 v2 (version 2) | ecosystem: Host-associated > Birds > Digestive system > Esophagus > Crop | place...
TCCTGTGCAGCCTGCTGTATGTGACCCTGCTTCGGCAGGGGGGTTGGACTAGATGACCCACAGAGGTCCCTTCCAACCCCTACTATTCTGTGATTCTGTGATTCTGTGATTCTTGGCAACAACTAAAAATATCAGTGTATTATCAGCATTCTTCTCATACTAAATTCAAAACACAGCAGCTACTGGGAGGAAAATAAACTCTATCCCAGCTGAAACCAGGGCATAGGAAAAAACATATCTATAATGACTGAGTTCTAATTATAAAACTGAGATAGGAAGGAAGTGATGTCAGGAGGTCTCTAGTCCAACCTTTTGCTCAAAGCAGGGTCAGCTATCGGAGCAGACTATCTTGCTCAAGGCTTTCCACACAACTCTTGAAAACCTGCAAAGACAGAGATGAAATAACCTGAGTGGACAGTTTGCTCCACTGCTTGACTGTCGTCACTGTGAAAAAGTCTTTCCTTATATCCAGTTGGAAGCTCTCTTATTTCATCTTATGCTTATTGTCTTCCATCCTCCCAGTAAGCACAGCTAAAAAGAGCCTGACTCTGTCTTCTGGATAACTTGCTAATAGATCCTGTTAGGCTCCTGTTAGTTAATCCTGAAGCTGTCTCTTCTTCAGGCTGAACAAACCCTGGTCTCTCAGCCTCTCCTCACAGGGCAAGTGCTTTGGCCCCCTGACAGTCTTGGCGGCCTACTGCTGAACTTGCTTGAGTATATCATGCTCTTACATTTGAGGACACAAAACTGGACATCATATTCTAGATGCAGTCTAACAAATTCCAAGGGAAGAAGGATAATTACTTTTCTCGGTTTACTGGCTGTGATCCTGTTAATACAGCCCAGGATGTTGTTGGCCTTTTCTGCCAGGGCATGCTGTTGGCATGCTGTCTACCAAGACTCCTAACTCTTTTCCCACAGAATTGCTCTTCAGCCAGCCAGTCCTCAGCCTGAATCATTGCCAGGGGTTTTTCCTTACCAGGTCCCTTTGGATTGTAGCCCTTCGCTTGAACAGACCAGCTACTCCTCTCAGTTTGGTGTCATCTGCAAATTCGACAAGAATGAGCTTTGTCACCTCCTCCAGATGCTTGATAAAGATGTTAAACACATCGCAGGGTAGAATCCTGTGGTACTCCAGTTGATACTGATCTCCGGGTAGAGTGTGACCCCTGGACTCTTACCTTCTGAGCCCAGTCATCCAACCATTTTTTTTTACTTATCTAGTTGTCTGCTTACTCAGATCATATCATTTTAACTTGGATACAAGCATACGTGCTGAATTCCTTGCTAAAGTTGAGGTGAATGACATCCACTGCTCTTCCCTCACCCACAGATCTGGTCATTTAATCATAAAAGACAATCAGATTTGTTAGGCATGAGCTATCCTCGGTTAAACCCATGCTCACTGTTCCCAGTCACCTTCTCCTGCTTGTACCCAGAAATGTACGTCAAGAGGACTTCCTCCATGTCTCAAGAACCAAAGTGAGGATGACTGGCCTGCAGTTCCCTGAATTGGCCTTCCAGCCTTTTTTGAAAATGGGTGAAAATATTTACCACCTTCTAGTTGTTACAGATCTCTCCCCTCAGATTCCAGTAAGTTGAAATTACAGTTTGCAGTTTTCAAACAAGTAAAAGAAGCAATCTCTCTGTTTCCAGCAACTTGCCCACAAGTGTCCACCCAGCCTTTTTGTGGATTTAGAGAACTAATGTTGACATAGAACTTTGCCAGAACAACAAGGATTTATTTCCGTTTTGATCAGACAGTAGTCTGAGGAGAGGGCTGCATAGCCTCTCTTCTTTTTTTGCCTCTCAGTCAAAATCATTTGTTGCTTTTCCTTAAGATAACTCAAAACTGTGCTTTGAAGTGCTCCATTTTGATATAGACCTCACATGGAAACAAGTTTTTCCTTTGATTGTGCAAATGCATTTTCTTTGGCTGAAATGCAGCAGGAAAAGAGAATTTAAGCCCAAAGAAATGAGAAAATTACGTTGAGCAAACAATGTATTTCTGGTGTATCTCCATTAGATCCCAAGCAGATGCTAGGACTTGAGACCTGTAAAGGTTGCCCAGTGCCTTGCATGACTTGTTATGTAAAGGCTGAGGAGGAAGTAAACATAACTGCAGATCACACCTTGGCCATACATCTTAGTTACTTCCTTAGGAACAACATTGTACTTCAGATTAAAAATGCTTCAGAGTAAACCTGTGTTTTATAAAATGTATTCTGCAGCAGTACTGAGAGGAAGCTGTAATTCTTATGCAGGTTTCTTGAAGAAGCAGTGTCCCTGCTTGTCTAGTATTCACTCTATCACAGAATAACTTTCAGTTCTACTTGCTGATACTAAATTAATACAACAGTGTAAAAATCCCAAAGATTTAGTTACTCTTACAAATTCCATAAAAAAAATATCTAAATATGGGCTGTAGAGAAGAGAAAGTCACTGTACAAGTGTCCAGGTAAGAAAACTGTATTATTGGACACTAAGGAGTCCTTAATGAAAATAATCAAAAACTTTGTAAAATTGTAATCTGACCTGAGAATCCAACCACTATGCATATGGATGTATAGAAAATCAGGCTTCATTAGTTACTGCTGATATGGAACTCTTTATTTGAAATAAGCAGATTCATGGGTGAGTATTTTTTTTGCATATAAGACCTTAAAGTCTTTCAGTACTGTTAAACACCCTTTTAATTAGTTATATACAAACACTCTTGGGAATGATTTGCCCCCAGGAATGCTTCTGAAAAGCAAAAGTCTCTAATTCTTCAGTGTGTTCCTGGAGCGATTAATGATGGGAGTGCCTATGCTACCTCTTCGGAAAAGCTACCTCTTTTTCCCACCTCCTCTTAGTCAAAGAAGTTAATTTACCTAGTTAGGGAGCAAAATTAACGTGATGCAGATGATCATACCCTGCAGATAGCCAGAGGATTATTCTCCTGATCGAAGCTTCCAAGTTCTTCTGTAGGTGCTGAGGCAGACTTGAAGTGAGTGTTTTAGGAAGTCCAGATGCAGAAATCTGAGTATTTAGCAAACATTTGTAAATAAAAAACCCAATGAAAATAAAGCTGTTCTCAGAGGAAAAAAGGCTAAACTAATTGAATAGATACCAGATTACAGTAGCACATGTAAAACATTAGGTACGGGTTGTTCTGCGATCAGTATGTTCATTGATAATTCTGAAGGTTAGAGTCTCTCTACTGGTGGCTTAAAACTCTTGGTTTTACCACTTATTTGTGTACACAGATGCAGCCTTGGTGAAATACAAAAGACCTATCTGGATTCCTCAAGAAGATCAGGTTAGACTGGACTAGGAAATGGAAAACAATCTTCTCCCGCTTCTTAGCATTAAAGATGAATGATTAAGGTCAGAGGGGAACATTGTAAAATGTGTTTTATTTCTCTCAAATTAGTTCCTGTCAGTTTTAAAAGCTTCATCAAGTGATTATGTCACTATGTCATCAAGAAACTCGTTTGAAACATCACAGTTTTCACTTTAGTCAGAAGACTAAAACATATGATTTAGGAACTGGTTTCCAAACTGGCCTAGAAACTCTAGTTTCATTTCCAGAAAGGGAAACTTGGTGATTAGAAGGAATTTTTTACTTTAAATTGAAATGAATTTCTGAAAGAAACTCTGTGGGAGGTGATGGGATGCTTGTGAGCAGAGGTTTTGAAGACTGGACTAGAATGTGACTGCATCAAAATGGGTGTGCTTTGCTGCTGTACAAACCACTGGAAGAGGAACTGATTAGCTTCTTGAGGTCCTCTTCTAAGATTATGCATGTCACATTCCTCACCTATCCCATACATGCTTCAGTGCCATACATATGTAAGACAAAACAGCGATGTTTATCCTGTGAAGCACTGGTACAGCATGTTCTCCAAATTAGCGATAGAGTCTGATCAGTATTAAGCTCCTGCTCCTGCCATTCCAGAGTTTTGGGCTGGATCGAATAACTGGAGGCTCCTCAGCCTCTTGCTTCTGTGGTTTGGCACGGAAACAGAGAAATGGAATGACAGAAGGAAGGGTTTTGTCTTCATTCAGTCTTCTCTGCTGCTGCAGAGCAGAATTTTCCATTCTTAGGTAAGGATAATCAGAAGAAGGACCCAGAATGAGAAATCCCTCTGAAAATACTGTGGTGAAAGCATTCTAGACTCGTTTTTGATGATGTTTGCTGAATTGGGAGATCTGTGAGAATCAGTGATGAATGTGATGTTTGATGTAGTACTATTTCTGTTCTGCCTGTGTGTCTGATTTTCTGTTGGGGGCAAGAGAGGTGTTGATAAGAGTAAGTGAAGAAAAGAGCCTGTAAGACATCCAAAACCTTTCTTCTTATCTAGTGAAACACCTACCAACTGCTACTCTTCTTTCTGCACCAACAGTACCAGTACTGTCAGCACAGATGTGCTTCTAGGAGGCTATAATGATGTTTCTTGGCTGTCCAGTGCTCTTGAAACAGGAAGGGATGTCAACAGAAAAAGCTAGAAGTGTGAGCTGTACAAGGAGGAAGAGTTAAATTAGTTTTGTCTTTGCCCTTTCCATCTTACTATTCATTTGTTGGATCTGTTATAGATCACTCTAGTTTTAATGGAGAATGCTCTTCCATAAAGAACTGACAATGTAAAGCCCTATAGGGCTAAGCCTTGCCTACAAGTCTCCTTGTTAAAGTACAATCAGGGCTAATAGAAGGTTCTTAGTATTGAGAGAGGGTGTATAATAAATAATCTAATGACTAAGCCTTCTAAATTTCTGGGACTTTGTAGTAATCTAGGTCCGTATTCTGCCAGTACCTTTGTATTTGCTGAGGTATTTTACATTGTTCTGGAAACCAGTTAGCTTCAAGAACAATATAAGGCCTGAAATGCAATGACAAAGAAGTCTAGCCATGGAAGATTTACCTATTGCATGGCACCATGGACTGAGAAATTTTACAAGAAACAGTAGCTCATGTTGCTGTAGATAGTATTAAAGGAGCTTAAGTATTTCCAGTATTCTGGTAAAGATCACCAGTTAAAACCTTTTGGTAGCATTCACAATTTAAAAAATGGAGGCTATACCCAAAGGTATTCCATAACATCTTTCTCATCGTTTCTTGAAGACCAGTCTGAAATATAGGCTGCAGCCCTTCCTTTTGGTCCCAAAAGGTCAGGAATTCATCAACCAGTTACAAATATTTTCAAAATACTTACCTCATAGTAAATGAGCTCTTACTTGTGAAGTCTCTGGGGTTATCAAAAACTATCAAACCTTTGAACTATTCATATAAAGAATTGCCTTCAAAGATGGGTGTATGAAAACTATTTGTGCTTCTTATGTTGAAGATGTATTAGATATTTTATCACCTTGTTTCTGGTGAACTACAAGCATGCTCTATCTTATAGTCTGCTAGTAAAGCAGAAAGAAACTGTGTGCATGAAACTAGATGAAGCTACAAAACTAAACTGAAATGGCAATGCTGTAAGAACTTTTGCCAGGCAAAGAATCATGCAAGTGAGAGGAAGAGGTTGACTTCTATTATAACATATGGTGCCACACTGTCCAAAATGCCCTCCAAATCCCTTGCATATATACACACATTTCTTGTGCAGATTTCAGATTTGGAAAAAGCTAAAATTTGCATGTGCAGTATGGTAATTCATCATTCCAGCAGAGGTAAAAATTCATGCTCTTTTTAGATTTTGTTCCCTTAGAACTTGTAAACGTAGTTTGGGACTGTTTTAAAACACTTTCAGTCTCTGAACTGTGAGCTCACTAATGCTTTTATGTAGTCCATTAAACCGAGGAAAGATTATTCAATTGTTATGGGAGACTGGAAATGCAAATAAGTGTCATGGAAATAGTCTGCATTATGAGAGAAATGTTTGAAAATTAATTTGAAAAGAGGGCATGTTTTTGTCTGTATCTTCTAAAGTGAGCAGTAGGAAAATGCCTCACCCTCTTGTAGACAATATAAAACCCATTGATGTGGAAAGCAGCAAAGGCAGAAAATGGAATATGTCATAGATTATAACAGAGTGAAGTTCAAACAGCCTGTTTGGATAATAGACTGCCATAAATATATCTATGACACGGAAAGCATGCCAGCTGAAATTATAGAGGATTTTCTTACTCTGAGAAATGCGTATTCCAAAGATTGTTTCTGGTCTAATGCTTTCTGTTCCAGGAAGACTTAGATGGTGAATTCAAGATATATTTGCAGTTCCATCACAACTTTGATGAATATTCCGCATGGCACATTCAGATGAATGCTTTTGCTTTTAACATCTTACTCCTGTCCTTTCTGTCTTTCTGTCCTTATTTTTAAACTTCTTTCTGTCCTTTATTTTTAACTTGTCCCCTTTCTTTCCCGGATTTTTTTTTTAATAAATGCTTTGGCAAGGTGAATTGGGGAAGGGTCATTGTATGCATGAACTAGAGCTTCAGCTGTTAATCTAAATATCATAACATCCAGAACTGGAACTTTAAGCTGATTTTAGTTTAAATTGTTCATGTTTTCTGTGTATATGAACAATTATTCTCTCCTAAAGTAAATGGAATACTGTCACTGACTTAATCAGCAATCTCTGCTTTCACAAGTGAGCCTTTCTGTAACAATAGGAATGAAAATAGGAATGTTGCTAAATATATCAATAGAGTCTCTAACTATAACCTCTAAATGAAAAGGATAGACCATTGTAAATATAAAGGTTAAACTACTGTCACTCACGTGGTTTGATGGGAGACTATAGCAGGATGCTTCTGTAATTTTTAATAATCCAAATCATGTGATTATTTTTATTACTTTAGACTAATAAATATGAGTTGGAAAATAGTGCACTCTTTTTATTGGCTGTATTTTGTATTTTCAGCCACTGTGAATTTCATACTTAGTGTTCTTCAGAGACTCAGATGGGGTAACAAAAATTAAATATGTCTCACGTAGACTCACAAAAGATACATTTGTGTTTTCTGATGGTAAAGGGTGTTAGAAGTAAATAATACAGCAATCAGTGGTGTTTTAGTTTCATCTTCTATGTCTAAAATGACAGCTATTAAATTTCTTGCTGAGTCTTTTAAGCAATATTCTTTTTTAATTTAAACTTAATTTGCCTCTTTACTACAAAACTTGGTTTAATGTAACACAAATTTCTGTGCTAAAACTCATTAGATTCCTAGCTTAATTGTATCTGGGCAAAGAGCTGGACCTGACTGCCAATTGCCACACTTGCAGATGCAGTGGTACGTCATAAACATTTTGCTTTAGCTTGTCCCTCTTTCACTGACACACTCCTTGGAGAATTCCCATACAAGGACAGTTAAAACACAGCGCTGACCATCTGAAATACAAACACCTTTTTTTTTTTTTTTTTGCCAAGGTAGTTTTGAATTTCTCTTTGCACTACTATAAAACACAGTGTCTGAATTTAGGGGTGGTTCTTTTGTTTGTTGATTTATTAGATGCAAGATCCATTTATTGCCTAGTTAATTAACATATGTTACTACGTATATAATATAACGTGATAGTAAGTAAAGCTGAAGTGGGCTCTCTAAATGCTGCTAGAAGACATAAATATGACCACTCAAATGCTTTTTAAAGAATAATTGCTGGATTGCTGTTTTTCTAGCTGGGTAGATACACTTACCACCTCCAGAAATGCACATGCACGTGCACACACACAAGCACACGTTAACTTCCCTCTCATGGAGGAAGACATCTTTTAACCCATGTAGATGAAATCTGCAGGCTGACTAATGAAAATCATCAGAAGCTCTGGGAATGAGATTCAGTAAGTTGAAAATAAGTCAAGAGACAAAGCTTGTGATGTTTTAGCTGAATTTAACAGAGATTGTGCACATGGTTTGCTAGGGTTTGAAACTATTTTTGCAGGTAGAATACTGGGCAGAAGGCCTGGAGAGGGTCTGCCTGAGGTAGCTCTAGGTAGTCCACCTACTACCAAAAAGTGTTGCCCCTTGGATCATGCAAGGCCCTATGGAGGACCTTCCTGCATGGGAAGGCCACCATGCACTTTAAAGGATGCCCTTCGACTGATGCTGCATTGCAGTGGGTCTGAGTGCCTGCTCTGAGTCATGAGGAGCCACGAAGTTACAGCTATGGCTAACGTGACCTTTCTCATATAATGTAGCAGAGCAGGCTCTTTCGTACAGGCTGTGATAAATTAAAGGGGTTACTGAAGTGAATAGCAATTCATTTTACTTTGACTTCCAGCCCGGCATCAGCTAATAATGACTTTGTCACTAATGATTTGGTGGGAATGATTTCTTTTTACGTTACACATGTCATCCAGAAGCATCCCAAACTGCTCTATAGCCTAATTTGCCGATTACTCAGAAATTGCTTCCTTCAGTAGTAAAATGCAGCTTTGGATGAAAGGTGGCTACTGTGCTACAGCTCAAAAACTACTTGCCAGAGATAGATGGGAAATGAAAGTTGTACTAAGTAGGGTCCAGGGAGAACTATCTAGTCCTGGTAAATGAGAATTTAGCTACAGCTAATAAGCTTGTAGTCTGTGCTGTATAAACTTCTAGATCAGTGGACAAGGGAAGAGCTACAGATGTCATCTATCTGGACTTCTGTAAGGCCTATGACACTGTCTGTCACAACATCCTTCTCTCTAAGTTGGAGAGATAGGGATTTGATGGGTGGACTGTTCAGTGGATGAGCATTTGGTTGAATGATCACAACCAGAGGGTAGTGGTCAACGACTCAATGTCCATGTAGAGATCAGTGACAAGTGGTGTTCGTCAGGAGTCTGTACTGGGACCAGTGCTGTCTGGTATCTTCATCGATGACACAGACAGAAGCATTGAGTGCACCCTCAGCAACTTTGCAGATGACGTTGAGCTGAGTGGTGCAGTTAACACGCCAGAAGGATGGGATGTCATCCAAAGAGACGAGCTGGAGAGGTGGGCAGGTGTGAACCTTATGAGGTTCAACAAGGCCAAGTGCAAGGTCCTGTACACAGCTTGGGGAAACTCCTGGTGTCAATACAGGTGGGGGAATGAAGGGATTGAGAGCAGCCTGCCGAGAAGGACTTGGGTGTACAGGTGGATGAAAAACTGGACATGAGCCGATGATGTGTGCTCACAGTCCAGAAGGCCAACCATATCCTGGACTGCATCAAAAGCAGCATGGCCAGCAGGGCAAGGGAGGGGATTCTGCCCTGTGTCCAACTCTGGACCCCCCAGCAGAGGGAAGACATGGACCTGTTGGAAAGGGGCCACAGGAGGCCACAAAGATGATCAGAGGTATGGAATACCTTTCCTATGAGGAAAGGCTGAGAGAGTTGGGGCTGTACAGCCTGGAGAAGAGCTAGCTGCAGGGACACCTTATAGCAGCCTCTCAGTACATAAAAGGGGGCTTATAAGAAAGATGGGGACAAATTATTTACCAGGGCCTGTTGCGACAGGAGTAATGGCTTTAAACTAAAGGAGGGTGTATTTAGACTAGATATAAGTAAGAAACTTTTTACAATGAGTGTACTGAAACACTGGAATGTGTTGCACAGAGAGGTGATGGAGGCCCCATCCCTGGAAACATTCAAGACCAGGCTGGACAGGGCTCTGAGCAGCCTGATCTAGCTGAAGATGTCCCTACTTTCTGCAGGGGGATTGGACTAGATGGTTTTTAAAGGTCCCTTCCAACCCAAACTATTCTATGAGGAGGGAGACCTTAGAAGGGGTTTGTAGAGAGACAGGGCAAAGTTTAAGGGAAGGTAAGGTTCTGCATGCAGGATTATCATCTGGGCTGTTGAATGGGAGGCCAGGTCAGAAACTCTGCCTTCTGAGACCATATCCTAGCAATTAAAGTTACGGGGTCTTCTTGTGGAGGACGTCTCAAACAGCAGTGTGGTATAGATTACTGCTCATCTAACTTACAATTATTTTTAAGTTACAAGTTTACTAACTGGAAAATGCAAAGGTGAGAAGCACAAAATATCTGTCGAAGAAAAGCACAGTGTAAATACTTAAATTTATGGATTTATTCTTAACAAAAGAACAGTGGGAATTTAGAGTTCTGTTCATCAGACTATGAGATTCTGATGTCAGTAGGAAATGAGGGAAACAAGAAAAACCTCTAACCAATTGTGAAACATTTATAGCTCCTTTATGGTCTGGATTTGAAAGAGAAAGGGATGCTAAAAGTTTCTTCTTGATCATTTTCTTGTAAGGGCCTTCTGCACAGAGAGAAATATGATCTCAATATAAGAAGCTCCATGTGTGATAATATTAACTGAAAGATTATTTGACATTGCAAAATACTGTACAGATAAGGACAGGACATTAGAGTGGAGGATACAGGGGACATTGTTTAAGGTCCTGTAATTGCATCTGACATATTTTAAGCCTGAAATTTTATTATTTGTTGTGTTGATATGCCTTTCAACAAATACTTGACCAACTTCCTAGGTCTTAGTGTAAAGGTAATTTTTGTTTGCTTGTTTGTTTGCTTGCTTTTTAATTTTAATGCTTATTTTTAATTCTGGGGTTTGTTTTGAGACAAATGTTCCAAAGTTTTTTATACACTGTCCTGATGGATGAAGAACCTCGGTGTTTCTATTTCACATGTAATCACAGAATCATGGGATGACTGAGGCTGTAAGGCACCTCTTGAGATCATCTCATCCCACCCACTGCACAGGGCATAGTCAGCTGGAGCAGGTTGCCCAGGATTATCTCCAGTTGGGTTTTTAATATGACGACAGATGGAAACTCCACAAGCTTTCTGGGCAACCTGTTGTGGTGTTTGACAATTGCTGCAGTAAAAATGTATTTTCTCGTGTTCAGATGGAATTTCAACAGTGATCTCCATCACAAAGTGAACAAAGATATTTATTAAGTACTATATTGCTTTGAAAAATGGAAATGATTACTCCTGTTCTAGGAAAGGTCAAAGGAATTCAAAGGACTTTTTTTTTTCCTTTTTACTCAAACTTGAATGACTTTTTCCCTATGAAATTGAAAAAGTTGATTTAGGAAATAAGAATAAAAACTCCACGGGAAGTATTTTAGACAAGATTTCATTTCTTCAAGAATTGAACTAAAGTAAGAGTAACTTAAAGTACTATAGGATAAGAATGAATTCTAGTGTTCTTGGGAAATAATTCACTCTGCAGGAGGATAACAGAAGAGTTTTTTCAACAGCATTCAGGTATGGAGTCTTCTCTGAGAAGCGAACAGCAACACGGATAAAATCATATTTGTTAGGATATTGACTATGTCTATCATTTAAGAAGGATATTTGGAAGCCTGCTAAACTATTTCAAAAATATCTAGGGAACAAATAAGATTATTTTTCTACGATGTGATCTCTCAGGAATGCAAAGCTTTTGCAAAGGAATCCACTTATTTAGTTGCCTGAAAATATTAAATGCAGCTATAAAGTTTGTAAATATTGGTTTGTGTGAATTTTATTTTAACTTGTACAGTGGTAGAAGACTGTTTGAATTATCGTGTCTCATTGGAGCACCAGTTTTGGCACCATCAAAAATAACAGTGAAAGTAATCTTCAGTGAGACCTTGATTTTGCCTGTGACCAAGAGAAAGAGTGCATGAAAAGATATGTGGTAGGAAATCATGTGTATCATTGGGTGATGGACAAGAGAGCATGAGAGACAATTTCGTCGTGAGTCTGTTCAATATCAGTGGCAATGGAAAGACCACATCTGACAGTGCTACAACTGAATGGATTCAGAGTGTCAGAGTGATCTACTTCTTTTCTGTGTCCTTGGACAGCACTCTTTTGAACTTCATTACCTGCGGTTAGGCCTATTTAGACAGTTGCAGAAAATAAGTAGCATGAGACATTTACACAAGGCCACCAAACAGTTTATTTATTTAGTGTTTACCTAGGTTTTCAAATTACAAAATGGAAGATAGATTTACTTAAAGAAAAACTCAAACCCCCACACCATCTGGGCTGAATCAGGAATTTGTCAGTTTTGCTCTTCTAGAAAATTGTTTTTAATTTTTCTCTTAAAACTTGTTCAAAGAGAAAATGATCTTTCTAGAGAAACCAGTTAGGTTTAGAAACCAGAGCCAATATTTGAATGCTCTGATAATTCCTATTGTTAAAACATATTTTGGAAAAACTGACCCTTCTGTAATGCACCATCAGCTGTGGGAGCTGGAAAGCTTCATATTGACTGATAGCAGCTGAAATCATGTTATGCTGATTTTCATTATCATATTTTATGTAGGTGTTTTTTCCCCATCAAGAAGCACAAGTAAATAAAACCCAAAACACGATAGTTTTGCACACAAAGTATGCAGAGCTTTGGAGTGGATGTTTTGTGTTTATAAGTAAGCAAAAGGTCCTTATGAATTCTTATGTAACATAAAAGCCTCCTGACTTACTTAGAAAGAAAACTGGATTACACTTTTCTAATGTATTTTTCAGTAACATTTAAAAAATGGTTCCTTTTCCAAATAATGCAATAAAGAATATCAAGGTACATCTTCTAAAACATGAATTTTAATAACTCTGCAAAGTTTTGATGTTACAGATTCAGATCATGCTTTGCCTTGAACGCAGTTTTTACATAGTCTTGAAGGATGTTGTTACTCTTACGGGGACTTTTAACAGGAGCAACAGACAGAAACAATGTACATCCAAGAGGAGAAAAATGATTTTTCAAAACAACAGTTTAGAGGAATCCTTTGTGATCTCAGCAGTGATGATACTTAAAGGCTTGTATTATTTATTCTCCCCATTAAAATCTATTTCATGAGACTCTAAACCAGTAAGATATATATGAGTGAAATCTGGAAAAAAAAAAAAGGAAAATTTCCCAACTAAACCTGTAGCTCTGGAACAATAAGTACAAACTCCCCTTACTCTGTCTTCATCAAGGCTCTGGAACCTGTGTAGGACAGTTCTAGAGAGAAGCATTTCCAGTATTCGTCATCAGGGTGTTTTTTACACAAAAATTACCAAATACAGTGAGAGAAGTAGGTGGGACGGGGGACAATAACTTCTGTTGGAAGCCTCTAGAGAAAGTACTCTGCTAGTTTTGTCCATCAAGGAGTACTTCTCCCACTTCCCCCACTTTCCACCCTTAGCACAAGCGATGGGACCTAAATGAAGAAGCCAGCTTTGGAAGTAAAACTTGTTTAAAATGAGCTATGAATGGCAATCAAAACATATGCTGCCATAGCTATCATATAGAAGTTGCAGTGTGTATTGGTTCTCAGACTGTTCCCTTTACCATGCCATTGCCATACCTTTAGTAATGACTAACATCTGTTGCATGTTAATCTTTTTCCCTGTACCTCAAGGGAAGAAGTGTATGCAGTGCAATATTTTGTTTGTTTTATTTTATTAAAGTTATCCTGCATACATTTACTGTAAGTTTGTTATATGAAGCACGGTCAAAGAAATGTTCTTTGAACTTGAAAGCTCCAGCTGTTATTGCCTTTAGTCCTTTGAAAGATCTCTCCGTGGCCTTCAGTCACCCCTGGAGAAAGTTCATCTTTATCAAGGACAAACCTTTACCCGCAGGGTAGACAGTTCAACTGAATGTTTAGGCTGAGAAATACGTGTTTGTATAAAATATTGTAATATTCAGTGAAATGACTGATAATAACACAAATGGTCTAGCAAAGAGAATTAAAAAGAAAAGACAACATTGCATGATAACTCAAATGAGGTTTATAGAAATACAACTCCCAATATAACTAAACTCCAAATTAGTGTAGAAATAAGCAGGGGAAGGAGGAAAAAAAATCTTAATGTTGGAAAGGCAGCCCTAAAAGCATATTCAGCAAAATATTCCATTCAATACTATATAAAACCAGTGTTTTCTCTAAAGTTGCATTCTTGAACAGTATTTGATATTTAAAAGAAACATTTGTGTATCTCATTGGAAAATTTTCAGTACACAAATACCTAATTAAATTTATAAATACCACTTTTAAATACCTGATTTCAAAGAGAAAGTAGATAAAAACAAACAAATCATTGTAATGAGGTTAAAAGACAAAACCCTCAGGAATGCTGTTTATAATGTATGCTAGAACATTGAGTAAGACTTTCCTTAAAAGATTCGTATACGCTGTAATTCCAGTGAAACTGAAAAATATTTCTGCTGAAAAACTAATGGGTAAAATTCTGTAAGAAATATTACAACAAAGCAGCTAAGTGGAGAGAAGCAGAACATCTCCGTTTCTCCAGGCTTCCTTAAATAAGCATTAAAACCCTCTTAACACAGACTGACAGGAATAAACAATGGTTGCAGTTCAAATATGTGAAATCACATCATCATAAACCCATAAGGTGGTACAAGATATGAAAGAAAATGGAGATTTGCTGGTTCTTTTCATGACAACTGATGATTTGTACAGCAATGACGGTGATTTGGAAGGTATAAAGCAGAGAGATATTTTCCTTTTAAATGAATATGAAGAGAACCTATGCCTAGAGGAAAGAAGAAAGCTGGCCAGTGAACCACAATAACTGTGTTGCTGAGTCTCTCACTGAAGTTTCGACTGAGCCTCACTCAACAAGATATTAAAAAGCAATGTAACCCAAATAGGTTCATACTCAAACTCTGGTCTTGTGAAAACTCCAGCCTCGGTGGTTTCTGGAAATTTCCTGGTGTATGCAGTCCAGCTTTCAGTAATTTTTAAATAAAAGAAGGTTAGCAGGGGAGAGGAAACAAAGGATTCAAGAAGATCCAAAGACCCCTCTAAGCATTTGCTTTTGCTGTTCACACTGAATACCTTCATTGCTATTATGCTGATGGCAAAAAGTGACAGGTAAGATGAGAGAGATTTCTGAACCAAAGTAATTTGGCCTGCACCAGAAAAACCTCTTGCTATGGTAAGTACTTAGCTCAAACTCAACAGAAGCTTTTCCACTGATTCTAATACTCTTTGCATGGGGCATAAAAAGCACAGGGGCTGGGCTAATAGATTTCTTGCACCTTGTCTGCCAACTGGAAAGAGCTGTATTCTGGTTTTAATGCTGTTCAAAGACTACATTATCATATGTAAGCATCTAAATCATGCAGTCATGGGGGTGATTTTTTGACTACAGCTTTGATTTTCCTATGTGACCTCAAGCTTTCAGTCATCCTAAGGCAATGACCTTGAAGATGTGTTTGGAACATCAGACCACATTAAGTGGGTGCTCCTGTACCATTGCGAACTAAGTGCTGAGCAACACACTGCTTGCTGACATCGTTAGTAGACACATTACATAAGAGCAAGCATGATGTGGACTGAAATGGGGCAGAGGACAAGGTGAAACTTTTGGTAAATATTTGATGAGGATGTGGGATTATTTTCATGAGATTACTGGCTGCTTGATCCTTCATCTGTATAGTAACATCACCGTAATATTATTAGTTTTACTGGGGATGGATTGGCATAGTTTGGCCTTGCTTTACTAGAATCTCCCATTTCAGTTGGTTGCAGCCAACGTTGCACGCCATTTGTGTGTGAGGCAATTGCTTTGCAGCCAATGGGGGCAAACAGGCACTCCTAGAACATAAAGCACTTTCTAGTCTCCAGTTTTTCTATCAATCCAGATACTCAGTCATGGTCTTCTGTTTTTTTTTGAGTACAGGAGTTCATCCTCTGTTGGTAACATCAGTGCGCCACTAAAATCATATTTGAAGCTTGCCACCTATCTGGTTACGTTTATTAGTCCTTTTCCTGCCAGTACCCGATCTATTTAATTCCTTACTTCTGTTTTGCTGGGTACATTAAGAAGCACTTCAAAGCAGCTCTTTTTTTGCTTTCAAAGGACTCTTTTGAACCTGTATAAAGGGTAAGATTTTAAATTCTAGACTTTGCACATAAAACCGCATTTATAGAGTGCCTAATCTTTTTCCTTGCACCCTTCAGACTACTTGTCTATCATTGCAGTCACATGCACACGCAGGCTGCTTTGGATATGATGTTGTCTCAGCTTATTAACCTCTGCCATTGAATCTCTCTCAGTTGTTTCTCGGTTGATTGTTGCATAGCATAATAGATAGAAAACTGTGTGTGAAATACATTGATTGCCATAGGAAAATAGCTGCACTTATCCTTTAAAACTTAGTTGGCAAGGAAAGGCCTAAAGATTATTTTTGTCTGAAAGTTTTCATCAGAGCTGTCTTCACAGATCTCATTCTTCTATTAGAAACATTAGAAATTTGTAGTAATAAATTATAACATCAATTTCTGTAGTGTTCCCATCAAAGGGGGAATTATTTCAAAGCAGCAGGGGTGAGAGCAATGAGAGAACTTAATAAATAGTGAAGAATTAGTTCTTTCCTTCTGCCTCAGTCCAACCCCTTTCAGCTATGGAAAGGCTGAAGAAATGTACCTCAACATTTCTAAATCTTCCTTTTTTAAAAAGGGAAAGAAACACGACAAAATAAAAACATCTTTGCTGCCAGGATGGTGTAGACTGGCCATACTATATTTCACTTTAGTGGTACATTCAGTTCCACATTAAAGAACAGCCAAGAGTACCAGATTCTTGACACAATAGTGCTTTCCCCTGTTTCTGTTACATGGTATAGAAGAAGTGGACAGTTATTGGAAGGCTGTTTATCTTCTCTCTCCCTCTCTCATTATGCTCTCATTATCAAGGAGAGCACAGGCTCCTTCTAGGTGACTTTACCACCGAAAGAGCTCTTCTTTCTACATCTCTTCTGACAGACAAGGAATTCTTAACTGGACTGTCCCATAGTACTTAGCACAATGGTGATAATGCTTTTAAAATAGTATCAGATGCCAAACAATACAAACCTTCATAGATCCTGTGGCTATTTCAGTATCTACTGCACTAACTTTGTGCTTCTCCCTGCTATGCTACTGCCTAGGATTGGGCTGCCTGCCTGGCCTCTGCTCTCCAGCACGAAGAAGAAGCAGAAAGCAGGACAGACTTCTCCTCTCCTCCCTGCTCAGGGATGCTCCTTTATTGCTACTCCAGAAAAAGCAAATACTCTTGAAAAGCAGTTTAGTGAGAATGGGGGCACTCACAACTTCACCCAGAACAGTGCAGCTCTTCAGCCTAGAGGCTGACGACTTTTGTGGTATTTGGACGTGGTTTTCTGCTTTCGATGTTAAAAAAGAGTATTTATCATCTAGGCTGCCCTGTTTGAGGAGGGGACTAGGCTTACTTAGTGATTCTTTCCTGCATGACAGTGAGTGCTCCTGCTATGTGAAATTTCAGCCTAATGTGAAGTTATGCCAAAGCACGAGCAAGGAGGAGACTGCCTTTTCAAAGTACAGTGAGCCACTTGGTAAAGGTACATTCAGCAAATATGACTCTAAAGAGTGTTTGTAGGCGGTATGGCCAGATCACCGAGATCATCACTCTGGTTCCTTTCCAGGTGAATGTAGGGAGTTGGGTGTACTTGCCATAGCCAGAGGTGCTGGAGAAGTGCAGTGCTGTGTTCTGTACCAGCTGCAGATTTGGGAGAATACAGGGGCTTAAAGCTGGTCAGTGCTGAGATGATAGACATCTGTAACCGAGGAAGGGTCATGTGTCAGCAAGGCAATTTCCCGGCCAGCTGAAGTAGGAAGTGCTGCCCATCTGTGTCGCTCGGTGGGATCTTAGGGTCTACTGGAAGCCAGAGCTCCTCCCAGTTGCTGGCTTGACTGTCTGATACGCTTATTTAGGTCCTGTTATTCCTCAGTTCAACAGTCTATTGCCTCTGAAATAACGGGACTACTGTGAAAGAAGGTATTGCTAGCTGACGTTATTTTAGAAACTGTTTCTAACAGGTCTAGAAGATATTAAAGAGGAAAAAAGTTAACTGGTTATCCTTCAAAACTACTGTAGTGGAATAAAAATTTAATGATAGGTGAATACCATTTGCACATAAAGGTCTTTATAAATAGATCAGAGATATGGGAAAGAAAGGAAGGAAACTGTGATAGCTCAATGGAAAAAGAAATGTTTTTTGCTGTTTTGCCTAACAAGTGAAAGCACAGTCCTGGTAAAAATATTTGTGACTCTTTACACACTTTAAAAGATATTTTAGCTCCCAAATAAGGTATTCAATTATTTTTGAGTGATAGAACAAGATGTAGACCAAACAGGGTGAAACAATGAAAAAAGGGAAATTGTGCCGTGAACAAGGCTTGTGGCAAATAACACAGGCCTAAATTCTATTGTGAACTCCAGGTACAAATTTATAACCCATCTCGCGCCCAAGAGCTGGGTAATCTCTATGCTTCAATCTCCGTAGCAGTGCAGACTCTAAGTGGAAGGATTTTGGACAAACTAAGTAGGAGTTCTGCACAGAGCTTATTAGGGGTTTGAAGTCTTTTTATTATTGTTGTTATTTGCAATGAAGGAATTTTAAAGTTGTCCTAAATACAGTTTCTTTTAAAAGAACTAAAAGAAAAAAATCAACTTCTTGGGATGACATGGAATAAAATAAAAAACACTCATTATGTTTATACTCATGCACGCGTTGCTTAGGAAGCAGGAAGAGGATGCATATACAAGTAGGACAAATTGCACCACACACTGTGCAACACAATTTTTCAAAGTGTGGTTTGTTTTCTTGTTTTTCTCAATTAAATGCTGCCTTGCTGCATAATGCCAGAAACTGTATGGGAGGTATGGGCGGAACTTGGCAGGATTTGACCCAGGGGAGGAGAGATTGTAGAATGGCTTTCATCGCAAACTTTTGTATACAGAATGAGAGGAAAACCCAATGATACTGAATGTTCATAGCCGCAGAAGTGGAAACTATTTCATGACAGTTAAGACACTGGCTTTACAAACACTGCATAAAAGGCAGGTGGTGTCATAGCAGTTGTAGTGAGAATTAAAAAGATTCAAACTTGAAAGAGCTTTTCATTTTTATTTTTTATTCTAGCCACCCATGAGAGTCGTAATGAGATCTCCTGTGCTAGATCTTTTGAAATTGTTTTCAGAAGCAGGCTGTAATTTAAAGAGAATAAAGCTGCCAAAATGTTCTGATGCTTTGGCTGCTGAGTATTATCTGTTCCAGAGTCCCTCAAAGTCTCTGGGCAGTCATAAGGACTTCTGATGCTGTTCCTCTGTGCTCTTTTTGAAGTGCTGTTGTTGCCAAGCTATGAACTGCACAGAAACCCATAGTTCATGTCACGTAAAGCCACTGACAGGACTGGAGAAGAGTGAGTGACTTACAGCCTGAGTCTGTAAAGATTTGTGCATACTCTTAAACCTGTAACTGCAGTGAGAGTGCTGCCAATGACTGAGTTGTCTTTTGTCTGAAGTTACGCCGCCGTATGTCATATTGGATCCTAACCTAGATAAGAGATGAACCCGTTCTTGTTTTGCAGTGTTGAGTTGCTCTTCATGTCAATGAAGGTGTGAGGAAGCAGGCTAAATTTTTCCATTCTTTTTGCTGAAAATATGTGGTCCAACAGGTTGGGCTGGTAGCCGAGCATTGAGGTCCACAATCAGCTCCTTCCCAGTAAATTTTGACCTGCAACTTTTGAATTACCTTGTGACTGTTTGAAAGAACAATGTTTGGTTTATTTTTCATGACTTTTTTTGTTATTTTTTATTTTCTGAAGGCCGTTTAATGAAACTCATGTCTGCATGTTTGCAAGGAAGACACTATTGTATTTGGAAAACTGTAAAAAGCAAAGGAAAGGGATCAGGTTGCACTGTAACATTAACAAACTGCATGGCTTTCAACAGGTACTCAGGGAGAGAGCATTTGCTAATACCAGGATAATTTTTAAGATAGCATGAAACTGTACAATTGAAAATTTGAGGTAAAACAGTAAATGCAAACACACCTCATTCAGAAAATAAAACTGCAATGACCTAACGGGGTTTCAGAGCCTCTTAACAAAAACAGCTGTGGCAGGACTTGTCATAGAATCACAGAATCACAAAATGTTTGGGCTTGGAAGGGACCTCTGTGGGTCATCTAGTCCAACCCCCCTTTCTTTCATCTCTGGAAAGAAACTGATTCAAAAATGACTGCTTGAGCATTTTGGCAAAAAGGAAACTGTCGCAAACAAAACTATGTTCTAAAAATGTTAAGAGGCTTTCCAGTCGCCAGGAATGATAATTAAATTTAACCGCGATGGAGTATCTTCTGCCTTTAATGAAACCCATTCAGAGTTAATTGTGACCGGACTGTCTGGTTTTGCAGTATGATTCTGACTGCAGTGTTGAGTAAGGACAGCTGGAAAAAAGCCTGATTTTCATCTTGACATCAGTTTTTCTAGCTAATATTTTCTTCCTTGTTTTTTATAGAAATGGGATATGTGTTGCAATGTGGCTATCTACTTTGCTAGCGGCAGCTTTTTGTGAATATGATCAAATGTCAGGCATTTCACACTGAATGTGCTTTGCATGTGCTATGCCCTTGAATTTAGGCTCCCATCCTTCCCCTAAGAAGTAGGAGAAAAACTCCACACAACAAACCTCTTGTGCTGAAAACCTCTTTTCGGGAAACTTGAAAGGCTTTTAATTCTACATGGGCTCTTTCCTCCACCCTTTCTTTCATTTCTTCTTTCATAGCCATCAATGCCACAGTGCTCCAATAAGTATTTCTAAAAATAAAATCTGCAAATTACAGTCCTTGGTTTACCACAGTGTTGCAAACTGTCATTAACAAACAGTCTTCAAAAGCCACTAGCTCTGCAAGCCATGAGGTAGCTTAAGTCCGTGGAACTGTATTGTTCTCTTCCAGTGCTCCCAGTCACTGTATAGTTGAAATAGTTTTGTTTTTGTTTTTTTAACACTTACTTGTTGCTTGAAAATGCTGGGTTTTTGTCAGCAATGAATTGATGTCCTGTCTATTGCTCCAATCATTTTCCAAAGAATATATGACTTAGAGGATGAATAATCCTTAGGACATGCTCTTGTTACAACTTCAGTGAACTTTTGGCATCTCGTGCCTGCTGAGATTTAGTGCTCAGCTTCACACACAGAATAACAGAACAGTGGGTGTGCTCCTCCTCTTGCCCCACACTATGAAATCCAGGATGGGGTGATGCACAGCTGGGAAAGAGATCAGAAATGCCCTTTTCTGTGTGCCCTCCTTTTCCCCAACCTGTATGTGAGTCATATGCAAATTATGTGTTGGCTACTTTTCAAGGCTTTTCTGTTGAAAAGATACAGAAAAGTTGACTGACTTAAGTAAATTTGTTTATCTAAGTGAGCATCTGGGTACTCTTGAAAATGTGGTGTCGATTACTTTCAGCTACAAATGACTTTTTGCCAAATTGCTCTTTAGCTTGGGGTTAAGATCCGCTGGTCCTCTTTGGTGGGCAACCTGGTGAACTAGTGGAGTGCTGGGACTATGACTGGAAGAGTTTCAGAGTAGCCATAGGAGCCATCCGTAGGATCCCTCCAAATTTGAGAACATTTCTAAGATTTAAACACCTGTGTCCGTATCCTGTTTTATATATAGCTCACACAGATCTAGAGATCTTGTTGCTTTCATGTTCCATCCAGCACCACCTGCCAAGAACCATCATCAGAACCTTTGTAAGAGGGACCTGAGGGCAGATGATTAAACACTGCTGACACTGATTGTACTGACCAGCAAAATCGGGCGTGATATTGGAAATCCTACCTTGAGGACTGTTATTCTCTACTTGCAATAAGTTCTGTGGCTTGTGTGCCTAACCTCTCTCTCAGTATACAATTTATGTGTTGTCTTTGTAAACTGAAACTCCATTTTCTTCTTTGTCAAATTTTGCACTTCTGCAGCTGTAGTCATTCTCCTGGAGGTGTCCCTGACCTGAACTGAGGAAAACACAAAGAGGGGGCAAGATAGCATTTAATGTTAACTAAACTGTGAAGAAATGAAGCATTTAGTATGTGTCTTAGGTACCTAAGTTGAAAACCTAGATGCTCCAAGCATCTAATATGTCACTGCAAATTCCATGTGCCAGCATGAGAGGATGGGGGGCATGTGTGTGTGTGTATGCTTTGTTTTTTTCTAATAACCGTCTGTTTTATCAAAAATATATGGCTTCCAAGCTTTAAGAGCCAATCCCTCTTCCGAAATGACTGCCTAACTGCTAATCTAGACCACTGTCCTTCCCTGGAAGAATGCAATATGTGTATAATGCATACAAGACCTAATAACTTCAGTAGAATCAATTACTGATGTATCTCGTCATCCAGGTCTGGTACTTGTTTGTCTTCCTCAGACTAGGTTCAAGCTGTCTGAGGAAGAGGAGGGAATTAAGCTCAGGTCTCTTGTATAAAGCCATAGCTTTAACCGTTTGCCTGTAGAATAAATTTTATAGGTGATTTTGATTTCCTTTTCTACCATATTTGGAAAGGAAGGCCGTGACCATTATAGCTGCCTCACTAGCTCTTTTGTTACTTTGTTTTCTAAATGAAGGACTTTTAAGATGTTTATTTTTGGAGCTGTGAATCCTGAATAGATGCACATGTCATTATAATAATATGAAGTACTTTTTGTTTTGATAAGAGCAGGGTTTAAAAGCTAGTCCTTCTTCTAGCTTTTTCTGTAGCCAGCGCTCAGTCAGCTGACGAGACTTGTGCTGTGTTGTAAGAAATGGGGGTCTCTAACGCAAGACGATTCAATCCACTATCTGGCCAGGTTGCTTCAACATTTGGTATTTAGGTGCCAAAGTCCCTTTGTAGATTTAGACCTTATTCTTAACTGGTCAGAGACTGTAGAAAATAAAATGCAAGTAGGGATCAATCTGAAAAGGCAAACTAAAATTTAGTCTTTTTTTAAATGAACTTTTGATGAATCACAAAATTATTTTTTAATGAGTAGCTGTTATTTATTGGATTCTTACGAATACTTACTAGTAGGAAAAATGAGGAGTGGGTGATGAAATGTTGTAATATACCAAACATTAGACAAACTCTTCCCCTTGAGAGCTTGTCAAGTAGCCTTATTCCAAGAGGATACTGTGAAATGCTCCTTTGTACTTTATCAATGTCTTATTCTACAGTCCCTAGAGCATATTTCTTTAGAAATAGCACCTCATGATGAAAAAGAGGGAGAAGAAGCATTCACCGACATTGTTTCTTGAATTGTGTCAGTATTTTTCATTGTAATCAAGAAAAAATACTTGTTTTTTCTTTGGAGTGCCCACATTAGTAGTCAGTGGTAGCACTAGCTAGGTAACGCTTAATGAAATATCAGAATTTGACTGAAGAACACATTGGGGGGTTTTAATTAGACTTTTTATAAATACTATGTTCTGATTGTAATGTTTTTCCATGTTTGTGTAGAGGTAGATTCATATCTACCTGCACATATACATACACTTCTGTATAGATAATAAGTAGCTACGTGGGTTTGTACTGAAATAATAAAATTGATACGGGTAGAAAAATTGTGCTCTCTGAAAGTAATGATTATGTGGTTTAATTAGCTGTGTTTCAGTTGGTGAACATCTAAAGCAAACAGATAACTCCTAATTCTGTGATTTGAACACCAAAATGTTTAAGTTGTAATAGGTATTATAGTACAGAATGCAATTTAGTTTGAATTAGCATCACTTAACATAATATTTTTATTCCAGTGAATCAATAAATTGAATACTTCTCTTTAGCATGACTGATTCTTAGAAGACTGCAGGAAAACTGAGCATGAAATAATTGGCAAACTTCAAAGGCTACAGTGCAGTAGGAAAGAAGACTTGAGCACATTTCTGATTAGACTAAAAAGATATCGAAACGCTGATGACTGGTTTTACATTAATTTGAGAATATGAACAAAGTAATTTGATCCATTTAATATATTGAAAACCATTTAGCCTTGAAAATTAAAACTTAAAATTAGGTCACTGCAATAAGTTCAATATAGTAGTTGGAAAAATTAGAAATTATGAAGCTTCAGATATTTATTTGAGTGTTTTAGAGTTCAAAATGCAATTTACTGAGCCTGAAAAAGTGTGCTCAAGTTGTTTTATATTTACGAAGGCATTACCGTATTCACAATGAGTATTCTTTAAATATGATCTGAATTATAAGTAGATATTCTTCTTTTCAGCTCGAGGTTTTAATCATATATATATATATATATATACACATAAAGACAAACAAGGAAGAATTGCCTAAAATTCAGGGTGGGAGATGTTGTAGCACAATATCTGGAATTACCTCTGGCTTAATGAAAAATCAGTGCAGCATATTTGACTATGAAATTTTTATTTTCAGAATCTTTCCCTTCTGATTTTTGCATAAAATTCTTGAAGGCTTGAAATGAAGTCTTAAGGTTTTTGCTGAATGAGAGAAAAGATTCGTAAGCACAGGATGTTTTTATACTCTCCCGTGTGTGTGGTTGTTGAAGCACAGCTGGAGCTGCAACACTGGAGATAGCTAGACCAGAGAAGTTGTGTAGACACCAAAGAGGAGGAAAACCAAGTTCTTAGTGTTTTGCTGGACTTGAGTAAGTGCGGCACCTGCTTTTCACCATCCACTTGAGGAAATATGTAGGCTCTCCACTAGCGGTTCATGGTGCAATGAACAGCTTGTGCCAACAAGTCACAGTAGCGGTGTTGGTAGTGGACATCCCCATCGCCCCTCATCACCCTTGTTATCAATGGAATGCTGAGGGCAGCTGAACATGTCTCTTACTCCTCCCCCAGTGGTCCTAGCCTTAAAAATAAATAAATTAAAAAAAAAAAAAAATCAGCATGAGGCCTCTTGTAAGACTCCAAACCTTAGCCCTGGTCTGTCTTCTGAGAGTTAGAAAGTTACTCATTTCACTCCAGCACAGAAGGACTCTTTTCAGCAGGGCATTCAGAAGCATGTAAAATTGGTTTCTGGCTCCTTAGCCATTCCTGGTCCTGCCAAACACAACATCCAAAGGAGCATGGACTTCAGCAGGGCTTCCTCACAAGATTAGACACTACTAGCAGAAACTAGAAATTAGCAAGCTTCTGAAAGTCAGGCCACAGGTGCTGAAACTACGGATGAGATTTCTCTTCCTTCACATGGTGAGGCATGCATATAAGTGTGAGAAGGCTTCTTTGCCATCCTTGACAGAATAGACACATGATCTGTGCTTTTAAATTTTTGTTTGTTTGTTTGTTTTATTTATACACTCTAACTATTACTACTATATCTGTAAACACGTGGATTTCCACATCTGAAGCATTGGTTTACACTTAGGATGCATGTTGGAATTCTAGAGGTGCAGATTAACGTTTGCTATATTTCTACACTGCAAAGTTTGAAAATAAAGTGGCGTTTTCAGAGTGGCAAGGGGAGAGACTGGGAAAGTCCTGTTTTCTTGCAGATTATTGACTACCACTGAAGAAGCAATAATATTTCTCTTTATGTTATTTTGTTAGATTATTATCAGTTCTGTTGTCTTGTTATCTGTTCTGATCTCCCTTGAGTCTTCCTCCATTCTTCAGCCTGTTTTTTCCATTGGCAAAAAGAATTAATGGGTATTATTTTCAAGTTGTGTGAGTTCCTCTCTCTTACCTGCCTGGTCTAAAAGAGTAGTGGCAGCACAAGGTATAAAACCAGAGATCAGACATATTCTTCTCAAAATGTGTTGGATATCAGAGGTGGTATGCTAGACATGGTGCTGATTTCGTAACTTTTTTAGTCTTGCCCATGGAAGAAAATAGTGCAGTTATCTACTTACCTTAAGTATACACTTATATAGATGGAGATAAAAAAGCACACCCAAAAGCTTCAGTGTTTACATGTGTAATTATGTGATCACTACTGAGTCAAAATTGTTAATGAAGACTTTCCAACAAATGTATACTTCACCGTTTAGAGCAAGGCAGCAATAAACAGAGTGGCAGATGCCCTCTATTAACCCCCACGCTCCCCACCAGGGGAAAGGAAAAAGGAGTAAAAAAGAGTAAAATTCTTACTAAAAGAGAATTGGTTCTGTTTTAACCTAAACCAGAACAGTATATTCTTCAGTTTATCTGGAATACTGTGCAGTCATGGTCATCAAAATGTGGTAGATCTTAATTTTCACTATGATTATACTTGTACATTTTTAGCAGTTCAAGCAGCAGGAAAGCTTGTCTCAATAATTTGAGGATGTGGGAATGGCTCATTGGTCCATGTATTCATTTGTAGCTTCCTCATGTGCCTGTAGAGTACCATTTCTCTCTGTGCCACTCTGAACTGAGCTCAATTCTTTTCCTGGCTTTCTCTACCCTGCTGCAATGCATCTCTGTTTGGACAGCAGGTGAGCCAGGCACTTCTGTGGGCAAGTAACCAGCAAGGCCATGTAAATCCCTTTGAAAGCAATGGGAAATTTTTGCAAGGGCTCAGGGTAAGTCCTGTAAGTGTGACTGGATGTACTCATATACATGAATACATGATTTACTGTATTTGAATTATATGCATATTTGCCCAATGATTTATGTAGTGATGTTAAAAAAGTTTCAGTGATGTGAATTTCTGAAAATATAGACAGATTCCTTTCTTGCTTATTTATGTTAGTTTTCTGGGCTGCTGTTTTTTGCTGGAAAAGTGTTTCTGTAAATTGGTAAGTACCTAGAAAAAAAAATTGTGCTGGGTCAAAAGAAAAGCTCTTGATAGTCTCTTCACAGTATCTCCTACTGCTGATGTATCAGAGAATGTAAAATTATAAGCAGTTTTCAAAGCTCATAGATTTAATTTTCTAGAACTGATAGCTTTAAAAGTGTAGTTTATAGCAGTCCAATTTTAACAAAGGCTGCTTATTGTAGTTACAGAAATAAATTTATCAGTGACACTGTGCTAGTCCTCTCAAGGAGAATAATGTTGTAGTGATAATTCTCTGGTTTTTTTCTCCAACTAATGTATGTCTGACCTTTAAAATTTTCCTTTAAGAGAGAGGGAACTGTTCAAGGTGAATAATATTTGCAATACAATGCATGCTTCTGCATTTTATTGCTCACCTGACAGAAAGAAATATCCAGCATTCTTATTTTAGTTTTGTACTTCATTTTAAAATAATCTTACTTAGATACCATCAGTGATATCTTCAGATGAACTATCCCCTCTGCCTTTCAGTTGTTACTTTTTCTGCAGAGAGGCAGAAAAATCTAATTTTTCAGTGAAAGACAGTTAGAGCAAGGCAAGGGGTTAGCTCCTTTCCCCTTCCTTTGCTTTGTAGTTGCTTCAAGCTCTTAGATCACAGTTGATAGGATCACACCATGGGATACATGGATCTTCATGGTCCTGATTCCCAGGTTATCTATAACAAGAGGCATGGGCCCAGTGATACAGTTATGCCTGGTTTTTAGAAACTTCCTGGAGGTGCCATGTTTTTCGTCTCATCTGATGTACAGTCAGGATGTGGCTACAGCTTACATTTGGAGTCCACATCCATGTAGTGAATCTTAAGTCACCCCTAAGGTATCCAAGGATATCAAAGATAATATAGCTCCTTCCCAACACCTCAGATCAGCGTACATCAGTAGAGCTTTTAAAATCCTGAAAAGTATTGAAACTTTTTAAGGAGTTTTTTCCCACTCATTTTACCTTTGTATTGAGAGTAGTCAGTGTACTGATGTAGTGGAAGTGGCACTGCTGGTGAGGAATCTGTAAGGTGGAAACAGGTAGTGGTGGAAATCTCACAAGAAGCAAGTTGTAAAGTGTTTTCTGGTATAATATTTCAGAACCAAGGGAAGTTTAGAAGTAGTTCAGGGCAAGCAATGTTTCTATAGTAATATATTCCTGTGGAAGCATATTTACTTATGGTTATCTGGATAGAAGAAGAAAATAATTAATATAGTAACACGGCACTTAAATTAGGGTTCTGTTGATGTTCTGTGTCATGACCGCTCTCAGAGTAGCTGCACTTGCTTCATGGTTATTCAAATCTAATTCTAGATCTTTAGATTTTTCAAAACAGAAATTCAAAGGTATTGATGTTGGTACAAAGATCGCAATACCACAAATGCTGTCTGCATGCTGTTGAAGTTGAATGTTTGAATATCTCAATTTAAATCCACTGAATTAATCATGATGGTGAAGTTAACCACACGTATGTTTTAGTGGAAGCAGGCTAAAGTCTGAGTTGCCAGAAAAAAAAAACCTGTTGATGAAATATTTTGACTGAGTACAGACCAAAGAGAAGTTCATCTGAGATGCAGAGGCTGTCATTAACATGTCAGTGTGGGAAGAGCCTCATCCAGAGTGATCCATAATACAGCTTTTATGAGCTAAGCAAATGCTTCAAAATTGTGAATAAAGGAGACTTGCTGTGGATACTGCTTCTAGCAGTAGTTTTAGTTTTGAGATGAATGGTTCACACAAAACCCTCCTCCACTAATGAAGACTTAGGTCACTGGGGACACCTTTCCAAGGTCAGGACCTTGTGCACAGTGAGAAGGATGGGTATTCTTCATGAACAAATGAATGGACATTGCAGATACTTCCTGTGACTGCAGTCTAAACTTTCATGCGCCAACTTAGTTTCACAGGAGTTGTATATAAACATATAGGTCTGCATATGCTCACATTGTGCATACATAAACATCATAGACACCTCTTCTCTTTTCTCTTTTCTCTTTTCTCTTTTCTCTTTTCTCTTTTCTCTTTTCTCTTTTCTCTTTTCTCTTTTCTCGTTTCTCTTTTCTCTTTTTTCTCTTTTCTCTCTTTTCTCTTTTTTCTTTTTTTCTTTTTTCTTTTTTCCCTCTTTGTATAGATGTGGTGCTTTCAAGGTCTGCCAAGGGCTTCGGAAATAGCAACGGCAATTATTGTTTCTGCTATGATATAGTTTAGCCAGTTTGTCCACTACAGCTGCTGAGGGAGTTATGCTGGAATTTTGTTTAATGAATCCAAATACTTCATAGTCTTTAGTAAACATTGTTTCATTCAATTTTCTGTAATAAATATTTTTAGGATTGCTTAAAAATTAATTACAAAAGCAGGTAAACTTGAACTATGTTAGTCTCTGTTCATTACAAACAAAGGAAGACAGGTATCTTCTGCTTCCTTTATAATTAGAGGGAATCAAATCTTTTTTGTTTGGTTTTTTTTTTGTATTACTTGTGGAATACATGCTTATGTTTCAACTGGTTCAGCTAATATTTAGAAGAATAAAGATAACCACATCAGTTATACCTACAACAATTCTAGTGTTGTTTGTTCACAAAGTGGCTAAAAATTGAAGGTTTCCTTGTGATGCAGCAGAGCTCTGCTGCGTTTGTTTTTGTGCTAAAACAGAATTCTTCCTAAAGTCCTACAATATTTAGATACTCAAGGTGTCTTTTTTTGGTTTACTTTTTCTCTTTCTTTACTTCCAGCCTGCAATGTTGTTCCTTTAGTATTTTTGGCAATCAGCACAAATGAAAGTGGTATGAGTATCTCAAGGAGGTCTGTTCAGCCTTGGGTTTTTAAGACTCAAGCATCTTAAATAATTCAGATCTGTGGAGATTTTGCGCTGCTTGGTAGGAGTCTGACAAACCTGTTGACACTCAAATGTTTAGAGACCTAGTCAATTAGTTTTTAAAAATATCCTAGTGCAGGAGGATCTCCTCTGTTTCCTCTCTGTAAACACCACTTATGTCCATTGCCTGAAGAATGGCTGCATGCATGCCTTCCAACCTCGTTTTCTGTTGGCCACTCTGACCACCCTGGCATGTCATAAGCTTTTATCTGATGATTGGATTTTCTTTTATTTTTTTTAAGCTGTAAAAGTTCAGAGCATGACACTCTCTTGTCAGACTTTCATCATCTGCTGTGCTGTACAGCCTGGAAAAGGCAAATCTGTGGAAGGAGTGACTCTACCTTTGAGTTGTTTGACTTCTCTCACATGCTGTTGCTGGGAGAATGGAGATAATATGGCCTTTTTACACACTGAAAGCAAATATTTCCCAGGCTACTCTGGGCTGGGACTTGTATACCACTGCACATTTCCTTGTAGGTTTCTTGGTGTGAATAAATTAGTGTCTACAAGCCTTCTGCCAAGAGGCTGCTATCCTTAGGTTTCTTAACGATGGGAATATTTTTGGTACTGCAATCTGATAGCAATTTCCAGTCAAAAGAGCATTGATTTATATTGCCTTCTGGATGCTCTTTTGCTTCATGTATGTTGTTCATTCTTACAGAACTGGTCCAACAGCTCTCAAGTAAGCACCAACTTCATTTCTCACTTACAACATTGACCAGCGTATTAGGTTTTATTGCATATAAATGTCGGCTGCCTGCTCATATCTTTAAAAAACTTAACCTGTAGCTAATTTCTGGTCATTTAACTCTGACAATTTAATTTCCTTTTTTTCTGTAGAAACAGTTCCTATTGCTTAATTGAGTGGTTCTGTATTTTTAGTAGCCAAATGGGAGTCTTGGGTGTTAATGGAGTTTTTTCCTTTTACTCACCTCTACATACACATACCTTTCTTCTGAGAATGCCCTCAAACACTGATTGGAAGTGTAACACCATCTCAATCTAATTACCTGTAGCAAAGGCATGCTGGCTTTCTCAGCTTTATGCTGATCTATCCAGTACAACGGTAGATGAGTTTACAAATCTCAGCCTTTACGGTATGGATGTTGACTCTATCCTGCCTAAAACTTGTTTTTCTACATAGGTCAGCAGTCCTACAGCAATTTCATCTCCTTTGTGCCAGAAAATCTTCCTTTGATAGTAAACTGCTCTTTTTTCCTGTTGCTTTAGCTTCTGATCAAGAGCAAAACATAAAAAAAACCCCAAACTGTGCTTTGTTGTAGCACTTCATGTTGTGTTACAGATGCCAGAAAGCGGAATTTGTCCCAAACACCTTATTAATATAGAAGTGTACTCTGGTTTTCATTTCATGCACTTTCATTATATTTACTGTAGTCGTTATTTCATTTAAGCTTTGTTCCAAAAAATGTCAGTCACATACAGATTTTTAGGGTCAATTTGTTCAAATCATTTGAAGTAAAGCAACAGTAACAAAGTGTATTTCTGTATTAGTAGTTACTCAGAGAGCAAAGTAAAGCTACTTACCTTAGCTTTCATGCTTCTACACAAATTCCATGTAAAAAAATTGCTGAATTGTACACCTCTGTGGTTATTTTGCCCTTTGGGTGGGGATGGAATAGCATACTCTACTTCAGTCCTCTGGCATGCCTTGGATAGACTCTTCCTAACCACTCTTCTAAATGTAAATTTTACCTTATTATTCTCTGCTTCCACCAGAGTGCTTCTGTTTGGAATATGAATTAAATTCCTACTGACTGTACTTTTAGCTAACTCTAGCTGGAAAATAGCTGGAAAATAGCTGGACACAAAGTCCCATGGAGTGTATGAAAAATATGAAAGAATAGAAGAAGACTTTTCCTTCTCTGAGTTTATGTTTTAGTAATGTTCAAGTGTTACAAATAGAACTAGTAGGTACACGGTTTAACTATGATTGTTAGTATATAGTGCTCTTTTAAATATCGCAGCCTTTTTTAAAGAAAAGTGAAAAAAACTCAATGTTAGAAAATGTAACAGTGCTTGAAAGGAGAGGAAAAGATATGCATTTTTTCTCAGAGATACATGAACTGATAGTAAGACACTGCAAAGCTGTATTTGAAGTGTAAAGATACAGCTTTTCTCAGAAAAGCTGCAATGGATGTGAAAAAAGTCTTATTAAAGAGCATGAAGAGTCAAAACCAATTAGAACTTATATTTAGAGGAAATAAAGTGGATCTGCTCTGTGAACTAAAATTGAGCTGAGAACTATATCAGCACTATGGGAACTTGTCCAAACTAAAGAGGTGAATTTACGGAACATATCAAAGTGTGAGTTATAGAACAAAAACTATTTGGAAAAACAGAGCACACACATATTGTATGAGATAGATACATAACATTTAGAACTATTTGTTACAGATGTGAGACTGGAAAAAATAGGTTAAAGTATTTCAGTACTTATTGCTTAGAAACACTACCGTGTAATGGTAGAGACAGCTCTTACAGAAACAGAGGAACCTGATTGAAACAGTGTGTGAACCATGGGGATGGTTCATTCTCACTTTCAGTAGTCTTTTTGGATCCTTCATAATACAAAACCTTCAGTGCTGGTTATTGTCCAGAAACAATATTGTCAAACAGCTAGATATATGCATATTTTTCCCTCTCTTTTCCTTACCGATACAAATCTACTTCCCTTCTGATTTCTTTGTCCATTTTATCCCCCAGATTTTTTAGGAGGAAGGGGGGGAAGGGTCTTGTGATATCCATAGTATCTTGAAGTTTTCCAGCCGATACTTGTGCATTTCACATGGAAGATCATAGAATCGTAGAATGGTTTGGGTTGGAAAGGACCTTACAGATCATCTAGTTCCAACACTTCTGCCATGGGCAGGGACACTTTCTGCTAGACCAGATTGCTCAAAGCCCCATCCAACCTGGGCTTGAATACTTTCAGTGATGGGGCATCCACAACTTCTCTGGGCAACCTGTTCCAGTGCTGCACCACCCTCATAGTAAAGAATTAATTTCTTCTATCTAATCTAAATCTACCCTCTTTCAGCTTAAAGTCATTACCTCTTGTCCTATGACTACATGCTCTTCTAAATATCCCTCTCCGGCTTTCTTGTAGGCCCTCTTCAGGCATCAGAAAGCTGCAACGAGGTCTCTCCGCAGCCTTCTCTTCTCCAGGCTGAACAGGCCCAACTCTCTCAGCCTTTCCTCATAGGAGAGGAGTCCCAGCCCTCGGATCATTTTTTTGGCCCTCCTCTGGACCCATTCCAACACCTCCATGCCTTTGCTGTGCTGAGGGCTCCAGAGCTGGATGTCGTACTCCAGATGGGGTCTCACTAGAGTGGAGCAGAGGCGCAGAATCACCTCCCTCGCCCTGCTGGCCACACTTCTCTTGGTGCAGCCCAGGATACAGTTAGCCTTCTGGACTGTGAGCACACACTGCTGGGTCATGTTGAGCTTGTCATCAACCAGCACGTCCAAGTCCATCTCCTCAGGGCTGCTCTTCATCTGTTCTCTGTATGGCCTGTATTTGGACTTGGGATTGCCCTGAGCCATGTGCAGGACCTTGCACTTGGCCTTGCTGAACTTTGTGAGCTTTGCATGGGCCCACCTCTCCAGCCTGTCAAGGTTCCTCTGGATGTCTGGGGGATGGCCTAGTTTTTCAGTTTACTTAAGGACAAAATTTTTTTTGCTGAGATAAAATTTTGACCTCACGGTATTGATAAAAACATGACCCCAAGATTCATATTTACCACTGTTAAATGTTGCAAGGGTGGACCATCTTATTAGGCAAAAGTTGTTCCACTTTCCTCTACTTAAATTGGCAGAAGGTTAGATCTCTGCAAGTTTAGAATGACCTTGAAAAAACATGTCTGTATATCAAGTGCTTGACAATCAATTGGCTACTGCAGTCAGTGTGTAGGTTACCTTGTATACAGCAGAAAATGCTACCCTGAAGTTTTCTGCCCTATTCCCTGGAGGATGAAATAGTAAAGTAGATGAAAAGGCTCAAAATACAGCAAAGGGAAATGACTTATTTGGGAGGTAGAGATGACCAAACCAATTACCACACTTTGAAAGCCAGATGCAGCAAAGCTTAAAGGTTATTCTAATTGGTTATTAACCAATCAATATGAATGCCTGCATAGCTCCAGTATCCAGTGCTGTTAAGACATATTTTGATGATGAGACATATTTTGGTGTCTCAAAATTGTGCAGCATATTCATACCTCTCCCGGAATATACTTATAGGGAAAATGAAATCCCAACAAAAAGAAAAAAACAAAAGCAACTTCCCTTGATAAATTTAAGAGTGTAAAAATATTTGGCTAAATCTGTGCACAAATTCAAAGTGGTCCTCTGTATAATTCTGTATTTTTCATTTCGTTAACAACACTGTATGCATTCTAGCCAGTTATGGGTCAGATTCCTGCCCAAAGGTCACAAATGTAGGTGTCAAATCCTGAATAAGGCATCTATGGTCCCTGGATATTCAAAGGAGAAAAAACCTCAGATGCCCCTAGAGTGTAAATGATGTAAAGAACCTGTTTTTCTCCAGGGTAGCCTAGGGTGAGTAGCTGACGTGTGGACAGCTATTTTGTAAGCAGCTAATGTTGAGTAAGGTGGATCCTACCTCTGCTTACTCCTGCTTTAAATCTACCACTCACTGTATCTTAACAGTATTTCAGTACCTTCTTTCTTTTCTAACTTTCGTCAGCCTTGATTTTTTTGTCCTTTCCCACTTGCTCTCTCTTCTGTTATCTCTCGACAGTTGACTGGGAGTACTTCTGGGAGCAGAAATGGCCTCTTCTGCATGTTCTCCTTTAGTTGACAGGTACCTGCTGACCTAAATTGTTGTTTTTGTGGGCATCTGGCCCACTGTCAGCCATAGGAGAAGCAGAGCAACAGGCTAGTTGGTAAAATTGGATGGCATCATAGGTCTGGCATGGTGAGTTGACAAGTAATCTACGCAGCACATACCTTTGCACACTCTTTTTTAATTCTCTTTACCAACAAACTACATACTGTTTTGATGTTTACCTATCTTGTGTAAGAAACTATATTGCTGAAACAGGGGCCAAGTCAGATACTCTGGTGTGGTATATTCAAGGGGTATTACCTTGGAGTAGAATCTGATGCATGGAACATCTTTCAAATGACTGGATGTACATGGGTGCTTGGAATTGTGTTATGCCTTGATCAGATATTAATTTGTCTGGGGTAATATTTTGTCCCACTTGTGCCAGGGGTTTATCTGGAGGGAATTTTAAACCTTTCTCAGAGTGACTGCATGCCGAACATGGCTTTTTGCTGTCTTCTGTGATTAACTGCTACTTTGACTGCAAATGTGCACTAAACTGCAATCACAAATATCTGCCTTCATTGCTGAAAGGTAAAAAGAGAGTGTTGCTGAAGGAGTCTTCCAGAAAGCAGTTAATAGCTTATCGGCCACTGGTGAGACATCAAATATACTGTCCCAGCATAAAATTCTTTGCTGAGAAGAATTTCTGGATTGTCTTTAAAGGCACATCTCTCCCTTGGTGATTTTCAGGTGTGCAAGCTTTGCCACTCTGAATCAAAATCAGCCAGCTACTTAGGTTTGTCAGAGATTGACAAGACCTTCTGAGTTCTGTCTAAAAATACTGCTGCACTGCAAAGGAATTTTGATCAGGTCCCGTGCTGTTGTTTGGTTTGTCTTTATACCTAGCAGTCCTATAGATTTTGTATTTTGTCACTGTTACATGGAAATGATGAAATTACTTACTCTGCATTACAGTGTCATAAATTCATCTTGTTTTCATAAATAGTTTTGGGAGGGAAAGGGAAGTCTGCTCTGGAGATTATTAGTCATTCTTCTGAAAGGGGATGATTATATTCTAAAAGACTTATTTTTTTTCAAAAATTGGCTGGCTATGATTTGGGTGGCTTCCACTATTCAAGCGGATTGGTGGACAGATATGAAGACACAGTAGAACCTGCCATTCAGCATAGTTCTGTACTAACTCTTCTACTGGAAACTTCCCCTCCCTTTTGCTAGCAAGTCTTTGATATAGCAACATCATCTATGCCAGTAAGCACTTTTACTGGTTTACTTCACCAACCCTTTTCTGTTTCTTTTATCAAATACCTAGGTATGAACTACATGTCCTTATGTAGCATTATAATACCATCAGCACTTCACTTCTTATTTTGAACTCATTATGAGTATGTAATGTAACGGGGCCTATTCATCTATATAAGCCTTTTTGCAAATTAACAAAATAGGTTGTATCTCATCAGCTTCCTAATATATGTGGTTGAATGAGGATGCCATTTCTACAGTGACTTTTAAGCCACAAGCAAATACTTTTGCTTTAGATACACTTTTTTATTTGTTTCTTTTTCTGAGATTCTAAGCACTGTCACCTTTGGGTGTACTCTTCAATTTGCCTTTAGTACAGTATCTCCACTCACATCTGAGATGTTCAAATTAGCATTCACTGTGGAGGTCAATGAAAATATTAGCGTATGAAAATTGGTGCTTGGGTAGAGCAAGACCTTCTGTTTCAGCATCAACTGACACACTATGACAGGATAACCAAGGCATATATATTTGCACTTCATTATATATTCCTCATTTCCCTTTCCAGTTGTAGTAATATGGACTTTTATCTGAATATTTCATGAAGGTGTTTACTTAACTGGTGACACATTGGTAATACAGGCTTTGGAAGTATTTGGACACTCAATTGCTCTTCATTGGTGTACACAAGTAAAATGCTGTGGATGCTATGGATAAGTATAATGTGAAGGCAAAATAGCTCACTGTTTATAATTTTTTATTTAAAAGAGGTTTACATGGCTATATATTGCCATAGACATATGTAATATTACAGATGACGAGTGCATTTATTAGAAGTACTAGGCATTGTATTAAAATGAGTACTGCAAACTGTTATGCTTGTTTAGTCTGACTTGTGATCCTTGCATGCTTGGCTGTGAGATTATGTAAGAGACTGAGAAGTTGGATTAGGCTCCTCAAGGATATGTCTTTTATCTTCTGTCTTTCTAGAAAAGAGTTAAGGAGTCAACAGACATTACATGTGATTTTTTTAAAGAGATTTTACATTGCTTTTGTAAATAAAATAAAATAAAATAAAATAAAATAAAATAAAATAAAATAAAATAAAATAAAATCTCAGTAGGAATTTGAGTTTTCTTAGTATCTTGAAGTGGGACTAATTTGTATTGCCAGGCGTTTCAGCTAATTGTGTTGTGATAAATTACTACACCTTTAATATAATAATAATGATTCTGTTGTACAGTAAATATTAAATGCAAATCACCTACTGGTAATGTTTTGAAACTCTGTTCCATCAGAAGCTTTACTGAATTACAGCTATCAACCAACTCATGATTGCTAATGAAGGTTAAATTAAGGTTTGGGGAAGCATGTTCAAAAATCATTCTGCCCATGCTATCACCTCTACATTTTGTAGCTAAATCACATAACGGCTTAGAAAGTATTCTGTGAAGGTGGAGGAAGTGGCTGGTTACCAGTAGAGAACTGGGATATATCTCAAAGCTAGCACAGTTTCACATCACTCTTCTGTCCTCCATTTTCTCATCTCTGACATACCATTAAACCACTGCTGTAAGTTCTGTGCATTACAAATTCCTTTTAAATGGCTAAGTAATCAAACTTTGGAAAGTTGGTAAACAAACTCTGTAAACAAGGAAAGGCTTAATGACAAACATGGGACTAACATAAGAAAGAATACTTATGGGAGGTTTTATGCTATGCTCTTAGTCTGTCTTTAGTCTATTTTCACGGTTTTTAACTAACATTTGGAAGCTGCTCTTGACTCACTGAGCTGTTTTTGTTTTCTGATTGTTGCATATATTGCATTTTTTTGCCTTGGTTGGACACTGTCAATCAAATAGCCATGCTTACCTACGTTAGTAAATGACAAGGAGAGAAAGATCTGTAGATCATCCAGCTGACCTCAGATATCACAGTGATCACAGAAGCAATGCTTCTTCCAGTACTTAATTTAAGGAATCAATGGAGAACCTACTACTTCCAGCTTACTTGATATATCTCACATCAGGATTCTGAAAACAGGCTTCTTCCCTTCATTGCTAGGTTCTCAAACCAACTCACCTGGAATACTTGTGCTATATAAAGCCACACTTTAACCCCCAGGAATAGAGATGGGCTTGGTTAGCAGAGTAGATGCTCATAAATTTTTAAATGTAACCTTAAAAAGTGCATAAAATATTAGTGCCTGGGGTACTGTAACTCTGCATCATCTTGCTGTACTTCCATCTGTGTATACTTATTTTTACAGCAACTGGCTTTCAGGAAACATTCAGAGACATCTGCAGCGCTAAAAGCACAGTGATAGCCCAGGAGATTGCTCCCTCAAAATACAAAATATTTTCCAATAAATATTAATCCATTGATAGTAAAATATTTCCAGTCCAACAGCAGCTGTTTGGGGAATTTATTTTGTCTTCTAGCAGGCAAAATTAAAGACATGCAGGATAATATTGTTCATCTGTATATTTTCATATCAATTTTAATTATGCTTTAATACTATGACATTTGGAATGACCTTTACTAAATATAATTTTTGACTTTTCTGAACAGCGGGTGGTGGCTTTATTGTTACTAATAACAAAACTATAATTTAGTCATTTCCTTTCCTTACTATGTTATTTTAGTATTTTCATTTCCTTCACGTTACACAAGATGTAGGCAGATTACTGGATGGAGAAATGGGGATTTCTGACTTATTTTCACTCACTAGCGCAGTCAGTACTAAACTTAGTTATCAAATGAATAATTTTAGCTGTCTGGTTCTGCATATTAATGCCATTACTTCCTGTCCTACCCAGGTAGTTTTAGGAGTAAAATTACTAAAATCATGTACACATTGCAAACTTGAGAGTTTTGTTTTATTTTTTTCATGACGTGAATAAAGACTATGTTGCTACCCACCCAAATTTCTGACTAGCTGGTCAAAACAAAATCTTAGCTATCTTCAAACTTGCTAGTGTGATTTTAAGTGCCTTTGGCTTCCTCCGTTTGGGTCCAGTACGTGGGACAAGCTGAGATGAACTGTACATTTAGAGTGCAGATTTCTTAATTCCCGTTAAAACCCTTCTTGATAGTCTTTGTGGGAGAATGTCGGTCTAAAAGCAATAAGCCATTTAAAATGCTATACTTAGAAAGCTTGTGCTCCTCTAAAAGGTTTTGCTGATTCTTACTGGTTTTCATGATTTTTAGTGTATCTCTGAAAATTCTGTCACCTGGTTGTGTGCATGACACAGTGTATAACTTCAAATAATAATGCCCAATCTCCTCCTCCGCAAACACCAGATTAAATATTTTATCTTTGAGTAACTAACTTCTGTATGCTCATGTTTAACGTTTTCTTTTGTATATCTGTGTATCTATATATTTAAAATCATAAGATCATAGAATAATTTAGGCTGGAAGAAAACTCCAGAGGTCAACTAGTCCAGCCCCATCATCAAAACAGGCAAGTCAGATCAGGTTGCTCAGGATCATGTCCGTTCAGGTCTTTAACACTTCCACGGATGGTGGTTCCACAACCTCTCAGGACCCCTTTCCCAGCATTTGACCACCTTCAAGGTCAAAAATCTTTTCTTTATATCTAATCCTAATTGCACATGTTGCAGCTTCAATCTTTTGCCTCCTATCTCTGTGCACCACCGAAATGAATCTGATTCTGTCTTGTGATCTGGTAGTGGCAGACAGTGTGAAGGTCTTCCCCTAAGCCTTCTTTTGTTAAGGATGAACGGACCCAGCTGCCTCAGCCTCTCCCTGTACCCCATGTACTTTAGCCTCTGACCATCTCGGGGCTCCTCTGCTGGATTTGCTCCAGTGTGACAATACCTTGCTTGCACTGGGGAGCCCCAGACTGGACACAGTTCTCCAGACATGGCCCCACAAGAGCTAAATAGAGGGGAAGAAACACATCCCTGCAACTGCTGGCTGTAGCCGTACTAACACTGCTACACATTATTTACAGCTGTTTATCTAGCTAACCGGCTGTATTTATTTCTGTGAAGTGACTACAGCTCAGTAGAAGAGATGATATAATAGGGCATTTTCAGGGGCACCTTGATGTGCACTCCTAACACCTCACAACATTCCACACTAAATTAGATACGTTTAAAATAATTTGTTCTCACATTTACGAGGTTGTGCCAGGAAATGAAAAACTGAGGAGAACATGTTTATGTCTGGAGTGTTGTGGTGAAATTATTTTGTTCCATGAAAGTGCAGTGACTTACTTGAAATATTTTTATCAGATTTTCCAAAGCATACCCATATACTGGTGTCATGCTCTTTGTTATAATTGTGTGTTTAGAGTAATTTAAGAACCTACTTCTTTTCTGTATTGAGCAATAAGTTTGTTTCAGTGGGTTTTTTCAACTGCACTGAATTTTTCTGGAAAAAAAATTCTATAGATTGTGAATATCAAAACATGACTTTAAAAGTTTTAAGAGCTTTTAAGATTAAACAATGCCACAGGTGCACTAATCAAGCTACTCCTGTCCACAGGGAGCATGCCAGAGTTCCTGTTGCAGTAGCAGCTTGGACGTTGCTGCAGTTCTACCTCACACTAGCAGAACAGAAAAAGACCAGCTATTCACAGCAAACACAATATTGAAGCCAGTTTTATTTTCTATGTGTGAATTGGCTTCTGCCAGGCATTGCTTTTTCTATGGAATTGTTAATTATTCTGATTTTTTCAGTATAGACGATTATATGAGCCTTTTCACCTTATAGATTACTCACAAATTATTTTCTGTGACTGTTCTTCATTTGTTATTCATGCTGGGATTTCTCAGCTAAGTCAAATAGTTTTAGTTTGTTTTGTGACTGGATGACTCCTAAACCCACCAAGAGCTTCTAAGTTAGCAATATGAATAATTTTGCCTGAATACTAGCGGGAAGTTTTGTGTAAGCCTTCACAGCCACTTAATGCTTTCCCTGATCCTCCATACATATAGGAGCACTCCATGGAAACTGACTGCTGGTTGCAAATGGCTAAGAGGCGTATCTGTGCTTTCTCAAGGGTTGGATGCAGCCTGGATGTGACTTAAGTGATGACTGTATGGTGGTACAGTGACTGGCTTGTCATCTGACCTGGAATATATGGCACACCAGGCAGAGTGCCATGGCTTCTTGTTAAATCTCTTCGGAGCCACCCTGAAGAGGGCTGAGGGTGATCCTTTTGTTATTGCATTGTTGCCTTACTTCTAAGGGGCAGTCCTTCTTTCCATTCAGCCTTCAGATCCCTAAGGCTCCTGTCAGTCTTGATACTGTATAGTGTGCGATACAGTGTACCTAATGATTATGCTGTTCACTTCATAATGCTATTAATTTTCCTGTACAGCTTCAGTGAACTTGTACTTTTTAAAGCAGAGGATTTTTTTTTATTCTTTAAAGACTGAAAAAAAGCCATCTGTGAAGAGTGTAGCTGATAATTCATATGCATCATGTGGATTTTCTCTCATATATTTGCATAGTGTACTTTCAAAGATATCTTGTAAATTTTAATACCAGATAAAATAGTATATATCTGTTATGATGGGCTCTTAGTTATCATTTTAACTTCTTCTTAAGCTATAGTTGTGGAAAAAAAGAATGAAAAGCTGCATAGAAATGTCTCTGTTTCAAACATAAATGCATCTACTTTTTAACTGCATGAATCAATTTACAAATAAGGGTTTGCACATCCTGTATTGGGAAAAAAAAAGATCAGTCTTCACAGCTGTAGAGTATATGTCCATAAGAGGTGAAGTCTTTATACTAAGTTACCATCTATGCAGACTTAAAAGATGACTTGGATTATGGACAATAGTTAAATCGTATAACTGCCTAGGGCTATAGCTATACAGTGAGTTATTAAAGCAATCTCATAATTGCTGGAACATCTGCAAGAAGATATCAGTGCTTTTATATATATACTGTCGTTCTTGACAGTGGAATTATAATACCCCACGTAGTGGGTTCAGTTCTTGCTATTACAATTAGCTGATACACTTAGAGCTTAATCCATGTGCTCAACAATTGGACTAGATAGTGTAACTTTTATGTTTTTCAAAGCATGATATTTAAATATTTATCTCTTCTTCAGTGGTGTCCGTTACTGTCTGACTCTCTAAACATATTATTATTTCGCTTTCCATTACTTACATGTATTGAAATTTATCTGTTTGGTCTGACCACTTTTTATGGTATTGTCCCTACCTAAGAAAAAATGCTGTTTCAAATCTTTTTTGACTGAACATACAGGATACACAGGTGTCTTTTTTTTTTTATGCCAACTTTCCCTCTGCCACGAGATGAGACAGGAAAGGTGAAGTCTCCTTTCTCCTCTTCAGAGAAGCTGTAACCTAGAACATCTGGTGAGAATGGATCAAAAGCTGGCTTGCCAGACTTGTTACAGTAGGAACAAATTCAGTTTTTTAGACCTAAATTTATTCACGCAGGGGCCATAATATTCCTCAAGGAAAACATTGCAAATCAACTTTCCCACATACATTATTAGTCTAAGTTGCTTGATTACTACCAAACCCTAATCTCATTCAAGAACTGATAATGAGCTCTTTGGCTTACAGAAATTCAAGGCTGCCTCTGCATCAAAGTCCTTAAGATGTCCAGTCCAACTAAGTCACCCTTTCTCAGATCTTGAAGCTTAGTTATGTCCTTCCGCCAATGTTAAATTGAATTGGCTTACGTGCATAGATCCATGACTGCTTGGCATGATGAACTCCCGTGACTACAGAGGTAATCTACACGCTAGAGAGGCAATTTAGGCTAGGCACATAGTTTTGCATTCAAACTGTACTGTATTTCAGTCTGCAGGTATAATCAATGACTTTGTGATTAGTGCTTAACTTCTTCATGCAGAAGTAAAGTCTAGCATTCTACCCATTGAAAGTATTTTATTTATTGTTGTGTCTACATTTACGTTATTTTTCATTATGCTGTGTATTAGAAAGAGGAGGTGAATGTCATGTGTTCCTCCCAGTCTCCTCCTCCAACATGTAACACACGAGATTCAAGCAAATACAGAAGATTCCCGGAGGAAGACACAGAGGAGAAGAAATGAAATTTAGACTTTGCATATTACTTCTGTTAATGTAGACACTTTGCTTCCTGCAAGCGTTTCCACTTAAAAGTTATTTTGCTTTGTTAAAACAGGAAGAGAAAGTAGATAAAAAGCGCTCCTTTTCAGGGGCTGTGTGCTTTACCCAGTGCCTGGTTGTCTCTACAGAACTAACAGCAAAGAGTAGCTCTGCCTCTAAACTATTGCATGAATAAATTAAGGACTTTTAATATTTTGCATGATTCATATCTCAGTGAAATTACAAGAAATTCTCTATCCACAATGGACTAATAAATTGGCTTTAATTCACTCTACATTAAATTCCAACTTTTAATTGTTTCCCGAAAAAAGTCATCATTATTTTCTGGGAGGCCATTTTCCATCTTTTCAGTGATTCCATTAGAAAATCAATATCATTAGAGGATATCTGAAATATCCTCTAATTTCTGTGATTTTTTCACCTTATTCAAACTTAATGAGAAGTTTTATATTGCTTCTGTATGAAGTTATGAGGAGGGTTAGCCTACATTGACTTTGTAAGGCCTTGAATATGGAAATGAACTTTGCACACATGAATGAAGTTCAGGGTATACTGAATGCTGAAATGAGCAGAGATAATGGACACTTTTTGTAAAAAATTGTCGGTCAACAGGGTGTTATGTTAGCAAACTTCTTAGCCTGGGGATTACCCAGCTGCTGCGCTAGACTGCTTTTTGCAGCTTCAACATAAAAGTTCATTGATGTTCTTTGGATTCATATTGACTGGATCTCCTCCAGCACTTGATTTTAAAAGCTGATGGATGGCTACAGTTGAGTTCTTTTCCAGTTCTTGGTTCCTGGGGTTAAAAATGTCATGTTGTGGTTTGCATTACTATGCTCACAGATGTGTAGAGCACCCTGTGCACCTTCCTGGGGCTGGGGAACTGATCGTTGCCGGCGTCTCCTGAGCTCTGAAGGAAAGGATCAGGAAGCTTTTGAGCATAATCATCACAACAAGGATGTTTTTGAAGTCAGTGCTAAAAAGATGCAGTTACAGATGAAGGTAAGGGAGTCTATACCACCTTGTAAGAAAGTTAGGGATGGCACTTTGCTTTCTATTATTACAGAGAATGGGATATGACCTTGCTGAGAAGTAACATCTATTTGCATTTTTTTGTGCATAACACTAGGTGAATGGAGCCACTAAGGACTTCAGTAGTAGCCAGGATATCAATGAGGAATAACAGTATTTTCAACAAAAGAATTCCAGGACCTCTTGGAAAAAAAACATCTACATCTAGTCCAAAAGCTTTCAATAACCTAAATAAAATTTTATCACACAGAACTCATACCAAGTGTTTTCGTAAGTGTCTACTAAATACCACCACTGTGTCTGAACGTTACCTTCTGGCTATTTTGCTGACTGCACCCATGATCAAATGGCTTGGTAAGAGGAATCTTCCTTGTTTTCCACCTGCCACCTGCCGCAATTTGCTTTCTTGCTTCACATGTTCCTAATCATGACGCTTTTCTGCTGTTCTTGAAATATTCACGTATTTTTTCCTCCCCTCACTTCCAGATGTTGTTCCTTTCAATGGCCTGCTGCAGGAAACTTTCCTTGTGCCTCACATCTGAGGGGCAGGCTTGCTCTACCTTTCATCTCTTTTTTGACATGTCAGACTTAAAAAATAAAACCCACATATTAAATCCTGTGATGAGCAAGTAGAGCTTAATACTAATCTGTCCAATGGACTGCTAGGAGAGATAACTTACACATTATCAAATTCAGTTTATGATACAGTCTGAAATGTATTTTGAGAGATTTTCATTGTTTCCTATGAAGGGAGAGATTTTATGGTGTTCTACCCAGACATTTCTTCCTGGAATCAAAAATAGCATTCAAACAGTAAATAAACTGATTAGGATATACATGAAAATGCTATCAGGTAATAAGGCAGAAGTAATGTGAACCAGAAGATGCTCTGAACCCCTAAGGCTCTAAATAATTATTATAAAACTCCATTTCTTTCACAGCAGACTTTCTGCAGGAGACACGAAATAGATTTTAAGATACAGTGAGTGGTCTCTTTTGGATCAATGACAAAGCTGCTTTGTTATTTTGTTGAAGTCTGTCCTTTAATCCTTTAGCTGCTCATGGAGGGGGTACCATTCTGGTGAATAATATTAATTCACCTCCTGTTGAGCTTTCCTTTGGTTTCCTAAGTGGATGCTTCCGGTGTCTTTTGGTTACAAAGACCAGTGACATAACATCCAAAGGAAAGGCAGCCATTAAATGCTTGTGCAATTCTTAACAATTTTCCTCTCAACCGCTGTGTTTCTAATTCTGCCTTTGTTTTCCCTGAAAATCGCAATATGAGATGCAAAGTAAAACCCTGTCACTAACAAACACCCTGGACAATTTGCTTACTTTCCTCACCCAGCCATTCTCTTAGACTCTTCAAGATGTGGCATGCCATGCCTCTCTGCAGAAGCACTGGGTGGAGAAGAAAGCTTGGCCATTCCAGTCACGCAAATTAGGAGTTCTGGGAGAAGATTTACAGTTATGCCAACCCGGAATTCAGCTGAACTATATTTTTCTGCCCTAAAAATAGGCAAAACCCAGCTATTATTTGTTACTTTTGCCTTCTTTACCTGACCCTCCAGGACATAAATTCGATTAACTCTCTGACGCCTGGAAAATGTAAGGGGATACAAAAGGCAAAAGTTGTATATTTGGAGAATATGTCTTCCTATGGTCGAAGGAGTGAAGAAAGGTCAAAAACAGAGGAGGTTTCCCAATTCTGAAAAGGATTAAAGTCTGAGCAGAGACAACTTCACTTTAGCAAACCTCCTCTACTGGAACGGCACAGCACCTGAGAAGTTCCTGAGTTTCACTTCCCAGAACCAAAGAGCAGCCGCTCATACCAAGAAGTCTTGTCCACACCTCCTCTGCCCTGCTGACTGTTCTGTCAAAAGAGGATATCTCATGAGCTATGTCACAACATTTGGAAGACACCTTCTGCCCAATCCTCAGCAGCTGAACTTATGTTATGAGGGGAGGTATACTCTGCACCAAACCCCTTCTCCCACCAAGGCAAGTGGGAGACCTACAGAAGCTTACCATACCTGTCATCCTGGCATGTACCTGGGTTTTCTTCCAAAGAAATTGAGAGCCGTGAAGGTATGATGTGCAACTAGATCTCATCTTATTGTGCAATTATAATATGTCCAGTGTGAACTGCTAGGCTCCAGACAGTGGAGGGCACCATGGATTATAACGACCTTTCGTACACTCACATGAGGTGAAGTTTCTCATTTACTTTGATTTCATGCTGCATTTTGCACAGCAACTGTCATAAGGCACAGACTGCTCAGAAGCCTCGAGTTCCAGACATGAATGGAATGCTGAATATATACATGTTCCTGAATACATGCTCTGCCATGATATTTAGGCAGTTCTTTAATACCATCCAATTGGCTAGGAAATAGCCTCATCAGTCAGCACAAAAGAGCTCTCTAGGGCTGCAGAATGTAAGCTCCATTAGTATTCACCATCATCTTGGAATTAACTCACCCTGGATGTTATTTCATCTGGTACGTAATAGTTCACTCTTGGTTAATTTGTGTGATCAGCCAGGCTCAATAAAAAAAATTTAAAAAAAATGCCCCTTTCTTTTTTTTGGTATCCCAGACTGGCACAGGGAATATGATTCCATAAATGTTCTGAGTCAAACCAGGAACTGCTTTTAGCCTATACCGAGTATACCTTTTCACGCCTTCATCAGAAATGTTGCAGGAATCTCTCTGCCAAGAGCAAACCTCTTATCTTTTTGCCAGCAGCAAAAGAGGTTTGTCCATTGCCAACTAGAATCCGTTTCCCAGATGCTTAGGAAAGCTCTCATATCAAATACTGATAACACAGCATATGGGTGATATCCACAGATAACTCCACACTTAGACCTGCTGTCATGCTAAAATGCAGCTACCTCTCATGGTTAGCCAAGACTACATAACTTCCTTCTCTCAAGGCTTCTTTCATGTACCTACAAATGACATTATATCAAGAGCAACTGAAATTCCTCTGCAGATAGATCATCCTTCCTCCCCCTCCTCCCATTTCATGGTTACCCTCCTGCTGCTGCAGTGGACAAATACTGCAAGGTCTGGTCCTGGTCTAGGGCTGGACTTCCATGCTGAAGAGGTGTTACATTCTTCTCCCCAAGTGCTCTCTCACTCACAGTGACCAGGAATAGAGTGCATTGTATTTCTGTTGGTTAAGAAACACTATTTTCCAAATTCTACCAGTCACTGTGGACTGAAAAGATGTTTCAAGAGGACTGCATGCAAAGAAATAGAATAATTTGAAAGTTAGACTTCTGAGTCTAATGTTTTTGTTGGTTGTGAGAGACTTCTGATGTTCATGTTGCAAAATTCTGCCGGGCAAATACACATATCCTGCAAAATGCAGTTCGTGAGAGAACAGGACTGAGATACGTATTCACAGTGCTGATGGCTCACCGCTATGAAAGCAATGATTTGGAGTCTGGTCATCTGGGCAAGTTTGTCCCAAAACTTCCGATATGTTAGTCTTCAAACCATAGGTTGTTATAGGACCAGATGAGCCTAAGGCTTGTAGCTCAGCTGGTTTGGGAATGACTTGTTTTTTTCCCATGTGTTTCTCCAGCCTCTCAAAGGCGATACAAAGCAGGCAGAAGAAAGTTTGTGCACATGTTCATGTGCGTGTGTGAGTACAAAATAGTGCCTTTTGAATTGCTTTCTCTATAAAAATCTCATAAAAAGAAACATGAGGCTTTACTTATTAGAATATGAAAAGCTCTTTCTCCTAATAAAGGGACTGGTTTAAGAATAATAATGTTGTTTTAGATAATTTTGTGTAGAATAAACTTAAATAATTTCCTGTTTCAGCAGCACATGCGGTGTACTGCTGTCACTGATTCCCTTTGTCACAGCACGTTAACCGGTATTGTACAGTAAGCAAAATAATCCCACATCCAAAAAGTTCTTTTTCTTTCCAAATTCATTGTGAAATGCTGAAGTTCAGCTGTTTAGGAAGTGTGTCCTAGAAATCTCCACCAACTTCCACAGTTCTTGTGGTATGCTAAACTTTAGCTCTCTGCTCCCTATTTGCTTTCCCTTTGTCATTTTCTCTGTGGTAACCGAAACACTGCTCTTTCTTTATGTTTCATTGCTAATCATCTTGATCACTAAACAAAAGCACATGATTGCACTTAAAAAACTCCAAAAGAGAACTACAAATATGAAAATATGTACAAGAATAAAACCAAGGAATCTTTGAGACATTTAAACTTCAGCAGCTTTAAAGAGAGCCAATATCTCAACAGAGTACAGAAAGCTGATCTTGATTCTAGAGAGCCTGGACAATCTAGTGGCTTTGGCAAGCTGTTCTGAGTCACTGCAAGGTATTAGTATTGACACTACTAAAAATACATAAAGAACAAAAAGCATGACTCTGAATCACTGTTTTGAGTGAAGTAATCTAGGTTTAGCAAGTCTAGCTAGCATGCCTGTAAACCTAGCTGATTTTGTAATGGCTGGGATAACGTTATGTACATTGTGAGCTGACAAATCATGTTCACATAATGCACAGCATTTTTTGAGTCTGTGGGTTTTCTTATCTGTTGGCTTAACATTTATTATTTCATTTAACCTTTTAAGCAACGTGTTCCACTATTCAGATGTAGCTTACCTTGGGAGTGTTATCTGATCTTTTGTCTTGTATTTCCCTAGCTGTTGAACTATTTCCTAGGACTCCTGACATCTGGTAAAACTAAGCTGGAAGAACAAGGTGCCTGTAGGCTCAGTGCAGAGCATGCTGAAAGGGTGAATTTCTCTTTCCCATAGCTAGGCTTCAGTCAAATGAAAAAAAAACCTATAAAGCTGCTGTTACCAATTTTAATGATGCAGATAAAGAGATGCTCTGTTAAAGACAAGGCGTTCATTGAGAGAAACCTTGAGCTGCAAAATGTGAGAAGCCCTGGAAACAAAAATCTAACAAAATAAAGACAAAGAACTCATCTAACATTGTGACAGAATAGGAAAGGTCAGTCTTAAATTCAAGGATAAGGAAAAGGACAAGCCTCAGAAGTGAAGGAGAGAGGAAAAAAAGAAACACTTAAAGTTAGGGAGGAAAAAACACAAAGAGCAAGCAACTGGAAAGCTCAACAGGCACTGGACAGAATTGTCTCCTGGTAGGCTCGAGATGTGGATAATTACTCCTTTCATTAAAACAATGGAACTGCTAGTCGGTGTGTGCTGTGACGAAATCTGCCAACCACCAGAGTAAGTGAGTGATCAGGATCAAAAATTCTTCTTGAAACTCTGATGCTTGCCTGCACTGAAAGTTAGCGAGGAATATGTGGCTTCGAGTCTCTAGGAGTGTCTCTGAATCTGGAAGAGATGAGATCTTTCTCTTTTCAGGGCTAGTCATAGAATCATAGAATAGTTTGGGTTGGAAGGGACCTTTAAAGGTCATCTAGTCCAACACCCTTGCAGTGAGCAGAGACATCTTCAACTAGACCAGGTTGCCCAGAGCCCCATCCAGCCTGGCCTTGAACACTTGCAGGGATGGGGCATCTACCACCCCTCTGGGCAACCTGTGCCAGTGTTTCACCACCCTCATTGTAAAAGCGTCATGAATGATTGCACGGACCTCAATCTGTCCTCAGTCAGAATCCCTTTACTGCTTGAGTGAATACCTTGTATACTAATACAGTAGTTACTAGAGCCAGTCAGCTTTGGATTCATGGCTTTGTGGATGCCAGTTCACGATTGCTGTTTTCCAGGATCTTTTGCAACTGGATGTGTGAAAAGTTTATCTCAAGAGAACAGGAAAGGGAGGAACAGGATGCGCTGATTCTTCAGGGTCATGAGACAGCGCTATTCTGTCTCGAGTTATACCGTTTCCCACACAAAAGATTTCTTGTTTATATCCAGTCTAAATCTATTCTCTTTTAGTTTAAAACCATTACCCCTTGTCCTATCATGACAGGCCCTGGTAAATGGTTTGTCCCCATCTTTCCTATATGCCCCCTTTTATGTACTAAGAGGCTGCAATAAGGTCTCCCTGAAGCCTTCCCTTCTCCAGGCTGAACAGCCCCAACTCTCTCAGCCTGTCCTCCTAGGAGAGGTGTTCCAGCCCTCGGACCATCTTTGTGGCCCTCCTCTGGACCCGCTCCAACACATCCATGTCCTTCTTGTGCTGAGGGCTCCAGAGCTGGACGCAGGACTCCAGGTGGGGTCTCACCAGAGCAGAGCAGAGGGGCAGAATCCTCTCCCTCGTCCTGCTGGCCACGCTGCTTGTGATGCAGCCCAGGATATGGTTGGCCTTCTGAGCTGTGAGTGCACATTGGTGGCTGATGTCCAGCTTTTCACCCACCAGTATGCCCAAGTCCTTCTTGGCAGGGCTGCTCTCAATCCCTTTATCCCCCAGCTGGTATTGATATGGGGGTTACCCCGATATTCAGAATAGCTGCTGGACCAAATGCTCCTCTGGGACCATGTCGGTTTCTGTGCACCACATTCCTGCTTGTTCTTCAGTATGGATACCTCTGTTTAAAATGTCTGGTGTGCCTGTATTAGTTAACACAGAGAAATGTGTAAATTGCTGCAATTGCTTTCTGCTGTAACTTCTGCTGCTGTATTTACTGCTGTGTCAGCAGTATTATAGTACTGCTGAACGTAAATTCACTGTAATCCAAATCCCTGGACATAAATTGAGTAGGGCTATTTGGAAATTGGAAGAAAAAGAAATAAGGATGTCAAGTCTTTGTAAGCAGCAAATATCCAGGTCTCTGTTTTTTCCTCAAAAATAACAATAATCCTAATTGAGTCCCATATGCTGTAATGGGATTTGGTTTGCTTATGTGTTTGCATTCTTTTTGTAATGCAGTGGCAATATTTCTGTCAATCCCAATGATAATTGGAAAGGAATGGTTACTGATGCTATGCTGAATGAAGATGTGCCTGTTTATCAGGACAAATGACAAAGGCAATGGACCTCCTGCGTTGTGTGCGCTGAGGGAAAGCCACAAGTTCAGCCCTTCAGTTTGTGCCTGAGGAAATCAAATGGTGTCAGGCTTTAGAAACAAAGATTGTTGCACAACTATCTATCTGCATGCTTAATTATAACACTTGCAGTCAGACTTGTTTTATGCTTCACCTGTGTAAATAACTACACAAATCACTTGCTATAGGTTTTCCTCTATTCTAGTCATCTTCTTTTCAATAGCAATAGTTGGTGCAGGTCTGAAGAGTCTGTAAATCAGAATTGTCTACTGACAGAGCAGAGGGAAATGACCTGAAAGATTTTCAAATCTGTTTGAGATATCTGACTATAGAATAGTCTTTCAGCCTGTACCTCTAACCTACTATAGACAATCTACTAACAGGAGGGATTAATTAACTTGCTCAATCTAAAATGTCTTCTTACACATTACTTCAGGTAGTATATTGTTTAAGCTGGAAAATGTTCTATAATTTTCCTGAACACAAAGCTGAGTATAGGCATGTTTTTGAAACTCTTGCTCAGATAAGAGCACAGTCTGGAAGCTGGATATACTTTTTGCTTATCTTGTTCTTTGGTATATTCAATGAAAATAAATCTATTTTGTAAGCAAATGGAAAGTGTTTGCTTTTCCATTTAATAGGATTTTCTTTTCTTATCATATCTGATTTGAGAGGCAGCAAATGTGATTGAGGATTTTGTGGTGGTTTTTTTTGTTTTTTTAATATGACTTTCTGCCTCATTAGTGTAAAAATGAAGTAATCAAATCACTGTGTGTTATACCACAGCCCTTGGCAGCTGTACCCCAGTGACAAAGCTCCTGTCCTGTGTGGCAGTGAAAATCCTGGCACCTTGCCACCTGCCGTAATCCTGAACTCTGAGCTGTGTGGCTAGACACCTTTCATGACCCATGGGAAGAGGTGGCTCAAGCCGAGGGGGAAATGCCTAAATTTCTCAGGGAAGAAATACAAAGGAAAGGGGTTAAAAGAACCAAGAACTGACCTTTGCACAGAGGTCACTTAGTGTTGGGGTGGCAGATACGAGATCTTTCCATTAGGCATTCGTAGTTAAGTCCATGCTGTGTTTCTCCACCTCATTTTCGAGAACATGAGGGGGCTCAAGGTCAAATGATAGAATAACCACCAGTGTAGTCTTTGGGCACTGACGTGGAACAGGGGGAGACTTTAGCTCTGTTCATATAGACTTTCTAAACTTTTTAGCTCCCCGAAGCTCTTTGACATGCTGTTGCTATTTGCTCATAGTAAGTAGTCATATCTCAAAGCTGAAGCCAGACTGTCTTGTAATCATAAATGACAGCCACATTTCTGTAATTGAACTGTTCCACCAACAGTCTTCTCTCTACCTTGTCCATCCTTATAAGTGATCCAAATTCCTAGCTTTGCTTCCCAGGATTTTCCTGCACTCTGCTGAAGTTGTGCCCTGCCTGTCATTAGCTTTAGATCGTAAGGAAATACTTTTTCATAGGTTCAGCTATTTAAAGCAGATTTCCAAAAGGCAAAGCCGATCTTTTCTCTACCTTATTTTCTGGTGATGAACCCATGGAAACTTTGAAAGCTAACAGCAGTCTTGTTCTTTGTTAGCATTACCCTCACATACAAGTCCGTGGAGGATGACTTGGGAACCTGGAACTTTGCTGCTGGGAACGTTTCCCATCTTGGATTTTGGAGGCAGACCATGTGCTTTGATATTCACATGCCCCCCAGAGGGGAAAGTAATTATGCTGAGAAGATTTCCCAGAAGCTTGATTGATGGAGACATCAGTGACCAGCTGAACTCGATGTTGGTCTCTGTGTGCTCCCAAGGGACAAGACCATAGCTCACATTAGGAATCAGCTGTCTTGTAAGTGTGCTTCCATGCATGATGTAGTCGTATGGTTCAGACTGTAACACAAGGTATTTCAAAATTAAGTTAAAGCTCAAGAAATGCATCATGGCTTCACACATACAAAGCATTCAGCTCATTCAGAGGAAAGGACAGGTGTCTGAGGCACATGTCTGAAGCTCAGGCAACCATGTATTCTGAAGTGTCTCTAAACCTTTTGTTCTAGGGCTGTCTTAGTTTCATTATGTTTATAGGCAGTTTTACAGGCGGATTCAAGAGACATCTGCATGTACTCTATACCAGCCAGATATGAGCTCATTTTGAATCAGAAACTTTGCAGCCACATAGCTTGTCATGCTGTGTTTTGGTTAATAATCTTGGCATTGAGAGTGCTAGCATTGCCTGCAAAAGTATGCATAGATATACTGAAAATAAGAGAGAAATCTACAATGGACTTTATATGAGTTTAGATCTTTACAGTGATGATTTAATTCTACTTCTGTTCAAAGTAGGAATCTTCAAGAGAGGGGAAGGAAGGAAGGAAGTGAGGGACACTGTAGTATATGAATGTCCTGATGACAAGAGTGCTTTGTGAGTAGGGTTTTGAATCTAGTTTTCCCTTATTCCAGTTTGGTACTTTACCTAGAGCAATCTATGTGTTGTGCCTTTCATTGTCTTTTACACTGGACCTTAGGCAAACTCTGAAACTGTTCATGGGTCTGCAGGTTTGGAAGTAGGAAAGTACGATTATTCTCTTCCTTGGTTTCTGTTGAAATACATGAAGTTTATTCCTAATGCGGGAGTAACATAAGACGGAGGACTTTATAGTCAGAATTCAAAGGCTAGTTGTGATTATTTAAGATTTTTTTGGCCCTGTGTTAACTTAGGGCTCAGACTGAATCTTGAACCCAAACTCCATATCCTGATAGTCTGTCTTGCCTCTATCTTGGCTTTTGAACTTCTCATATCTGAACGCTTAAGTCTGCTGGCAGCCCCCTCTCTCACTCAGGCAAGGAGTTTGGCTCTAATTCTACTGGTGCTCTGAAGGTATTTGAGATGCACCTGGTGTTCCTGGAGGGACAAAGGAGGATGTAGGATAGGATTCACTATAACAAATCAATATCCCCTCTTCTTCCTCTCTACTGTTCATTACTGAGGAGGTTAAACTCTCATGCCTTTAACCTTGCATCTCATAACTCAATTATACTCTTATTGTGTTGTCTAGAGGCCTCCAGAAAGCCCTCTGGTGTTTTGTGATTCATAATCATTATGAAGGCAGTGGTAAAGAAATAGGTCAACAAGTTCAACAGGCCAAACTGTTTTCCTTTCACAGGCTACAGTTTTTATTTGTCAAATATCTGTCTGTCACATTCCTGCTGGTGTGAAAGATCAAAAGGTTCAGGGCAGAAGTTGCAGGGGACTGATTATTTGTCTGCCCAGAGAGCCTTGTGAGAGAGCAATACATTAACACACACACACAAATAGAAATTTGCCATCTTATAGAAAAGAGACAAGCAATGAAAAGAACTGCTCACCACCAGAAGCGAAGGAGCAGGAGGACACAACAAAGAAAAAATCATATTTGCTATTCTCATTTAAAGGTGAGAGAAACATCAAAAGAGCAGCTGACTGAAAAGATATCTGAAATCATCCTCAGCAAGCTTAACAGAACACTTGAAAAAGAGGCATTTTAAAAATCCTCCTTTGTTATCTCTTCTCCCTTTTTTATTAACTAAACAAGTGAACCAGAATTATCTTCATCCACTTTCATTATTTTGTTATGAGCTTTCTAAGTGTTTTAATACAAGAGAGATAAACAAATAATAGATTTTATGTAAATACTGATTGCTAATGATGCTATCAAGAGACTGGGAAGCAGGAAATGGGAGGAGTTGATAAACTCAGAAGAGGTTAATTGATAGTGCTGTGCAAAGCTGATTTCAGACATAGCTCCTGGGTGAGGACACTCTTGTGTTCCTGCAGTTCAGCCAGGCAATTAATATATCTGATTATTTGATTAAACACTAGAATACTGCAATAAGATGTGAGGAATAATGCACCTAAAAGATGATGAGGAAATATACCAAAGACTGCTAGCAACCGGGATCAATGAAATTCATGGCCAAGGAAAATGTACCTGGAGACACAAGCAGCTCTCTTTGTGTCAACCAGGTGATGTTAAGACTTTCTTTACTGTCAGAAGCAGGAGGTCTGTGGTGTACCTTGTCTTGTTCTTTCTCTATAAGAACTCCTTCAGGCCCTACCCTCCTACCACATTTTATCATTTTCTGCATATTTTTTTTTCACGTGAATGTGGCTTATCAACCAGATATTCTCTGAGGTCCCAAATTAGAATAAGCCTGGAGCAGAAGAGCATCTGAATAGAGCATAATAGACTGAGAAATCTTACCAAGGCATGCTTCTTTAGACGCACAAACTGTGTCTATATAGAGCAATGGAACTATGAAGTTAAAGAATATTTCAGAGATTAGGGACATGCTGTGTAAAAGCTGAAGTAATACTTGAGAATAGTTACAAGTGTTGTACTTCATTGGCTATAGATGCACAAAAAGACCCACAACTAGTTGGTTTCATACCATGAAATGGGGCTTTACTATCTACCAAAAATACGGCTTTAATAAATATTAACATTGAAGTCAAAATATGAGAAATCATGAAGCTGAAAGAAATTGAAAGGGTTCCTGTTCCTAGACTGATATTTCTATATTGGTATAGAGATGCTAACTGAAAGCTTGCTTCTACAGAGCAAATGGATTATCTGGCAGTTGAAATGGCAAGATTTTTTTCCTGGTTTATTAAATTACTAATGTGTAAAGAAGAAAAGACACTGAGATAGATCAGAATGAAACTACTCCAATGTTATTCGTTACCCCAGTGGGACTGGTTATTTTCACGTATCATTTGTCAGTAACACATGTTGTCCTAGCGTAAACCATGAACGAATGGAGACAACGGTCATGTGTGAAAAGTATGGAGTTAAAGCAATAGATATGGAGAGAGAGAGAAACTTCAATGCAAATCCTATATGAATAAGGTAGGTAATGTAGATTACATATTTATATATACATTTAATGAAGTATTATCTAAAGAACTGCCATGACTGAACTAATTTGAAATAGCTGAGTCTCAGTAAATTCATAAGGGAGTTAGGTAAGTAGAAAAGTACTAACGTCATTAAAACCCAGCCCATGTTGAAGAAATTTGTAGTTGAATTTCTAGAAGAAATCGTGCTCTTCTCAGACAGAGAAAGGTGATAAAAACAGTGTTTCTGCCTGGGTGACTTTTTTACTTGCGCTTGGCGGTCAGATCTTTGTAAGTAGAGCCAGCACTGCTCAGCGGGTTCAGTTAGTCCAAGATGTCTTGGAAAATGGTCTAAACAAAGTCCCTGTACCATTTTCTGTATGAGAGGTAGTACTGTTTTCTCCAGCATTATTTTTGGCCTTTTGGACACCAGTGCTGTGTTTCTAAGTGAGGAAAGATGGACAGAGTGACTCTGTAGTAGAGAAGCTGGTGGTATCTGATTTTGGGGCACAGTAAATGTGATTTGTGTTAACACATATACCAGTTCTGAAATTAGATGGTCAAACAGTATTAGTGTCATTTTTTCTAGTTTATATCTAGTTTCTAGGAATGAGTTCAACTGCCAGGACAGAATCTGCTAATGCATGCAAACCCTCTTCCCCAGAAAAGCTTAACCTATTTGCCTCAGCAAGCTGCTGGGTTTTTTTATCCAAATTAGTGCGCAGTTGTGTCCTGATATTTAGAGGGATGGTAATGAATGGGGTTTTCAGCTAATCTGCTTGACTTTCCTCTGAAACAGGGTAGGAATGTTCTCTCAGTTGGTTACAACCGAGAGGTGGTGTGAGGAGTTGTTCCTGACTGAGCCTCAAGTATCTCACCTCAGGTTTCCTGTGTTGCATGTCAGCGTTCTTGCTCACTGCTTGGTAGCCAGTGTTCATACTCTCCTGCAGTAACTATGATCCTTTCTCACCATTGCTCCCCAGCAGATCCCAGTCTGTGACATGGGATGGGAGCAGCCCCGATGTAGAACATTGTCAGTAGCTGACTACGGTGACATGAGAATGTCACCCAAGAGCCTTTTACACCTAAACCCACCCAACCATAGAGGGTCCTCCCCAATCCCAGCTTTTATTTGCATGTTAATATGGCTCTGAGGCTCTGTGAGTAGTGACACTTAGTGGCAACTGCCAGAGGTACGTCTGCAGGAGTGGAGGCCATGCTTGATACAAGAAGTAAATTGTGAAGTTGTAACATGTCTAGTTGGTTAACATATCTAATTAATCAGAAAGGTTAACAGTAGCCATTCAGTTTGGCTTCCCAGTGGATTCGTTTATGTGTCAGTTAAACTCTGTCACTAATGGGAAAAACAGAAAAGAGAGCACTAACTTCTGAGTCTGAGTAACGTTAAATAATATAGGTGATGGTATTTGTATATGTAAATGCTCTTCTCTCTGTACTGTCCATGAAAATTATTTGGTCTTAGTACCTGAAAAAAATCATGAAGCCCTGGTCCAAAGACAAGATTCAATTACTTCTAAATCCTTTTCAGTTCTCCCTGCCCTTTTCAGTTCACCTGTGCTTTTTCACCCTTTATAGGTAATGCTTTTTTTGGCTACTTTTTCTCTAAATAAGGTAATAATAGCTGGACAAATATATTTGACTAACTTGCACTTGGAAATGGAAGGATGGACTTTCTACATGCCATCTTCCATTATTCCTCTGATGTCTTGTACTTTTGTTTTCCCCCTTTCTGCTTTATTTTTCCCATTGGCTTTTGCTTAGTGTTGCTGGTTTTCTGTATGTCTTAAAGGAGTGCCACTGCTGAACCATTGCTCTCCTTTTGTAAGAAGACTATTAACTTAAATCGATACCCTCAATGTATCTCAAAAATCAGGTGCAGCCAATTAGCTGTGGTTGTGATTTCTCCTTGCATGAATGGAAACAACCTCATTGCTGGGTGCTGATCAGCTACAGAAAGTAGGGAATGCCTTAGACATTAGATTGCACAAAGGCAATGTGATCTGTGCTGTCATGTGCACTACAGAGTATTGTGTCTCGCTGCATTGCTGTGTAGCTACATAGCCTGAGGGGCACCATGAGGTGAAGAACAAGATGACTGAAGATAAGATAGAGACCTTCCATTTAGCAGGCGGTGTTGCTAGCTGCCTGTATCGGTTATTGGTTTTGGTCACTGCTATGGGTGAGACAGAGTGAAAACAACCCGTAGAGGATCTGGATACTGGTGATTATTTGAAAACCAGCAAGATTATATTTGATTGTCTCATGCAATTGCTTGCACCCCTCTCAGGACTGTATTTGACAAGTCTCATCTTCCCTCCCCAGCTGGGAGATGGCTGCTGGTCTGGGAAGGTGGGGCAGAAGATGGTATCAGTTGGTGCTGGGCAGCTGCCCAGCTGTTAGTGACCTGTCTCAGCTGATAGTGGCCAGGTCCCTGGAGGTCCCTGACATTTCATTCCACACAACTGCCTGATCTCAAGGACCTTCCCCCACCTCCAGGACTTTTCCTCTACTGAGGTTCTTCACCTTTTAGACCTTCTTTTAGCTGATGGCCCCCGTTTTTCCCAGAATCACAAGGCATGATGAGCCTCCTAATTTGCCGTACTGTCTCATGTCTCTTTGTTAATTGGAGGATTCAGGATACAGCACTTCTGTTTAGACATGGTGTTATCAAAATTTACAACCAGCCCATACAGACTGCACACAGCAAGTTGCACACGTGTACTTGGGAGTTCAAAATTCAATTTTGAACATTTAGCCCTCCCATACATTGAATTGTCTATTGTCTATCCATATTCACTTTTTTTTTCCCCTACAACAGTCTCAAAGCACAGTTTTAATTTTATTTAGAGATACACCATCCACTTGTCTTTTAGTTGCAGGTAACTCAGTTCTTGACACATCTTTTTGACTTCCCAGCTCTGGAGTTTTCTAGGTTCACAAGAACTTTCAATTTGTACACAAGACTTTTTAATTTGTAACTTTCTGGAGATTTCTGGAATTGCTCTGAGAACATTCTAGTTCGGTTGAGGTGAGAGCAGTCTGAATCAAAATCATACTAGTTTCCTTCTGGGGCAGGTGAATGTCCGTATAATATGCAATATAGACACTTCTCTGTGCAAAAGTGACATAAATGTACATTTTGTGTAACTTGTATTCTTTTGGGGAGAAGTGAGGAAAAAAAGGTGTGGAAAGCAGATGTCCAACTTTCAGCAAAAGAGACATTTAATTCCTTACTAGCAAAACATTTATTTTGGTCTTGGGATTTTACTGAGGTGGAAGAGAAAAGATCTGAATCCCAAAATCATGATGACTCATTAACATGATGATATCCTAAATGTTTGTTTAAACATGCTTGGAGAAAAGGTTTATCTAGGGCCTGAAGAAGGCCAGCCAAATCATATATTAGCTCCTTGAATCTGAAGACTTGTAGTGATCCTAACAAGAAATAGTGAATTTGCACAAATCATTCATTAGCAGAGTAGATATTTCTTCAACTAGAACTCCAGATAACACATTTAATAAAAAAGGCAAGAAACACTGCAAGGTAGGAGGAAGGATAATCATGTTGTTTCATAGTCTGCTTGGCCAGGATTATTTAAAAAAAGGCCTCTGAATCCAAAACAGAAGCAGTATAAATGGAGCTAATGTTCTGGTGGTGATTTTCTTCATCTTTTTTGAAAATCAAAGACTCGTAGGCTATCTCTCATCAGAACCATGACATGGAGGTTTCACAAATAACTGGTTACTTTGATAAAACTGTATCTTTTACATAAAGTTAATTATTGTTTCAAAGGAATAGCAATCAAAAAAGTAGAGCTAGTTAAATGAATTTTGAAAGAACAGTATTCCGTGGAATCACATGTTTCTGCTGTAATCACAAATGGTAAACTTATTTGGAATTTGGTGTGAAAGGAAACTAGAAAACAAGTTCCATGCCATGTAGAAATATCACTTTGTTCCTTCTCTTTGCTTTAATGAAAACTTGTTTAATTCCTTTGTTCTGAAACCAGCTTCAGTTATAGTTGTGTCTAGCTTGTATCTAATAATCTCGTATTGTAGAATTATTACATGGACTGCAAAGGGCCTCTGGAGGTCATCTAGTGCAACCCATCATTCAAAGCAGGGACAGCTTACATCAGGTTGCTCAAGCTGTTGTCTACTCAGATTTTTAATATCTCCAGTAACGTGTCCTTGCAGACTATTCCAGTGCTTCACACTCTCATGGGTGCTTCAACATCTAACCAGAAACTTCCTTGTGGCAACTTGTAGCTGTTTCTTCATGTCCTGCCACTATATTCCTCTGAGAAGAATCTGCAAAACACTTCACTTTGTCTAAAGAAAATATTTCCATCAACAAAAAGACAAATCAAAATATTTCTGCTGGCTTTCTGTGAGACCGTTTTCATTTCGGCATGCCTCTGGATAAAAAGAAGCATTCCTGATGTTTTTTGTGTGTTGTGTAACCCCAATGACTGAGGAAGGAACAAAATTAACACAAAGCCCCAAACAAAACTAAGCTTCTGAACCTTTAGACCTTGTTAAAAAGGAGAAAATTGGTAGTATAAAGCCATATTTGAAAGAAGCAATTTAAATGTAAACATTTGCATCCTGAATAGACATTTTCTATTTCAGAAAGGGTAGAAGTGTAATAGCATGAAATTTTTCCTTATATATTCTTTTCTCTTGATGCTGTATATATTTTAACAGAAGAATGGGTGTGATTAGATGATTCGTTATCCCCCATTCTTTTGATGCAGAGCTGTTTCACAAGTGCAGGTTCTTAATGAATTTTACAAGGCACAATCTGAAAGCCAGTATATGTTTTGAGTTCCTGACCTTAGAAGGATCAACGTTAGATTCCTGCTGTTCAACAAAATAGCATTACTTTTCAGCTCTGAACTCCTTATCTGTGTTTTCTCTGTGCAATGTTTTGCTGAACACCACATTGCTTTCACTTCTAGGTACTCCAGTAATTGTGCCTTCCAAGTGCAGCACCATGGCTTGATGTGATTGCCTGTTACGATCTCTGATTACGATGGAAGCATGTTTCCAGCTCCATCACCCCATTGCTTCTCAGTCAAAATCAATTTCAGCTGGAAGGAGCTCTGCCATCCCCTGCCTATCATTTGCTATTGTCCTCTTTCATTGAGTTCAACCTGTTGATGTTCTGATTGCCAAAGGCGTGTCATTTGATTTTGAAAAGCCTTCTCCTCGGTGAACGCCTTAGGGTATTTTCAGCTCTATTTAGATTTGTGCATTACAGCTTTAAATTGCTACTTTAGGCTCTATTAAAACAATTTTCAAAAAGAAAAAGTCAGTATGCACAAACAGGTAATTGAAAATAGCACTGCCTAGGAACAAACATGGTTTTCCTGCAGATTTCCTTAGCTTTTGTTTAAAAGCACAGCATTAGTGTTATGCTAGTGTTAATTTTTTTTTTTTATTGGTACAAGTGCTAATCATGATAAAATGTCACTGGCTTGGGTAGCTCTATAATGCTTATTAACATATCCATTTGTGCAAGAACAAATGATCTGTAGGAGCTGTGGTGCACAAAAGTAAGAAATCCCAGGTAGTAGTCCATTAACCTCAGGAGTGCAGTTCCCATTAATTTATGAATGTTCGTTATTATTTTACAGCATAAAATACTTTATTCGTTCCATGAACATTCAGCTTATAATAGCCTAGTGCTGTCTGTGAGTGGTAAAATGCTCAATATTCAGCATCCTATAATCATAAAATATTTTTATTCTGGAGTCACAACAATAAATCTTTCAACTCTGGCAAACTCTACAGACTGCATTGCTAGTATCTTGATGTCTTGTGCCTTATAAAGTAATTTATACCGGTGCAAATAATTACGCATCATTTTATCAACTTAGCCTCACTTTGCCTTCCTTTTCCACCTGTGTAAATTCTATACAAAGACCAAGACATTCATTTAACCTCAGTGGGAGCAGGATAGATGAAGGTCAGAGAGACAGCTTGGAGAATAGACTGTGACATTGTAGACTAAATTTTCTTTAACAAGATTTCTTTAACAAAATTTTTAGTGAAGCATCGCTACTTTCAGCTTCAAAATATTATTAAAAAAATAGTCCAAAACATTGTAAAAAAAAATCCGTTAGGACCAAATTGCTGTATTTCATCACTAACTTCCTCCTCAAGCTAGCAAGGCTCTGTAATTCTCAGGCTAGCATTTTCGTATTCTATGTGTGTTATTGACAGGATGTTAGTAGTGAATAAAGCATAGATTTGCCACGTCCCTGGAAACATTCAAGGTCAGGCTGGACGGGGCTCTGAGTAACCTGATGGAGTTGAAGATGTCCCTGCTCATTACAGGGGCTTGGACTGGATGACCTTTAAAGGGTCATTTACTTTAAAGTTTCAAGTGTTCCAGCCCAAACTTTTCTATGATTCTGTGGTTCCTCTGATTTTCAGTAGGCCATTTAATTTCTTGTACGGATGAGTTCAGGTCTACCGTAAAGCACTGCAGATGCTTAAAGCAGTCTTCTGTATATGAACCAGTGCAATACTTTTTTCTGTATTACATAAAATTTTATAACTGCATGATTCCATAACCTAATCTCTTCTTTTCTCCCAATCAAGTTAACTCTGAGTCATTCACTCAGTGCAGATGTACCTGAAAGTAACAACCTGCTTTGGTATCAAGTGGTCCGCACTATTTCCTTGTTTTGTCTCAGTCCTCTATGAACATGAAAGTCTATGTAAAGGAAAGGAAACCTGTAAAATAACAGAAAGCGAAAAGCATAATTCAGTTGCAAATACTGCAGATGCTTTCAGAAAGACTTAGGGAAGATAGAGGGACTTTTATTGACCTAAGCATTTTGGAAACCAAAGTCAAACAGATTACATCAGTCTATGACATTAAATGGATCAGCTGTGAACTGTCTTGATAATACCACCCAGAACTGGCTTTTGGAAGGAGACAAGAACATTCTGTGCTGCTCATCAGCTCCTTCCTATTGCCTTAGACATTGTTTGATGTTTGTGTAGTGCTAGAGTGGCTCTGCATTTGTTGAACTTCTTGGTCTTAAAAGATTTACTGTTGGTATAAAAAATGAGGAGGTTGATTTTGGAAGTCTGAGTTACTGAAATTGTGCTTACTTCCAGTCAGTCTTCATTCATTCACAGATGTCTCCCAAAGCAGATAAATATGCGTTTTCAATCAGTGTCTCTTACTTTTGGAATAAAATCCTTGCAGATCAATGTTGCCCACACATCCACATGGTATCCATATGTTCTGTTATGTAGTGGGCTGGGAGGGGATCTGCAGGGAGAAACAGCTCCATTTTGGGTGTGTTTGACCCAAGGATTTTCCCCCCAGTTGTTCCTGTGCCCAAGCTAATGCCTAGGTAAGCACTTTGACTCTCAGCTGGGCTGTGATTATGTGGTTTGTGGCTCTTGAATGCTGCGTGCAGAGCACCATTGGGTTAAGGTCTGTTTGGCTTTGCTGGAGAGCGAGTCAGGAGCATTTTCTTGGTCAGGCAGAGCTCAGAGGCAACTGAAGAAGTGGTGGTGTGTTGCCATTCGGCTGTCACTGTCAGCCTTCCCGTGGCGCTCACCACCCAGGCGGCGTGCCAGCCGAGGTGCAGGCTCTCCTGACCCCCCCGCCTGCTCTCACACCTTCCTCCTGACCATCCTCTACGTTTGGTCTGAGAGAGCTGCAGCATCAGGAGCAGCCAACAAGGTGCTCACATCTGCCTGGAAATGGTTCAAAGCACCTTCTTCACAAAACAGGCAGGCTTTACTCACAAGAGGGGCAGCAAGGCAAAACAGTGGCTGTGCTCACATTTTATGTAGTATGAGGTACTGAAACTGCAGAATTGTTCCAAAGACCTTGTACGCAGAAATAAAAAATTTTTAGAAGCCAGAAACATATTTACAATGTATAGGTATAGACTGTAGAGCAACTGGGGGCACAATATGGGGGTAAAAGAGTTGGAGCATCTAGGAATTACCGTACTATGCGTAGTAATATCATAATTTAAGATGTGACTTCCTCAGTTTTATTCTGCTCCTAAGCTATTACTCATCTTGACTGCATTGTGTATTATGCATGAAGACAAACTTAAGCTCTGTGGAAAGAAAATTATCTTGGGATTTCCCATGTCCAAAAGTTCATGTTGTTTAACAATGTGTTCAGACAACATCAGCTTCAATCTAAAACGATTTTATGTTGGTTTTTGTTTGTGGTGTCTGTTACTTGTGACACATGCGAGCATGGTCACACGCACTCATACAAGCAGAACAACCTGCAGGGGGGAAGAGAGAAAACCCCAGTCTTAAATGAAGATAATGAAAGCTTTTTCAAAGGCAATATTGTCAAATACAGAAGTGGTTAAAGAGGACCAGGAGGAAAATATTTAAGTGTAACTACATCCATTTCTACCAGCTAATAAAGAGAGTGTTTTCTTTGCTTTCTCTAGTGGGAAAATAGAGCAAAAGGACTTCCTTTAGCACTAGTTTCTATAGTGACAGTATTCTCAAAATCATCTTCATGCAATCAAAAATAATTTGATAGTACAGTGCAGAAATGGAGCTTTATCAGAGTTTTCTATCTTGCAGAAAACTGTTAATGACCTTGACGAATGAGAAATTAAATTACAAGGAACATTAAATTCTTCTGGTTTAGTAACTGAATGTTTGTTTGCTCCTGATAATGAGGAGTGAGGGATGGCAAAGGCCATCCTCCCCAACCTCATAACTCCACTCGACGTCCATGATGCTCATCGTGCTTTTGTGTTTGAGTGCACAGGTGCTGCATCTCCCCATTCCTTAATTATTCCTTGGTCTAGGTTCAGCTGAGCTTTCTAGTTTTGCCTGGAGTCTCTGGCATTTCTTCTCAGCACAGACACTAGGAAGCTGAACCTGACTCCAAGGCAGATGGGGAGCGGCACAGCTCCCTTCTGATCACATGAAACCACCTTCACAGCTGCAGGTACAAATCCAGAGCTCTCCACCCACTCCTACCATGGCAGTGTCCCCTTCTGCAACTGGCATCTCCTGCCAGGCATCACCCCTTTATTCCTCCTCTGTACAGTCGGTTTCTCTTTGCTCAACGGCTCCCACAGCCAAGCCAGCTATGAAAGCATGTCCCTTTTCTTACTTCCTTGCCCCCAAATTCCTTTTGTTTCTGTCAGACCCTGCTCTGTAATGTACACCCTGTTTTCCTCTGTGGGAATTTTTCAAGTGTTTCCTACGCCCATTCCTATTTCCTCATAAGGACCAAAGTGGTCTTTATTTCTTTTTTTGATCTGACTGTAAAGTTCATCCAAACCTAAATATTTCAGTTAACTTCTGTCTTTCATCATCTGTGGGCTCATCTTCCAGACAGAGTGGGCAGTAAATTACAAAGGACTCAGCTAGTTCACGGCTGATTCATTACAAGCTGAGGCATTAAATATTGAGCAATTTTACATAATTAACCAGAATTCCTAAATTGCATGCAGGCAGGTTCCTCAGACAGTCGCAGCTGATTATGCTTCAGATACTGATGAATAGTAGCACTGAAAAAAATTATCGGCTGCTTCCCAGGATTGTTTTCACAAGCAAGTTTGTCTGTCATGAGGCAGCCATTCCAGCAGCGTGCTTATTTAGCTGCTTAACTGATTTTACACTCAGAGCTACAAGATATTGTTAGAGGAGTATTTCATGCATTTCCCACAAAGTTTAATTAAAAATAATGATACTTTTCTGTTTTATGTGTGTGTGTTACTTGTATCTGTTTGTTATGGGTTTGCGTGGCAAGGTTTTAGTAGCGGGGGGCTATAGGGCTGGCTTCTGTGAGAAGCTGCGAGAAGCTTCCCCCATGTCCCATAAAGCCAGTGCCAGCCGGCTCTGAGACGGACTCACTGGTGGTGAAGGCCAAGCCAATCAGCGACGGTGGGAGCGCCTCTGGGATAACATATTTAAGAGGAAGAAAAAAACTCTGGGGTGGAATGGCAGTGAAGAGAGAGGAGTGAGACGATGTGAGAGAAACAACTCTGCAGACACCAAGGTCAGTGAAGAAGGAGGGGGGGGAGGAGGTGCTCGAAATGTCGGAGCAGAGAGCCTTCCCTTGCAGCCTGTGATGAAGACCATGGTGAGGCAGATTGTACCCCTGCAGCCCATGGAGGTCCAAGGTGGAGCAGATATCCACCTGTAGCCCGTGGAAGGGACCCCATTCCGGAGCAGGTGGATGCCTGAAGGAAGCTGTGACCCTGTGGGGAGCCCCACGCTGGAGCAGGCTCCTGCCAGGACCTGCAGACCCATGGAGAGAGAAGCCCACGCTGGAGCAGGTTTGCTGGCAGGGCTTGTGACCCCGTGGGGGACCAACGCTGGAGCAGCCTGTTTCTGAAGGACTGCACCCTGTGGAAGGGACCCACGTTGGGGCAGTTCGTGAAGAGCTGCAGCCTGTGGGAAGGACCCACATTGGAGAAGTTTGTGGAGAACTGTCTCCTGTGAGAGGGACTTCATACTGGAGCAGGGGCAGAGTGTGAGGAGTCCTCCCCCTGAGGAGGAAGGAGCGGCAGAGACAACGTGTGATGAACTGACCGTAACTCCCATTCCCTGTCCCCCTGCGCCGCCCGGGGGGAGGAGGGAGAGAAACGGGAGTGAAGTTAAGCCCAGGAAGAAGGGAGGGGTGAGGGGAAGGTGATTTAAGATCTAATTTTATTTCTCACTATCCTACTCTGATTGGTAATGAATTAAACTTCCCTTTTCTCCCCAAGTTCAGCCTGTTTTGTCCGTGACAGTAATTGGTGAGTGCTCTCTCCCTGTCCTTGTCTCGACCCTGGAGCCTTTCATCATATTTCCTCTTCCCTGTCCAGCTGAGGACGGGGAGTGATAGAGTGGTTTTGGTGGGCACCTGGCATTTATGCAGGCCAAACCAAAACACTGTTTTAATGTCCTCTTGCATATCGGGATTCATTACTGTCCATGGTTTCTGTTGTATGTTTTGCAAACATGCAAGTCAAGAAATAGTTATGGATAATGTAGGTTACCCACGAGAGCTGAGGGGGAGAAATGATTGAGTTGTTCTGCTCCTGGAAAATCAGGAGTGGTGAAAGCCTCCACGGTAAAATATGCCCTCTGCTGAAAACTTCTGACATGCCACCAGCTGTTCAGCACAAAGAGTCCTTTGAGGTGTAACCGGTTGTGGGATGTGTGTTGTCCATGCGAGCGTGCCCTTGTCCCCTGCGGCGGGAGCCTGCGGGCACTTGCGCTGCTCTGGTGAGGAGCCGGCAGTGATGCTTCCTCCTGGCTGCTGCTCGGACCCTGCTCCTGGGCCCACAGTCTCTCTGGAGGAGCCGGTGCTGGCAGCTGTGCCCGGGAAAAGCCGGGGCCTTACTGAGTCTGTACATGCCTTCTCACTGACGGCGCTGCAGACAGGTTTGCAGGGCTGTACTGAGGAACAGAACTCCTGATTCAAAACTGTAAAAAAAAATCACTCACTCTGAGTAAATGCCTTGCCCGCGTGCTGCTGTTTGGAAAGCATTGTTTTACTTCCAGTGAAGCTGCTGTGGGAGTCTTCCCTATAGGATGAAGCTTCCCCACATTTTGTTAAAGGTGAGCAGAGTCGCCTACTCTGACTCCGACACCTGCTAGCCAAGTGCCAGTCCCCAGGGTTGCCCTTTCCTGCCTGCTGTCATTCAGCAGTGTCGACTGGGTGCCGTCCACAATAACTGAATCTACTCCATCACCATATGACTCGTAATATTTGCTGAGGGAGCCACTTGGAGATAATGGAAAGCAACCTAAGAAGTAGAAGAAAATGCACATAAAATCAATCCTCTTAATCCTTCAGATTAGCATCAAATGTAACCACTTCCATTCAGACCTAAGTCTTGGATAAGTATTTATTAATTTAATAAAGAATGTCTATTAATCCAAAATTTAATCTGAAGACAGCTAAGACAATTTCAGTTTGGCTGCTCAGGTTGCTTCTTGTGAGCTTTGCCAGCTTACTTATGCTTGCCTTTTTTTCTGAAGTGTTGAACTTTAAAGCCTACACTGGAGCCTAGCATGATAGTGGCGCTGAGAGAAGTCAGCAGGATAAAAATAAACCAAACTTTTTTCTTGTCTTGAATATTGTAATCCATGGTATAATATTGTTCCCTTTTCTCTGTTAGAGATCCGAATTATCAATGACCCAAAGGCTTTTTTAGTCATTAAAATAATTGGTTTTACCTTTCTATTCTTCTAACGCTAGTGAACTTAAAATTCTTATAATTTTGCCTAAATGAAAACATATATTATGCAGTAGGGAAAAAGATGCATATGTGATTAGCCTATGATTATCTTGCTGTTAAAATAAATCTAAACAAATGGGATTTTTATTGTTCCAGTCAGACTATCTGGATGCTAAATTATTCTAAATTGGTTATAAGCCACAGCTTATTCAAATTTGTTCAGAGAGCATGGGCAAATGTGTAGCTTTTATCATTTTTAAATATAGTTAGTTTTTTCCATTCTTGATGACTTTTTCTGGTTATAGTAATAAATGCAACTATGTATTACCGCATTGTGTACCTGATATGTCAGCATGATATGCTTTAAAGCACCAATGATACGGTTAGGTTTCAATTTTTAATAACTGAGCACCTTGCAGAAGCCACTGTAAGTAAATGATGGTTAGAATTAGACAGACACATACAGTGAACTCGGTGTCAATTTGTCTTTGAGCTCCAGATGCCTACTGTGAGAGGCAACAGTGCATGACCACAGCATGAATAAACAGTGAATGCTACTTTAATGATGGAGAAAGACCAGTACATATGTGTGTGTGTGTGTATATATATATATATACAGAGAGATTCACTACTATGTTGAGAAGATGTGAGTACAGACCTTTCGGAGCTGACTTTAGGGCATCTTCTTTAGGGAAGATGAAGCAATGAAGGTGCAGAGGCGTCAGCTTCAGCCACCTGAGCTGGATCTGTCACCAATGCTGTGCCTTCCCACTAGCTCCTGTGTTCAGACCCGGCATGATTCACACACGACATCTGAGACAGTCAATATGCGGTGGCCTAGAGTGAATGAGATATGCATTACTCCTTTTTGCAGGTACATTACCATGCAGAAGCAGCAACTGCTTCTCTGTTAAACAATCTGAACTAACCGGATACCCTTCATTTATTTGCCAGCATAGCAGAAAGTAGTGTTCTGCCTAGTTAAAAAGTTGATTTGGCTTGCTCTGCAGTTACACAAATATCTGAGTTGGCATGAGAAGCAGCAGATCTGAGGAGGTAAGTTGAAAGAGTTGACTAAAGAGGACCAAGCCCAGATCTTTTCAGTTTAATAACTTAACAGTGTTGGTTAATCTAGTGGAAATGATAACTAAATTCTCATTACTCATTAGTTACTAATATTTACATTCTGCGTCATGTTATGATGCTTCTATAACCTAAAGAACAGTTTTATGTGTTTGGTTCTGTCTGCAAGACTGTAGCCAGATGGTGTAGAGGCATTGTCTGCTATGAAGTGTTGGTGTCACCTGTACAGCCAAGCCTGTAAGGTAGTGATTGCAGCAGGCCATATGGACAAATGGGTGATAATTTGTTCTATTATATGGAAGATGTCAATCTTATCTAGTTCCCACTTTCGCTACAAGTGTAAGTTTTGACCTTGTAAGTTTTCTTTTCATTTACCGAACAAATAAGTTAATGATGTTGCTTCCTAAGACCAGGGAGAAAATTTTCTCATAGAAATGGCTTCTACTGGAAAATGCTGATTCAACTAAATCAAGGTTGTATGAGGGAATATAACTTATATTTAAAAGGAATTTTTACAAAGTATTACTGAGGTTTTCAGTGTTCTTGACAGATTTTTAGTGTATCACAAAAAGATGTTTATGGATAAGCTTATTTCTAGAACGTTAAAAAAATATTACATTCTGTGAATGATGATGATGTTTTTATTTTTTCATACTGATTCATGATGAATACAGTGTTTAATACCTTAGAGCTTTGAATTATATTAGTATTATTTTTAGCCAACCCTGGCTAGCTGTGCAGTGATATTTGATAGCAGAAGCACTGACATACACACATACTAAATATAATTCTGAATTAAATAGCTGAGGCTACTCTGGATTTAATTTCCTAATTCAATGTGCTTCTTTCATGGAAATCAAAAGTTCCAAGATGGAAGTCACCATGAAACTATCACATGGAGAGGAGCCCTTTTCTGTTAACAAACTCCATGAAGTGATGACTTGTACATGAAAATATATTGTTTCCATCATAACTCAGAATTAGATAAATCCTGGTCTTAAGCTAATCAGAGATCAATAACAAGAAAGAAACATAATGAAGGAACATTAAAGGGAGCACTTGTATTGACAAGATAATTCTCCGAGAAGATGTTGGCCGTCTTCAAAGTGTGGCACAAAGCCTGAGCAGCTCAGACCTGGAAACTTGGTATTACACTCCAGGGTAAGACTTAATGTAACATGTTTCCTCCTTTTTCTTGGGATCCACTGTGTGCCTGGAAAATTGTTGGATTAGACTCTAATACAACTGACCTCTCTGGCTGATGCTTTTTTTGTTTAGAGGAACTTACAGTGGGGACTTGTCACAGGTTTGCAGACACAGATTTCTTCATGAGGGCCATTCTGTTCTGCAGCCAACAGTTTGAGTAACACGAGTATGATATTCTTCAAGTACTTTTCTCACTGATGTTGTCCTGCAGCCAAGGAAGCTTACATGTGCTTCCTCTTGCAGTAAATGCTCCTACTGTGAATTCAGCTGTTCCCAATCATGAGTGAGAGTCATGGACATCTACCCCAGTGAGCAGGACTTCTGCTTCTGGGCTGTCTCAGAGCTCCGTTGATTCCCCTGCTTTCCCTGCAGTGTTGCTGTTCCTTGGAGAGCATGGGAGCTGCTGGTTTATGGTTTGGTTTTATTTTCCTCAGCAGGGTTCTCCCTAGCAATGTTCAGTGTTTTATTATCTGACCTATTTCGTGTAATACACTTACCACCTCTAAAATGTATAGAGTTCTGTGCAATTTGTTAGCTCAGCTGAGAGCTATAGCCCAAATAGTAAAATGTCTGGATGCTTTCTAGATTCTCTTCATGCCCATATTCCAAATGGAGTAAAGACACTGAAGAAACTCCCTGAAATTCATGCTTCATATATAAAGCAAAATGACTCCATATGTTAATTCACTGTAAAACAGATGAAAAGGTGTAAAGTTGGGTGTCCAAATTTTGGCACAGGACATCATGTTTATGCAGCCAGATTCATAGTCCAGTCTTCAAAACCATGCATCGCTTTTCTATCAGTTATCAGCCATTGCTTCTCATGTGATGAATTGATGCCTCACAACTCTGAAAAGCAAGATTGCATGGTCTGTAACTATTGCTATAGGACCTACACACAGGCAGCAAGGCCTGAAAACACTGATCACAGGTTTACACTCGAACGTTTTCCAGGAAGCTGATGGAGAAAAATATGTCTGCATAAAAAAAACTGTGTCTTATTCTAGAATTATATTAAGAAGATATAAACATGGGCTTAGTAAAGCACTTGTGTGAGGAAATGACAGCATTCAAATTGCAACCGCAGTAATCATTCTGTCCTACAATTTCAATGTGATAGTAAGTAGTTCAACATCACTTCTTGTGACTTTCATGCTGTTTCCAGCCAATACAAAATATCGATTAGCTCTATGGTGTGAGTAGTTTCAGTAGTTTTACTATTCCCATCATATCAGCAGAATTTATCCATCTTTATACACAGAACTGTTTACAAATCTTCTGTGAGAGTTTTACCACTCTGGTCAGGATATGCGTATTAAGAATTTTCACCCAAGCAATGCTTCCTTGTTAAGGCAAAACCTGATACTTATTTTTTTTTAACCAAAAAAGTCTTCTGGTAGAATATTGGAGAAAAGACAAATTTGTATAATATGACTGCAACCTAAGTATGCAGTTGGGTAGCCAGTACACATGGAAATGTTTAACTGATGATACTGTGATACTGTTGATCTGTCTCATATTTAAACAAGTAGAATCTGGTCTTGAAAGTGCAATAGGGGAAACAAGAACAAGGAGACCTTTGTTCTTGAACATATGAGAAGAGTTTGTGATGCTATAAACAAAGACATTTTTGTATGTGAAAAAAGGTCAAATATTGGAGTTTTGGTCACAAAAATGTTTTTAATCTGTCACCATTTAGAGCAGGGCAGCAATGAACCAGGACATACACTAATGCCTCTGGATGGTATTTTTGTTAATTTGTTAGATAAAAAAAAGTAATGATATGGTGCTGTTAGTTACCTTGTCATGTTCATCCTTGTTCTCATCTTTCATCTGCTGTGCACAGTTGGCAACTAATGCTCAGGCATTCTATTCAGTGAGGTGCTCTTCAGCCACAGACTTTACAAGCGTAGCACTGCTGTTGAAAAAGTAATCGTGTGCAGAGTAATATTTCAAGGGCTCCTAAATGAAAAAGGAGAACTAATTTCCACTGGGTCACTCATATCCATTGTGAGAATTATGGTTTGAAGGGAGTTTGTTATAATGTTTTCCCAAATCATTCTAGAGAGGTCTGTTATAAAAGCTCTGCCCTTTTTTCAATCCCCAGAGGACCCATAGCTGATAGTTTGGAAGGGCATTCTGGAGACTGCCTTTTGCAGGATAAGCAGGCCTTTTATATAATTGATCAGTCTGATAACAAAATTTTTGTCCAAGCTGGCACTTTTGTAACACAGTAGTTCTAATTTGGGGCTCTGAAGTGAATGTTTGGAGTAAACCTAACAAGTGACGTCAAGAAAATGTATCGGACACTAACTGCTTCAGAGATAACACTGCCTTTGCAAATACAGATGTAGGCACTGCTTAAAGAAAGTGGCAAATTTTTCACAAGGTGATTAAATATGAAACTAAGTCTTTGGTAATGAAAAAAAGTTGTGTTTGATTCAGAGATGTGCATTTTGTACTTTAAATAGTTATTTAATGGCCACCATAACGATTCTTTTTTTCCAAATGTGCTGATTGATATACAGATCTTAATGTCAGAAATCATTATGTAGTACTTCAAAATTATTTTACTTGTTGCATCAAAAATACCTATGGTACATGTAGAAAACCAAGACTGTTAGGCTGTCTTTCTCATTTTGTACCAAGCTGCCATCTCAGTTATTTTAAATCTTTTTTAGCAACATATAGAAGATAAATAATAGTGTTCTGTCACTTTAAACATTTCGCTAAGTTAATATGGTTGTATCACCTATCTGTCCCAGAGCAAAGGGTCACACTGAGCATATGCAGGATGTTGTTACACCCGAGATGTATTGATTTTGTTTGGTTTTTTTTCCAGAGTCATACTACATATGAGCTGTTTCAAATATATATTACTGATTAGGTAGACAATCTTAAGGAAAATAAATAGTTTGAGATTGACACCCCTTTTGTATGATAGCATTTGAGAGGGAATCGATTAGCATGACGTAGAGGCAGTGTTGTTCAGAGTGTGGTCTTGGCCTGGCAGTCTCTGCTGATTTACTCTCCCCACAGCAGGTACTGAACACCTGTCTACATCAATTCATAATCAATTCAAGGGCTGAGTTTTTGCAGACTTTGAGGGGATCTAAGGACACTGTACTCCCACAAGTTTTGGTGGGGTTTGAAGGTGTGCAGACCTTCTTCATAGACAGACCTCTAAAACAGCACACTTAATTTTGCTTGAACCAGAGCTTGATTCTAGCACAGAGGTGCAACCATCAAATCTACAACTTCGGATCCTGTGCTAGTTTAAGATGACATACTAACTGTTTTATCTTCAACTGAAAAATTAAAAAGGCAGATCTCTAGTGATAGCCCAGCCAGGAGTGCAGTCTTGAGATAAATTTTGTAATGTTACCAGTTCCTACTTAGGTTATCGTGACCTACAAAATGTTTAAAACCAGATAGAAGAAAGAAAATTGCACAGTATGCAGAAGACAAAAGAATATCACCACTGTTTGAGAACCTGAGGATCACAAATTTTAAACAGCTTCAGAAAGTATATAGCATATTTCTACAGTAGTCCAGAAACAGAACATTGATATATCCACTTAATTTATAGAACAATGAAATATGCTGATAAAAACAGGAACTTAGCAGAAGAATTCAGAATTCAACTTGGATTTCTAAGTTGAACATATATTGGAAAATTATCAACAGGTATCTTAATTCTGTACAATGTGCTTTATGAATATCTGTATGAAAAACAAAAATAATGTTTAGCTTATGCTGGTAGAAAAAAAAGGAAGAAAATATGAGTGAATGTGGGGTTTTGATGCATAATGGGACCATTGATTCAGCTTACTTTGATAAAACATGAAGTCTCTATCGGTTTTGCAGAAGAAAGAATACTTTGTAGGTGTCTTCAGTTAATGTTGCTGTTTTGGTAAAACCTGAAGGGTTTATTTGTACATTTTCTGATAGAAATTTGGGTCTCTGCATTGCTACCAATTTTTTCAGAAACCTCTTCCTGTTCTATCTTTATCCTTCATTTTGTAGCATTTCTCAAAACCATGTGCTTATTGGTCAATATTTTACTCAGTTTGATTTATCAGATTTATCAGTTTATTGCTGTAAAAGTCAGTATTTACCTGGAACAACACAGCAGCATACATATATTTTGGATATATATGTTTTCTCTTTCACCTGGTTGGGATTGCTGCAGTGAAGTTTGCCAGGTTCTTCTAAGGTGTAATCTGAAAGAACTGTCCTCCACCTACAGTGCATGGAAATAAAAGAATGCACAGACTAGAAAAGACAGGATATTTGCTTTTAGCTCTGTAGCTAAGGCCTCAGCATTTCAGAGCAGCAGCTACAAAGAAAGTCCTGTTTACTGCCAGCAGAGTAACTTGTCTATTTTGGACAGATCCTTTGGGAAATTTAGCTGCATGGATCTAGAAAAAGTCTACGAGGAATATACAGATTGTGATTTGGGTTTATTGTTTGGTTGGTTGGTTTTCTTTTGGTCATGGTTTTAGCAGATTTTCAATATTGATAAAGACAAGCTTTCTAACACAAAGCTATCCTTCTTGCGACTTTTTTGCTCTTGATGCAAGTCACAAGAACTTCTCTCAAGAGTTTGCAAGAACATTTTTAATAAGTTTAAATAAGATGATGTTACTATCATAACTTCATACTCAGAAATGGCTGTACTTTTTTGACTGAAATAAAAACAATAATTATGAGTCTTTTACTTGACATTGATACTGCTTTTGGTATATGTACTGAAAATAGATTTCTATTATAGGACAAGTCAGATCCCCTAATGTCTAGTGAAATTAAGAACTTCACCTGCAATATACTAACATGATTTTGACGTAGAAACTCTTAATCACATGATAGAACTTTATTTCCTAATAAATGTATCTAAATTGAACCTTGTTTAACTCCCAGATTTGGGGCTTTTAGCATTCCAAGTCTGGGTGTATAATTTAGACCAATCTCACGCCGAGTTGTCCATGCAGTTCCTAATGTTCATTACAAGCCTTCCTTATCCATCAATGTGTGGAGTCACTTGAGTGCGTATATGAAAATATTTTTGGCAGGAGTAAGGGCTTGCTTGTGATTAATAGATTTAATATATGGGTCCTTGGTAGGAATGGAGATGATGCTTCAGGTTATTAATATACTAACATAGATGTCGTCTTTGGCAGCAGGTGTTACACTTTGATCATTTACTTCCATTTGCTTGCTGTTCATCTTGATCAGTTTAGGCCATTTGCCATTTGATTACATTATCTTTTGATCTACTTCAGAATCCTCACCCATGTTAATGTATTTTAATGTCACATCAGCTTTGTGCCCTTATTTCTAATTTCTTTAGTTTTCTCTGTAAAAATATGACTGAACTGTACCAAATGTAAAGTTTTACTCAACTGGCTTGAATGGCCTTTTTATTTCAGTCTTTATTATGAGAAATAATTGGTTTCTAAAATATTACGGAAATTTTCAAGGTGTAGTGTAAATGTGCCCTTTTTCTGCTACATTTCCTGATCTATTGCAATGCCTGTCAAACTGAAAGGAGAGGTCTTAAGAGCTGTGGCATTCATCCCAGGCTTAAGCATTCATCACGTGTCTCTGCAAAAGTAATCCATACACTTTACTGCTTCCCAGCCCACCCAAACACTGGGAAAGTTCACAGGTTCTTTCCCATTTCAGTATTTGTAATGGGCACTATTCTGAGTTCTGGGGTACCTAAATTACCAAAAAGTGCATTTGATGGATGAGAGCATGCTTTGAAGCACCAACTTTTGCATAGCCCTAAATACCTCTGTGAAACTGGAAGTCAGGGCCAGAAAATGTTTTCTTAGACAGGGCTGGAGAACTAAGATAGAAGGACAAACCTTTAACACGTTATTTTTTTGTTTTTTGTCAAGTAACTGTTTAAAGTGAAGTGCTTAAACTCTTGCTCATCTCCCACTCTTCTGCTAACTGTGCAATTAGTAGATTACAGTCAAAGCAACTTTTTTTCTTTTTCTCCTGACTCTGTGAAACTAGTCCTTCTGATGACACAATGACAGACCTTCAGCAGAAAGAGTGAAATGTGCTGCCATTCAGAACATTCTTCTCCCTCAGCCTGTATCCAACCATATTTCGTTCTGGGATGTGGGAGCTTAGGGTTGAAACCCCTTTGGCTATCACCTGTCTCATTAGACCCCTCAGGCTCTCTCCTGAGGTGACTCAGCTGTCATCTCAGCTAAGAAGGACTCTGTTGAGTTTGATCCATAGCATATCTTTAGGCATTTAAGCTGTCTGAAGCACCTCAGCAAATTTGGTCAGAGCTTTCCTGAGTTGTTCTCCTGAACTTTAGCTTCTTGGAGCTGATAAAAGTATGATTTGGGTACATAAATGTTTTGAGGAATATCCACCTGCCTTTGCTGACCCTCACCTATATAAATATTGTTATGCTTTGGAAAAAGCCATCAGTTGTACATTTAGTCTTCGTTCTTTAAAACACCATCATGATCAGTTTTCTTTAATTTTAGATGCTTTCACTAGTACAGCACTGGCAACTGTCCAGAGTTTGTCCCCTGGGAGCCTTTTTTTTTTAATTTGTAGAACTTCAAAGTTTTTTTCTCCCTTGCAGAGTAATTAGTGTTGGCTTATTATCAAAGAACATAAAATCAGGTAGAACATTTCCCATGTTTGCTGTTGTGATTGCTCAGTCTCATTCTTCTCTGAAGCACTCCTAAATCTGTGTGTTGTAATAAGAACAAGATGAAAAGAACCTCAAATGAAGGTTCAGATGAGAAAATTATTTGGTTCAATGTTTGATCACTCATTTCTCCCAAACTGGTAATGCCACTTTTATTATGAAGGTCACTAAATTGAAATGAGTAAATGTTGCAGCAGGTGGCCATTTTGAAACTTCGATGAGCGTTCTTCTTTGTGCGTTTAGAGAAAGAGATAAAATGCATTAGGATTGCTCCTCAAGCTTCGTTCATTCTAATGGCAGCTGACTTATATGTATGTATTTGTCAGCTAGGACTGGTGGTTGCTTTTTAAAAAATGCACAATTAAAAATTCTGTTGTTCAATAGCTGCTTTCAATAAGTCTTACAGTCCTTAGTTCATTTTTCATGCAATTATTGCCTCCAGAACAATTTCAACCATCTTTCTCATGGCTTTCATTCCACATTTTGAGAATGGCAAGAATCTACTTAGAACAATTTGCACTTTGGGTCCTTTGTTTTCATTCTTACTGTTATGCTAGGAAATTAAAAAGTAAGGATTCACACAGGGTTCCATTAGCAATAAGCATGTCCACTTCTTTCATGTTGTTCACAATAGACTAGTTTTTGGTATTGAAACTGCTATAATAACTTTTCCCTTTCATAGGCAATTGAAATGTATATTATGAATTGTTTCATTAAACACTTTTAAAGCAAAACTTCACAGCTGGGCATTATGAAATATGTTTTAGAAAATGACAGTGAAATAGAAAAATGCCATAGAAAAGAGAACTCTTTTTTTCCTGTATTGGCGTAAGTTGTTGAATTAGATCTGAGTTTTTCTCTTCTGCTAAAACAGCACCAAGTTTGGAGATGCTCAGGCTAAGAAAACAGCGTGAATGTGTATTGGTATCAGGTAAAAATGGAAACCAATATTATCCCTTGGATTTCCACATGTCTCTTTGCTGGATTTCCCATTGTTTGCTACTTATAGTTCATCAATGGGATAGACCAGGAAAGATTTGTGCTGTTCTGGTGGAAGGAGCTTTAATAATCTGGGAAAGTGCACGGTGGTTAAGAAAAGTTCAGAACAGTCATGCTGCAAAGCTTAAAAATTTTATATTCTTTGCAGTGGAAATTGTTCAAGGCTAGAAAACTTTTAGCAGGATTTAGAAAGAAATACTGTAAGGTTATGAGAAAAACATTGATTTCATCTTCCTTTTACTGAAGTTGGGAAAAAGAAAAATAAAATAGAAATAAAAATAAAACCTCTATCAGTTTAAGAACTGTATTCAGAAATGAAAGAAGTGCAGACTGAAGGAGCCAAAATACATTGAGGTACAGAAATGTGGCTGGGTCAATACTATTGTTTCTCTTCTGTCATTAAATAATTCAAGGAAAAAAATACTGGTAAAAAAGACTGCTCTAGAGTTAATTACTGGTGACATTCACTGCTGGGCAAAGAATCAGCCTGAGTCTGTATACCATAGAAAGCCACATACAAGTGTTATATTGACCCCATGACTTTTCCCTATAGCATATCCCTGCATAAGTGCATCCAAACAAAACAAACAGCACCTCCACAGCCTCTGTGGTCTGAGAGAAACCGGTGCTTTCCCTACACCTCCCTGCATTAAACTTCCAGCTGCGTGGTGCCGGTGGCAGTGCGTGTCCTGACCCAAAGGATGGGTGGGTGTCCAAGTGGGGCGGGATGATGCAGGGGTGGGAGAAGAGGGACTGATGTCATGTGGTTGCCACAGCAACGGGGAGGGGACCAGTGGGGGGGGAGCAGAGGTGGGAGTGTTACCATGGCAACAGAGGGAGTGCCTTCCTCACTTGGGTTGGAGATGCGGCTGTCCTTACCTCTAATTACCTGCCTGGTGTTGAGGGATTTAGGCACAGCGTACCAGAAATGCCTATGTAATCATCTGCATGTATTACCTATTTCATGCCTAGTTACAAAGTGAAAGTGCACTGGAGATGAAGTATTTTCCCCACACAAGATGCATTCATTTTTTAGGGCTACAAGGATGGTGAGGGGACTGGAGCATCTCCACTACGAGGAGAGGCTGAGGGAACTGGGCTTGTTCAGCCTGAAGAAGAGAAGGCTGCGAGGGGACCTTATAAATGCCTACAAATATCTGAAGG
>Ga0065711_1026322_pt1 | contig 78692 bp, 38 predicted proteins | sample Hoacrofraction12_FD_59098 | JGI IMG/M metagenome (GOLD analysis project Ga0065711, IMG submission 59098) | Hoatzin crop microbial communities from Cojedes, Venezuela - Epithelial fraction 12 v2 (version 2) | ecosystem: Host-associated > Birds > Digestive system > Esophagus > Crop | place...
CGCCCGGGAAGCACCCCCCCCCCCCCGGGAGGTTGTGCAAGTGCGGTACAAAACCCAATTCATTAAATTGTTTTTTCATGACGACAGCCTAATGCTCCTTTTTTTCTTTTTTTTTTTTTTTGTTTTGAGAGGAGTTTGAAAGAAAGACAGGCGGAAAGCCTGAGGACCACAGAGCCATAAATATTCCCATAAGGGCGGGTGATTTCAACCGCCGCGGTCCTGCCATTAAAACCCCAGCAGCGCTGGGCACGGCTGAGCTCTGCGGAGAGCTGCTATCAGGTATTTCGGGCCTGAGAGGCTCAAGCCGGGCTAATAATTGCCTGGGAAAGTTTCGGCGAGCACCGAGCGCAGGTGCTGGTGGAAGGATACCGCTGAGTCAGCAGCCGGTGGACAGCCCTGCCACAGTTGGGTGAACCCAGGCCTTCCTATTTTTAGCCTGCAAGAATGAGGGCCACACCTTGCTCCAAAATCCCTGTATTCCCCTTGCAATTTCAGGTGAGGGCCATGTCACCCTGGGCTTTTTATTGTACTATTAACTTTCATCTGTGATTGCTGCATCCTGCAATATCATTTTGTGATGTTTCCTGGCTCCTGCTTAAGCAGTTATCAAATTTATTTTCCTCCTGGAAGGATGTTTTCTTGCTCCCTTTATCACCTTCCCCAGTTCTTATCTCTCTCTCTGTCCACACAGCACTGAAGTACACCCTTAACCTTGACCTTACTAAGACATAAAGACAGTTGTGTCACATGGGGGCTGAGCAGTGTCCCAGGGATTCATTTAAATCTATTGGGACTGGCAGAGTTGCAATATCCTGAATGCTGCAAAATGTAGGTGCCACCCCGCATACAGCGGTAACGTCTTCATGATATCCCATGGCTGTGCTGTGCCTCTGTGTCACCCCCTCTTGGCATTAATGGTAAGGGACAGTGATGACAAGGACACCATCGTTTTTGGCATGGGTGTTGTTTGCAGTCACATCTCATCTCGGGGTGGTGCAGCTCATGTTGGAAATGCAGTACCTCCCCAGCTGCATGCCCTGGACTCACATTGGCAGCAATCAAAATATAAAGTGAATTCTTCATCCTCGAACAGTAAGCATGCTGTAAATATGCTTTTTGCTTAGCATGCTCACAGAATAATTTGGGTTGGAAACAAACTGGGGGGGGGGAGGGGAATGTCACCCAGTGCCATCCCTGCTCGAAGCAGCACCCCCATCGGACTTGAATTGCTTTGGCCGGGCTGCTTGGTGTGATGCTTGTGCTCAAATAAGCACCAAAGTACAGAAACTGTGGCCATTTGCCTTGGCATCCTGCAGAAATTCCGGATGAAGATATGAGCCCAGACCCCAGTACCAATTTATAAGTATCATACTTTTTGTTTAGTTATAGCTTACTGTGTATAGTCATAAATGAGAATAAAAAATCCAATTTAATCACTAAGCAGAAGCACTCTCCTGAACTTGGCTTCTGCCGTGGAAGAAAGACGTCAAAAAGCCATTCAAAAGTAATTATTTTTATTTCAACTCTATAAAGTATACAACAGGCACTCGGCAATTACAGCTGCAGAGAAAATACAGAGCAAAACAAAAGCGGTTAAAGTTTATGAAAAAAAGTTCTTAAATCTACATCAAAAGAGTGCAACCGGCTGATGACCGGTGGATGACCAACATTTGTCTGACAAAAAAAACCTCTTTCATGTAAGAAGAAAACTGGAGAAAATAAGAACATAAAACAAAAGGCCAGTGTAAAAACAGTGTAAATTGGGACTCGGGACAATAGGCAACTCCAAATGAGAATTTCCCCTTTTGCCAGTAAAGCCCTAAAACTGCCCGAGTCTCAGTGTTACGCCTGGTTTACGTGGCCGGGGAGCTGCAGAGGATGAGGAGCTTCCAGCTTTCCAGCTCAGCTCTGCAGGAGTGCTGAGGGCTCACCTCTGCGATGGGTTGCATATAGGAGTCGTCAGGGGAAAAGCATGGATCCTGTTTTGTTGAGTGGTGCAAACAAGCTATGCCTTTGCGTTGGGGTTTCAGGTCAAAAAATGGAGATCGGGTTGCACACCCACTCGCTCGTCATTTTTTTCCAGGCAGGAGATTTCTCACAGGGTTTTTGTAAGACAGGAGTTTGGTGCTGGATGGCACTGTGTTGTATCTGCACAGCTTAGCAAAACAGGAATACCTGTCTATGGACTGATAGGATGTCATATATTAATTTGACCCGCACATAACATTTATACATTTCACAGAAATGACTCTGTATCTCATTAACAGATACACAGCTCTGGTACACTGAACAGAAATAAGAGAACAACTTCATCATTTCTGTAGTTCATCAATATTATATAATAAAGGCTTAGAAATTGGTAGCAGAAAGAACTGTAAAACGCAGCAAGCTAAGAAAGGACAACATTTTGAGGTGTGTTTGTCTCTGTCATGCAGCATAACACCAAATTCGTAAATTTTTTTTTAAAGGATGCCATGGATTTAAGGCACTTGCAACAATGCCAAATAGCTAGTCATGTTCTAAAACTATGGGACAGATGAGTTAACAGTACAGTTGACATAAAGTTTAATAATACTGACAATTATGACATTAATTCAAGTCTACCTTGATCTAAAAACATTACGTTACAAATAAGAAAATGAAGTAATAATGACATGGAAGTCTAAAAGAAAAAGTTATATGTGCACCACAAAATATCAACACGAAAATACCTATTTACATAAATACTCACTTGTGGTCCTGTTGTTAAATAAGAGTTTACTATGGATAATGCAGCACTGTGAGAAGCTACGAATCATCTGTGTCTTAACGACACCAATCTTAATACGCTTGTTTTAAACACAGGAGCTGGTTTCCCCTTATGTAAATACACCATCGTCCCATATATTAAAAAAGGAGACAAAGAAGAAAGGACAGTAAGTGGAAACACGGAGGCAATCTGTTGTTGTGAATATATATATATATATAAAATGCAACTCAAATATATTACTTATAAATGAAGGCATTTATCATATACATATGCTAAGTATGTTCTTTAAAGTATGCTTAGGAAAGGTGATGAAAGTCGAGTGAGGTGTTTGATAACAAAATATATATTATATTTGGTACAGCGCATGCCACACGCTGCAGGTATTAATTACTGTGCTTGGCATAAGGAAAAAGGGATAGGAAGAAAGAAAAAGAACTCATAAGCCCGTTTTAAAACTTTCCCGTAACGTTTTTGGGTTGCCCCCCAAACCGGTTGTGATACTTCTTCTCGGAAACCTCTTGACTGCCAACTGCATCTCAGCTACTGAATATCCTCATTTTGGGATAAACTCCTCTCTGTGTTCTTCTACAAAAAGTTACCAAATGCAGCAAGTTTTCTCCTCCAATGTCGCTGCATCATCAAGTGAAAAAAACAGGGAGACAGGAGTCAAGAATTCGGCTTTTAGGCAGCAGCCTGTTTGCTAAGACGCCTAGTGATTATTTTAGCCCTAGTATTCAGCGTTTGCTTTCAGTGTCTTCCATCCCTCAGAGAAAGGCTGAAAAGTGGGTGTGTATTTGCCCTATATAGGCAATTCTCAGGAGATGCAGTTACTGTCTTTTCCCTATGGTTTTCAAGGCAAACAAAGATTAAATGATGAATGAATACCGGAAATAACCTGAAGTTACTGTGCTGATGGCATCACCTCACCCTTCGGAAAATTAGGAAGGGGTTGCGGTGACCGAGCTCTTTAGTTTGCTGGCAAACAGCACACATTGTCAATGCTGTCAAACAAGGGGAGAAAATGTCTTTTTAACATGCTCTATTAGGTTGCTTTCATTAGGAACATGCGAAAGAGTTGGGATCTAGCATCAGGGAAATTACTTTTTACTCTTAAAACATACATTTTCTGCATACTATGTAGTCAAAAGTAATATAAATGACTTTTCAGAAAAGGCTGATCTTTTGAATTCCAGTGTACACAATGGCTCTTGGCAGCTCTGAGATGAAATGGGGCAGCATCTGCTAGTTTTTTGGGGCAGTGTCTGTTAGAGACTGAAAGCTGACAGACTTTCAGTCCCATGCATACACAACAAGCAGGCATGCAGGGCAGGATTCCTCTGTTACATCCTACAAATCAGAAGAGACTGCACTAAAGCAAAGGAAAAGCAGTGGAAGTGAGGGAACAGTGTACGCACATTAATACTATTTTCCCCAGCTCTTTTTTTCACAGGATCTGAGTTGGCTCTAGCCATCCCCGTGCCTTAAACACAGTCACTGAGAACCTGGTACACCAGAGACATGGAGACCTTGCACAAATATTTTCCATTTAATTCCACTGACTTTCCTACGGAGCTCCTTAGTTTGATGAGGCATTACGATCACATTTTTACAATGTTAAAAACAGAGCCAGCAAACTGGCCCTGTACCACCTTTTATTTTTATTAGCTTTGTACTAACCACCAAGGAGATGCAGGCATGGAGACCTAAAATCACGTAAGAGCATGATGGAGAACGATGTCTCTTGCTACATATTTCTGAAATGGTGGTTGACTCAATTTATATTTGCAGATGAAGGATGTACATAGCACCTATAAAGTACATTACGGACCTTATGTTTTCCCTTTGGGTTCTAAAAAGATAAAAATTAAGCTTAGTTTTATGCCTAATAGCTAATCAATAAGACCAGTGGGCTGCTGTCACTTTATTACAGGACCATTATTTAAGCACTATTTTATATGTAAAATGGATTAATTTTATGATTTTTTTTCATGCAATTATGGATTTGTACCAAGGGAAGGAAAAAAAAACACCCAAACATCATGTTACACTATGTTCTCAGCTGTATAAGTGAAGCGACCCATATCTGCCTTAACAGGATCTAGAGCAGTTGTGCTTTTGTTTTACCAGGCTGAAAAAAAAAATCTCAAAAAGAAAGAGGAAAGGTAACATTCAGTCTTGTCAGGAATACTGCTCAGAAAGAAAAAAGGACAAATTTTACCACTGCTTTGATGTGAACTCTTTGACCAGTACCATTGTGGTCCTCCTTTGCTCCTACACTGGCCTACAGTAGAAGACCTACAGGGTTTGGAGGGTGGGAGTAGCCCAAATCCTGCACTGTATTTAGCTACAGCACTTAACAAATTACTACTGATCCTACTGATAAAGCCAGTACCTTGCAGCTAGAATTAAGTGCGTCTTACACTACGTATCTCTCGACTTTTATAATTAAGAGCTTAGCAAGATCATCGCAGTGATAGAAAACATATTTCTTTACTGGTGAAAGGCTTTGCGTCAGGACCACCATGTCAACTGCTATTCTAACATAAAACATGAAGAGCACTATTATTGTCATCTAAGCGATAAGTCTTAATGCCACTGTAGTTACTGTAGCAGCATCAATCAAGGCATCATGGTGACCCCGAGCACTAATCCTCCCCAGTTCTTTCGGTTTCGCTGGCAGCCATGTCCCAGGAAGCTGTCTTCAGCAAGGCAGAAGCAGGTAAGAGAAATACATTAAAAATCTATATCCCATCCTGAGTTGTCATCAGGGGGTGGTTCATCACTGTCCTCTGGGAAGCTGTCAAAATTACTTGTGTCTGTTGGAGATGCAACCTGTGGAAAGAAGAGCGTGACAAGGAGACAGTCATCCAAGTGGACCTCTGCAGACTTTTCCTCTCCATCTCACAACCGTGATCATTCAAATGCATTCGTTGCTACCTGTAGCAAGCAAGAAAAGTTCTGCATTCAATAAGTTTTTGCTGAATCCCAGGAGGACTTCCCACAGTCCCCCCCACTCTAATGATCCAGGCCCTCTATGGCCTCTAGCTCAGGAGCAACTGTGCTACCCATGATTACAAGGTAGGCAGAAAAGCCCTGGGCCTCCCCAAAGCCCAGGATTTCCAATTTATGGCTCCAGGATCCTGAATTGGAGGCTGTGAGCTGGGCCCTGCTGCCTCCAAGTTTCCTGACAAGTATTGCTCATCATAGGAAGCCTGCCAGAGAAACAGATCTTCCTAGGAGGAAGGCCAAGTACGTTTCTTTTTTGGAAAGAAAGTAACTTAAAATCTACCATAGCTGAATAATTTCTAACTTTTTTTGCTTTATGACGATGACTAAAACTTTCTTACAATGACAACTTTGCATACATTCAATGCAATTTAAAAAATAAGAGACAAAAACAGACCAGCAGCTCCTCCAGCCCAAAATAATCAATCCTTTAAGCTGTACCCCAAGTAGCAAGTGCAGGCTGGAGGAGACTGCACTTGCCGCAGGAGTGCTGTGCAGTAAACACTTCACATGTTTTTCAGCTGTTTCACTTGTGCAGTTGGTGGAGAAGCCCTGGCCAGAGCCCAGCCTACAGTCCAGGAAACGTATTTGATGCTGGATGCTGCTATAAGCCTTGGGAAAAGACTACATGATCAACAAGAGCTCCAACTTCAGCTCTAAACTTAATTTGCTGCCCAGACGCATCAGCATTTTCCTGATGCTGAAAACATCTTAGGGAAAATTAGGATCCTTGAATCCGCAACTCACTTTGAAAAAAACCCAAGCTATAAAAGGTTAGTGGAGTACCACAGAGTGATTAGATGCTTCACTGAATACTGAATACTGTTTACTTTGTTGGTGCTGGCACTGTTGAGTTGGAGAGCCTTCACCCTTTCGATTCTCCTCCTTGTTTGCCATCCTCCATGGTGCCACCATGGCTGGACCACATCCCTCTGTTTCTCTCAGCCCACCCCGTGTGAGCTCTCGCTCTGCGAGTGGAAGTGTTGGGAATCTACGTACAAGATGTCAGCTACCAAAGTATAAGAGATGCAGTTGGCGTGGCCATTCACAGAGGATGCACATGAGCTGGAGCTTCTTGCAAAAGTCTCTCAGCAGTGATGGACAGTGCGTAAGTGGTCTGAACTGGGTGAAAGCATCTAAGGAGCTCCCTGGGGCTCCCCTGCAGATGTCCACTCTGAGAGCAACTAGCAGGGCAGGCACGGTTTTTTGAGCTCTAGTTAGATGAGGCTTTAAGGGAAATAAGTCCTGCTTTGGGAAATGGATTGCATTTTGTGTTCACGTGACAAAATATAAAGGCCAAGTGAATCTAACACCTCAAATGTAGAGGGTTTTCTTTTTCTTAGAAGAAATATGATTTGGGGAAGAAAGGTTGGATGAGTTGTTACTCTGCTAATTGACTTTATGTGATGCTGATGCTGTTGTGTATGATTTGCACAGCTCTGAGATCCAGGTCACCTACATGGCCTGCAGTCCTTCACTGTCAAGAGACATGGGAACAAATGTCCCTCTCATTGCCCTCTCCAGCCAAGAAGCAACACTCTAGATTCATCTCCTGTCCATCCAAGAAGATAAAGTGCAAACATCAGTATCAGCTGTCTGGCTGCTTGCCAACATCAGGGCTTCAGATGAACTATGGTGCAGAGATCTGCACGTCTTTCTCAAAGGCACAAGCTGCGATGCAAGAGAGCACGTATTTGGAAGAGGCAAGAAGTAGGAGAAGCTTTTCAGTACAGCTACCATCACAGATTTAAGTGGTGGTTTCAAGGCTCAGCTGCTCCCTGAAGCAATGTCCTAGGACCAGGCCATAAACGGCTAAGGAGCAGCTTTCGATTACCTCCCCAGTAGTACCACATAATTGCTGATGAGGGTTAAAGAGCTAGGGAAGGCTTTTTTCTTAAGAAAACAGCTAGCCTCTATGTTTAGCCCTTCTGGCTCCTTTCCAATTAACATGGAGAGGTGCACTGATTGAAAGAAAACCTGATTTCTTCTGCCAGAGCTATGCATTTCAGGTCACTTTTCAAATATGGCCCTTGACAGCAGTTGGGACTTTTGCCAAAGCAATTGAGCTGGGTACGGAAAACAAGGCTGAGCAGGACAGACAGCTTTCGGGTGGATGAGGTTCACTAGTTAATGGAGGCAAGTTTTGGAGAGTATCTCAAGAGTATCTTTAGCGCAGATACTAGTCCTAAGAGTTGTAGGGAAGAATGAGCTGTGTTGAATTGGGATTGGGACAACGTACAGCTGTCAGCATTGAGTTGTCCTGGAAGAAGGATTCCTCTGAAGAGGGAAGGATTCTCCTGTCTACTTTGGCCAGCGTTGATGGTGGTGTGCTAGCCAAAAGGGTGACAGCAGATCACTCTCTTGGGCGCAACCACAGACACGTTCCCTGGTAGGACATCACCAGACCCATGAACATAAAGGCTTGATAATGCCAAGAAATAACACCAATGAAGTGAACTGGGTGCTCACACAACCCTTTTCTTGTACTGCGTTAACGTAACTGAGAAAGCAAAGAAAATGTGATTTCTTGCACAACAGGTTGGAAAGCAGCCTTTGTCTAGGCAATGCCAAAGAAGCAGAGACCATTCCTGGCGGTAGAGAAACCTCTCAGCTTGGGGACGTCAGGGAGCAATTCGTGTCCATAGAGAGCTGATACCGCTGGAGTCACTGCTGCTGGTAGTGCTGTCTGAGGGTTAGACACCCAGGGTCCATACACACATTGGGTAAAAGCAGTATTGGAAATAGTCTTACTAAACTAAAAATCCACTAAAAACAATAAGAGAAACATATTGGGGCATTTTCAGGCTACACTGGCATCCTGCACAGGTAAACCAGGAACTGGAACTGGATGTAAAGGAGCAAACTTGACTTCATTGTTTGACTTAAAATGTGGTGAACAGTACTGCTGACAAATTAATCGTCATTAAAAAGAAGCTTCACAGAAAAAACACAGTTTTGAGTTTTAAGACATTTATATGTTCTTTAGTTCTGCCTTCTCCCACTGACTGCCAGTACTTTCTACAGCCCATAGGGGAAAAGGGTGGGGATGCAAAACCCTCTTGCACTTTCATAGCTGTTAAGAAAAGTTTGGGGTGGCAAATTTAGCCCCGGAGCCATGCCTGCTGCTGCTGCAGGAGATGCAGGACCACGGGTGGACGGAGCACCAGGGTGCAATTAAATACGAGTGCTGATGTCATTCTTTCAGTGATCCCGCAGGAGAGGCACGGAGAGAAAGGGATTAAGTTGAAACAAGGAGGGGAGGTTGCAGAACAGAAGGGCCCAAGGTAATTTCTATCAGCTAATCCTGTTTGGTTTCCCTTTGTGGCAGGCTTTGTGGGTAAAGAGCTCACAAAGACATCAAAGGAAAAGCTTTGCTCCAAAGGAAAATGAGTCGAGCTGTCCCTCTGCGTCTGCTCCCAGTTAAACATAAACTAGGTGGTAACAGGGCTTTTCATGTAGGACATGTACACAGGGAAAAAAAGAGTGAAAAGCACAAAAGACAGAGGGAAAGGTTAATTCAAAAGAAAAGGGAGATGGCATACAAATCTCACTTGCCTTGTCAAAAGAAATAAGAATAAAGGAGAAAGAAAGCGGACACATCTGAAAGAAGGGGTGAAAGTGGCAGCTCTCCACTGAAATGTGAAAAGCAGATGAAGAAAGAAGGGGAGCAGGTAAGGAAGAGAAAAACGTGCAGTAGTGAATGATCCTTCCCCCATCTACTGCTGCAAAGGGCATTTCATTGCAGTCATGCCCTCCCCAGACTGCTGCCTTCTGGAAGAGACTGCCCGGAGACCAAGTACAGCTGGAAATGTCTCTAACATGACTTCTTCAAGCATCTTCAGAAGAAATAAAGCACATACTGTTGCCACTTAACTACAGTGTACTAGTGCCCAAAGCTCACAACTTTCATGTGAAAGAAAGCAGAAAATAAGTAGGAAAACTTACACTTGGTATTATAGGAGGTGTCAGGGTTCCTTTTCGTAATCCTTCCCAGTTAAAGCCTTCAAACCATCTAGAAGAGAGGGAATAATGAAACAGTTAGACATACAGTGAAAATCTGTCTGTAGCACAAAATGAAATTTAAATTGCTTAAACAGTGGGTTTCATCTCCTGCAGTTATCTTCTTCAAATTGTCCAATTAGCCTTAAAAATGTCATCTTTACATATATATTTTTGGGACTGAAAATGAAGCAGGTATAGCAACGCTGTGGTGATACCATGGCTAATACCAATTACCAATGCTCAGAAGAAAACTGTTCCTCACTGCAGGTGTCCTGGCGGCTGATCTTTCCTTCCTATGGGGTTGATCCTTCCCATACAAGACCCCTAACGTCCTTTCTTCATATGAGACTTGGAGCTAAGGGCATGCACAGGGATGTCCTCCTCCTGCTTTGGGCACCTTGGGTTTGCTCAAGCTACGGTAGCTTAGGTGGGTGGATGAGCCCTGAGCTGAGCCTTCAGCCTGTCCACCCAAAATGTCCATCCAACCCATTTCTGTTGCTTTGGGGATGGAAGAACAGAAGGACCAGCATGGATACATGAGATGACCTGCTTCTGTAGTAGGTCTCTAACTTGTTCTTATCCTGCTCTAGCAGTGTGAAAAACTATGAGACATCACTGAAGAACTCTTTCATCAGTTGAAAAGGGGTGATGAATTAACGTTAGGGGTAGAGAGAAAGTGTGTTGGGCAGAGGAGGGAAGGGAAACCTAGAAAAATCCTGCAAAGTAATTCTACAAACAAAAAAATTCCAAGCAGGCAGTGGTCAAGTTGGATTGCTTCCAAATGCTCTTCTGCATTAGAGTAATTAAAGTGTAATGGTCAATGTGCAATGCATTTTGCTCATAGGCAAGGCTATGTATACCAAAGCATGTATACCAAAGCACTGGGAAAAAAAAAAGTCTGATAGAAATTCAATTAGTCTAAAGCACACTATAAAGGAAACATCAAAGGAGTTTAAGAAAAGTATTTTTTGCAGAAAATTGAAGTGTTGGAAACACATGTTTCTGTGGGTTGGATCTCAAGGATGGTGGAGAAGACACTTACTTGTGCTTTTGGATATCTTTCACTCCATTTTTCAAGTTCCCTAGTCTTTCTGATGGATTGTCCCTACAAAATGAGTAACAAATAGGTTACTTTCTTAATCCTTCTGAACAATTCACTTCTTTGCAAATGAGGTCAAGGTGATCATATTTTATGTGCTTACCTGCATAGTTTTTTAATTAAATTAGCAGCATTTTTGGCAATCTTCTTTGGAAATTCAATCATGTCTATTCCCCTTAATATGATGTTATAGGTCTTCATGGGGTCTGGGCCTGAGAAAGGGGGACTTGAGAGGGGAAAGGAAAAAGAAAAGGATAAAAAGCTTGTCTTTAAAATGGCTTTGAAAATTGATATATAAAAGAAAAAAAACCACCACAAAGCAAAACATAGTACCCTACTGAAATGAGAAAAGGTAGATGACACACAGCAATGCTTCCAATGATCTTAACCAGTTCTCAGCCAAGGAGCTGTGATACTGTCTGGATTTCAGTGATGCAGGCTGCAGGGAAGTACCAAAGAGTAAAGTTTTCCAGAGCAGAACATGCTAAACCTCTTCCTTCCATGATGGCCCATGTCCCAGCAACCTGAGGAACAAGGGTCTGAGCAATGCTCACTGGCTTATTCTCTGTTTGATGTTGTGACATGCTTTCAGTGGGGATTAATTAGGATTCCATTGGTTTAACGCAACAGGGGCCTAGGTTCAGCCTCAAAGGATAAGGTTGAGGTGACGGATCCTTTTCTAGCTCCTGTATCCTGGGAGTGAGCGATGGGGGATGAGGTGAGGAAGTGCCAGGAAGCCACTACTGCCAATGTGAGAAGTAATATATACACCCAAAACTAAATGAGGGAAGGGATGGATATAGGGACTCAAGTCCCCATGGTGTCAGGTCTACCTTCAGTTTTCCAGACGTGTGGCAATCCATCACTGCACCTCTCTGGTTGAACTGCAAACCCTTTCCCCACCATGTTCAGCTCACTCAGCATCAAAAAAGAATTTTTGGTGTCATTTTATAGCATTTCCTAAAAAGCCTGCTCATGTCTTGCCCTTTGAGAGGTCTGTATGGGAACTGTGATTCAAAGTGGAAAAACTAATTATTAGGTTCAGAAGCACAGAGCTGTGCCACTGCAGCACATGCCAGCTCTGAACCTTCCCCTTGCCTAATCAGGGTGACAACGGCAGAAATATTTTCAGCAGTGGTGCTGGCCCTGATGCCCATACCTGCCAGTCAGGAGTTCATACATTAAGATTCCCAGTGACCAGTAGTCTGCCGAAATGTCGTGACCTTTGTTCAGGATGATCTCAGGGGCTACGTACTCCGGGGTTCCACAAAAAGTCCATGTTTTCTTTCCAAATCCTATTTTCTTTGCAAAGCCAAAATCGACCTGCAGAAAGGAGCAGAGTACCATGAGGGCAGAGCACAAGAGGGAATGTCAGCCACGTGCTCCACTCCTCTTGAAGTGAATCAAAGCAGAAAGGAGGTTTCCTCGTGGGAATATTCCCCTAATTAAAGCATCGTGGGTCATTCCAGAACCAGGCAACCATAGTGACCTTTTTGCTGATTTATCCTTTGTAATATAAAAGGAAGATTCTTGCGAGGGACGAAGAAAAAATGCGAACACTGAGGGTTTCTTGGGAGATGTAACTTTGTATCATTCACAGCTCATGTTGATTTATTTTGGTGTTTTTTTTTTTTTTTTAATAAACTTCCAGCCTTTACCTGAGCAAGGAACTATTTAGACTAAATACTGACCATGTTGGCATCCACTGAAAAATTCAGATTTCTCTTCCAACATAGAGAGCAATGCAGTACAAGTGTCCTCCCCATTTACTTGAGGCTGTTACAAACTGTCGGTAGGCTCACAAACCTCAGCATGCCCCTATAGCAGTGCCCCTGTGGCACCGGCAAGCATGGAAAATCACTGGGAACCGAAGCTGTCCTCTGGGGGCCCATGCAGAGCTCAGCTTAATAAGCTTACTGTATTTTTAGCTCTAGCCCCTCTGCCCTCTCTTCACTCAGTGCTGTGTTGGCCCAGAGCTGTGGTCTGTAGCACACTCTGCTGTCCCTTGATGGCTGTGAGATAATCCTGCACCTTCCTGCACTAGTCAGGGGCAAAATTTCCTACATGGTCACAGTCCCACAAGAGATCTGGGACACTTCTTGTGCTATCACGGACATGTTCAGGGAGATCAAAATGTCTAAGGAGGTGGGCAATGGTGAGGGGACCAGCAGAGACCCTGGTCCAGATCTTCCTAGAGTGGGAAGGACAGTCCTGCACCTAATCCTCCTCAGTCATCCGACAGCACACTGGACCCCCCAGCCTTAGTGAAACGCTGTAAAGGATAAACTGTGATGTCATTCATTAGGCTTAGTGTCATGGTGACACATGATGACTGCCACCGGGCCATAAAAGTCCATGATGGTGATGGTCTGACTTACTGCTCCCACCTGCTGACGTTCCCAAGTTTCCCTTCCTCAAGGCAGGGAAGAGTCCCTAAATCAACCTTGGCCTCCCTGTGACTCTCAGGGAGCGCACCAGCCCGTCTTGGACACAGCTTTTCTGAGAAGTGCATTGCTGTGTCCTTCACTGATGGCTTCCCAAGCACCTCTCACCAAGGGAAGTCTTGCTTTTCTTCTCCCCTTCTCCATGGTCTCACGTGGCATTTAGGGTGTACCTTACATGCAGGGCACCTCTACAGTGATTTTTGAGGCAAAAAAGTAGTACGAGTAAACAAAGCAGCACAGTGAAACGCTTCAGAAACTCCTTAATTTGGGGGGTGGATGTCTTGCACACTCTGTCATCCTGGTTTGAGGAGGAGGATCTTTCAGAGGGACACCACTGAGAAGGACCACGACATTCTGGGAATAGCAGTTTCAGGAAGAGCCTTAGGCAGTCGTCCCAGAGGAGTTTGCATGGATCAGTCAGGTGCGTTATTGGTGCTAAAACACAAATGGCCCTTACAGAGCAAGAAGCTGTATCGGCCACAGTTCAGTAACATAGCCTAGAGCAATTAATAATAGTAATTTCTTGCCATGACAAGATCATGATTAGTATTTCCATTAAGAACTTTTTTATTGCTTATGCAAAGGACATGACACAGAAACACTACCTCACAAAATTTGCTTCACCAGTTGTCCATAAAGCCCACAGATGCAAGTCCTTCCCCCTCTCCCACCAATATCTTAAAACACCTATTTTCAAGTTATTTTTTAGTCTTTCAGTAGCTCCAAAACAGCTGGATGGATTTCTCTTGATGCTCTTCTCTGAACATTTCCACTTCAGGACCACAGACCCGAATTTGAAGCCAGAATTCATGTCTTCCAGCTCAGCTATATCCTGAGCCTCAGTCTGCTGGAGCTTGGGAAAATATCCCAGTGGTGGGTGACAATACCCTTGCCCTGATCTCATCTAAGCATCTACTGATGGCCACCATCAGAGACAGAACCCTGGGCTGTTTGCTTCTGACCCTCTATGGTTAATCCTGTGCTCTCCTCTACCCCTAACACCAGTTGTCCGGTAGTAACGGTGACTTTTTTTGGCAAACCAGACGTTGCAGGCACTCACCAGTTTGGCATAACCTCGATGATCCAGAATGAGGTTTTCTGGCTTGAGGTCCCTATAAATGATCCCTTTGGAATGCAAATAGGCAAATGCTTCGACCACGCATGCTGTGTAAAACCTGGTCGTTGAATCCTCAAATGAACCTCTACATAAAACAAGAGAGGGAAAGGGGATAAAGCGATTAGATCTCTTCCCTTACTAGACTTCACCCTACTATTAAAATACTTATACACTACAGTAGAATCACTCTAATAAATAATCTTTCTAATAGAAAGTGGCAGTTGCTAAACTCACCTTTATATATAAATTTAATTGCATTTCCACTGTTGAAGATAGCATCTTTGCCTTCAATCCACTTTCATAACAAACTTTCAAATCTAAAACATTCTTATTTATTTAACATAAAAATATTTAGTTTTATTTTAAAATTACATCTTGTAGAAGTAAAATTTACAAATATCTTCTAAGTAAAAGGTGATTTTTTATTATAGTATTTCACTTCTGTGTGATAAAGCTATTTTGAGCTGTGGAGATCAAGAACTCCTGTACTAATGTTCAGAACTAAGACAAAAAGGAGAAAAATTACAGTTGCTGGGACTTCAAGTGTTAATTGCAAATTCAGCATAAACTGCACTTTTGGATCCTCATTTCAGCACCCAGTTTGCAAAGTTTTCCGAAGCAAACCATATCCCCCTGCCCGCTGGGAGCTGGCTGAACTCAGAAGTGTGTCTAAGCTAGGTGGCAGCAGAACCACAATTTAAAGCTGAGACAATTACAGATGAAATTATCAGCCTCTGACAAAAACGATGAAAAATACAACCTGGCACCTGCTAACTTTGCTACAGTTCTCATTTTAATGGTCTGGAGAAGGCACGCTGTCAGGAAAAGCAAGGAATACAAAAAAAAACGTGTTCTAGGTAATTAAAATAGAATTTAATCTTTGCTTTCCGATTAATCTTTCTAATGCATTTATTTTGCTTTCCAAATTTAACCAAATCATATTCCAGTTATGAGCCTATTATATAGTTATATGTGATTCATTGCATCTTTTCCTGCCCCGTGGGTGTATCGCATACACGTCCCACGTACACCAGCACAACCCACCTACCACCTACCTCCCCACAACCAAAACCAGCTGCTGCAAGGTCAATCCCTCCCAAGGCAGGAAATACCAGGACCACATTTCCTTGTGCATTACAGTGCCATATGTAATTATATGCTTTCCTATTTTTTTCCACAGCACTTCTGCGTCCTGTCCGCATAGTGCTCTTTGCAGGGTGTGCATTTGATGCATGATCCTGCTTCCCGCTTCGATGAGTGGCCGTTGTTTAATACATGATATCTGGACTAAAAGACCATGCAGGACTATTGATTTCCTCCTGCTCATCGCTACCATACATGACTGCGTCACAAATATTAAGAAATGTTAATACATATTGTTTATCATAGTGATTCCGTGATAGAGGTGGATGTTGCTATTCACAGTTACAGAGGGCAGGCAGAGGAGCAAACACTGAGATGAAAACAGATCTTTCTCTGGGATGGGAAAGTGTGATTTTTCAGAAGACTTCACAGAAGTCTGCATTTTTTACCTTGATAATGCACTTTCCCGTGGATTATGTTCGCAACTGTGAACTCTCTCTAACACCACTGCCATCTTAGGGCCTTGGTTTATAAGTCAAGAGTCTAAGACAGCCACGGCAGAAATGCCTGAAGGTGCCATCTCCACTGGAAGGACCCTATCTCTAGAGCGTGGAAGACTGCAGCGAGACTGGCCTTGACATTTCATCTCCTGCAATGCCTGGCCACACCCTGCAGCGTCATTCTCTGCCATCACACGTGGTGTCCAAAGTCTTTGTCACCCTTAGCACAATCCCAGATTTCCCCACCAGGTGCCTGAGCCTCCAGCGAGGCTCTGAAACATGAGAAACAGTAGCATGGGCAGCGAGGACACAGCCCTAACTTTCGTGGTTGTAAAAGGCTATTGTTCTACGTAATTAAAATTTATTAATTAATTAGATTAAAATTAAAATATGCCACCAGCTATTTAGGGGTACCATTCAGAAATGAAGATACAGGAAAATGTCAGTCAAAGACTTACTGTACTTATTGCATGACTACCATCGCTACCATCACTACTTTCCGTATTTTTTCAGAGAGGCCATGAGAAAGTAGCTCTGGTTAAGTCTCCACTTATATAAAGCCTTGTACATGTTGGACGCAACCTAAATCAGTCTTTATTCTCAGTTATGACTAGATTCACTTTGTGTCTAGGCAACTGCGTAGGAACAAAAATATCTCCTCACCTTTCTGGGATCTTAAATCAAACAGTGTGATAAGATCCAGATTTTGCCCATGAAAGATGAAGACCTCTGGTTATCTGAAGGCATATGAGAATATATTCCACTTTTTAAGACAATAGTTTCTTAAAACTCACCTGTCCCTGAGAATTGTCCAGAGCTCTCCACCTAGACAAGCTTCCATCAGCATGTACAGGTACTTGCTGTCCTTGAACGTCCTGTAGAGCCTGTTGTGGGCAAACAAGAAAATCGTAAATAAATCCACCAGCAAAGGCACCAAGCTTTCCCACTTCTCATGGACCGTGGACTTCATCCTAGGAAGCACCACAAGACTAAGTGTATCTTTTAGAGCTAGTGCTACGTTTAAGGAGATAATTTCCATGTCTCTTCTTAGATGGGAAATATTTCAGCAGAAAAGGGTGGGTATCTTTGTGGTGAAGTGTATTGTGGACCTCAGAAGAAGACAGCACCACTGCTCTGGGTGCTACATATGAAATCTGCCATTTCTAACGGCATAACCTGACACTTGGCTTTCCAGATGTGCTTGAAAGAGAAGTTTTCCTACCATTTTTCATAGCATCATATCATCTTATTCTTCACGCTACAGAGTCTGGCTGCAGATTGGCAGTCTTCTTTCCATGTGGTCATTTCAAAGGAGCACCACCCAATTTGTGATTCATGGCAGAACTTAAAGCCACTGATCTGGTAAATTTTAAAGGGAACCCACTGACATGCAGGTATCTAAAAGTGCTCTTCCTCTTCTTCCCAGGGACTGAATGTGGAGGAAAAATTGCCTAAAGGTGTAGACGGGACAGGCTTTATGAACTCGACCTCCTGCTCAAGTGCAAACTAAATTGTGTGGCAAAATCCATCCTCTGTGTTTAAAATGATATATTAAAAAATTGGAACCATACAACTACGGAAATAAAAATAGGGAATTCAGTATTAGCTGGTTTGTTTAATTTTAATGTTGAACTATTTTTGTACTTCTATTTACATATGTGGGTACATCGGTTCAGAGTGCCTGCAGGAACGAGCCCTCTGTATGTGGATACTTGAAAGATTTCTTCGCAGCTGCACTGTTTAGAAATAAATTTTAAAAATCCGAGCTCCACAGCAGAAGGGGATGCTGAAGGATATTCTGTTATGGTGTATTTGTTCCATTCATGGGAATTTCCAAGAGTTAAAAATTAAATGGGCTGATGCAACATGACGTAAATTCAAACAGGTGGTTTTGCAGATTGTCTCTTCCCAGCAAGTGAAAAATTCAGTTATTAATGTCTTTTATGGAGCTGTGTGATGGACCAGGGGAAAAACAAAGCAGGATTTGGTTCCTTTCAAAGGCATTCAGTTAAACATTGACTTAAGGTACGTAGAAAAACATCCTGGCAGCTACAGCTTGGCTCTGATACGCTTTCACATCACGATGCGAGACAACATTTGTCTTCTGTCTGTGTTTGCGTAGCGTCCAGCAGACAGCTTAGTAGCAGTTACCCACTACATTTTTGGCACGTTTAACACAAAAAGATCCCAGCAGGTGTGGCTGTGATGCAGGCAGGAGTTTGAGTACTGAATATGCTCAGTGCTGATCTACCTGGGTAAATATTCTGTAGCTAGAAGGTACTATTTGCAGCCACAACAAAATTTAAAGGCAAAAAAATGAACAAACTTACTGACCATTTCATATGGTTAAAATTTATGAGTTCAATAAAAAAACCCCTACTTCTTGCTAGTTGGACAAAATATGATTTATCTTAATAAACATTGCATCTACATTAAGGTTCACAGAAAGCCTACATATTCAAGAATCCAAAATTTGAGTAACTAAATATTTTCAATTGCTCAGTAATTTAAATACTACCGAAATAAGGCATAACTTTCTCTAGTTACAGTAGTCCTGCTGAAAAATTGCTTTCCAGAAAATTTTATGGGCAATAAATCTGGCCTAAAATGTACAGAAAAAAAAAAAAATCAAATATTGTTTAGCAACTGTAATGGAAGCATAAAGTTTATACATGATGAAACTGCAGTATTTCAGTAGATCAAGCAGTTGTAAGTTTGAAATGTCACAATATTTGAATTCATTTTTTATTCATTTTCTTATTCATCTAAATATTTGCAAATCCAGTGCAGACATCCACAGCTTAACACTTGTTTGGCCCTTTACCAAACGCACACAGAGCATTTTGTTCTGTGAAATTCTTAGCTTATCTATGAGTAAGTTTTATTTAGTGGTATTTGGCCTCTTCTGCTTCTTTTGCCCAGTTAATGCATTTTAATAATCAAATTGAACTATTCTTCAAACATTTTGAATGAATAGTTTCATGATGAATTAAGAAAATAATCGGGGGGTTCTTCAGGAAATTTGTCCTTCCCATTCTGATATCCCATAGGTTTTGTCCTTGCTTCAAGATTATTTTAAACCCACCTTTCACACACAATTCATCTATCAAAGTGCTAAGATTTCTACCCATAGCGCACAAAAGAATATCCCAGCTGGCCCAAGAAAGGGTATAAACAGGTTACGAATAATTTCTGTATAGAAGCTGTAACAACGTCAAATCCCTGTGGATATGCAAAAGAAGTGAAAGGGAAATGAAGACTCAGAGTTTGAAAAACCAGAGAGGATTTTCTAGTTGCGGCACATATGATAGCCAAAGGTTCCACTTTATGACTTAGAAAGTCCCTTCCTAGTGCAGGATTTCCACAGGGTATTAAAAATAGTTAAGGGAGGCTTGTTACTGTAAAGGATGGGAATCATTGCATGACATGGAAGGAAAATACCTACAGCTAATGCATCCTTTAATCACCTGCCTACTGAAAGAATAAAAAAGTGGGAATGAAGAAGTATTTATTTTATGAGCTATGAGTATCAGTTAAGAAACATTTGCAGGCTCGGGCTTTTTATTTAGGATGGGGTATTTCTGGATATGGTGTCAAAATGTCCCTCTGTTTGGCTGGTCCTGCACTTCACTTCCCTTTACATTCTCATCCCGAGACAGCTCAGGCTTCAGAAAATAAATCTATAGGCTGAAATAGCCTGCAAGGTATATTTGGCTCTAGCCTAGGTAATGGGGGCACAATTAGAGTGTGAAGGAAACTGCAGCTGGGTAGGGTGTCAGGCTGCAGTTTTCACCCATGAATCGGAGGCGAGGCCGTGGGCTCTGGGGGAATCCCCAGGATCAGCCCGGGAAGGAAACACCCCCTTAACGGCTGATGGGTGGCCGTCCCAGCCACATGCTTGCCTTTGCACTTATCACAGAGGTTTGGTTTCACGTTTGGTTTGGGTTAGTATGTCTCTCTGGAGCAATTTTTGGGCGTGGGGTTGATCTCCTCCAGCAAAAGGCAAGTGCTTCAGGCATCTCTTTGAGGGTGGGACACAGGACCCTTGGCTTAGACAAGAGGCTGCCCTTTTAGATACCTCCAGTTTGGTGAAATGCATTGCCCTGCTAGAGGTCCTCACCACCCACCACTCTTGTCCTGACTTTAACCATGTAAAGAACCATCTCTGCTTCCTGCTGACACATACTCACAATACTTGAAGAGTTAGACAACTCTGCTATGCCTGGCACCTGATTTTATTCACTGAAGAATTGCATCTGCTTAGGTTTGGAGGAGGGATATGGTTTTAGTGCATTTGCCCATGATGAGTTAAGGGACACTGAACTGGACTTATCTAATTCACCCCAAAGAGAATTGCTGAATGCAACTCTTTATTCACATGGCGCATGATCTCAAAAGATTAAACCCTGCCTTCCAGCTTCCCTTTGTGGGAAGGAAAATTCAGATTTTCAGAAAAAAGAGGAATATTAACCTTGAGCAGGGGTGATGCTGAGTCACGCTGTGTATATCTACATGAAGCATTGCCTGCCAACGTTGGCAAGCTCTGCCCAGGCTGTGGGTGTGCTTGCTCCAGTAGCCACAAAGCCATGTGAGCACAGCATGGGGACAAAGCAAACTAGTTAAGACATGAGTTTAGGCTTGTGCAGACGTCCCCCATGGGCAGAGTAATCTCACATTGGCCTGGAGAAGACCTTATTCCTATTCCTTGCACTGTATCTGCAGTCCCTTGCAGGAAAGCTATGGCTAAAGTATTTTTCTAGTGAAGGATGTATTATTACTGCGTGGTTTTATGAAATGCCAAGATTAGCTGTGCTTTGCCCCCCAATGGCAGCATGTAGGGCAGAGGGACGATACCTCACAATGAAGTCTGAGTGTGCACTCTGCATGATCTGCTTCTCTGAGCGGATGTGCTCCTGCTGCCTTGTGTCCACGATATGACGTTTCTTCAATATTTTCATGGCAAACGTTTTTGATTCTTCGCTTTTCAACTGGACCTTGGGTAGAGCAGGTAAACACAATAGTTAGAAGCAGGACACACCCCACCCGCCAAGCTGTGACAGTCCAACTGCGTGGGTACCCACTAATCCCACCACTTGACCTTCAAATAAGTCCTCTCACCTCTTCAGTCATCAGCTTCAATTCAGCATCATCTAGATTTCTAAATATTTGGCCTATTGCCAAATTGAAAAGCCATTTCTAAAACTCAATGTGTTTTAGTGAAAATGCAACCGTCATCATTACTCTCAGGTCAGAAGATGTTGCTATCTAACGTACAACTTTCACAAAGCCTTTTTCTACAGCTAGTAACAAATGCACCAGCTCTGGCAGGGAAATGCAGTCCTTGGATGTTTGTAGAGGATGAGCAGAGCTGGCTTTTCAATGGCACTTCTTGGTCACGTCTTTACTTTTAACCTTAAGCCTCAGCAACCTATTTTTAGGCTGATTTCCCAAGAGGAAGTTGAAGGGAGTTGTTTGCTTGCTCGCCGGCGTAACCCTGGTAACTTCTGAACCCTGAGCCATCTCCGGCCTGCTCTGAGGGACCCGTACCCATCCCAAAGACAGCTGGAAGGCAGCCATCCATTTCATCTTGGCCATCCCCTCCTAGTCACCACCAAATGAGAAAGGAACCTCACCATTGATCTACTAGGCCTCTTAGTTTGCTAAATTCCCACAGCAGCTGCTCACAGTAATATTGCCAGTTAAATGTTTTTCCCCCTTTATAGTACGAGGTGCCATTTGGCGGCTTCTAATTTGGTTTTCTTGTAGGAATTTGGCTTCAGCCAGCAGATGAGTGGCTTGTCTGTAACCAAGCTCCATCAGAAATCCAGCTTGGCTTTTAGATTAGGAGACAACATACATGAAATCACAATTTATTTAATATAATATCTATTTTCTTGGTAACAAAAAAACAGGCTGATATGAGACATGGCACCTTCCACACTCTTCTCACGCTTCATACCGTGACCTGGAACAGTTTCCTCTGAATTTGCTTTGTTCATGTAATGGTTCAGGTTTCAGGGAAAATGCAACAAGGGATGGTATCCTCAGCATTTCCTCTTGGTCAGAAATCAAACTGGTACTCAGATATCCACAAAGACACATATAGCTTAAGGAAATCAAACCCTAAAGGCTGATTCACAGCTGGCAAAGAGACTTCCAACACCACCACAAATGATGCAGAAATAAACCCTAATTAACGAGAGTCCACCCATCTATGGCCAAAGTTTTCATCATAAGTTCTTCAATACGTATATGAGCACACACGTATTTCTCTAGCTGTTTTAAAACCACTTGGGATTTCGGTCCCTAGACTCATGGCTTCTTATTTTCCGCACAGATGCAAGCATTTCCAAGCCCACATGAAACTTTTCTTTTTCCAAAGGCGCTATTCTGCATTTCACACTAAGACTTGTAATTATTAGCTTTGCATGAAGCCTGTGTTTGCTGTTTAATCTTCAGGGAGACAGGGTACAAAGACCTAAGCAATCCACATAAAATAAAGAAAAACATTTTTCCTCACCTATGCAGTAGAGCTGCCCAGTTATTTATTGAACTGGTGCTACATGGCGCTGCATTGGCTATGTGGTTTGACTACAGCTCAAAGAAGAAAGAAATTCTACATTTATGGCAGACTGAAAGTGATAAAAACATTTTTGGTTTGGGGTTAGGGTTTAGTGGGGGTGTTTTTGTTTCATTTTGAATAAATGGCATATGGACTTTAGTTCAACTGTTTGAAGTAAAGTATTTGATATTATCCAATCTAAATTGAACCAGGCTGTTTCAGGGGAACAGGGAGAGAAGTGAGGTGACACACAGAGGATGAAGACATGATGAAAGTTAAGGTAAAATCTGGGCTGGACAGAATTTACTAAAACTTGCAAAACAAAAAAAATAATTAAGGTTTAGTATGACCAAGTATATACTTCTGGAGAAATCATCCCTCTTGCTTTTCATGGTAATTCAGATTGCATGGTTTCCCATCAGACCTGTCCATCTGGTGACGGACAAGTGCAATCAGCTGCCACACAAATTATTTCAAACAAAAGTCTGTGCAAATCCCTATTAGATATTACAGATCAGATTAGCTTGCTTTCAGCCTGTATTTTTAAGGTTAGGCTGTCCACAGACAAATAACAATGAACAGTGGAATGAAGAAAGTAGCTCCAGTAGCAAATTTGAACACTTCTTGGTCAATTTGGACGTGAAACATTTCTTTAAAAAAAAAAAGTATTTAGCACTCTAAACTTAATTGAAACATAAATTCCTATATTCCTAATGTTAATTTGTACTAGACATCAGTGTTAAAAACAAACAAAAACAACCTGGTGGAGGCTCAGATGAATAAATACCAGTATTTTATAATAAAATTCCGTATGAATAAATTGCAGTATGTCCTGTTCTGGTATTATCATTTTAATATCATGGATTCTAATTTTTGTGTCTTTCATTAAAGAATCTATTTCTTTAATTAATTACTGTTTTTTCAGAGGTGCCTGAGTACATGATGGAGAGTCTGGGGAAGTAATCTGCTTTCCTATACATACTTGCACAGCTTCAAAATATATACAGGAAAAAAATTACTATGAGGAAGCAAAAGGCAGCAGTTTTATTTGCTGTTTGATGACGTTATCATTGCCACAAACGTTGAAATATAGACCAATCAGGCGGCTACAATTAGCTAATACAAGAATTTGACCTAATGCCACAGAAGAATTCAGATCCATTTTCCATTCCCCCTCCTGTTGTGCTTCATAATGCAGAGGATTTGCAAGAGTTTGAGAGCTCAGGGGGATTAATTTGCATTAAATGTGCTCATGCATCAAAACAAGCTTCCAAGGTACAAAATCTAAGGCTTACATTTTGGATCACCTGGTTGTCCACCTGGAAAATGAATCCTGCAAACTTCTCCTCCTTCCTCAACATGCCTGAGTCCTCCCCTTGCTTTGGTGTTCCTGCCAAATGTGGTAACTGTGAGGACTGTTTTTATGATGTAAAGCTGGGGTCGTTTCTATTATTCTTGCAAACAGTTATTTATAATATTAAGCTCATGCCCACTAATAGGAAAAAAACCATGTCTAATCCAAATTTTATTTCAAAAGCAGAAAAAAATATCCATGAGTCAAGAAGATGAGAATGGGCTGCTGAGAAAACCTGTTCTCCAGTTATAATGAGAAAAATAGCACAGGGAGCCACAGAAGCCACAAGGATTTTGACTCTCAGCTCAGAAGGAGGGGGTTATGTTGGACAGGAAGCCCAACATCCTGAAGAAACCCACCACAAAAATCAGAAAAGGGAAAAAAGTGTGCAGTTTTCCAAGGAAGGCAGTTTGCAAAGGAGTCACCCTTGCTACACAGCTCACAAGATCAGCTTTCACTCATTTGGAAGCAACATCTCATATTTCAAAGGTCCCGGGACTACTGATTCAGTGTAGACCTGCCGGAGCCTTGGGTTTCAATCGCTCTTCTCCAAAAGCAGCCAACCAGTAAGAGGATCAACACAGGGTAACCACCAACATTCATCTGTCTCATACTTTTTTTTGCAAGTTAAAAGAATTTCTGGTCCTTTCCCTCCTGCTTTTTTCACTCTTCTCCTCACATCGACCTTATCCAGTCATTGCTCTTTCACCAGCACAAAAATCTCTGAAATGATCTCTCTTGGAGATTCAGTGCACTAATGGTAAAAGTAAACATCAAGGCCACTGTAAATGTCCACACTCAATAATATTGAAGTTGCGTACCTGCTGAAAGGCCCAGTAGCAGGAAAAAACTAGAAATAAAATTTATAGCACTGAGTATACTCCTTCCCTTTCTCTCCAACTTCATACACATGTTTCAGCTTTCCATTTTATGTCCATCTCATCACTAAGCCCCGGCACATGGTCCATATCTGCAATTCTGTGTCCAACTTGCATGGACATAATCACAAAACTCAAAGCAGGCTGAACAGCTAACCTCCACCGAGAACAGATCCGTACCATCTTTTCTACTGCGATAAATCCCAAAACAGTGAATCCTTGTAACGCTGTAGTTACTACACCTCCTGGTGAACCTGCCTGAGCTCTGGCCTTCTCTGGTAGAAATGAACCTCTGGAGGAGAATATAAGCTCTTTCAGTCGTGGAACAGGAATACATTTTCTCCCCTAAAGACAAGAAAATGCAATAGGGAGTGTAGTTAAATAAAGCCCAAACACCACCTTAAGAGGTGATATACAAAACGAGAGTGAGAAGAGGTAAAATTAATTGTAGTAGATTGTTTTGCAGGATTCTTATCCAGGAAATGAACTGCATCCCAGTGACAAAAATAACAGCAGAAATGTTTATAACTAAACAAACACATTGTAGAGGAAATAACAGAATAAGAAATAGCTGCTTTTATTTTGCATATATATGTATTTTGCATATATATTTTTGCATATGTATATTCAAAAATATAAGCATATAACTATAGAAAAATCTATATAGCATATATATTTATATGCATATATAATACACATATAAAAATACATATACATATATACCTTGCAAAATATTCTGGTCCAAGCACTGTGGTGATGGGATATCACACTCAGATTTGGAGCTGCATGTGCATCTTCAACCAGCAGATATTAACTGGACAGGGCTACACGGGACAAGTCAGGCTCCTCCCTCTTTTTGTCCCATCCCATTTCACGAGCTCACAGTGACTGCCAACTTCATGAAGAGGCAGGTATTCCTGTTCTCCATGTGACACCTTTCCAGAACTCTGAAGCAAAGCAGCCCCACAACACTGGAGTGGACAGGAGTTGAAGCAAGCAGTTTGCTTCTGTGTCAGCCCCAAAGCTGCCCTCTCCCTACATGTCTTGCAATTCCATGTCACTTGGGGACTGCTGTCCACCTGGTGCCATAGACTCATCATTTCCTCTTTTGCTGTGCTTCCGCGTGATGCCCCATTCCCATGTCACCAGGTGGTTTTTTTGCAGTCTGAGTCATCATGACAAAGCTACCCCTGAGCAAACCCAAAAGGATGGGTCACCATCTGAAAATATGTTCAACCAGAAGTTATCTTGAAGAGGACATGAAGCCACGGCAGGGAAATGGACTTCATTTTGCTCCCAGTAAGTTGAATTCACAGGACTACCTTTAACTTCTCAGCATTGAGAAAATAATGCTGCTTCACTAAAGAAACTTTAAAAAGTTCAATATGAAGGGGATGAAGATGTCTTGGTAGTGAGTTGAGTAGAAGAGGAACAAGACAAGACACAAGCGCAGAGGAGAAGAGGAAGAGAAAAGAAGAGGAGAAGGAGAGATGGAGATGAGAAGAAGCAGAAGGACAAGACAAAGAGAAGAGATCCAACCTCTCCTGCTTTTCTAAGTCCTTGTTTCATTAGACCTCAGCCGCCTTCTCCTGGGCTTCCCGTGCTTATATGAAAATGTTGGAACCGCTCCAAAAGCATTGTTTTGCTTTACAGTGTATAAACTTCTGCAACTTTCAAAACACACAGTGTGCTTGAGGCTTGATTTTCTTTTTAACACAGCTATAATTCATGATCAAATAAATATGGTTTTATACCTTAGTGCTTTTTCAGACTTTCTGTGAAAATGGATATAGATGAAACAAAATCCAGGCCTTGATGGAAAAAAAGAGTAAATGGGTGTATCTGTATGTTTCTTATCTTTCCTCTCTCTCTGTCTGTCTTTACTATACATCACATATGTGTATTATATATAGTCGGCAATGTGAGCAATTTCTGTGCAACTCCAGTGAGAGCTGAACTGATACAATGCAAGCTGACCTTGAGAATCTGTAAACATTAATAAATATTTACCAGGATGTAGAACAATCCCAAATGAAGAATTTATTTTCAGTGAAGACTATTGAGGTGCCCGAACCTTGCCATACCGAGCCTGAGGATATGCTATTTTAACTGCACATATTCATATTTGGTCTTCTATTCCTCCATGATCTTCTAGGAGAAGACAAAGAACCTCTCCCAAGTTTCTGAATTCCTATTTACCACAGTCGTTGTGCCTCTGGCTTACAGCTCTTGCATGGCTGTGGGTTTTCCAAGAAGCCCTGTAATTATGTTTTTTTCTCCAGGCAAATGCTATAGATATTTGCCACTATGGTACCCTGTGCAGACCCTTGAAGCCATAAAAGATCCACAGACCAAAGGGCATGAAAGCAGAGCTGAACACATATTTATATTTAAAGTTTATCCTTGCTTCATTTTGGCAGCTTCATAAAGGTTACAACTGGAATAGTGTTTGCCACTTAAAAATTCCCAGATTTCTTCTCGTTGATATAACGGAGGTCTTTGAACATGAACTTTTACAGCGTCTGGACATTGTGCTTACAGAAACCTTGCTCATGAGCTTTTTCTGCTGATCTTCAAGGGTGCTGGCTGGGCTCCCAGGTAAATGGGAACACCCACAGGGAGCAGAGTTTGTGCAAGTAAAAAATATTTCATTTACTCTGTAGATGTGGCTTTTTCCTAAACATGCAGTAATGGTGAGCTTTTAGGAGTGGGACAGAAGCTTTTCTTGAACTCTTTTGTACATGACTCACAGACAAGTTTCTTGTTGCTCACATCTCCTGTTGAACTCCCCATGTGGGCATTGCAGTACCTCTATAATGACAAAAGATGCTTTTCCAAAGGGCTTTTGCTAGCTGTGCATTTTGCTATATGTGTAGTATTCAGATATAATGGTGTCACAAGTCAGTGCTATCATGAAATGCGAATATCTTCGTATCATGTTAAATACTAACTGACTCAACTGCAGTGCTCGGGAACTGAAGTGCAAGTGCTTTTGCTTGCTGGGTATGTCCAAGGTCCTTTATTTTCCACTGTTTCCCAGCTAGATGCATTCAAACCAACAAACATAGCAGCAGCTGTTGCTGAGCGCAGCACTTGCAAGCTGAGCTCTGCTAATCCCAACAGCTGAACTGCTGCACGAACGAAGTGTCGACTTCTCTCCCCCCAGCAAAATAGTACAGCATGCTTTTGGTACTGAATATATTTGTGTTCTTCCAGGATGAAACAGATTTCTCCATCATAATACTCTGCCTTACCACTTGCCTTCTTCCCAGCATTTCTTGTTACTAGGCAAGTGAGGTAACATCCTGCTCATATTTATGCCTCAAAGCCTACTGTGGTGCTCAGTATTGAAGATCATTCCATTAGGGTTTTGAAGGTAGTTTGCACATGTCCATAAGGCCAGATTCAGCCGCTCTCCTGACCTGAGGCTTAGAGAGAAATTGTAGTTTGTGTATCCAAATTATAAGCAGTCTACTTGGTGCTTCTCACTATTTCCTTTCCACTTCGTGCTCAACATCACATTAGTCTGGGTTAGTGGCATGCTGTGTGCGAACAGGCATGGTGATTGGACTGGGTTAGACTGCAAAATAGGTCAAGACTGAACAAAAAAAGACCTAAGATGGAAAGAAAAATAATGGAGTAAAAATTAAGTCTTTAGGATATACTGCAGGCTGAAATTTTGAAGGATAAATCAAGAATTAATTACAAATGGGCAGCAGGGTGGAAACTGTCCATGACAGTGACCTTATTTTCTTTAAAAAAGTCTAGATTCAACTGGTTGGGAAAGCACTAAGTATTGTATCACAATCTGAGTGCTATGGGACTCTACAGGAAAACAGATTGCAAAATTACACTCTATGAATACACCTAAGTATACATTAAAAAATGCACAGTCTTTAGAAAACCTCAGCTATTTAACAAGTTGCTTAATCAAAACTGAACTGTGCTAAAAACCTGTAATTCTATGTTTTGATCTCTGTACTAAAAATTGATATTCAATGCTTGACAACATGTACAACCAAGTTTTTTTCTAAGCAAGGGCATTGGGAAATGTATTAAAATTTGTGTCTTTCTATAAAGCCTAGAGGTAAATATTTTCCAAAAAGGTCTAGAAGGAAAAGGATAAAAAGCAGTGAGAAATGTGAACTGTTTCATGCACAAAATCATTCCAATAAAAATTAAATAGCAGAAGGAGGGTTATATAGCTAAAATATGCTAAACCAAAAGGAAAATCTCACTACTATGATTTCTTGAAAATATGAGATGGACCCAAACTCTCCAACACCATACATGATCCAGTTCCGCTCCTGCGTTTGGATTTGTCTGCAATGTAGCACCTATTTTTATGTCTTATTCCTGCCTCCAACTGGAGCGCAAGCCTCCAGCTTGACAGCTAATATCCTGATCCGGCCTCTGACAATATTTGATGGGCTACAAACAGTGTCTCATCTTTCCAGACCTTGACAATAAGCCTTTCCACTAACAGACAAGCCCTTAGAATATGTTTCCATCTACAAAGGATGTATTTAGTTCCATTAGGAATTAAAAATCAAAGGTAAAATAAAAAAAAGCTTTGCAGTGATCCAGCCCCATCTGATGGTATCATTAAAATTAAGCATCCTGCATATAGTTATGAACAGAAGGGAAAAAAAAGGACCAAATGTTTATAACCAGAATTTTGCTCAACTCCATAGCAACAGTTCTATTGTCAAATGAATGTGGGATTTCCTCAGGTACCTTATCTTCAAATCCCTCACTTACATCTCAGTTTCCTCACCTTGATGGCACCCAAAATACCCACTCTTTCAAAAGGAAGGAGCCCAAAGGATTAATGACAATTAATAATAAAAATTAAGACACTTCAAAGAGAAGATTGATCTTTCTAATAAAAAGCTTCGTAGTAGCTGGAACAAATGGATAGCTACACAACTGGAAATTTCCACTACTAAATATCTGAATTACGCATCTGTCAGGGTATTGGAAGACAATTACAGCATTTTTTTTCCTTGTCATCTAATTAATTCACTAATGGTTTTGTTTACAAAACAGGCTAGAGGCTATAATAAATTTGACTGCACTTCATAATCTGTGGCCAGATCTCTCTTAAAACAAGAATAAAAATGAAAAATGCCATACTGTCCATTTTAAAAGGTCTTGTATAGTCCCAGTAAAATGTGGCTGAAACTAAGGCTTAGTTTTTATGTGCATGTCTTTATTAATCTCCATATCATAAAGGAGTTTTAGTGGCCACCATCAAGCCAAAAGACTTTAAGCGGGTCTGTGTAGTATATGGCACCATAAAACACTTTCATTAATGGCTTGGATTATGAAATAAGAAGAATGTCATTAACTTTGCACCTATCAAGCCAGAGAGGGCTGGGAGCACTTTTGATAAGAGCAAGGGAGTTCAAACTGATTTTTACAAATTGAAGCAACGACTTGAAATAAAGGGGACTCTATTAGTAGTAGAGTCCTGAGCAGAGGAAGGTCCAGGCTGGACTAACGTGCCTGGTTGGGGCATCACTCCAAAGAGGTGAGAGCCAGTTGGAGACTAAGGAACAAGAAGGATTACAGGCCTAGAAAACATGAATTAAATGTAAAGCTCAAAAGAAGCACATTTATTCTTTTAAAGAGAAGAGTTCTTCAGGATCATGTGATAATGGTCTTCAAATACACACAACCCAGCCTCAAGGGTTGTATATATTTGTACTACAAGCCTACTACAAACTACAGCAGGGAGATGTTAAACAGTAGGGAAAACCTTCCAGGGAATCTCCTTCCCTAAAGGCTTCAATGACAAATTAGGGAAAACTGGTTAGAAGTTGGTGAGTATATTTGACTTTGCCATGATGATGATCTCTTTGGGTCTCTTCCAGTCTGAGGTTTAGTGACCATATGGTTGAAATATGTGCTCTAAGTGCCACCAACTTCTGCAAAACTGCTGAACATTAAAACGTATGATTAAATGTTTTGTCAAGTCAGGGCTAAAAGTTGAGACTGTCCTTAATCTGCTTATTGCCTGCTGCCTTCAGGATGTCCCGAGCCATATGTTACCCATAGGAGTGCAGAAGGCACAGCTCCCTCTGAGCTTGCAAAGGTGCAGGGATGGTGGGTAAGTCTACAGCTTTTTGCTGGTGCATCTGCATGGACAAGTGAACAAATATGTAGCTGAAAACAAGTCTCAATCAAGCTTTTGATGGGGTGTGGAGAAAATATGTTCTTTTTGCAATTTCATAACAACGGGAGTGATTTAAAATCTTCTTCCCCATCGCTGAGTGATTGTTGGAAGAGGTAACTCTGTAAATCAATGTAACAAAAGGCATGTGTTCAGGTGTGGACCTAACTTTTAGCCTATCCGTGCCGAGCCATCACCTACGTGAACTGATTTCACAGCAACATTGACTAATCCTGTACGTTCAGGCACTCCAATACATTTATTTCAGAGCTGTCTAAAATAATCTTGATTTAATTCCAAAATAACTGACCTAGGGCAGAGTATTAGAAACACAGGACTTAAAAGGAAATTAAAGAACAAAGACAAGAGCAATAAAGCTCAGGAGAGATGATTTCTGAAGGCTGAGGACACCTGACCTACATCCCTGTCCTCTGCAAAGCAGTGCTCTGCGGGACATGGACCTGAAATGATGTTCCCTATTCCAACATATTATTGAGGCACCTAGATCCCAACACAGAAGATGCTCAGCTGACACAGCACTGAGAAGCCAAGCTGCAAAAAAATAGTGGATGCATCTGTTAATCTGTGCTATTAAAAAACATGAAGTCCACTCCTACTGTTTTCTTTCTGCCCTGCTAAGGGAGGTGTCCCTCAGCTGGGCAAGATGTGTCCCAGAGCAGCTTGCACCTACTTGACAGCCCTCCGAAATGTGGGAGGGTTGTCCTAGGAATGTGGCACTGGCCAGCCCTGGGCAGGACTCTGGTCTCCCCAGTCCTCCTGTTTGCTTTTCAAACATTGATGATCACACAGGTCTTGCTGTAAGTGAACAAAAGCTTTTTATTTGCTCCTGTTCCAGTGGCAGAGCTGGTCCCCATCTGAAATAGCACAGTCACTACTCAGCTCGTTTCTCCCATCGAGAGTAGCCTGGATAAAAGCTGACTACATAGTCCATTGCGGATGAAGAAGGACAATGGCATCCATAAAGACAAGGCATGTTGCTAGACGTATCAGGTAGCCATAAAAAAACTGAGAAAACTATGTACAACACCAATGCAAATCTGTCAGAAACGTCTCTTGACATACCAAAAAAACCCCCACCCCTACCTAGAAAAGCAAGACAAAATAGATATTTCCACTTGTAATCACCATAGAAATGAAAACCATTTACATTTTGGGCTGTCTCACGTAAAAGTCATGTACTTGTGTACGAATGCATTGAAGAGGTGACCTCACCAACAGACAGCATTCACAGAGGAATCTGGAAAACCATCGTATATTGATACAAACCACAGCTGGAAATTAAAATGCAGATCAATGGGAGCGTTATTCCTTCTTGGCCAGCAAGACCCAAAGTAAGCCTGAGATATTCCAGTTTCCAACCAGACACCACAAGTTATTCTCCTGAACGATACAGAGATGTCCTGGGAGGGCCTGCTCACAGTGGCCAAGGTAAAGCTTTCTTGCAATGTACTTTATTTATCTGATCAATTTTACTTTCGGAAAAGACAAAAATGATAATGTTTTCCAGGAACAAATTTCAATGCTGCTGTGCACCAGCAGGCTACCATAACACACAGGGAACAAAAGATTTGATTCCTCCAATACATTTTGCATTAGTTCATTTTTTAGCCTTAAATTATAAAACGTGTGTTTCATGTAGAAGATAGAAGCAAGAGTTAGCAATTCTAGGCTCAATTTTGACAAAAAGAATATCTTCTTGTTTTAATAACAAAATTTCCCTTGGTGGTAAAGAAAAATAATAAAACCCGGAGTGTTAAGCTAAACTTTAAATGTCTTTTATCCTTCTGTGTGTAATTCAGTATTATGTAAGAACAGAAAATTACCTTAACCAGCATTTCCCTGCTTAAGAGAGCAGGGGCAGTGGGTTAAATCTACCCCTGAAGAAAACCCCTACAAGGTGATGGAAACATTCGTCCTGTCTGCAGCTATGTACGTGGCACCAAGGCTTCCTGAAGGCTTCTGAGATTTAGACATCTAAGAATTAAATGTCTTTACCTGACTACGATCTGATATGTTGAAGTGATAGAACATATCCACTCCTGCTCTTCCTCACAACTGGCCAAGTGCCATGCATCACTTAGATTTCAAGATGTCAATATCTTAACACTTCCAAATTAACTCTGTAAGCAGCCAGAGGACTGGCCCTTGGTCATCAATAACAGTCCAATTTGCTTTTGTATCTGTGCTGTTTGAGGGTCCTATAAGCAACACCTCATGAAGACAAATTCATGCATCTTCCCGGAAACACCTTGAGGTTTTGAAACATCTTGACAGCATGCTTCAAAAAAGCCTTAAATATGAAAATAAACCTCACAAGCTCCTTCACAAAACTCAAAACAAGCCCCAGACTGGTTGATCACCTCAGGTGGCGAAGCCAGTAGTGATGCTAATTTAGGAGACAACAGCTGTTGTCAACAAATGCTGTTGTCAACAGAAAGGGAAGGGCCTTCAAAAGGGAGGTTTAGTGCAACTCAAATTAAACTCCTGCTCTAAAGCATGTTCCACAGCAGATGACTATAGAAGGAGCGAGGCAAAGACAACCTTCCCAGGCTACGGCTGAGCTCTTATGACCCTTTTTCCAAAACAACAGTTGCTAATATCAAATAAATAAATAAATAATAATTCCAAACCCAAACCCCAGGAAGGAAGCAGCGTTCTCATGGACATACTCTCCTCCGCATGATTTTACATACATCCAAACAGGAAAAGTCAGATATAAACCACGCAGAAGAGCAAGTTGTACTTTTAACACAGAATTTACCCATTATGTCACAAATAATCACGAAAACACTTCATTTTGCTGGTTTTCCAGTTCCCAGCACTACGGGTGCGTTTGGCTCCCACAGGGCTATGAAGCAGGGATTTTCCCAAAGTTCTGTGATGGCAGCAGTAACTCTGTTCACTTCTCTGCCCCTAGCTTACAGGAGTTCCTAACATACTGTACTGGTGTTCAGCATCAGAAGCTCCTCCGTGGTCAGCACCGTGATGTAAACTAAGCTCTCTCTATTATAAGTTTTTGTATTTACGTGATATTATGAACGGGTCATGCAATGGCTGCTATTTCAGTCTCCTCCTGCTCAGGCTTTGTTTTAATAAAGACTGCAGAGCTCTAAATCCAAGCAGAGCAAAAAGTAAGCTCAGATTTTGTCCCTTCTTTAGGGTTGTCCTATTTCAGACATTCAATCTACAGCTTTCGTGCTAACCATGTAGCTCTATCTCTACACCAGAATTTGAAACTGCTTAGAAGAGACATCATACTGTTACTCCAGTTTGGCTAAGTAATATTTTAGGTTGCTCTTTCAATCTTAGGACTCAACAGCTGCACTACTCTTCAGATTGTTGTTGAAAGGCAATCAACGCCATAAACATAGGACTGCTTGGAGAGAGAAGATGTGTGCTCCTCTCTCAACCTCATACATAAATTCTTGGTTACTGCAAAGCATTTATTCATACTTTTTTACTTACTCAGAAATGTAATTCAGCTTTCTTCAACCATTAGAAAATATATAATCCAATCACATAATTTTCTTGCAGTTATTCAGGTATAATAACAAAGAAAAATTGCAAGACTCGTAGCACAGTACTTATTCTAGGACATAATGCAAACTTCAAAGAGGAAAACGTTACCTACCAGCTCAACTCGTCCAAACCCTCCGACTCCAAGGGTGTCAATGATGTTGAAGTCAGACAGTTTCAGGTTGGCAAAGAAGGCAGCTTCGGCTTCATATCTGGATTTTTTTATGCGAAAAAATGGAAATTTCTTAGAGGTGCAAACATGAGTACTGTGCAATACTGTACCCGAATGGCATGAGTGTGGAACAGCCTTTACCTGCTTAATTTCCATATTAGCTCTTACAGTTTGCTATTGTTCACACCAATTGTTTTGCTTGTCCCAATTACAGCATCGTTCCGATATGCCCGGTTTTCCAAGTGAGAAAAGCAAACATACCTACTGCATGCCTACAATGCAAATGTCTGGTACTGCAATTCATCTCCAGCTACCCAGTGAAGGCTACATTTTGACATTTTCTATTGATCTTCTTGTGGGTGAGGTTTTTTTTGGTGTCTTTAAGTACTTTTGGAAGACAAAGTCTCTCATAGGAGTTTCTCTTATCCACAGGCTGGCAGTAGTTTCTACAAATGTTTATTGAAAGTGGCAAGATCATTAAGGTCCCTGGAGAGAAATCACAGCCAGGTTTTATGAAATCAGATCCGATAAGCTGCAGGCTGGTGTGCGAATTCCTGAAATGAATGACTTCAGTCACACATCAACATTCGTATACGAATATCTTCACTTCTTTTCCTCGTATAAACTCACTTGGAGTAGACGTCCCAACCCAGGAGGTCCCAAAATCCAGATGCTGTCTCTTATGCCCATATCCAACTGGCTCACAACACAAGTTCACCAAGCCCTTGACTAAGGAAGCATGCAAATTGAACACATGCAAGCCTGCCAAAATAAGCTTCCCATGACTGTCCTCATGAATGTGATTCCTTTAAAATAGCTCCTTGTCAAGGTTTATGGTATTTTTAGAATGGCTCGGAGGGGAAATGGATGAACAGGATCCACCCACTCAATAAAGTTTGACATTCAGCTGTCGGTGAAGTCCCTGTGCATGTACAACCTTTGGCTGCTCACGACACAGACTTGTATGGGAAAAGACCATTGGCAGGGTTATGGAGAGAGGCATGGAGGGTGTAAGGGGGCAGCTGGCTTGTTTTTCAGTACTTAATTTAGCCATAATATCTTGCAATTAACAGATAGAACACAATTTGCTGTTTCACCTGGATGCTTCATTTGTGCATGGTAATGCTAGTGTAAAGATAAAACATCACAGTGTTAGCCACAATCATATATATGTATCCACCTGTCTATCTTTTTAATGTACCTTGTCCATGACACCTGTCTCTAATTCAATAATGGGATGGAATTGACTTACTGACTAATACTCTTCAAACCACCTTCTTTAGTTTATTTAAAACTGCAATGACATTGGGGGAGAAGAAGCAATAAAAACTAATTTTTAAGTTAAAAGGTAAAAATAAAAAGGAAGATGAAAGGTCACATCATCAAGCCCCAAATCCAATGTAATAAAGCACAATTTTATCTCAGGGATGCTGTCGAAAAATCACTTAAGCTCTGCTTTGTTATTTGTACTGTCACCAGACCCTCTCAGTGACCTTGTTCCTGTGGCCACAGCAGGCTAATGCATCAGATTTTGGAAACCAATCAGTGCTGAGCCTGCTTCAAACTTGGGATAACCTTGTGTGACACAGCTGCTTATCAATCACTTTATACTCATCATGAGGTGCATACTAAACCTGCCACTAAAAAACCTCTGCTAAAAGAAAGACATATGTATATGTTCCCTTCTAAATCACAGCAGACACATCATTTTAAGGGTGACAGAGCAATGAGATGAGTCTAATTTTCATGATAAAGGTATAGACAGCACATGAGTTATCTTCCACATTCCTGACCAGTTAAATACACTTAATGATTTATAATTGCTAGGAAGATGAAATCCAAGAATGGAAAATTTCCCTTCAACAGTCAAATAACAGATGCAAAACTTCGGGTCAACAAGCCTTGCATTACTTTTGCCCAAGGCTTGGGAGCCTGCCTTCTTGATGGAAGAAGGCAGGAAACAAAATGCAGAAGGAAGTCATCTCATGCTTCCAGGGAGGCAGGGGACCAGCTACCCCGTCTTCTCCCCTGGGCAACTAGTGAAGATTTCACAATGCTGAGCAAGCAGGAGATGAGAGATGCCAAACAGCAGTGTGTCAGAAGGGTTAGGGTCTCCAAAAATGTATGGGAGAGAGAGATGAAATTTTTTTTCCCTGTAATACCTCTTCTCCTGAAGGATGGCCAAGTTGTACAAAAATGGTGTATAGTTCACATCATGCAACATGAGAGGACAAAAAATGGGGAAGACACGGCATGGTGCTGGCAAGGCAAGCAGGATGCTAATCCCAGGCCCCGAAAATTCCACCAATTCTCCTGAAAATCCCTCAGTTCCATAGGAGATGGGATCCAATGCTGCAGTCCCAACTTCTTCATCATTTTGTGTGTCGGGTCACAGAAGCCAAAAGCTCTGCTGATGGCTTTTAAAGGAAAAAAATGTGGCTCATTTATTATTTTGCTTAAAAAAATGTACTTGCAGCATTATTGTGATTGTTTTTTTGAAATCTCTTGGCTAATTCTCTTTGACAGACTGCTTATGTGTAGTTAGCACATACCAGTGCAATGAAGCATATAAAACAAACTGGATGCAGTTTTCTACATACTGTGCAACAGGCATCCAAAACCCAAAACAGAATCCAAAATTATATAGTGAAACCAAAAGGTGTGTAAAATCAAGCAAGCAAGCCCTTCACATGCTTAGTAATGACAGTCACATCTGAATTCTGTTTTATTCCCAGCTACCAAGGCCAAAGTCCACTTACAAATCAAAATCCTATAAACTAACAGGAGTTACGCACTTCAGCCCTGCAAAGCTTAAGAATAAATTTCTTTAGTCACTTAAATACAAATTTTGAAATGCAAATAGTCCCAAGTCACCTACTAAATCAAAAATCGGGGTGTAATCCTCATCCTGAAATTTAGAATATGAATTCAGCTTCCTTAATTTGAGTGTGCTGCTCCTGAAACAGAAAATCCTAGGATTTTGCAGCGTGTGTTCTTCGCTTGACAAAACTATAGTATAAAACATATGTGATATCTTAATTTCATCACCTCCAAAAGAAAAGGAACTCGTTCAAGGTATGGGGAGGGCAGTACAAAGAAGTACAGAAGGAAGTTTAAAAATTAATATCGGTGGGTCTATAGGAAAATGTTCAGTTCTGGACCAGGTTGAAGAAATCTGCTATGCTCAGATACTGGGGACGATGCTTGCGATATTCCCTGGGAATGTAACAGAAACGGGATGAGTGGCAGAGACAGTTTGACCAAACTTGTGCAAGCTGACATGGAAATAACTCGGCACTCTATGGGAAAAATGTATGTGTGCCAGGTCAGGTTGTATTTCTTCTGGGTACCACTTTGCAGATGCCAAAGCTTCTTCCCATCCAGTACTAGCCAGTCTCATGAGAAAGGCAGTTATATTCTAAATATGCAGCTGTATGATGGTGCTCTGAGACTTTTCAAACAAGAAACTACTGAAACCTCACTGAAACGACTGGCTTTCCATAACAACCTCAACCTAATCAGTATTGGGGCCCTACTATGGAAGAGTTGGGGCTTGGGACCATCACTTCTTTCTCTCCTTCCAAATAAAATATATACTCTTAAGGAGCTGCTAATTAAAATGCCTTGATTCAGCTTCCTCCTCAGCACGGATAGGCATCACATGCAAGAAACCAGAGTTCTTAGGGAGATCAAGAGTAAATAACATCGCCCACATGTCCCGTTACTTTGAAAGAGCAGCGCAGGAGCCACAGCCCAACCATTTGGGCAATGCCTGTTATGCAGAATGGGAGAGGAAAACATGTGGCTTCTTGCACTGCTGAGGGTTTCCACCCATTTAAATGAGTGATTGTCTCCTAGGATGACAATTACTCCAAAAGACATTTCAAGATTTTCCTCCTAAAACTATAAAAAAAAAAAAAAAAAAGATAATCAACTTACCTAGGCAGCTAAAAAGGATAAAAGAGAAAATGTAAGGAGCAAAAGTTTGTAATTATCCAACTGCTCAGCTTTACTAAACTAGCTCACGACTTCTATCACATGAGCTAAATGTGTTGGGAAACATTAGACATCTGTTAGCAAACTGTCATCTTGATAGAAAACTTGGCTTCTTTCCACCCGCGTGCTGCCAGCTAGATGTAAACTGCAACCAAATGGCAACCAACCACCAACTCCCTGATAAGAGCGAACACAACCATTTTGGGTGGATAAAAACAGAATTTTGGAGCCTTCCTCAGTGACAGACACCTGCTTGTGTAACAGCTATTTTGTCGTCCATATATTCAGTTTTGTTGGCTGGCCTAGTCACTATATCACCCATCATAAAGGAAATGAACTTCTGCAGATAGAAATATTGCATCGTTGCAAAGGCTAGAATAACTTGAGTTGCAATACTTGGATGGCGATGGTCAAGCCCAGCCTGCAAGAAGATACATGTACAATGAGCCTAAGAGCCACAGGTGGGGTGGGGAAAAAAATACATCACAAAAGGAAACCCTATTTCTATGTCCACCAAACAAGAGAATTATCTCAGTCCATCTCCTAATGATTCTGCAAATAGAACTAGATTCTTACGATATGGCTAATTTCTTTTTAGCATGCTGCTTCAATAGATGTGGCACTTCACAAAAATGAAAGCAAAAATTGCCCCAAATCTTCAATTTTGTGACTATTTTTTCTATACACCTGAACACACACATTTTAGTGCTGGTGAAATAACCCACTTAGGTCTAGTCTACTCATGTCACCTGGCTGTTGTTTGCCTGCCTGGTACTCTGAAGTCACAGTAGGCTGGCTGGATTGGATTCATGCTATTGAGTTAAGAGAGATGCAATTCCAGACATGAATGAGGAGTGGCAGAGAACATGGATCGAATTCATGTAACGAGGAGGCTTGGTTATCTGAAAGCAATGTAAGGAAGAGCAGATGCAGCAAATGGTGGTAGGGCTCCCATGCCTTCCCTTCTGCACTGGCCAGTCCTCTTCCCCATCTGCTCAAATTACTCAGAAAAGCTCAGGTACACACATTTTTGAGTGATTTTGGCCAAAGGGAAATCTATGAATGGTCATATGGGTGAAAGCGAAATAAAAAGCACCTCGTGTCACGTCCACACGAGATCCTTACCTTCAACTACGCCCTGTTTGAGTGGGGGTTCAGAAGATCTAGACACATTCAGGCAACAGACAGAAGCATGGCACAGCGACACTGTATTTTACACAACCAGCAAGATCCAGAGGGTGGAAATGCCTGAAAGCAAATTCTTGAGAGGCATTGAGAGCAAATCTGTATTTCTTTATAGTGCGTTGCCACTCATCCTCTCAGCGGTCCCACCCACATGTAAACCCTTTTAATCTAGCATTCCCTGCAGATATTGATCCATTTGAGTCAGTACACTTTAGGGGGGTAGATGTCCTTTGAAAAACCACTGCATCAAAAAGAAATAACCAAGGGCATGAACCCCAAACCCTTTTGGGGAAGACCACAACATGCTCATTAGACCTTTGTAAGAGTCTGATACTGCAAAGTGAAGAGTACTCCCAGCTCTCTGTAGGCTTATATTGGCTGAAAGGGAGATGCTCACCTCAAAATTACAGTCAGGCAGACCAGGCAGTGATAGCAGAGAACAACTATTTCCTAAATAACCATCCCTCTGTATGGAAAATGCCTATGTCTTGTGTTTCTTCCTCCAGGTACCAGATGTCCATCTTGCTCACGAGGCACAAATATGCCTTTTAACTTCCAAATGTCCCTTTCAGGTAAACATTACTGGCATCAGTAAGAACAAAAGTATCAAGAAAAAGACCAGCTCTTTACCTATTTTACTGCCCATTGCATAACACTACAGTAAAGCTGAATTTATTTCAAGCTCTGTCACATTATAGAAATTTATTAGCTCATTCACAAACACAGGATCACAAAATCGTACCAGGACATCTCCATTGACAGGAAAAGCAGGAAGGCGCCAATCAAAGACACCAAGCTGTTGGATAAAAGTACCTGCACAAGATGACTGTGGTTTCTCCCATTGGCAGTAAGGTCGTTGTTGCTCACCTGGCCCTGAGTTGTATTAACTAGGGAGCACTGATTGCTCTAAATCTAAATGGTGTTTTCTGCCCTTTCACAGAGACAATGGCCTGATGACATGTTAGCAGACTCGTAAATAATTTCTGCCCAGTCTTTGCTATCCTAATGCTAACGCGTTCCTGGGAGGGATGGGTGCTATGGTGTTACCCACGGATTTGTTAGAGAGGATTTACTTGCAGATGAGGATTTGCTGCCCTGCACCAAGGAAGCCCAAGGAGGAGAACATGAAACTCATCTTCTACTCTTCCATTATCTCTAATTGCAAAAAGTAAAAGGTGCATATCGACTTATCTACATGTATTTGTAGATAGATAGATAGAGGGAGAAAGTATGAGGAAGAAAGATAACTAATAACCCAGCTTTTCCTTAGTTCAGGTCTCCTTCTTCCAGACCATCCTTCTGAGGTCAGCAATGCAGTGGCTTTAACTCCCGGTTTAGCTTCTACCACTTCCTTCTACATCTCACACCTTCGACCGAAAATCCAAATCAAGAGAGATTTTGTTTGGATTTTTAAAAGAAGTGTGCTAGTAGTGACCATGCAATTGAAAGCTACAGCTGGATGGACCATTGTGTCGAAAAAAAAGGCTGTCTTTTCAGGTTTGTGTTGTCAGAGGTGGGAATTTCTGTTTGACCCACCAGCACTTGAACTCGCAGCATACTTGCCTTTAATGACTTTCACATCAGGAGAAATAGCATACCTCCTGGTTTAGATTTTCTTACAGAAAGTGAATATTTGAGTGGCAGCTAAAACAGACATTAAAGCTATGGCATCTCTAACTTCCTCTGGAAGGGGAAGGAGATCTGAAATTAAACACATAAAGTTAAAAAACTAACAGAGAAATCATTTTTTCCCCCTATTTCAAAAGCACATTACTTTTCAGTTAGAACATGGCAATGTGAACATGATATTATGCTGTTACGATTAGCTGTACTCATCGTAAGTTGTTTCAGCAGTTAAGCAAATAGAAGATTTGTTTGGATTATGGGGCTTTGAAGACTTGCTATTGCACATAGACCAACGTCACTGAGAAATGTAAGTACAAATGTAAGAAATGTAACTACTCAAGTACAGTCAGTTAAAACAGCTCAGAAAGACCATCTCATCATCCAGGCTCTTTTAAAAAGTCTTAACTTTGACGCTAATATTGTTGAACTCCTAAATGTGCCAAGAGATTGGTAATACCTTATTAAATAACTTATGCCTATTAGGTTCTATATCTTCCATCTAGCAAGAGTATGAGCACTGCAGTGGGACCTTAACTGAACACAGGATGTGCAGGGAGCAACTTTATTAGGAAAAAAGACCCTAAAATGCAAATTTCACCCTTTTTACAGATGTTTGCTGTAGGATCATCTCCTCTTGTAACATGGGGAAATGCATCACTTTTAAAACATATGACTGCTCGCATGTATCTAAGCCCACAATCAAACTGCTCAGAAAAAACCCTTTTTTCTCCAATCCAAGCAGATAAAAGAGTTTTGTGTAAATGTGGGTGCATTTTGACTGTCTGCATCCACACAACACTCACAAGCCAGAATTTTGGTGGAAGGACCAAACAAATTGGGATATAAAACACCAGCTGACTGTGGGGTGATAATGTCATACAGATAACGAAGCAGGGTGCTTTCAACAGAGCACAAGGTTATCAAGATGGTTTTTAGGGAATTAGGCCCTGCTTTTCACTGGAAGTCAAAGGGAGGTCATCACTGAAACGCATTTTATATTCTAGATGCATACGCTTCTGCTTCAACTTATAACGAAACAGCCTGATGCTTGCAACAGAACTCTCTCTCAGGGTCCTACTTCAGGAAGTCCTGGTTTCAGCTTTGGTTACAATAACATTTGCACATTTGTGATATGCATAATGCCGAGAATGTCCTGAAATAGTTCAAACAAGATACTCTACAGGAGAGACTGACTTACAAAAACAAGATTTTAATCAGTTTTAATTAAAAGGGGTGGAGGGAGGATGTGGAGTATTCCTTCCTCTGGTGGTGTTTCCTGTTCTGTACACTATTAAAAGATATCGCTTAAGGAGAGGGTTTGTTTCTTCTTCCCCCCCCCTTCCTTTTTTCTAATTTTTGTCTTTTTTTCAAAACTCTGGATGTTGCTAGCTGGAGACCAAAGAAACTGCCTCATTGTCTTTGTACTGCATCTCTATCTTGGCTCAGCAGTGAGAGAATGAACTCCAAATAGTTGCCGATACCACTACTGTGTGTGGTACGCTGGGTTAACCTGGGTGGGAAACTAATTGGTGACAGTGGAAAAATAAAACATGAATAACTTTTTCTGACTCTAAGACAGGCAGCAAGAGCATAACCTGAAATTCCATGCTAAAAAAAATTCTAAGGAAAAGCAAATGATTTTTCATGGCACCTCAAACACTGCACTCAGACCTTGACATCTTAATTTCATTTCAATGAAAATAATATCAAATACAAAATGAAAGATCATTTAAAAATGTTATTTATCAAAATCTTTGTTCCCCCAAATAAACTCCTGTTCAAATCACATATTTTTGTAGAATTTTTCCTAGACAATTCAACATTTTAATTCGAAAAACCCCTACCAGTTTTCCTTGGGCAATGGGTATCGTCACAGTTGCTGGGTGGAAGAAATATTGGTTTACTATCCTCCCTCTATACATACCCCAATATCATCATGTTTCGATGACAGCAGGTATGCAGTACGGGTTTCTTTTTTTGAGTTTACTGTGAGTTTTTTAAGGATATTCAGCTGAAATATTACAGCCACTAGATATAAGACAGCTATTATATGCTTTAGCTCACTATAGTACACTGAGACTTTCATGTCCTGGCCACCCCATCCCTACTTCCAAGAAAATTGTTGGTGTTTTCTTGGGGTTTTGAGGGGGGCTTTTCATTTTATTTTGTTTTTCCTACAGCTGTGCTTATTACTAACAGAAGTGTGGGGTAAGGATCAAATTGCAAAGAAACATTTATCATGCTCTCAGACACATGCACTGCAAAGAGAAAGCTCTTCCGTCTGGCTGATGAGAATAAACTGAGCACGCAATGCACTTCAGCTGGCTTTTTTATTTTTGCTATGCCAGCACCTGACAGCATTATGCCTTAATGGCCTTCTTGGCGTATCTCTCTCCTCACATGCTAACACTAATATGAATGAGCAACCTTTCAAAATAAAATATTAGAGTTATGTTGTTGTGTCGCAGCACAACGTCTAACATCCCACTGCAGGGTGAGATGGCTGGACTCAAATGCCGTTCATTGAAGGATTGCCTGGGACTTTATGTTGATAGAATATTTATCCCTGTATAACTCTTCCTAAATCACAGGTCACTACTGAGATAAAATTTGGGTTTAAATCCCAGGATTCACCAGCTGAATCAGCTATAGTTTGGGTATATTCGGTAACAGCAAATTCTATTGTAGCACTCATACCCTAACTTTTAAAGTAATACAGAGTCAATGAAAAATAAAGCTCCAATGGTGATGCTAACAGCCTTTGAATAATTTAGAAGGAAAAAAAAGTATTATGGTAAGGACAGAGACAATTCACTAACTTCCCTCTATTGTCCTCATCAGCTCTGAATTTAACAGTTTGGATCTGTAGACAAGAAAATATGTCTGGAAGATAAGGCGTCAATGGTTTTTCCTTTTTCACCTTTCTGATTGACTTCAGAGGAAATACCTACAGATCCCTTATTTTTTCCAAGGAAAACCCATGCTTATGAGAAGTACTCAAGAAAAAAGCATTTCCTGTTAAAACTCCAAATGACCTCTGTAAGGTCAATAAATCCCAGCCAGCAGACTTGGTTCAAAAGTGCCATTATACACCACAGAAGAACACCAAAGTTACTTTAAGACAGCTTGTTGGAAGTCACTGGGGAAGAGCCATGGCCATGTTACAACCTTGGAAAGTGAGATGTGATCTCAAGGAAAATTCAGTCTAATTACAGCTTGAAACTGCTCAAATCACAGTAAGTTCTGCTGGTTGCCCTTCTACTTCACAAATTCTCACGATCTAATTGCAAACTGCTAATTAGATCCTACAAACCCCAAATCTGCTCATCTAAGCACGTAAACACTAATTACCCCTTTTGCCTCCAGCTTTAATGTAGGACTGTGTTGCTTGCATAAATAAAGTCTCACCATGGGAACAGCAGTGCCCAGAATAAAAAGGCTTGGTTGCAGTTTTCTTCTCTTAGATTTTTTAAAGTATGTGGAGAACAGATCAATATATTGCTAGTGTTAGACATACTTATTTGTCCTACTCACAGTGTTCACTTGTTATTGCACATTTGTTCAAGTCCCATGGGTTCAGACAACAGCACGCTGCTATGGTTTCCTCTCATTTCTTTTTTCAAATGGCCCTAATCCTCTAGGAAAAAATCACTTGCTAGATGGTTTCCAGCTTGACGGCTGCTAAAAAGCAGATGTCTACCTTGAGTGAACTTGTGTCCCTTCTCCAAGGGCTGCCCAGAGACATTTCTATAATGTTTCCTGCAGCCTCATTCAAATTCTCAAGTAGACCCATGTGTGATAGGATCTGGAGAAGCTGCTGTAGCAGACAGGTCACTGATGTCCTGTTAAACCAGTGGCTCACCAGAATGCCCACAGATCATCAGTGAGAGCTACTAATTGCACTGGGGTTGCTATACTACAATTCCTAAAGTGTTACTGCAAAACTCTCAAGCTTTTATTCCTTTGGCCAACGTTAGAGAGCTCCAGCCATGCCAGCACTGCTGGTGGAAGTTCTTGCATCCAGCATGTTTCATGTCAATTTATTTGGAAAAAAAAATGGTGACATATAAGGGGAAGGTGGGGAGGAGGGGAATATTACATAAAATCCTACCAAAAACGTGGGAGTAGGCAGGAAGCAGATTTTTCCTTACAAAGCAAGTACGTGTTGCATACAAAGCGAGGTTTTTCGCTCTGCTTGTTTATTCTGGCAGACAGATGAAACTGTGGGAAGAGATCAGTGAAACTGGGTTCCACATAACCAATTCCATCCTGGTATCACCCTGTGTCAAACTCACTTTTAATTTGAGTTATCTGCTAAGATTTTGCTTTCTTGTATGAATATTGCTTTCAAAAGCAAAATCAGTGTCTTGGGCCATGCAGGTCCTTTTGGCTTGAGGTGGGAGAGACTCTGTGGAGGCAGAAAGTTTCCCCTGGAGCTTAACAACTCTACACAAATAACGAAAGCGGCACAAGTGAAGAAAGCATTAAAACGAAGGGCCCATTTAAAGAAAAAACAGAGAAACAGAAAAAACAAAGCAACTGTGCATGCACCATCTCACAAACATCTAAGAAAGGTCTAAGAAATCAGAACAGGAGAAGCAGAAGGTCTAGGTCTCAACAAGGCTGTGGCATGACAAATGTATAGAAGGCATGAAATGACCATCACTGGGATGACATAATAGTAGCCACAGAAGACAAAGGAAACATGAAGGCTCCACCAAATAGTTTCTCCTCAGGAAAAAGCAATTTTTTGTATTAAATCAGGTTAACAAATCAAATTATCAAGTCAGGCAGATCATCTGTAGATAGAAATTCCAGTCTAAACAGGCAAGAAGAGTATTGAGATTACTGACCACCCATCAGACCGGCGAGAGTTGCTGTGATCTGCTGAAGGAGCTCCAATAAAACCTCAGCAAAGACAAGACACTCAGCATGAGTGCAGAACAAACTCTAGATATACTACCTGTAAAGCCTAAATTTTTGGGCGCAATTAATGATTTTTTTAGGAGATGGCTAATCAGGTGGTCCAAGAACAAAGGAAATGTGAGACTTGATGCTGAATGATATGCAAGCCCCATTTCAAAGTACTACCATTGAAGAATCTCCCTGTAACAGAAACCATGATGTATTGAGATTTAACATGGCTGGAGGTCTGAAAAGAGGTTTAAAATAAAAGCACCACTTCGCACCTAAAAATTCAAAAATGGAATTCAAAGAGTAGCTAAAAGAATTATTAGGAGAATTAAGTCTTAGCAGCAACATCTAGGTATCCGGAAGCAGATAGCAAACATACCACCTACCAAATGTGGACCTAGGATAGGTCAAAAAGAAGCTGGTGTGGCTGAACAGCAGGATGAGACAGTACATCAAAAGCAAGAAGGCATCCTTCAAATATGAAGCGGTTTTAAACAAGTCAATAAAGAGAAAATAAAAAAAGAATCAAACCCTGTCCAGTTGAAGGAAAAAACATCATAAGGAAGGACAAAAAAAAATAATGCAAGCTACAACTTCAAAAGGCTTAATACCAAATAATTAATCCTTCTCAATCACAGCAGCAGCAAGGAGCCTGACTATAGGCTATAGGGTCTCCAGAGGCTCATGCTCTATAAAGAGCACACTGAGAAGAACAAAGACATGTGAGAAAAGCTCAGTGCGCTTTTTACCCCTGGGTTCAACATGGAAGATCTTGGGGAAATCCTCCTACTGCAATCTTCCTTCCCAGAGGAATCACCAGAGTAACTGCCTCCATTTGAAGTATCAGTAGGGGACCCAAGTTGACCAAAGGAACATTAACCCATCTCCAGGCCCAGATGGTGTTCACCCAGCACTTCTGCATGAACTCAAGGTGAACTACTAACTGTGGTTTGTAACCAGCTCTGCTCGCCAAGGGATGGAAGTGTCTTTTTGATGTGATACAGAGTGCTGTACTTGACTAATCCCAATATCTGTCCTAACAGAATCAGTTGACATATGGATAGATCTGACTTCTTTGGGGAAGAGCCAAAATGCTTCACAAGTCTACTGAAGTTCTTTGAAGGAGTAGACAGGCACATGGGCAGGAGAGACCTGGTTGATGTAGTTGGCTTGGATTCCAAAAAAGGCATTTGACAAAGTTTGAGAAGCTGTTAGAGAAATTAAGCTGCTCTGAGATAAGAGGAAAGGTCTTTGCATTGATTAAAAAAAAAGTTAAAAATAGAAAACAGCAGATAGTAATAAAAGACTGATTCTCCTAATGGATGGAGGCCAACAATGCTCAAATCTTCCCTGTTCGACATCTTTATAGATGATCTGTAAAAGTGGGGAATAAGTAAAATAACAACACTGGTCATATTATATCACCAAAAATAGCAAACAAAAGCCCAAGGTTAAAAATTGCACAAGGACTTAAAAATACCGAGAGACAAGATAATACATTCACTTGAAATCCTGTAGAAATACAGTGATGAACAAACAGGGAGAAAAAAGTCCTGATCTTACACATGCAGTAATGTGTTGATTTATCCACCTTTATCCCCCCCTCCCATCTCAAAAGCTACAGAGTAGAGTTGGAAAAAGTATCGAGAAGTGTGATGGTAAGGAGCACAGGTCTGGATTGGTTTCAGTTGCAGGAATGACTGTGTTACAGGCTTCTTCCTCGGAAAAAGACAACTCAGGTAGGAGATGACAAAGGTCTAAAACTTGTGTGTGCCATGGAAAGCAGCTAACCAGATTCAGAGGAAAAAAAAACCAAAACACCAATGGCTACTAAGTATATCAACAGCACCTATACGCAGTAAGTCCCCAACTCCCAGATCACTGGAGACTGGTTGATCACACATCAATGAGCATCTCTTTGCTCTTATTGTCCTTCCTAGATACTTGCTGCTGTGGACGGTGAGAGACAGGATACAAGGTTAGCTACATCTTGATGCAGTGAGGGCACTCCTGTGATGGCACTTCCAATGTATCTATATATAACTGAAATAAATCGAGAAACTCAAAGCCCCTGCTTGTAATGCATAATAGCATTCAAAACAACAGAGTTCTGTTTCACAGTGCCTGGTGCCTGATCTGGAAGCCTGTTTGTGTTCTACATGGTGAGAGATGCGCTGTTCAATCTTACGACTTGTCTTGACTAGATAAAAGGAAGTTTTAATCAGACATTTATTTAACACATGGTGATCGACATAAGCAAAAAGCATAGTTCTCATTCACTGATGCTAATCCTAAATTCACCACATGAGAAAACTACCAAGTGCTCTGTCAACATTTGAATATTATCATGTGCTAATTACAGAGAGAGAAAAAAAAAAAAAAAAAGGAACCAAACAAACCACCCAAACCCTAAAGATTTTCTACTGCAGATAAGTCCTTGGCTTGAAAAGTGATGCAAGCTTTCTCATTTCAGGAATACAAGCAAGCTGGAAGGCTCAAAATTCCTCACATCACAGCAGTTCAACAACTCATTTGCCTCTTTTCTAATGGAGGAAATTATTTCCTAACACACCTCTTCTATACTCAGCTCATTTTGGAGAAGGGCTCATGGCATCCCAGGAGCTTGCATGGTTGACTGCTCCCCAAAACACACCTCCAAGCCATGCTCCCATACCACAACACTGAAATGTCACTGGCTACACATCGTCTACTCAGTTCAGTGCCCCAGATTTGGAAAACTTAATTGAGAAAAGGTAAGGATGGGTGTAACAGCATGTATGGGCAGATGAACCTAGAGAGGAACAAGGGGCTCTGCTATGAAACACCAACAGTAACTCAGGGGACATTAGATCAAAAGCAGTAAGTGTGCTGGGAGTTTCTCAGCATCCCTTTGCGGGCTCCCATCCGCTTTACAGCTGAGACAACTTCTGAAAGGCACTTTCCCATACTTCCACTGGAGGGCAGGTATACCCCACGTTTCCCCGGGCGACCCTTCAGCTCATTGCCACACACCCATACGCTTAAAACAGCTTTAGCAAAGCCTGGCCTTCGGGAGACATTTCTTGTACACTTACAGACTTTAATTTGGTTTATATCTTGCTTTTATGAGTAGCTTCGTTTTTTCAAAACACCCCCTTTATTTTCACAAAACAACTCCAATATTCCCAGTTTACTCCCACATATACCTGCTCCCAGTGCACCTCTGCCTCTGCTCCCTGCATTACTTGCAGCACTCCAAGGTCCCCTATTTTCCCCACCTACCTTTCCTATAGGTAGCATAAGTATATTGGAAGTATGTACATATGTGCTGTTAACATCGTCATTGCCTCCCCAGGAGGCAATTAAAATATTTTTAAAAGCTTACAGAGCTGATCTGGGGAACTACGGCTTGTATTTTCTGTATCTTTATTAGTGAAAACTGTCATCATGGGTAGAATTAGTGGACACAGGAGCAAATTTGATATACTGTCTTCTGTCAAGGGACATACTGGAGTTATTCAAGGGGTTCCGCATCAGGTTGATTTCCTTGACAGAGTTTATTTGGTTTCCAAAATGCATCTCAGAAGGTTCCCCAGCAAAGGCAATTAAAGACATGAAGCTTCCAGGAGACAAAAGAAAAGGTCTTCTCACGGAGAAATAACTGCTTCAGAGAGCAGAGGTCAGTCATCTGCAATCCTGCATTGTGCTGTGCTGGGCCCTATGCTGGCTAATTGATTTAAAATTCATACGGATAAAGGTTCAATAGCAGAGGAATGAGATTTTTTGTTGTTCTTAAGCTATTCAGAGTAGCAGAAAAAAACCAGAGTGAACCATAAAGAGCTGCAGAAGGACCTTAGGAGATTCAGTGACTTGCCAATAAAGTGTCAGATGAAATGAAACAGAGATGAACTGATACGCACAGAAAAAACAACCCAAACTTCTAATGATAGGCTCCAAGATGATCGTTCCTCCTCAAGCATTTCTATCAGTTCCATGAAAGCATTAGATGAGTGCTCAGTGCTGGTCAAGAAGCCAGACTGAATGTCAGGGATTACTAGGAAAGGAGCAGACAACAGTCTGCCTTTATACAAACCTACAGCATCCGGTACCTCTGTGTCCTTCTAGTCCACACTGGTGCAGACAGAGCACTGCTGAGAAGCACTCAGAGAAAGGCAACAGGACGGGCCAAAGGGAAATGCCTCTACACGAGTAATGACTGAGCAAGCCGGGGCTCTCTGGGCGGAAAATTGCCTGCAATTTGGTGTTTTCAAGATTTGATTAATAAAGACACTACTTCACTAAAATCGGGGGTGTTTTTGGAAGTATCGAAAGGCTTAGTATCTGGTATAATGCTGAACATGGTCTGCTACACGGCACTCTTCTTCACCTTTAAATACTTCAGTTTTACAGACTAATTTTTTTTCACAATTGAAACCAAAAATGCCAAAATTTTCTTGCTATTTGCTATCATGACCCTATGCTAGCACATTGAACAGGAACTAACCCTGCAGGTGAACCTTTTTCCACTCCGTCTCCTTCTCTGCCAGTTACATTTACATCTGAGGACTGAAGATGGGAGTGAGTGAGATGCTACCAGCTCCAGTTCTGCCTTGGCTTTTCTGACTTCTGGTTAATTCGCTTAAACTCTCCATATCTGTTTGCTTATCTGTAAAATGAAGATACACTAGGAGACTTATTCAAGAACAGATCACCTGTGAGATGCCCAGGATGAGGTCAAAGGTCCTTTTTTGCCCAGTATCTGCTCTGGAGAACTGTGAGGATGCACAGGGAGAAGCAGAGCAATCATGTACTGGTATTTCCTTAAATACTCTTGCAGCCTCTCTAGGCTTGATGGGTTTCCAGGAGCTATTGTAAAGGTGTTACATGAAGCAGCAAAGTTTTGCACACCCAAATGATCCTGGTTGTCATGATCTCCATGAGAGGCTCCATTACAAGGGCTTCAGGTGCGGGAAATGGAGCTTAGCATCCTCCCTAACCCACATAAGAGGAGGACTGTTACACTATTTGTACTATTGTAATAAACCCAAGTTTTTTTTTATTAAACTCTTAAGTATCTTTGTGGCACAGGAATACCCAGAGCTGCTTTTTCCAACAGAAACCTAAGCAATCACACAGGGGATGATCCTCTCTACTGCACAATACGATACAAAGCTCAGATCACAGCAAAGATTTCTTACTCTGCAAATGCTTCTCCAATATCACCTGGTGGTCAGTCTATACACAAAAACGTTCCAAAAGTCCCTTTCTGTTCTCAAAGAGGACCACGGACTTCCTTTAACAAGTGGGTTTTTCTCCTCCCTCTTTCAGCATCTTTAATAAATGACAAAATTCTAACTGCTACTCACCAAGAGGATAGAGAGATCAAATAACACTTTTTTTAATGTAAAAAAATAATACTTAGCCAAAAGGTAAATAGTGACTTCTGGGGAAGAACTATATAGCAAAACACATGGTTTCCAATAAAGATTGCCTTCCTGCATTTCCCCTCCGCTAATGGGTACGCTGTCACTTGAAACTCTCAAAAGAGACTATGCTGCCTTCTTTTCCTGGAATTAGCAGTGGTGGTTTCAAATTAGCTTCCCTTTGCCTGAAAATGAATTAGAAAAGGACTGAACTGAGCTACGTGCCAAACAAGCATAATCTTGTGACATTTTACTGTCAAGCACTTCAGCGTTGGATGCTGCCGACTCCTGATTAATAGCAGGCAAGCCAGGGAGGGTCAGAACTCATTTGTAAATGATACATGGGGATTAGGAATGCCTGTATCCAGCAGGGCTAAATAAAAATTTGCTTTTTAAATAGGTAGCAGTATTTTATCTTATTATGGTATAAAAATATGTCCTTTGTTTATTTTCTAATAGAGTGGGTTTCAATGCTTTCTACGCCAGGCTATACAAGACCTGTAATAGCCATTTTGACAGCAGTCATGTTATTTCCAAAGCTGCTGGAGCTCCAGATGGGCAAAACCCCTCCCCTGGGTTCACAGAAGAAAGGACAAAACTATTTCAGCTGTTGTGAAAAATAGGCTTTTCTCTGGAGCCTCCAACCTCAGTGGCAGCCGCTGGTGTTGAGGGTCGCTATGCTGAAATACACTGCCCTCTCTGCCTCCACTGTGCACTTGCCTCCCCTGCTATTTGTTTCCTGCTTAGCTGCTTTAATACTCTGCATTACTCCTATATTTCTCTTTATTTCTCTACCTGCTGTGCAGCTTTTCTATTCGTCTGCAGCACAATGCAGGCTGCCCTTCAAAAAAGCAGTGAAATGTTGGCTGGAGATGTTCCTTTTATGATCTCAGACACTTAGGACCTAAAAATATTGGCTCTCAGACATCGGGTCCTTTCTAGTCTCTAAGGTGAAGGAAATGGGACCCTTCTTGGTCCCAGAACAGATACTATTCCCAAATTCATCTCCTGTCCGGCAGCTCAGTGTTTCCTACTACGTTGTCCTTATGTGTGCAGTTTCATGCTTTATCACTGTTGGCACCACTGGGCTGCAGCAGCATCAACCCATACTTTCTGTGACTTATTTCATTTTGTCTCTAGTTTTTACAGCAGATCCTCATTATGGCTGAACTGAGGGGTAAGAAGTTTGCCAAAGACACCTGCAATTTGCAGTAGCCTCCTTCAGCTTGTTTGTGCTTGGAAAGCATCTTTCAGTTCGGATATTCCCCATAAGCACTAATTGATGTTCAGTGCCTACTTCGGACAACTCCAGATGTAAGTCACATGGGGGAAACCCAAAAGCCTGAGCAGACCAGGTGATGCAGCTCTGCCTGCTGCTACTCAGCTTTGGGAAGGAGCGAGGGAGCCCCAGGCTCCAGCATCCCGTGCTTGGATGTACGTGGGAGTCAGTAGTGATTAACTGGAAGGATTACGTTTGCCCTATAAACCAAAAGGTCAGGTGTCCAGTAGATCAAATGTCTGGGCTATGCACAGTAGGCAACCTCCCTGAATTCAAAGGCAGAGGTTTGAGATCATTGCAGCTTTCATCCTCCAGCCTCTTCCTGCGGGGGCTGAGGAAGAGATCCTGTGATTATCACAGGGGTCAAGAGGCTGCCTGCTATTTGAATCGGGAGTCCAGATCTCATTTCAGGAGCTCTCACAACAGGGCTAAATCTGCTGCCTGGGTTCTCAGTGTGTGCTACACAGTGAATCTCTCTGTGCAATCACCTCTCCTCTGCCACTGACTGATCTGAGCTATGATGCTATAAAGTGGTAGGTCAGATTTACCCATCCTACCAGCTTAAAGTCTTCTACAGCCTGTGGAGCCCCTCTGAGATCCCCAAGAATATTCTAGCCCACAGCAGATACCAGCAAGCTACTCTTCCCCAACCTCTCAAGCCCTAAAAGCTCATCATGAGTCAAAAGCCATTCTGCTCCTCTTACGCTCACCAAACACCCTGGCAGTTTTGAGAAGGGTAAATCTAGACTCCATAACCAACTCAGTTGTTTTAACTCAATAGATTATGTCTTTAGTAAACCTTTATGAAGTTGGCAACATCATTCCAAACGGTAGGCCACTGGAGAGGTCCAAAGCCTTCAGTGGAAGTGGTAAGAGACCACTTTCTGAAGACCACAGGACTCTGCCACAAGCCTCAGTACTGTTCCACCACAGGGATGTGCAGCACCAGAAGGACCAGGCTGCTGCATCATTGCTTACCCTGGCAAAGATCTACAAAACATAAAGCCCTTAACTACCTATGGAGCAGAAGGGAAGTGAATCTGGTTGCTATTTCATTTATTCTCTTCTTCTGGAACAAAGATACTTCAAAGCACAAAAGGACATTTCAGAAGGCTGCAGAGCACCTCATTACCAAGGACAGAAAATCATGCCTGTATAATTCAGGGAATTCATAGCATTAAGTAACACAGATTTGCCCAGGAGAAGGGGAGTATGAGGTTTCTCTCATAGCAAAAAAAGTTTGAACAGGTTTGGCCCATGTACTCTCATCTTTGATAAAGACTACAAAGGTAATTTCATGGCCACCAGATACAAACCATACATATACGTATATGAGAGCAACACCGACTGTAAAGAGATGCCTGAAAATAAAGACTCAAAAACCACCTTCCTGGTATGGGTAAGAAACCATTTCTAGATGGTGTATTAAGAGGTCAAGTGCTCACCACTCTGCTTTTGAACATTATTTTAACTTTACTGCAAGAACAAAGTGACCAGGAAGCATAAACGTTGAGACATATCCTGAAGTTGTAACGTGGGACGATGGAGATAACAATAGCTATTTCTGAGGTAGTACCTTGGATTAGTAGATCTTAAATGCTGTTTTTCCAATCAGGAAGCCAAAGGACAGCAAAAAGCAACTTACCCAGGGTTACGGATGGTGCTGTTCAACAGTACTGAGAAAAAGGGTTTGAGCTACCCTGTTTCTTCCAGACTCAAATAGTGGGAGTAGGCGATGCCACACAAGTTCACCTCACACTACAACTTAATAAACCTAACTCAGCAATACTAACTGAAACCAACTTCAAGGAAGGCAGAAGTGAGAAGAAAAGCCATCTGTCAGTATTAGGGTTATCTCAAGGTGACTACCACATCAGCCTGCAGAGAAATGTGGGTTCTGGAGAGAGACTATAGACCAGATGGTCTTGAACAGGCCTGCTTGGCCTTAAAAATAAGCATTTGTGAGAACAAAAAGAAGCCTAAAGATAATATTACTTAGCATCCCAAAGGGTGCCTTTGTTTCAGCTGATTCTGCGAGGAATATCTCACTGCTGACAGACATTTCTAGATATTCAGGAACACAGCTGTGAACATTCACCTTTATGCACGTGAACATTAAAATATATGAATAACATGTTTCAGGAACTGCTTGTAAGTCTTACTGGTATTAGTCCTACCAAACCCCATTGTTACAAAAGTCTTTTTTTGTGTATATCCTTGGAATGTTTGCCATATCCACTGGTTTTTAAATCCAGACCTGCTGAAAGATATTAAATATATATTTAATTTTTTAGCATAGCTTTAGACATTCTGTATTCAAAGCCTTACATTCATACGCTTCCAAGTTAGACTGAAAGGCAAACATCTCACAAGAAATTCATATACGCACCGTGGTGCTGCAAGAAATGTCCTTTAGAAGGTTTTTCTTATAATTTCCTACTAATTATGTCAGCTCATCTACACTACTCACCTTGATTCATCGACAGATACTGAAGCAGCATGTATTAAATGATGCCTTGTAATATATGAACCAGAGTATGCTTCTCTGCAAATGTATGGAATTGTAAATGAACATCACATTTCCAACTCATGAGTTATAATTAATAACAGCAGAAGGAGAGGGTTTTTTAATTTTTATTTGCAGTGGAGCCGTTTGCCCTAAAATAGCCATAAAGGTAAGCAAGGCAAATGATCTCCTCGTCAGAAAATGTAAACCTAACTTTTAAGCACCATACACAGATTTTCAAAGCAAAAAGCATAAAAGCATCCAGTCAAGATGTTTCTGGAAGGAGGAAACTCAATTACCGTCAACTTTCTTGCCTTTGACTTGCCTTGATTTTCCCTTCCCAGTTTATTTATCTCTAAGCATGTTTGTGCCTGGCATACCACACTGGCAACTCAGTAGAGAAATGGAGCTATGTTTTTGATGACCTCTCTTCATCTCTTTATTCTCTATTGCCGTAACAGCCCAGGTTCCCATAGAAACTGAGAGTAAAGAGCAAAAGCATAAAATACAAATGAACAGGTCTAACCTGGCAGTGTTATGTTTTATTAGACGTATAAATATGACGAACTGGCACCGGGTACGAACTCCTTTCAAATGGAAAAGCCAGATAATGCTACATGTGATCAAATAAATACAGGGCACATAAAAGACTGGAGTCATTGAGTGCTGACTATTAACGGGTTGATACCACTTTCTAAAACTGAATAGTTTTCTAGATTATCCACTTTTGGATATACTTTGTCCTCATCTGCAGGTCTGATCCTGAATCCCCCAACTGCCCCAAATTGCTGTCAATTCTCATCTATTGACACTGGAGCTTTGCATTACAGGAATGGGGCAACAAGCACTAATTTCACAGGCATTTAGGACGTTGTAAGGTGGACTTTATAATTTTAAATGAATACTGGCATATAGATCGAAGTTCTTTGAAAAATCACTTCCACTGTAAAAATGGCTTTCTGAGCAAAGACCAGTCCAGATGCTTTCTTTATGCCTTTGAAGAAGTTGATGTATTTTGAACGCGTTCTTCCAGGATTTTTTTTTTTTTTTAACAGAACAAGCTTCAAAAATGTAGCAAAAGAAGTTTATTAAAGATGCTGGACTTAAGGAAAATTATCAATTTGATTGCCCCAGCTAACTGCCAATATGATAATAGGATTCTTCACATCATAAAAAGATCACTGAAAATAGGAGATACTAATGCAACTATAAATTATTTCAAGCTCTAAATAGATTTTAGAAGTCCATAATAAAACGATTGGATATATGTGAATGTAGTAATTTTTTTCTGAAGACACTTTCAAGCACCCGTATACAAATACCCCATTAGTGTTTACATCTGAGCACCCTCATTGTGCCGTCTGCAAAGGGGTGACACAGATAAGCCTCTCCTGAGCCCCAGCAGCAGCAGAAGTGATGCCCTCTATTAGAAATGTTCATTTTCTAAGCTCTTCCATCCACTAAAACTTATGGAAAACTAGAAAAACTTTAAAATAGCACAAGGTATGATTCTTTTTTCCCCCCAAGCCAAACTATGAGATCCAACATTCACTAACTCAAAAGGGGAATTCATTACCAGCGGCTCCTGTTGACTTCTAGAGCGCTATGGCCCCTGGCACACCTAGAGCACAGCTTTTTAATGTTTGGCTCCTCTGTTACGTGACATAGGAGATGCTGCAGGTCAAATAAACATTTAAATTTCTTTCCCCCATCTGTGTTCAAAACCATATTGTAAAAAGTTTGAATATTCAAAGAGACTTGCTATAAAAGGACCCTTCACTCAAGAGACTCTTACCACTGTGTAGGCCCTCATCTGAAATCATCACCAACCCTTATGCATCACATTAGGAAAGGGAAGGTACAGGACTGCTTGTTTCCAGCCTTTATACTTTCTATTACTCTCCTGAGAAGTCTGGGTGTTTTTTCCATTTCCAGGAGCAATAGATGGTAGCTGTCCTGGACAACAAGGCAAAGATAAAAATCTGTCTGCTTTAAAAAAAATTAGAGAGGTTGAAACACGCAGAAAAAAAAGAAGATACTCTGAATTTTGCTTCTGCATTTAACAAGTTCACTTAAAGGAAGTTTAGGTTACCAGAATTTTGTTTTAGTTGATTGGAAGAAAAGCATTTGATTAAGTTTCATTTTAGAGGTGACTTTGTGAGGTGCTAAGCATGGTCCATGACCGGGGGAAGACTCTTCCCAGCACTTGGTCCTGCAGGACTTCACCCTTTGCAAAGGCTGCAACAATAAAAGATGAGGGTAATTCCTTTTTGTTTGTTTTTTTTTTTTTTTAAATGGCAGCTTTGATACTTAGCAAGGGCACATTTGAATCAGCAGTAATCCCATGCAGGTCTTGCTTTCCTGAGACGTGAACTTTGGAGCAGTATTCTCTTGACATGCTATTTTTTGCATGCAGGAGGTCGTGCCTTCACTAAGCACATGCTCAACGCTTAACAAACATTTTCCTGTCTGAATCTGACCTAGATGCAAAATATAACAATTTAACTATTGCATAATTATTAAAATAGCTTATTTGGAAGCAGTGGGATGGATAATGGGATCGTAAAACATCTTTCAAAGCTAAACTTGAGGCATTCATTTCCTTAAGTGTATGAAATCAGAAATCAAGCTAGGAAGCCAAGGAATTTAAGGAGATTTAAGGAGATGGCTAATGTTTCAAAGCAGCCGAGTAGTTAGGGGTTTTTTTGCAAAACCAGCTTCTATAGGGACTCCCTGGCAATCTCCCCGCATGTTAAAAGAGTCACAGCCATTTACTGGCCTGCTGCCAGGCTGTTTCTGATTACTGGCTCCTAAAAGAATTTCAAGCAATAAGAATTACATTCTGTCATCCAAGAGGAATAGTATCACTTCTGCACAGAAACAGTCTGCAAATGAAATAAGGAATAGCTATCCATTAAAATGGCAGCGTGTGAGAAATAGACCTTATTAGAAAGCATCTTCTTAAAGCATAAAGGGTTAGGAAATGCACCAAAGTCTGGCAAAGCCTGTGATTTAGTCCAAGACTAAGATTGGTATGAGGATCTGACCAAGCACCTGCAGCTCTAATGGATTTGGGTGGACGTACAGCACAGTTATTTGTAGTAGATAATCAACAGCTGAGCAAATTGCAATTGGCAGTCTACAAATGCTGTTTTGAGCCCCATTGTATCAGACTAATCCCTTGCTTTACTATAAACAATTTATGTTATTTTATGTTATTTTATGTCTTTTGTAGAGTGACCCGACAATAGCACCTGAAAATGATGTAAGAAAACCTAAGAGATATTAAAGACAGAGTGCAAAAACATCTGCACATGATGGTATGCTGAGCAGATAGAGCTAGAAACACTTCATTCCCATTACTACAATGAATTTTAAATACAGCCATGAATGAGGTCCTTTTACCTTACATCAGAAATTTAATTACAACAGCCCTATTATCAGTCTCCAGGTAGTTTTACATTAACACCCAATACAATGGACAATATCAGACTTTGATCTTCTCTTTAAAGATTTACAGACACTGAGCTTTCTCACATACTCAAAATTTCATGTTATCTATATTTTTGATGTTTTATCTTGCTATACCTATGTAAAAGCTGTGGGATCAGTTAAATCACAAGAACAGTTTTTGCTTTTTTTTTCAGATGATTTAAAGATTTAGAGCTCAGCACTTCACTGCTCAGATCATTTAATAGACTATTCAGTCAGGCACTAAGAAAATGTAGCAAATGCAACCAAGAGTAAATCAATAGAAGTGGAGCACAGCATAGTCAGGATAAATAAATACACTGCCCAGCTGTGGGGTTTGGGATGCCCTAAGTGTTGCAAACAAGCAAATTGAAAAAATAATAATATTATCACAAGGCAGCAGTTTCTCAGGATCCATCAACAATACTGGAAGCATCAGGTTTTTTTAAATGAACCTGCTTTACTCTGAATTGCAGAGTAAGTTATTGTAGTGGCAGGTTGTCACATTTCTGTTGCACCCAAAGAAGGGAGCGTTGTATCGTGTGGGTCCTGCAGCCGACTGCCGGCAGCAGTGAAGGCAGAGACCATCTCAGCAGTATGATCTGCTCTTCTTCCACAGCCCCTCTTGGACCCCCTTTGATTAGTGCTTAATGTCTGGCAAAATTAAGAGAAATCAAAATTAAGAGAGTCTTGCAGCTGAGTGTTGGCAATACAGGTGGCACCACATTGCCAATATTGCAGTGGTCCAACATTGCTCATGCTCACTAGTTAAGGATGAGATGTGGGTAGAAATCCTGGGTTTAATGTGGACTACTTTTAGACTGTAAGCTATACAGGGAAATTAATTTGAGCCTTCTGGAAAACCAATTATGTATTCTTTAAAGTGAGAAGGGAAAGAAGAAAAAAGGTCTGTTTTGGTGGATCAGCTGCTGGTGGGATGGAGATGTCAGCAGTAACTTTGGAGTTATAGCTGCATTGAGTTTTTCACTTACAGCATGATTAAATTTCTTCCATTTCACAGTTCAGTGATTGAATTTAATCTTCAAATTGCACACAATTACTCTTCAGGGGTCACCTGAATTTGCTATGCAGTTTTAGTGTACCATGTTTACTAACTTTCGCAGGGAAAACAATTAATATTCACTCATCTTTGAAATATGGACCTCCACCCTCTGCTCTTTCTCCTCTCCCTGTTGTTTAAACAACTGCATACACCAATGTTTCACAGCTTTGGAGCTATTCCCATCACAACCCAGCCTGGGAAGTTTCTCAGGTAAATTTGGAAGAAACTTCTTTATCTGGCAACACCTTTTCCAGCTCTGCCAAGACAATTTGGCAGTGGGGACATGGTGCTCCCCGACCTCCTCCCCTTCTGTTGCCCTCCCCAGAGCCCAAATCTCTTCCTCTCAAACCTCCCCCAGATGCCAACACCATCCACATACTTGTCCTTCAGCTCGCACTGATGCTACATTTCTTTCTTTCCTTTCCTTTACCAACATTTGAAAATAAAAGTGAGGTCTGACCCAACTCCTGGTGTATCTCTTCAGAGTTGGTCAGATACAACCAAGGACAACTGGTCTAGCAGGCAACTCCAGCACTGGAAAAGCCACAAATGATCCCACAACTATTTCCAGCAGTTCAAAACATCAGTAGCTCCCTATTGCAGAAGGATGACTGAGTTTTATTTCTAATATATAAAGTTCAAGTGCTTCTCTGTTATTGAAGTCAGAAGATGAAAATGGGACAGAAATAGCCCATCTTCGAGTAGCATACTCTTTACAAAGTTATTTAGATGAATCTTCAGGACAGCTCCAAAATCTTCTGGATGCCAAATATACGGACCCAGAAACTGAGCAAAAAGGTTTTAATGCTACCTTTGCCTCTCTGTCCCTCACAGATGCCAAAGTTTGTGAAGGTTTCTATTTAAAGATACCAAGACTGTGCTACATGAAGCTCTAAGTGACTGTCCTGGGATTACTAAAGTATTCTTAGTGGCTTCTGAAAATAATATTTAGATAAACGCCAAAGGAATGGTTAATATTTCTAATGCATAGACCTCCATTTCCATCAAGTGCTACCACGTACAACTGGAACTGCCAAGCACATGGATGCATTCACAGTAACATTTTTCTGTTTCCTCTGGAATGAGACTTCTTATCACCAAAAAGCTTTCTGCTGCATTTATATTTCATCAGTACAGGCCCTAATTCTATAAAACAAATGCAGTAAAATATTATAACAGCAGCCTGCTTCAAAGGCACTGGTTTTTTTCACTAGCGCTTCCATCTAACAGAGTCCATTATCATATCAAAAGGTCAAGTTAGCAAGAGGAAGGCCTATAGATTGTTACCTAAATAAAAAAGACCTGTTTTAAAAAGCTAATTTAACATATCCCTTGTGAGTGATGCAGTGCATTACACAGTGCATTTTCTCAAGAGAAAAGCAGCCATAAAGTCTACCCGGCACAGATCTCTGCATGAGCAATGCAAGTCTTCAAGTAAACAGCAATTCACCTTCCAAGAAAGAAATATCACACTGCATATCATCTCAATGAGCTCTCACCTTTGAAAATTATTTCTGAGAACTGATTTTCTAAGTAAACACTTCTTTGTTACAGCATTTGGGAAAATCTGATAGCCAGACTTGGATACAAATTACCATTGGCTTCAATATGAAATTACAAATTATTTAAGGCTAAATTCTGTTATACACAAAATTCTCCAGCAGAAAGAAAAAAAGCTCTTGCACACCAGAGGCCAAATAACACTATCTAAAGCCTTGGTTCTTCTGAAGAGCAAGATAGTTGAACTCAGACAAATTCAACAGGTACCAATGATCAGTTATGACGTCTCTGCAGAACTCACCAATTGTTTCAATTATTTACACAGCTTAAAAGAAATGCTTGCAACTTCTACTTTTTACAGCATTAACAAGCTTTTTACCCGCTTCTTGCGCATCTTGCACGTCCCACGAGTTTCCCCCCAGTCTGGCTCTGCAGATAGCCAAGGGAAAAGCTAGTTCCTATATGGTCTCTAATTCAGAAAACAATTGACACAGAGGGAGATGGAGCCAATTGTTACAGCTCACAGGTTACCCAGACCTTTCTAATGTTGTAAACCAGAAAATATTTTCTCTTGCAGAAAAATTACTAATCTAATCACACTCCATGTGTTAGTGAATTATTTCAGGCAAAGTTTTTCAAAGCTGCAGCCCAACAGAAAGTCAGACCTTAATTAAATCATTCTGTTTAATTGGTAGCTCCTATTTTGAAACATTTCATTGTGAAATTTCCCTTTTGGTAGGGGTTAAAATCTTTCTGGGCTTATCTCATCTGTATTTCTAAAAGAAAGCAACATAAAATAATTAAAAGCATCCTTTCCTAATACACAGGGCCATTTATTATCCACACAAAATCCATGGACTGGCTGTAGGTCAAAACCACCATGTACCAGTGTGCTTGCAGACAGAGCATCTGCAAAGCTTTCCCATCTTACTGAAACAGGAGTTTGCATCAAGGTAAGCTGGTGTCTGCCATATGCCACAGCACATTTTTTTTGAGCTGAAGGGCCAACTCCTCCCTTCATACATTTATGAAGAAGTTGGCCAGAACTTGCACCCTGTTACCCACAGACCACCAAAGAGCAGATGTCTACACTACAGGTGCTCCAACATCTATAACCAGATCACTGCCAGCCACCTTCAGGCAAACACTGCAATCAGGTTATCAATAAAGAGCAGTCTTGACAGACAAAGTACATTAAAATATCTCCTAGCCCAGATGAGGAGTATGTTTCTGAAGCAAGTCCCCTGATGGGTCCTTCTCACTTCTGAGTGGGACAAGAGCGTGAGAACCGGGCTCCTCTCAGGTGAAGCTAAACTGGAAGATGTGCCTCAGAAGCTGATTTACACACCCCAAGCACTGTTTAGCATTGAGTCCAAGGAACCAGACTTTGAAGTAGCCCAAAGGAAAACCTCACTGAAATGCAGACAGTCTGCACAGCTGGTCCTTGTCACAAAAATTTTTTTCTCTACACATCTATTCCTCTGGATCTGTGCTACTTACTAATACCTAGACCTATCCATGTGCAATAAGCTTTCAACTCCCAGAAAGAATTTCTACTATTAAAATAACTCTAAAAGATGACCTCACAAAGCAGAAGAAAAGGGTGCATAAGAAGGAGACACACGTAGAGCCAGCAGTGGCCCTCCCAGGAAACACCAGTGAGGAGCCACATAGGACACTCAAAAAATACTTTCTCTGGTAAACACAGTGGCAAGGAAGAAACTAGATGGACTGGGGGATATGGGGATTTCATCTTGCAAAACACAACACTTCGACACAGCTCAGGGGAAGTCTTCAACAGCAGATGGCACCGGAACACCAGCTACCAGCTGCCAGGAGACCATCAAGAGCAGGCTTCAGCCCAGCCACACAAACAAGCACTTGCTTACACCTGGGAGACGAAAACTTTTCCTAAATTGGCATTTTCAAAAAACCTAGTGCTGAAAGGTATAGCGGTACATAGTACCATTTTGTAAGCAGCAAATGAAAGGGAAAAAGACAGGGCACCCATACCACCTTGCTTGATTAAACTGTAAAGCTGTAGTTGTATCTTTCTCATTAGAAATAAGCCATTTTTACCTTTAAAGCCAAGGTGGAATGGGAAAAGTATCTACAAAGTATGCATACAGAATTGAAAAATATTAATAACCACCCTCTGCAACAAACTAAGTCAATGAACTGCTAGGATGCTTTTTGTTATGAATAAATGCAGTAAGAGATGAGGTGTAAAGTGAAAAAAGGGATGACTCCAGCCAGTAAAAAAAAAGGTTTGGATGGAGCTCTTTATTAAAACACCGTTCAAGTAAAGACAAAGGGCATTTGGAGCCAGAGCTGCTAGTCAAGGAAAAGGCATCATATACCTACACAAAGGTCCCTGCCTCCTCGAGTCCTATGAAAAGGAGACAATTTTGGCTGTGAGTACCAAGACCTATTCCCCTAGTGCTGCAACGTAGCTGGAATAAAAAAAATAAAAGGGCAAAAAGTGCAGTCAAAATAGCCTACATCTGCAGAGACCCTGGAGCAACAGCACGAAGGCACCAGTGTCTGAACTTCAGTAGGGTATTAATTTCAAGCCCCCCTGACACAGAAGATCAAAATTGGCAGAAAATTCTGGATGTGACAGGAAAAAAGGAGCGCAGGAACCCTAGTCATTGGAGTGGATATGCTCTGCTTGGCCAGACAGAGCCCAGGCAGCTGCCAGATTTCCCAGCTTGGTGTTAAGGGCCACCTTGTTGCTGTCCTTGTCTCTGTGACACAGGAAAGGCTATCCCTTGCTACAGCCATGTCATGGAAAAGTTGGACCAAGCCAGAGGAAACCTCATCTGATGACCTTGTTAGTGGTTGAAATAGTGCACAGAGATTAACTTCAGAAGTTTCTGGATGGGGAAGGTGCCAGCACAAGGGATTTGTGTGCCTGGTGCTAACAGTGTTAGCTTAACCATCACCACACTTGGCAGCAACAACTCCAGTAGAAACCAACTGTTTCTTCTTGGGTTTACGAGAGCTGCAGTAGCGGCTCTGTCTGGCAGTAATCTACACTTAGATGGGTCACCTGCTTACGTAGGTATCTCCTTCATGCCCTAAATACCAACACAGATGGGCCTGACACTGGGACATGAGTGCCATTCTTCTGAAGCTCCTGTTTTCTCAGAACATGAACCAAATTAAATGTTTGCCTCTCCCCTTCACCTTTACTTTGATAAGGATGTAACTATGATAGTCATTAGTTTATTAATTTACCTACCTGAATACATCTGAGGAGTAGAATATTAATTATATATTAATTATATACCTTGATGATTTCTGACTTAAGAGACTAAACTTCAAAAATGGACATTAAGGAGAGCTGCCAGACCCATGCTTGCAAAAAACAGGAAAAACTTTCTCCAAAATAGGTACTAGTTGGGTAGTAAGTTGTTAGTTGTAAACAAGTAAATCAGTCTGGTGCTGGAGTAAGCTCATGTTATAAAGACGATCTTTGTAATCTTGAGGATAAAAAAGGATTCTGCCATTCAGATGAAAGCCACAATTTTTATAGTCAACTGACTTCAAGGAAACTCACAAAACAGCATCAAAGACGACTCAGCTTGGGCGCCTGAGCAACTGTGCTGAATTTCATAGCCTTCAGCAGCCCAGGTGCACGCTTGCTTATCTAGACAGAGAGATGTCTTCTTGCGGGAAGGCCAAAACCCTTGAAGAACACGACTTGCTTTAAGGTCTGCTTGGCAGGAACTGCTGGGCACCTTCTCACTCGAGCACTGACACAGCCTTGTGTTGGGCATCCCAGCTGCCCATGCAGGCCACAAGCCAAGCATTTAGGACACAATCCAAAGGTGCCCATGCAGAACAGAGACACCTACAACTGTCATGGCCAGTATGCAGATACTTAAAGCCATAGTTCCCCTGTGACACCTCATTTAGTGGTGCAGGAAGCCCCTCTCCTCAGCTGAACTATTTTTGAATGGTGGTATGTATTTTCTTTGCCTGTAAGAACTGAGTAGAGCTTGCTCTTTCCTTCAAATCATGTCCAAGTGTAGGAAGTTGTAGCTCAGTTGTCTACAGCAGTTGATTGCTAGAACATTTTCCCATGTCCCAGGAGCACCCTAATCATATCTCAGGGCTTAGCTGGGAAAACACCAGATTGCCAAGAAATAAACTGTACAAAAAGTTGTTCAGCCCTTTCAGACCTGGAGGACTGTTGGATACATGGAAAGATCTTCTGACCCTGCAACTTGTGCCTAGCATCCTCTCTGTCATGCCCTGCACTGGGACTACCAGCTCTGTAACCCCAGGGTCACAATCCAGCATGGAGAGAAAAAAAACCCCACCAGTGCCACCAATTTGGTAGATATTTCTGCAATGAACACCTGCCCATGGCCCAAGTCCTGCTTAGGAACATAAACTAACTACATCCAACTACATTGGATGTAGTCTAAACCTCTGCTTTTGCTGAACAGGAGCCTACAAATTAACAGGAATTTAATAATCACCTTGATATGGTAGATTTACATGAAAATATATTTGCTGCCATTTTGTAGATATTCTTGCAACTGATAAGAACCGTTGACATTTTGGCCCTCAGTGCAGCCACCACACCAACCAAAAGCAGGCTCTGACACTCTGCAATGACATCTCACAATGACGTCCTTTGTATTTACTCTGCGTGGTTACATCTGCTGCATGTCTGACTTTCGTGTGGATCATCCTGATCCATCTGGTACATAGTGAGACACGGGTATACAGAAAATTTCTATCCCTCCGAAGGCCTTTTGCCATCTGCCATACAAGCCCTGAAAATGCGAAGCTACAAGGATGCAAAAAGAGGGATTTTTTTTTTTTAATGTGATTTTTGTAAAGTCTCACCAAACCCGAATGTGCTTTATGTGCCCTTTCAGAAACTTCCCCTTGAAAAAGATAAGCCCTTGAAGGACAGCTAGCTGGAGCTAATTAACAGCTGCTTGAAAAGTAGTCCAGGTTAAAATTTCTGCAAAGTGGACTTTTCTCCCAGAGGAGTTTTATCTTGCAAGACACAGAAACAATAACTCTCGAGTAACAAAACTTTCTGCAGCAGCTTCCAATGCATCTCACTTTACTTTCAAAGTAACTTTGCCATTTTTCCCTCTACTATTCATCTTTTTGCAGGCATGCGCTCGCTTTCAAGGAGTCGAGCAAACTTGAATATGGTATTTGACTAATAAATGCCATATCTTTTGAAAAAGCATTCTTTTTTTCAGTGTTTCCCCAGGCAGACAGCACTGATCCCTTCTGCTTTTTCGAAGCCAAAATATCAACATGCAAAGGGCAATAATGTCACTGTCACCCACAGTCTCCATTGACAGGACTCAAGCACAGGCCTCTGACATTAAAGACAGAAAAGCTACTATCAAAATTAACCACTTCTTCCTTTGGGGAACAATTCCTCCATCACCAGGAATCCTTCGCTTTGCCCTTCTGTTGGGATGGAATACTTGACATTGTAAGAAAAGAAGAGCAATAAAGACCATAAAAGCTCAAAAATGTTAAGGTCAGCATTGTCCCATTGCTTCCCAAAATGAATGGTTATCCCAAATACATCCAAAACTGCAGCCTCCCTAAAGACACAATATAAAACGCACAACAGATCCTGAAAGCCTGTCCCTAAAATTCGTAAAATGATCCTGAAAAGTCTCCAACACAAACTGCATACAAAAACATGGCCTGTGATAATAAATTTCTATGTAATACTCTATTAATAATATAGCTTAAAATCATAGCCATGAAAAGACAGACTATGAAATGGGGAATGGCAAGTCCTATTTGCAAATTTTGCTTGGTGCTATTTGGTTGTGGTGTAACCTTATAAAAGCTGTGATAACAACGTCATTTTATTACAAAAAACAAAACCCCCCAGTTTCATTACCAATGTTTTCTTCCTTTTTGTTCAGATGGAAATCAATATAATGCAAATAGTAACACTAAAAAAATATAAATATCTAAAATAATAATAGCATACACCTGGGATACTTGGGACCATCTCTCTGAAGCTGCTTAAGTTAATTTTCCAACACTTTGTAAAATGCTTTGCATAAGCTGCTACTGGTATTAAAATGCCATGTTTTCAGCTGGTACTAATAGCTAACATATATAGTAACATATATTTGTCAATAATATCTAATACCTAGTTATTTGCTGCTATAGCACTGTGTCCATTTGACTTTGCATTCTGTGCCCCAAATACTTATTTTCTGGGATGGTAAAAGAATCTGATAGCCTCCTGCCTTTTTAATTAAGTCAACAAGAATATGAAGAACAAAGCTCACATGTTTGATTTTGGGCAGAGAAATATTATTCTAAACAAAAACGCAACCCTGAGGTGCCTTCTAGTCCCTCAAAATAAACTAAACATGATTTAAAATGTATTTCAAATATCACTCAAAAATGATAAAAAAGAAAATACTATCTTTATTTGTGGGTACTTGGAAATACTAACAAGTCTTGTCCAAGAAACTAAGTTTCTTGGGACACATATTTACTTTCTGAAACAAACAAACAAAAAGCTATTTTTAATCAACCAACTAATTAGAGCTTCTCGTTTTCTCTCCACAGTGCCAAATTCCTTTGTTATACACTATTTCAAACCCCTCTAGTTTAATGAGAAGTTACTATGTATAACGTAAGAGCAATCTTAAATTTAGACAGCTGCAGACCACTGATTAACAGTCACACGGAGCTTTGAGAAAACATCTAACCTCTTCTTCAATGTGGTAATAATAATAAAGAAAACGGAAGAAAAGTAAAATAATTTTGTAAGAGGAAAAGTAAAATAATGTTCTACAGAGCAACTTCAGTGTTCTTTGAAACTAATTTTGCCTTTGAATCATATTGGCTTATATTCAACATCCCTCTAATCAGAACATGTTCCTCTTCAGAAGCTTTATTGTTGGTATAGAATCAAAGGACAGACATAACAAAGTTTTCCTATTAACAAATTGTAGATCAAGAATGAATGAAGAGTGCAATTTTTCTGGAAATATTTTAAAATACACTACAGTTCACTTCTGAAAGGAATGAATATTTATAGTAGGGCTTCAAATGAATATATTCCTTCGCGTCAAAGTAGTTCTAGTATTCATTCAAAAATGAAAAACTCAATTTCCCATTCTTTGTCTCAGAATATGTTTTGATTTTGTGAAAATGTATGACAGAGTTCTCTAAAGAAACTAAACATATTCAACAACAATTTCCTTCAGTGTCTGAGCTTTCCAGGATTGGTAATTTCTCACCTTAAAACATTTCAAGAGAAATATTTTGTGATAAATTTTGAAGATCCAACAGTTCTGTGGACTGAAATATTGTGAAAAAGATGCACCTTGGGACCACTCGTCTCTGGGCACTGACCTGAGGAGACCCATCTCTCTCTGGTCCTCCCATATTCATGGAAAGAGCCAGGGGGACCGAAGCAAGCCCATCCGGAGGAAAATTCAGAGTAAGCACCTCATTCATTACTTTTAACTGTTTTACACTATCATGTTGAGGAAAAAAGCAGGGTTTTTTTTAAATTACAGTGATGTACCATCAATAAAAACAAAGTTAAGATTTAATGCTGAACACAATGAGCAGATACTTACTTTGCTTTTGCTTCTGCGTCTTCATAGGCTTTATTGGAAACGTCATCTAGGCCGCCAATCAGATGTTTGAAGGAGCTGTAAAAATAAAGGGCTATTTTTAGAGGAAGAGTCTCCATCTGGGAGTCAGGCAAGCCAATGAGGCTCTTTGGCAGCAACCAGGGGCCACCCCTCAATGCTGGGGATGGGCGTGACCGGCCAAACCAGGGCCAGGGCCAGGACCAGGCATCTTCTGGGAAACCTGGCCTCAGACATGCTGGAGAAGGGGTGGAAATGCAATAACCAGTGCCAAGAAGATCCAAACTTATTTATCCACCTTTTCTAGGGACTGAATCCCCTGCAACTGCTGCTCAAGCTCTCCCTCCCTCCAATGTGAGTTGTAGAGTAAATCTGTCACTGTGGCCCTAAGTCTCATGACAGTGAGGTGCCACCACCATATCCTTGTCCTCCAACCAGAAACCCTAAAAATCCCTCTGCTTTCAAAATGAAGTATAAACTTTATTTCTATATCTTAGCTTTCTCATCTTACAAGAAACAGCAACCAAAAACACAGCAGAGAGAAATAAAATGGGCGAAAAAAAAAGTAGAGAAGGAAAAGAAAGTGAGAGCAGAAAGGAAAATACATTGTCATAAGCCAAACTGCTTAATGACATTTAAGAGGAAATTTGGCTTTAACTGGGTTAAACTGAGTAAGATGGGGTGAAATGTTAGGAGTGCCTGATATACTCTGTACTGAGCTGTCTTCTGTACAAGCTGCAAGTAGCTTGAGCAGTCCCCTAACACCATCCTCTGTCCCAGGGGAGACAGAAAGAGCATAGACATATTGGAAAAATAATTAGAAAATCTTTTTGTATCATGAGGGACTCCAACAAATGCACCCAATGACCACCTGGTCAACTAACAAGCAACACTCCAGAGGAAAAAAAAAACCAACAAAAAACTGTGATGTCTTTGGTAGTGATATTACACAACATCAGGGACTAAATAAGAAATACAATTTGAATGTTTTTAGTAATTTCAATAACTGAAATCATTTAAGACCTATAACTGAAAATATTCCAGGTGAAAAGCATAGTTCCCCACTACACATTTCCACCATTCCCAAAGTGACTGTCACACACAGGTTTTCTTTTTTGAAGAAAGTGCCATTGGCAAAGTAAGAAAAGAGTTGGGCTAATTTGAAAGGATGAACTGCTGAAAACTACAGTCTCTTGACTAATCTCTGCCTTAAGGTCACGGCTTCAGAAATTAAAAGTCCTGCAGGTCCTCTGGCTTCTATAAATCCATGACACTCCTGAGGCACTAAACACAGAACTGAAGAACAGAAATAGCTACAAAGGAGTTGAAAAAAAAATAATTGAAAAGTTGAAAAAATTTAAAAAGAAATCACCATTTAGGGCCATATTTACATCTTTAACAATAAGAACAGAATATTTAATATGGCCCTCTGTCAACAAAAACTTTTAGGATGAAAGAGAATTAATGCTATTGAACAGATGAGGAAAATATAGGGCAGGTTAATAAAGGTAACAGTTTGCAGATTGTTTGCATTTTTCCCCCCAAAATCACTTGGTTTCAGATCACATATTATACAGGATAAAGAGGCACAGATGAAAAACCTACTAACCGAAAAGCTCCAAACACAGCTGTTTCTGAAAATACAGCAATGAGCAGAAATCATTGACCTGACGTATTTACATTGAGCAGAGGGCAGCTGTGGGAAATGCAATATCTTGCAACGTACGAGGTTAACCAGGGTGACTTCGGGCTTCCTTTGGCCTTGAGTGCGATGAAACTGTTCCATTCATGCTTTGCCCAAGCAGCTTAAACAGGCCATACGGTCTCAAGTGGGTACTCAAGTGTCCTGCTGTATCAGGAGGTGCCTGACCCTAAGTGAGGTAACCCATGGGCACATGGTGAGCCAGGACATGACTTTCAGAGGAACAAAAGGAGGCTTAATTATCTTTGCTTTATGAACAGCAGCTGGAAAAAGCCCTGTTTTACCCATTATTGTAATAAGTATGAGGCAAGAGGTCACAGTCGGGAGAGGTATTTATACTGATATATATCTAGAGCTGCTTGCTACAATGGGCCTTTCCAGCACAGCCTTATGCATAATATCAGTCATCACTGCTCTGGAAATATCCTTCACCTACACAAATTCCCTGAGTTTTCCACTTTGCTTAATTTGTAATATTTTAAAAGATACAATCTAGGAAATCATTTACGCAGCACAGGGAAAACAAATCATTAATGAGGAATAGAAGGGAAAGACCCCTTTGCTCTTAAATAGAAAATGCATTAAGGTTTTTTTAACAAGGCAGGCTGTAATTTTCAATAATAAGACATGTTAATCACCAGGGTATCTTTTTGACCCAAAACTCCTTACTCTGCAGTGAAAATATGAAAAATTCAGCTCATTCAACACATCAAGATTTATCTTTCTTGTGCTGAAGATGTGCCATAGGATGAAGCCAAACCCTTGAAACATGACAGTGAAAGCAAAGCAAGATGTGTATGTTAATGCTCAGCTGCACCACAAACAGATATTTAGGCCATTAAGTGAGACACAGTAATACCGTAATCCTCCTGGAATGCTATAATACATAAGCTAAGACTTAAAATGCAATTTAAAATAGCTAGGCTTGGTTTGCTTTCATGTAGTTAGGAAAATGTGGCAGGGTTAAACACCTAAGTTTTTTGGCAATGCAAATAAATATTGTTCTAGTGAAACATTATATGGGCAAATAAGAAAAAGTCACTGAAAGGAGTAACAACAGTTTGTCTAATATCCTTAAGTTTTTATTAAAATATCTTCAGCAAGGCTTAGGACTGAGCAAGATACTTAGGTCACTTTTTTATTGCCTATCTCAGTGCTGTGGAAGTATCATCTTGGTCACAACTTCCCCAAGAATTTAATCAGAAAAATGCTTCTTTTTTTCTCTGCATAGACTTCTATCTTCATTTTTTCTAGTCTCTTCTCATAACCAATTTTCTCCATGGATAAACTTCACTCCAACTGGGAAAAACAGTAAAGCAGCAAAACCTAAAATCTCCAATGAAAGAGTTTGGCTCAGCTTGTATAGGGTTAGTCATGCTAGGATAATACTCTTATTTTATTTTTATCCAATTTTCATTGCCAAAAGGGTCGATACAGTGGCCTTTCTTGACACCTCATAGCTATCCCCACTAAAAAACAAAATCAGGCTTTCAAATACAGACAAAAACATAAACTCCAAAGTGAAAAAATCTGAGAAAATCTGAAATATTTAAAAAAACTTAAAAAACCCTGTATCATCCTGATATGTGCAACCAAAGAATACAATAAGCAGAAAAAACCAGCATTTAGCACTCCATATCTGCAAATACCATGTAGTTTGTAGCACTACTGGCCTCCATCAGCAGCAGCTGTGCCCTGACTTTTAGTGGCTATTATCCTTCAGCTCCTCTCTCTAATATTTGCATTAGGCAATTCTGTACTCCCAGCACCCACAACATTTACACCTGGTAAATCTCAGCGCTCCAGGAAAATATTGTTATCAACATAAATAAATTATATGGAGGAAAAAAAATCACATAAAAATAAAAGATTAATCCAAATCAACCTCAACGTAAATATTCTTACAGTTCAGGAGAACCTATGAACATTTTCAAATGCTTTTTCAGTTTCAAGAGGCTTGTGTGGAAAAGAAAAAGTTGAAAAAGTTGCACCAACTTCTCTCTCAGGGTCCCAGTGATGATCAAAATGTTAGGAATGAGTTTTGAACCTTTTCCTCCTGTTTTATGTCCATACAAAGTAGCTGCAAGTAAAGTGTTTCTGTATGTGTTCATTCAAATTGATTTACAGAACAGATGCTCAAGGTTGTCCCTCTTGTGTCTACACAATTTTTATCAGAAGATGTTTTACAGATTATTTCCTAGAGGACCAGTCCATCAAATCCAGCATATCATAACTGTTAACTTTTCCCCAGTCAGTCCAACTGTACTTCTGCAACAAATCTAATAACCTCTCCAGGGAGTCTGAAAATTCACTAGGACAAGCTAGAACAGGGCCAAGCTTGAAACACGTTGGAGGCAACTATGTCATGCAACTCCCACAATTAGTTTGTTCGCAGAGGATGAATTACTGCAGTACCACAACAGGAAATACTTAACTAGCAACAGTCTTGATTTTATTTTACATCAGATCTTAGAAAGTCATAAACATAGAAAGCCTAAGAATTGTGAAGAAAAATTACTCTTGGAATTAAAACTGCATAAAAGACACCTGACAACTATCAACTGCTATAAAATATTAATAAGTTTATCTAGATCATACGTTTGATAAGAAGAAAACTATATTCTTCCAACAAGCTGTCTGGCTTCCCAAGTATCCAAAGGCTTCTACAAATTTCTTGAAATAGTCAGATGTATAGCTTTACAGTTCCCATGAGCAACATGTGGCTTCTGCTGAACTTTTCAAGTCAATTTCCTAAGCCCCACAGTTGGGTCTATGCTTCATGGTTGGCAGGAAGAACATCTCCTTCCCTCCAGACAGCCTGGCTAAATCAACCCAGTCTTCAAGCTTAAGCCTGGAGAAGACGCCAGCCCACCCCATGCTGAGATTCCTCGGCAAAGCTGTCATCCTCATTTCATCAGCCTTGTCACCACCTCATTTTGCTTTCCCTGTCAGGTTCGTAGAACCTCCTCTTCAATGATAGCGTGCATGGGTGCATGGATATGTTCAAACTTTGAATATAAAGTGGAATTCCCTGGAAATTTTTTCTGCTGATTACTAAGCTTGTTTCTTTGATATACACCTGTACAGGTAGGACTACACCATTTTTTTCTGGGAAGATGACAACTGTTAATCTTATAACAAATAATCTATTTGCTGTCATAGTCCTCTTCTTTGGGTGACCAAAATTAACGGTACTCCCAATGTAGTCACTGTAGAGCTTGTATAACTGCACCACAGCAACTGCCTCACCTGGAAATCTCATCTCCGACACTCACTTAATTTTCTATAGGTTTTCTAAATACTGGTAGAAATCTCAAACCAACTAGTCAATGCTCTTCAGCTGTTTCCAGACACAAACTCCTTTAAATCCTTATAAATAATTTCCTAAATGCGTTGCCTTTCTATGATCTAGGTTTCTAAGAACTGAAGGCCATTAGATGAAGGAATCATAGGTGCCCCTGTCCAGCTGATTTCCCAAAGAGCTCCTCCAATTTCTCAATTTTCCATTTTTAATACTGAGAATCAGAGTTACGGACCCACTTTTTAAATGATTCAATTTAAGCTAAATCAACAAATTATCATTTCATCCAAGGTTATCTTCCATGGTCCACTCATCGCTGCTTACCAAAAAACAACTCATGACTTCGCGTTCATTATGTGCCAAAACCTGCTCCAACCAACTCTGTTGTTTCAGTAACTACTTGTTACACTATCTTATTCAGGAATATCTGATATTTTGTATTTTTAGTAGCAATTATTCTTCCCTCTTCTCTTGAACTTACAATGACACAGGTCCAGAAATCTCTCTTTCTCTCTTTTCGTATTTATGCTATTCATATCCAAACACTTCCATATCCAAACACTTCCAGGAGTGTCTTCACTACTACTCCTTTATTATCTTCTTCAAAGCGATTTTGATCCAAAACAGATACCCTTGCTGGACACCTCCTCCTTATTAGGTTCCAGTCCATTGAATCTCTATTACCTTAATCGTGTTTTTCTCCAGCTGTTTCATGTGTGGCTGCTCCATCTTACTTCCGCTATCGCTGCAAAAACTTTGCCCCTTTACTCCTGACACACAACACGTCTTTCTGGTTTTGAGATAAGCCCACGACTCCCTCAGCTCGGGGGGGCCCAGTTTGCCCTCTCTGCCTCCTTGCACAATCCTCAGTTTTGCAACAGATTCCTTGTAGAATTTCCCGTAACGGCTGCAAAATCTCCCTTCCTTGCATGGTCACAGCCTGGATTTCTTTACAGGTTCCAGCTCTTGGCTGGAGCTAGGTGTTCTTCCTTGCTTTCTCATGTTCAGTAACAGCCTGCTGCTTATGTTCATTCGCCAGCACAACAAACCTATTGTTTTATGCCTTCCTCCCCTCTGCTAGCTCTTGCTTCCCCCTCTTTGTGATCATTACTTCTGAAGAGTCATGGTCCTTATTGAGACATCTGCCATCCACTGATGTCTCAGCTGATATCTGCAACGCTTCAAGTGGTGCCTTGCAGTGCTTCAGTTCTATGCACATCCACTTCTCCATGTCTTCAAAATCAACCCAAAGTCTCATGTTTTCTCCTCCATGAACCATAGCAAGTGATCTATTGTCTGTACGCAGCTTCCAGCTCACTGTACACAGCTTCTAGCTCAAGGATCACATGCACAGATCTTCAGTAACTTCCATTCCCTGAATAAATATACTGCACCTGTTACTATTAACTTACACGCTGTTGTGTTTTCTTCCTTCTTACTATGTCATAAGAACACCCACCACCTTCCCTGTTTTCTTCCCCAAGTTTACTGACTCCCACTGCTTACTGGCTTCTTACGTCTAGGCCAAAATGCTATCAAAAGACTGAGCTAAAGCACTCATTTAACACAATCAACACTCACATTCACATTTCTTCTACACCATGCATGCTAGTATCAGAAAATATGATGCATAGTCTATGTGAAATAGTTCACCTAGTTTAAAAGAACAACCAAATTAAAAGTTCAGCACTGAGCCTGTATCTTCACTGTTGTGTTCAGATTATTGCTGAAGGACATCTTCCTAAAGGCTCACAGAGTCACAGATTCATAGAACATTTTGGGTTGGAAGGGACCTTTAAAGGTCAACTGGTCCAAGCCCCCCTCTGCAACGAGCAAGGAAATCCTCAACTAGACCAGGAGAGCTCCATCCAGCCTGGCCTTGAACACTTCCAGGGAGGGAGCATCTACCACCTTTCTGGGAAACCTGTTCCAGCGCCTCACCACCCTCACAGTAAAGAATTTCTTCCTTATATTCAATGTAAATCTACCCTCTTTCAGTTTAAAGCCATTACACCTAGTCCTATCACTAGATGCCCTTGTAAGAAGTCCCTCTCCAGCTTTCTTGTAGGCCCCCTTCAGGTACTGGAAGGCTGCTACAAGGTCTCCCCACAGCCTTCTCTTCTCCAGGCTGACCAGCCCCAAATCTCTCAGTCTTTACTCCTAGGAGAGGTGCTCAATGGCTCTGATCATCTTTGTGGCCCTCCTCTGGACCCTCTCCAACAGGTCCATGTCTTTCCTGTGCTGAGGGTTCCAGAGCTGGATGCAGGATTCCAGGTGAGCTCTCACCAGAGCGGAGCAGAGGGTCAGAATCACCTCCCTTGCCCTGCTGGCCACACCGCTTTTGATGCAGCCCAGGATATGGTTGGCATTTGGGGCTGCAAGCGCACATTGGTGGGTCATGTTGAGCTTCTTGTCAACCAGCACCCCCACGTCCTTCTCGGGGCTGCTCTCAATCCATTCTCCGCCCAGCCTGTATTTGTGCTTGGGATTGCCCCAACCCATGTGCAGGACCTCGCACTTGGCCTTGTTGAACTACACGAGGTTCGCATGGACCCACCTCTCTAGCCTGTCAAGGTTGCTCTGGATAGCATCCCTTCCCTCCAGCATGTTGACAACACCACACAGCTTGGTATCGTCAGCAAATCTGCTGAGCGTGCACTTAATCCTGCTGTCTGTGTCACTGATGAAGGTATTAAACAGTACTGGTCCCAATACAGACCCCTGAGGGACACCACTTGTCACCAATCTCCATCCAGACATTGAGCCATTGACCACTATTCTCTGGATGCGAACATCCAGCCAATTCCTTACCCAACAAACAGTCCATCCATTAAATCCATATCTCTCCAATTTAGAGAAAAGGATATCCAACTCGCAGGTTGTTCAGTAGCAATATTTATTCATCCACATGGGAGTGAAACTCAGTATAATCTGACATTAAGCCTTAGCAAAGTCAGCCAAAATTTCTCCCACAGCTTGAATGAAGCTGGGTGATCAGCTTCATCTCACCTCCTGCGTGGTGGAGACTGCTGATGAAGTCAGAGAGCATTAAGGACCAAATCCCACTGAAATTCATTATTCTGGTAAAGGAAGAGACTTAAAAAGATAATTGCAAGATGGAAAGAATGTCAAGGTTGTCCTTCATAACAAATATTTTCAGGACAAGGACAAGTGGGAACAAAATGGCTTAAAGTCCATGGGACACATCAAATGCTTGCTGCACTTGAGGTCATTTTTTTTGTTAGATCATGACTTTGCTCATTTCTACATCAGACAAGGATGCTGAAAATCCATTGTTGCAAAGCATGTCTACATAGATTTGCAAGAAATAGCTATGCTGCTTTTTGGGTGTCTTTGGGATGTTTTTGTGACTGTAATGGCCTTCTTGTTTCACAAGGAAATTAAAAATCAAGGTAGCACCGACACCATGAGAGTTCCATAATTAAACACCCATCATGTACTACTGTTTGCGTTTCCGCATGATACCTTCAACTCTCACTGCTTCACCCCTGTAGCATTTTAATACATATTATTTGAGTTTCAGAATTTATTTTAGACAAGCTATTTCATCCTTTCACGCTTAAGCAACGTCCCATCTCAAACCCAAGTCTCCCAAGGCTTGCTTGGTGGCCCGGCTCTTCCCTATAAAGAAAGTTTCCTGCATTATTAGCTCCAAAATCCTCCAGAAATTAAACAGTCCTACAATTGCTCATAATGTTGCCAAATCCAGAGACCAGTCTTCCACTTCTCTTAGTAACAACTCATCGTGATACCAAGGTGTGAGTCTTACAGTTCATGTTGTTGACCTGATGGGAGTATGGCAGCTGTCTTAACAGTGTAGCTCTCAGGTGTTCTGTGGAACAATCTCTGTATGTCTTGGAAAGAATTTTACAAGGAAGTTGGGAGAGCTATTCTGATGACAAGATAATGCCAATGAGTAATATTAATGCCTACTGTCAGTAAGACTGAAAATCTACAGTTTCTCATGGAAATGGATTGACCGTTAAGGAAACGATATTTTCCCATAATTTGTTCTTTGAAATTGCAACATCAATTTTGCTGAAATGTTTCAGATCGAGACACTCACTGAGCATAAAAATTGCGCTTCAATAGTTACATTTGATTAAGCAGAGACTTGTCTTGTAATAGAAAACATTAGGCGAACTTAAAGACACACGTCACTCCTGTGCAGAACAGCTTCTGACTGTAGGCAAACATTTACCAATACCACAATAACAAACCAAATATTGTAATATTCTGTGTATCTGGATATAAAGAAATGCTATTTTTCCTCATTAACAGAAGAGCATCTGCACGATCTAATAGCTTTCTACGATGACATGACTGGCTGGGTAGACGAAGGGAGAGCCGTGGATGTTGTCTACCTTGACTTCAGCAAGGCTTTCGACACAGTCTCCCATGATATCCTCCTAGGGAAGCTGAGGAA
>Ga0065711_1000730_pt1 | contig 78622 bp, 16 predicted proteins | sample Hoacrofraction12_FD_59098 | JGI IMG/M metagenome (GOLD analysis project Ga0065711, IMG submission 59098) | Hoatzin crop microbial communities from Cojedes, Venezuela - Epithelial fraction 12 v2 (version 2) | ecosystem: Host-associated > Birds > Digestive system > Esophagus > Crop | place...
GGCTCTTCATCTTTCTTGAAGTGGGGAGCCCAGAACTGGACACAGTACTCCAGATGGGGCCTCACTAGGGCAGTGTAGAGGGGAAGGAGAACCTCCCTTGACCTACTGGCCACAACTAACATGCAAAAAATGGTCAATTAAAAAAATCCAGATAGCGTTACTAGCTAAGAGCTCCATATTTTACTCTGACTCAGTTTTGACAGAAAGTTTCTGATGGGCCCTTGAGTTGAGTGCACTCAAACCCCATTGATGGCAACGGGAGATTATGACCCTCAGTCCTGCTGGGGAGTAGTCTGCAAATTTGGGACGTACAATCAGCAGTTATCAACCCTGGTTTCACCGCTCTGTAACAGGACAATTTCTAATGACGGACTTTATAGCCCTTAGTTATAAATCACCTATTGTAAAAAGCCCTCAGCATCTTTTAGCATGCACCCACATACATACATGGATTTGTGCAGAGCCCTGTTGCTTAAAGTGACTTTACCATCAGTCAGTGCTTTTTAATGAATCCTCTTTTCTCAATTTCATAGTCAACATTCAAAATATTTTAATGTCATTTTGAAAAAAATCTTTGACTACATGTGGAGATACTGTGGAAATACCGATTGCCTTTTCCTGTAATTTTTTTATTAGGGCACATTTCCAAAGTACTTACAGGGCCCTAAAAATCTAATGAAGCCCATCCCTTAGGGAGCTCTATCTGCAGTCCCCATGAGCAACCATGGGGCAGCATGGACACATCCTCTATGAAGGTCAGGCCACTTCATAAAAGCACAATTCAGCAATGATGTTGCTGCTTCTCTGCAAACAACTGACCTGCACTTTACAGACTGTTCTATTTATCTTGCATTTTGGAGGATGAAGGGAAGGAGAAGGAAAGGCATCTACCTCACGCTCTCCTCCACTGTTACCCATCTTTAATCCTACACGTGATGTTTTCACAGCCCCTCTTCCCTTTGCATCCTGGGCCCTCCCACGCAGCTTGGCCTCTCCTCTGCTGATCCCAGACCAGAGAAGAAAGAACATCCACCATCATGAAGGCAGGACCTTACGCACCCCCTGCATCTTTGCTGGCTTGTGGCTCCTCCATACAGTAGACCTGGAAACAGTCAATGGTGTCCCCATCGTTCACAGCCCAGTAGATGGCAATAGAGGTGCTGGTGGCTGAGTTTGGTTCCTGGGGTACAACAGTTGGTGTCTGTGGGACTGAGAGGAAAGTCTTCTGTCATTATTCTCACTCCTGTATTTTCAGCCAAATAACATGCAGGTTTGCAAGGCAATGCAGTTGCTTATTTTCACTCAGGTTGCTTATTTCCACAGAACAAGTACAGCAAGTACATGAAATATGGAATACTGGTTCAGTTTTATAGCCATAGGTCCTCCTAAACTAGGAACAGAAAAAAGTAATTGCTCAGAGTTGGAATCTGTCCATTTCCCTGACAGTCTGGACAAAATAAGATCCAGTCCTAGCACTGAAACCATCTGCATGTGCCCACCCAGCTCTTGCCGTCCCTCCCCGTACAGCAGGACCATCATGTAGATGACTTATGGCACTGCTGTTCGCTTCAGACCTCCACCAGGGAAGGGTCCCAGGGCTGTGGTGATCCTAGACATGCAGAGCTGTCGTACAGCTCCAGTGCTTGCTCTCCTTTCCCCAAGAGACTTGCTCCCTTCAGTCACAGGGAGAGCTCTCTAGCTCTGTGCTCCACTTTGAGGCACACGTGCTGATGAAACCCCAAAGACTCCTGATATCTTCAGGCCACCTCCTCAGAAAGACCAGAAGACCCTGGAGCCTAATCCTTTGGGTAACCACCTTCTCCATCACTTCACCTTGCCTTGCAGCACAGGCACCACAGGAGAGGACACCCTGTGAAGAGGGTGTCCACGCAAGCAGAGACTAAAAGCACTTGTTTGTAGCAAACAGCAGGGGGTAGCTCACTGATGTGGAGAGGGAGCTTGCAGAAGAAGGAAGCTTCCTCCAGAGACAGATGTAAGTAGCTGATCTCAGAAATGTGGGCAGGGGAAAGGACCTGCCACACCTGGAAAGGATTCATGCAGTGTATCGAATCCACTCACACTGACACCGGCAGGGATGTGCTTTAGGTAAAGGAAGGCTCTACCAGCACTGGGGAGCCAGAGGCTCCGCTCCCTGCAGCCTCGGGTCCACCCCTGCTCTGCAGTGGACTCCTGCTGCAGGTGCACAACTAGGTGCTCCTGCCTGGCATGGTCATTTTCCCCACAGACCCAGTGGACAGAGAATCTTTGGTGCGCAGGTGAACCTAAGCTCTGCCAAAGCACCTGAACCCCATGCGACAACCTGGAGCAACCCTCACAAAGACTGCTTCATAGATCTCCAAGGCTCCCCAGATATTATACAAACTTTGTCTGCCGATTGGCACAGATCCATCCCTGATGAGGTATTGTTCCCCTCTACAATGACAGCTTAAAAGAGAGGGAGGGGAAAAAAAGAAGCAAAAAGCCCCAAAAAATGTTCATTTTCAAGTGATTGCAGGGAATGAAAATACATGGTTCTATTTCTTCTCCCAGTAAATTTCCATATTGCATGAATTCTCTTAGAATCTCAGCAGAAAGCTTTTGCTTTTCTTTCCAGTTATCTTCACAGTAATGATGTTGATCCCCTGTGGTATGAACAAGGCAAATGCAGATGCTGTCTCTTTTCTTATGATTTACACAGAGAACTACCAGTACAGTAGGATTACATCTGCTTCCCATTGAAAAAAAACATCCTTCTCACTGCTAAAAGCAATCTGCATTTTGTCTTTTGACTACATCTAGAGCTAGTCAATTTAAAAACTTACAGTCTTAGGACAAGACTTCCTTTCAGTGGACACGGTGGGGAAACCAGGGGTTTTTTTCCTGTGAAGCTGCCTAGAAACTGTGATTTATGATCATAGAAACCCCATAACTGCAAGATTTCTTATTATGCCAAATCTGAACAGAAGCTAGCTTAATGAATGAAACTTCTGAAAAAAAAATTATGGATCAAAATTCAGCTTGGTAACATTGAGAAACATTGATTTCTAATTTTCTTTTGCACAATATGAAATAAACTTTTGAAAGGAAGTAATATCAAAGCAAGAAGTCAAACTATTTTCTTTGGAAACAGAACATTTATGAGTCATCAAAACACTCGTCCCTTTCTAAATGAATTTTAGTCAAAGAAATGAGATATTTGGACCACAAGTGTGACTAAAGCATATTTTTCAACAGAAATGTGTGACATCTTCTCGCCAGTTTGGTTTTCATTGAAGTGCGGTGGTGTACAGAAGTTCTTCCTTCATGCTACCTGATCTCCACAGCCCCAGGGTGAAAAATTAATAATCCCAAATGTTTCATGGATATTTTCCCCTTTACAATGTAATGAGAAATAACAATTCCTTGGCTTGGTGGACTAGAAGGACAGCAGTTATGAGCTCTGTGACTTTAATAGAAGATTGTTACAACCAGCAAAGGTCCTTGCTTCCTGGTATAAACAGGCAGGGCTCATGGCAGGCTTTGGAATTAATAATTTTATGATTTTTAAATTATTCCCACCCTTCTTGTGGCAGAGCCTGGGTTCCAATATGCTCAATGGCATGCTGCAAGGGTTTTTTTATGCTCATGTGTTTGTTCCTGTGGGTGGCTTACGTGAAAGGAGGAAGAATATGAGGGAAAAGGGCTTTTCATTAGTGGATATGGAAAACTTGAAAATGGAGGACATTTTGAAGGGAAGACGCTTCTGAAGTGGTGAAAATAAAGTTCTGTGAAATTGTTCAGTAAAAGACTATACTTTCTGAAGGAAAAATATGTGGATTGAAGAAACATTGCAAATTCACATGTATTTCATCAAATGGCTTGAGTAGAAAAAAATTCTGAGTGTCTGGCATTTGCCTGCAGTATGTTACAAATAATGTACTCAAGGCGTTCAATTCCAAATAAACCTTCATGTAGGCATTTACCTCTATTTTCCTTTGGGAAGGGTGCAATCTTGGGAGAAAAAAAATTGTCTACTGCTTACCAAAGTAAAAATCACAATAGTGATTGAAATACTTTGTAGTGGAAGTGACGAAAGAAAACCAGGTATTTTAGAAAGAGAAGAAAGTATAAAGGATGAGGAGCTTTGAAGGTCGCTTGCTAGTGAACAGTCATTCATTTCCAGTTTGTCAACGCAAAGTGGTCTGGAGTCACCTGGTGTTCAGCAAACACAGTAGCTAGTGTAAATCAAACCGAAGAGCTGATCTCAGCAGTTTAGGGAAAAACATGTTGGAGTGCCTTGCGGGAAAAGGAAATACAGCATGACAAAACAAGTCTGTCCTCCCGGATGACCTTGCCAGTAGGTAGCAGCCCAGGAGGAAGGCATGGTTGTACCCATGGGACTGCAAAAGGAAGTTTATGAACTAAACCAAGACACACAGCACATTTGCACCACTAAGTTAACTCTGACAGAGTGGGTTACAAAAACGATCTTTCTGACTTCCTAAAAAAACAACACTGAGATAACACTGCATGCACAAGTGCCTGTCCAACTTCACCTGCGAAGCTTTGACTGCCACAGGCAAAATCATACAAACGTGACAAAGCAGTTAAGGTCTCAGAGATATTAAGTTCCTCTAGGTCTAATAAAAGTAGTGGTGTGGAGAAGAGAGGTGGTCTCCCCATAGCGACAACGCAGAGTTCACTCGGCTCTTATTACATACCGGAGAGTCTGCGCAAGATGGCACATCTCCAGTGTCCCATTAGGCAACAGAAACTCTTCACTGACAGCTGTCCAGATCCAGATAATTTCTATAGGTGCACGTACAGGCAGAGCAGAAAGCCCACACAGGCAGGCTTTTTACAGTTCATGAAATATCAGATAGAGGTGAACAAACCCACTTCTCATGCACAATTTTCACTGCTGCCCTCCGCAGCAAAGGCTGTTTCCGGCTACAGCTACCCATTTTCCCTTCACATCCCATGGGGGTTTCAGGTGCCTCCATTCCCTTGGCACAAGCCCTGGGACCTTGGCCGTCAGCCAGCCCCCTGCTCTCCTCCCCACACCAGCGATGCTGGGGCTGCCCCCCTTGGAGGAGGAGAGCTCAGGAGACCGTTTCATTGCCTCTTCTTTCCCTGCCTGCAAGGGAACACAACTTCTTTAGCCCTGGGAGATTTACAGACAGACATCTTCTCCTAGTCTGAGGTACAAATATCTGAAATGATGCAAGAATCCCCCACTTTAGCACATTTCCCTCTGTTGCTCATCTTGGTGTCCTACGATAAGCCAAACACTTGTGCACAATTAGACTTCATTCTACATTCAACTCTGATGGCTAATTAACATGGTTTGCAAATTTATGCTGCTCAAATAGATTCTGTTTTTAGCTTCCTAAAATTTCCAAAGCATTGCTAGAACATTAGCTTTTGTGAAGACGATATTCAGAGATTCTTACCAGCCACATGTTTTAAGGAGTGCTGGTTGCTTTGTCCTGGACTGTCCATGTAGTGCTCAAACAGTGAAAAAGCACTGGGCACCTTTTCTAAAGAGAGAGTAGTATCCATTGCAGAAAGTAACCTAGTTGGAAGAAAACACATGGCTGTCTGTGTGAATCCCTTGTGGCATCACATAGCTTTCAGAAGCAAAGACCATGCGACATACACTTCTCTGAATATTTCACGTGAACTTGAAGACAACATGCAAGGAGAAGCTGTTTCCCTCATTTTAAACATTTAGAGCATACTGCAATTTCAGATTAGCAGCACGGTGAGAGTGCACGCGGTCTGTACACCCTTGATTCTTGAGAACATGAGGATTTGAAGTTCACAGCAAGACTCCCAAGAGCACAGGGGTTTGGACTTACTAATGCAGTGCCTTTAAAGGTTACAAACCTTAGAGCTAAACTACAGCAGCTGACTCCAGAGACATAATGTAAAGCAGCTGCTTGTGGCAAGCAAAAAAAAAAAAGAGAAGGAAGATAGATTCCACTTAATTAGTGCATATTTGTTGAGTGCATCATAGGAAAAAAACCCAACATATTTTTAACTCTGAGGCAGAAGCAGCTTCAAGGGAATGAAAGATTTTTTTTCTCAAGGCAACTGAATTTTCTCTCCCTTTCTTTCTTTTCAGTCACCAAAGTATTTAGTTATGCATAATCTTAACAAAGCACAACAAATATAAAATATACTTTCTTTAGAAAAACAAGCATTGTTATATAGACTTGTTCTTAACCTTTTTTAGCAAGTCAGATATTATCAAAGCAAAGTAATAACAAAACCCGTGCACAAAACAGAATAAACTTTAGGTTTAGTGTGTAAGTATGCTAGACCAAGTATACAGAAAACCTTGGAAAATTGTTTTGTCCCATTATACTTGCTCTATCCTTACACAATAAACTACAGGCAGATATGTGGTCAGACTCTCACATTTTGACTTACAACAGGCGAGTCCAAAATTATAGTCCTAATTCTGCACATTAATGGGAACCATGAAGGGGCGTTTGGCACATTCTCTTCAGACCACTCTCCCGGGGTTGTAATTTGATCACAGACTGGAACCCTCGTGTCATTGCTATACCCCAGTCCATGTCAGCACACTTACCGCTGTGATGGCTGAGGCAGCAGGGACAAGGGTATGTGTGATATGCACTGTACAACGCCCAGGCACTTTAGGGAGCGCTGCTGGTGTGGCCAAAGTAGGTTTTGGGGCTTGCACAGGAGAAGCCTGCAGCCAGCCTCTCTGAATATTCGCAGTTCAGCTTGGAAAATCTGTTGGGGCAATACAGGCTTATAATCGAACACTTCTCTCGTAATGGATGGGTCTGACCAAAATGACTTCCTTGAGGAAGTCACCAAAAGCAGAGACTTGTTTGCAATTGTATGTATATACTGGCATGTGCAGGCGGGCCAGGATGCAGCTGTGTTGAGGCACCAGCCCTCTGATACATTCTGAATCAGGCAGTGCCGATGAAGAGGCATGGGAAAACATCAGCCCATGGTCTCCTGATAAGCTTTTGCAAGCTACTTAATCTTATTTTTTTCTGGAATTGCATTCAGCAATGTAGCCCAACAACCCCGGCCATGTGAGTGACACTTTGCATTGTAACCTTTCAAAGACCAGGTAATACAGAACTAGACAAGTGAAAAAAGAACATAACAGTGACATCTAAGAGATGGAAGCATGGTCAAAATGGTTTTTTTAGTATACCTGTGTATAATAATAACTACAAGAAACATCTGTTTAAAAACATCTGTGTAGAGATTTAAAATTGAGCTGACATTTTAAAATGCTACTTGTTTAACTGATGTATAACAGAACACGTGCAAAACACTTCAAAACCAGTCAGTTACAGCAACAAGTACAAAACCTCTTCTCTTAATTTCATTCTTTGCAAGGTTTATAAAAGTAGCTATGAATTTAGCAGTGTGTTTTCAAAGCCTGCAAATACTAAATGAAGCATCCAGCATGCTAGGCATAGTACTCACTACAGTGCACTTAACTCATACTTCACATACCTTTTATTCAATTCTTTAGATGACTAGAGGAGGGAAAAAAGAAATATATTAACAGTTTTCAAAACGCTGAAAATATTGAAGAGCTACTCATCTACCAGTCTTGCTACTCTCCACAGACGTAAAATACACACGGTTTTATTAACCTGATGTTATCTGGGATGCTGTTCATTCACACCACCAGAGAATTTTGTTCCTTAAGAACATTCCACTTCAAAGCTCTGGCCCAGCAGGCTGTTAGAGTCTAAATCCGGTTTTAAGCTCCTGAGGGGTCAGTATTCAACAACCAGACTTAAAGACCAGAGCACAGTCAATTAGTTTCTTAAACCAAGGCTTTCACAGAAAGAAATCACCTGCACATTAAGTACACTTAAATCCAAATTCTGGCTGAAATCTCCTTCGTAACTTCTTATTGCTAGAAGAGATTGGTGAGATTTGTACCCAAGGAGTGAGATCTTCTCAGCTGCTCCATGCCATGAATCTTTAGCTAAAGCTAAGATTCCTGGCTCATGGACAGAAAAGTTCCCGCCCTTTATCACTAACTGAAAGGGGCAGGGAATCTAATATTTTTCACACCCCACAAAAGAATTTCAGCTTACAAAGTCATCTTTCTGCCAAAGCACTGATCCAGTACGTCACAAAGGTGAGGAAAATAAGCTATATTCTTCATCCATCCCGAAATGGCCAATGTGCCACAGCATTCACTTGGTTACAGGATACTAAGACACTGCACAGCTTGGACCAGCGGAGAAAGACAAACATTGCTCCACCATTTCTATAACTGCTGATATACGGGCTGCTGGCTTGTATTTGGAAAGCTGCTTTATTTTGCATGAATGACAGCCTTTAGACAGTAATTTGAACATTTCATCTCTTGCTTCCCAGGATCTCTGCAACTTCCAGACTATGTACTAATTCCTTAATGAGAGAAGATTGTTGTCCCAGAAAACCCATCCGCTTCACAACTGTTGATATGCTTCTATTGAGCAGAAGGTGCCACAGCTCACTTACAGACAAGTCTTGCAGCACAAGAACAATCTTGGAGACCGTTAATCATTAACATGCAAGACCCTCTGAAACCTGTCTGGTTACGACTGAGGACTATATGATCTAGGTATCTCCAGTCATCCAGACTCACAAGGGATTTTTTTTGCATCCAGAAAGGACCATTACAGCCATGCACCTAACATGCACATTCCTAAACCTAGCCCATTATCGCATTTTCACCACACAGCTGCTCACTGTTTTTCAGCAGTAAACATTTATCACAGCCTCATAATATGAGTGCAGAACTACTGTCTGTGTCTGCTCATTTAAACAAAACACAAAAACCCCACAGCCTAGCAACAACTCTGCTTTGGATAATTTTCAGTTACACTTTGTTGTTTCATCTTTGTTTTCATACAGTAAAGTACCTTTTACTCTAACATTTCTTATTCCTTAGTGGATAATTAATTCTAGATAAATTATTAAACTGTCTCTTAGTCTTCTCTTCACAAAACAAAACAGAACCATTTTAATGGTATAGGTCATGTTTTCATCCTGTGCATCATCTTTGCAATTCTCTCTCAGCATTCACATAACAAAAGCAGTTTCAGAGTGGAATAGCTGAGCTTGCCGGATTTAGATATAAAAAAAAAAAAAAAGAGGAAAGTAAATAACTCATTCTCAGCCTAGGTACAGTACAAGTGCTTTCCTAACTAGTATCAGAAAAACTACAAGATGAAAGCCATTTTTACTCACGTTTAGGAAGACAAATCCATCAAGCTCTTCCATTTCTTTTACTGTTGTCTCCAAAGTTTCCTTTGCTGAATCAACAGTTTGCTGGAAGTTAACCATCTGCTCATACAGGTACTCCATTTTCATCTTCTTCACTTCCTCAAAGTTCTCTGATTTCTCATCATACTGTGCTACCACTTTCTTAAGCATCTCTTCATTCTGCTTTTCTAATAACTCTGCATTTTTCTTACAGTTTTCCTGCAAAATAAAAACAAATGTAAATTGATCTGCAGAATAAAATTACAATATTTAATGAATACACAGAAATTCTGAATTACCCATACAGGAGCCATCCACCAGACTCCTGGGATCCTGACAATAAGAGAACTTTATTTCTGTAAGCAAGCTCATCTGGGAGAAATAATGCTAGAGAAATATATTAAAAACAATGGCAGATTTTTTTTTTCATTGTTAGTGTTTAAAATTAAACTTCTATATTTAAGCTCTGAGACAGAAAGTCTGACTACAAAATAGCTAAAAATCCATATTTCAACTGAAATTAATACAGTCCTCAAGGCTTAAAAACTCGGACATTAAGAACTTAAGACATTGGGCAACTCATTCAGATGCTTCACACAGGATTCTAAATAACGACAGAAAACAATGTGAGTTTTTTACACCTATAAACTTAAGGCAACCTTTTCCTTCAGTGCTTGGCAGTCACATATTCCACTCTGCAATAATGTGCAAAAAAAGCAATCTTCTTCTAAAGTTAGCACCTTCCAGTGGGAGAAGTCAATTTGAGGACTGGAGAAACAGCCCATTTTAGTGGAAGTAATGATGCTACAAAACAAGGCAAGCATATTTTAGAAGTAATTTCAAAGAGGGAAAGAAAACGAAAACCACTGGACTTACCTCAACAGTGTTAAACAGCAATTCAATATCACTCACAAACTCTTCAATCTTCATCGACTTTTCTTCCAGTGCTATTAGCAATTCACTTAACTGATCCTGAAATTTAAAATGTTTCAGTAACATAAGCATATTTCATAAAGATTTTACATGCAACTTATTTTAGGTGAATATTTTTGTTTTGCCATGAGCCACCATTAGAACAATTGCTAAATTAAGTTCAAGTATCTCCCTGGCTACAAAGACAAACACAGAAATAGCAACTGGAACCGACACACAATTGTTTCCAAAGCAAAAAGAGTAAGCTTAGTTCAACAAGATGCTGAGTGTCTGTACAAGCTGTTGATTGTTATGGATTCCAGTGCAGCTTTGCCAGAGGTTGAGGGTACTCAGAGCCTCATGAGGGTCCTCAAGAGATCACAGAAACAAGCCCATAAAAAGGAAGATAATGCAGGTAATTATGAGGCTAATAGATAATGCAGTGTCATGATTTTTTAAATCAGAATTTTAAAGGTATTTCCTATAAACCAGAATTTGTCAAAAACAGCAGTTGAATTGGATGTGGAAAAAAAAGCAGTCCAAGGGACAACAGGCATCAGAGACGACTCAGAACTTTTTCTTAGTCCTTCTTGACCTTTTGTGAAAGCAAGCTGGACATTTGCTCAGGTGCAATTTGTAATTTATAATTTATGAAAATACTCAGTGTTAATTACTTGGTATAAATCTAAAAGGAAGGTTAAATTCCTTTGGTAACAGCTTCCTATTATGGCAAAATTCTACAGCTAGATATGTTGAAAACTAGCATATGAGTTTCCATTAATTATAAATGTCACATTGGCCTGTAAAATTGAAAGCTCATTTTATAAATATTTAGGGTCAATCACCAAAATTCAGAGGCAAACTTCTCTTTGCCAAGATAACATGTAGAATCTGACAGGTGTCATCCATAGTTCCTTTCATTTACAGTGAAGCTACGTTTCTACAATTAAAATTCAAGCAACAAGCATTTTGCTGTCTTAATGTTTTCTTGTTAATTATACAGAAACAACAAGAAACATACAAATGCCATCTCAGAGTGACCTGAGCCCTGAGCGCTAGAAGTCATGTGAAGCCAAGCCTGTGTTGTGGTCAGATTGAATACTGGCTTCGTGTCCGTGCTCCACAGCCAGGGAGTGATATCATGGGATGTTTATTTGTGGCTTAACTGGACTCACTGCAAAGCAGGTACATTCAAAGGATGGCTGGGGTCTGTGACTTTATTACTAACTTACTGATGGCTAATTATCACTTCTAAGTCAAGCATGAATGGCCATATATAAAAGGCAACTCTGCTGTCATATACCTGCACACCATGGAGATGGTTTGTAAATACTGATATTTGAAACGGCCACATTGACTCCTCCTACTATTGTTTTCTTTTTTTTGCATATAAGTTAACATAAAAATCACATGAATACCATCCATACAAACTCTGCTGGAATTGTAGTGAATTTACACAAAATTAGTATTACCATCAACTGAACATGTGCCAGGAAAGAGACCTCATTTTTCAGACACTGCAGTGAGATTAAATAGCTGGTAACCAAAAAAGGAACATCTGTATACTTGTACATTAACAAATCTAAGATGGGAAAAATGAGACATCACATGCATGCTGTTCTCACAAGCAGAACTGCAATCTAATGAAGAATGACTTCCATAGAAATGAAAGCATTTTCACTAGTATTTCCAGCAGAGGACTATCATGAAGGGCATTTTCACCTGTCTTTTAGAGTGATACAGCTTAGAGATAGTGGGAAGAAGTAGGACTTGTGAAGCTGCTACCTGCACTGCAGCTAAAACACCATTAGCACAGATGAACATGAACTGAACAGAAAATGAGGATGCCATTTCAACAAAAGTATGTAGTGTAAACTGTGTAACTTTTCTAACATCTGTGAGCAACCAACACATGTAACTGGGACAGGGAGAACTTTATAATGATCCTGGTCCTCACATATGGAGGTTTCTGTACTTCGTGAAGTGAAACGAGCTGCTGTTACTAAAATTTTCTTTTCATGGAAACAACACTCTTCCCATTTCTCCCTCTACACATACAAACCAGAACAAACTTACACAGATAAGAAGGCTAAAAGACGGATAGTCTGGTAAAAGCTACAATATAGACAAGGTCATTCAAACTTCTGAACAAACAAAAATATCAGCTTAGCAAGCCTAGTACTGTAGAGAATATCTTAATAAGAGAGTGTCCCTTCATCATCTCTAACAGATGTTTAGGAATAGTTTTTATTTTATAAACAATGTGATTTAGCCTGTGGACTGCTCTCTGAAGCCTCTCTCCCAACAACACAGGAGGTCTGGAGAAATTAGCCTCAGTAGCTTCTTCCCTCACCCAAATTGAGTCTTACCTTCATCTTGGTTGCAGCATCATCTAGTGCTGTGACTTCATGGTCTTTATGTTCTCCAAAAAGCTTGTCAATAGCAGATATTGGGCATTTGCAGTGGTAACAATATGTGTCTGCTTGCGCTTTCTTCGGTTCTTTTTGTGGGCTCTCAACTTGAGGAACGTTTGTTGCTGATTTTTCAGGATACATCACCACAAAACCTGAATCTTCGAGCTCAACAGGTGTTCTTTGCTCTGGCTCATTAACAAATTCATAACTATCACCAGCATGATCAAAAGAGTCCCTTTCTTCAAATAATAGCTCCTCGTGTGTTAATTGAGATGATATTTCATCTTGCAAAAGTTCTTCTTGTGTAATCACATCATAGTCCATTGATACAGCGAGATCTTCATAAACATCAGGGTGGTGTTCCTCTCTTTGCATGTCTGGTTTCTCTGTTTGCTGAATGGTAGGGACACAGGAAAGATTTTCCTGAGTATACTGATCATCTTCACTGTCTTCAACAGGAGTCCTGACATATGGGACATATTTTTCCATTTGAGGAACTGCTGTTATGTCATGCTTTTCTTCCTGCTTATTACCAGCTTCTTGGTATGCAGCTCCCTGATAATCCACTACTTGACCATACGCTTGATGACTTGATTGCTCTGGCAACTCCTCAGTTGTTTCTACAGGTACATTTTCTTCTTCTCTTTGTTCAGTGGTATCAATTATTGCACCTGAAAGAATTACTTTGCTTCCAAAAGGAATGGCATGCATTGGTTTACAAATTGTTGCTTGAATGTCACTATCAACCTGGACTTTCTCTCTCTCCACAACACCCCATTCTGGCAGATCCTCAGTTCTGACACATTCAACATCACCAGACCCCTGCCTGTGTTTGTCCTCCGAACTCTGAACTGAAATTACTCCACTAAAGGACTCATCCTCTGGTATCTGGTCCTTTCGAGGCCCTATGGCCTTACTTAGAATTTCATCTTTAAGAACATATTTTTCAAAGTATACTCCTGTTCCATCATCTGTGTCTGAATTTCTACTATGGAAAGACACATTAGAATTACCACTTTCCTCATCAGAGGGAGTCTCATCCTTTGTCTTTTCTCCTACTGCTTCCGCATAGAGGTCCTTGTATAAAAATGACAGAGCAGGGGGCTCCTCTAGAAGCTCTGGATTAACTGCAGCAACAGTTGTAGGGAACAACAGAGATCGTTCTAGCACCCCTTCTTCTGAATCAAAGAGTGGGGTCCCTGGTGACTTCTGTTCATCTTCTACATTTGTAATCTTTTTACTGCTAATATCAATTGATTTCTGCAGAGGTAAAGGGTCTGGAGCATCTGCATAGGATTGCATTTTGTCTTCTCCTTTCACAGTACCATAAAAGACTTCATCCAGGTCCTCAAGTAAGGAAAACTCTTCTTCCAAAGTATCTACCTCAGCACTTTCTTTAGAAGTTGTGGCTTCTTCCACAGGTTCTTTGGGATCTTCTGTCACAGGAAACAATGAACTTGGTCTTTCAAAATGTGGCTTAATTGGGGATTTATCATCAATCAATGTATATTTTTCAAAATAGTCCATATCGGCCATACCATTCTTAGGATCCAACACTGCATTGTTCTTGTTTTCTGGCAACATGGGATTTTCTTGTTGTATTTCTCCAATTCCCTCAACATCATCATTTTTGACCAATTCTTTTAATTCATGGCTTGCAGGCTTTCCCAGCATTGAGCTTTCTGAAATTTCTGTGGTTGTTCCAGAAGCTAGGGCTCTATGGCCATCATCAGCTAATTTTCTTTTAAGTGAAGGATTTGTTTCCAAGTATTCTAATTTATCTGGCATGTGCTTACTTTCTTCTTGATCAACAGAAGAAATACATGTAGAAGCATGAATATTGAGTATTTCATAACCTTCTGAAATTATATTAAATAGATCTTTTTGTTCAGTAGTCTCTGGTGCATGCTGACTGTCTTCTACAGTACTCGCATGCTCCATTTCTTCCTCTTCTCCTCTCAGGTAATGTTCAGGCACTTCAGACACTTTGTCTAACCCCAGATGTTGCATTGCTTCCATTTTTGTAGGGTTTCCAATGCTAGTTTCACGCTCTGAAACTTTGTCTGGACCTGGATTATCTCCTGCTGGAGATCGTACATCATACCTTTGCGTTCTGTCACCAGTGTCTGAGGACATTCTGTGAGAAATTTCACTTGACTCTGAATCAGAAACTTTAAATATGTGTCTTTTGTACTTTCTAGTACCACCAACTGTAAGTTCTGTGCAGCTTCCAGCTGGGAATTTTTTTGATTCAAAATCAGAAGCTTCATTTGGAGAGAGCTGAATTCCTTGCTTGTCTTCTTCTGCAGCTCTTATTTGACTAATTGAGCAAGATTTCACCTCTTCTGCCAGCCAGCTAGCTAGCCCAAAAGGTGGAATATCTGAATTCTGCTTTTCATCAGAAGTAGAGCTAACAGACTTCATCTCTGATGAAGAAAGGCTGCCCTGTTCACCAGAATAAAGCTCAAGTTTTTGTGTCACAGTTTCATGAGCAAGATCTGATGAAACAGCTCCCGGATGCTCTAAGGATGTATGCTTTTGGTCTGCAAAATATCGTTGTATTTCATGTCTATACTCTCCTTCAGTATAAATGCCTGAAAGTATGTTAGATTGCTTTCCAAGCATGCCTACTACACCAGACAAAGATGATGGAATATTTTGTTTCTCTTCATCATCAGTGAAAGCCACTGATACTGACTTCTCATGTAGTGTATCAAAAGGTACAAGTGAATCTGATGACACTGCTTGCCCATCTGCTACAGCAGCCACCTTCAGCTCTGTGGTCACTGACCTTGGCACTGTCTGTACATCAGGCAGCATTTCTTGCTTATCCTGCTCAGTAGTGAATTTGGGGGGACTTCTTAGCTGCTCTGATGATAAATATTTTGTGTCCAACAAAAGATCTTGAGATTCTTGCTCATCTTGGTCTTGTGTGTGTGTTAGAGACATACTTTCTGACTGCACTGCCTTCAAGCTTGCTGTTTTAGGTGAACGGAGCCAAGTTTTTTGCAACTCTTTTTCATCATGTGGTGGACTTCCATGTTTACACTCTGATTGTGCAGACTGGGGAATAAGTGGTTGCATGTTTTGCTTTTCTTCTTCAGCAAGGGACTGTGTGGGAGCCATATACTCAGAGACTGGTTTTGAATAAGGTGGAATTTCTTGCTGACATGTTTCATCAGCTGAATAAAATGGAACTGAAGGTTCACATTCCAGTTTCGAAGGTACAGTTAAACATTCTTGACCTTCTAGACCTTCTGCTTTATCTGTAGAATATGATACATTTAATTGTTCAGATTGTAATTGCGTAGTTGTGTGGAAGTAATGTGGAGTCTTATCTCTCTGTGTTTCAGGTAATATTATATGTTCAGCCTCTGATGGTGCAGCCCCGGACAAATGTAGGTGATTATTTGTATTCTCTGCTTCTTTTCTTGCAAAGAACAAACTTGACTCAGGCTGGGCAGTTTCTGACTGCTCTGTTTTACAGCAGGTGTAAGATAAATTTAAGTTCTTGGGGGATGGGCCTCCAGTTACAGGTGAAGACTTTGGACTTCCTTCTGGTTTTGTTTCAGTGACAGAATGCGAAACAGCCAAAGGTACAGACATCGTTTGTTCAGTAAGAGATGAATAGAGTTGAATTTTTTGGGTCTCTGCTTCCTCAGTGGAAAAGGATATCTCTTGCTCAGTTTCCAGCTGAGAAGTTAGAGATGAAGGAGCACCAGTGTGTCGCTTCTCTGAATGCCCTGCTCTCAGAAGGGTCATTCCATGCTCGTCTGCTTTATCAGTAGGACTTAATAAACCTGATTGTTTGAAGTGCATTTGTGCAGTTCCCGGCTCTTCAGTCCTATCAAAGGTATATGATATAGAAGATGTTACTGGTTGCTCCGTTTGAACAACAGAGTACTGCAAATTCATGCACTGCAGTTCAGGTTGGGGTCCATCCCTCCCCTCCGTTTCACCCATGAAATATGTCTCTGGATGCTCCAGCTGGGCAGTTTGTGGTTGCTCTGTCTTTCCATAGGAGTACAATAAATCTGGTGGTTTCATTTCGTGAGTGTCTGCTTTGCGAAGAGAATACGACAAATCTGGATATTTTGATTTTAGTTGTTCCAGTTGCTGCTCCTCTGCTTTTCCTGTGGAATATGAAAAATCAGAAGATATGAACCCTGCTTGTGCTGTTTCCTGGTTTTCTGTTTTGCCAAGCAAATGTGACAAACCTGGTTGCACTAAGTCTAACTGTGAAGCTGGTTTCTGCTTTTCTTCACCAAAGGACTGCAAAAAGCCAGGCTGGGACATTCCCTTTTCCTCTAGAGTGCTGAAAGACTCCAAAAGCTCTGGCTGTTGCAGTACTTCTTGGGCAGGATGTAAGTTCTCTGATTTACCCACTAGATTGGATAAATCCATGTCTTCCATCTCTGGTTGTTCAACTTCCTGGTGCTCTTGTCGACCAATATAATATGACAAATCTGGATAGCTTGATTTCTGATGTGTAGGTTCTTCTCCTATTTCTCTAACAGTGTAAGGTAGCTGCGGATGTTGCAACTCTGGCAATACCATTTCTTGTTCTCTTTTGCCTGAAGAATACAACGAACCTGTATGTTCCAGTTCACCTTGCACAGTTTGCATTTCATCTGTTTTACCAAGGGCATATGTCAAATCTTGTTGCCCTAAGTCCATCTGTGTTGCTTCTTGTGACAGTGTTTTGCAAATGGAATATGATACATTTGGAAGCTCCTGCTCTGGATGTGCTGTTCCCTGCTGCTCTGTTTTTCCAGTGGGATGGGGTGTTACAGGCTGCTCTGACTTCTGTTGTGTGGCTGGTGGCTGCTCTACTTTGTCACTGGAATCTGACAAATCTGGATGCTCAATCTCTGGTTGTGCTGTTCCTCGATGTTCTGTTTTGCCAGTGAAATGCAGCAAGTCCTGATGCTCTGCTTCCACTTGAACAGTTCGTGGTTTCTCTGTCTTCCCAAGGCAAGATGATAAATCTAGTTGTCCTAACCCAAGTTGTGTGGTTTCTTGTTGCTGTGTTTTATCAGCGGAATATGATAAATCTGAATGCTCCAACTCTTGTTTTGCCATTTCTTGTTGCTCTTTTTTGCCAGAGGAATACAAGAAGTCTGGGAATTCCCCTTCCGGTAGGGCCCTGTTGGGTTGCTTTGCTGTGCAGGGAGAACTTGAAAACATTGGCTGTTCCAATTTCAGTCGTGCTGTTTCCTCTGGGTGTAATGTATAGCTTCCTCTCTCCTGTTTGACCTCTGGTTGTGTATTTTGTTTTTCTTCACTAACGGAAGAGGACAAATCAGGGTGCAGTACTTTGCCCACGGCATCTGTGACATCTGGGTGTTCGGGTTCCAATGGGGCACCCCATGATGGCTTTGTTTTGACAAAAGAATGCAACAAATTCTGTTCTTTCAGGTCTGGCTGTGTTGCTTTATGAGGTTCTGCTGGGCCAACAGAGAATGACAAATCTGCATATTCTGATTTTGCTTGGGAATGCCGCAGTCCTTCTGTTTTCCCAGAAGAGCACCGCAGCTCAGGGTGTTCTGCCTGCATTCCTGAACTTTCGCATTGCTCCTCTTTGCTAAGCAATGATGAAAAATTGCCTGGCTGTTCCCCCTCTGGTTGAATCTTTTCTTGTTGCTGTACTATGCCAGTGGAATGCAATAAATCCGGATACTCCAAATCCACTTCAGCAATTTGAGGTTGCTGTGTTTCACCAATTGAGCACGATAAATCCATTATTTCTGCCTCTGGTTGTATGATTTCCTGGTGTTCTAATCTGCCAGCAAATACATCTGAATAGTTTGATTTCTCATGTGCAGTTTCCTGTTCTGCTTCACCAACAGAATAAGATAACTGTGAATGTCCCAATTCTGGCTGTGCTTTCTCTCCTCGTGCATTTTTTTTGAAAGAATGCAAGAAACCTGCCTGCTCTTCTTGAGCTGTGCGTGCTTGTTCTGTTTTGCCAAGCCAAGATGATAGATCTGATTTTCCTAACGCCAGTTGTGTAGTTTCTTGTGTCTGTGTTTTGTCAATGGAATATGGTAAATCAGGATGCTTTGGCTCTGGTTTTGTCACTTCTCTTTGCTCCACTTTTCCACTATGAGATGATGCATCTGGAGCTCCTAGTTTATCTTCTGCAGTTTGTGGATGCTCTGCTTTGCTGACAGACTGTCCCTCATCAGGACATCCCATGGCTATGTGCTCCATCCCTGGCTGCCCCACTTTGTCAGCAGGGGATGCCGAGTCTGCGTGGCCCAGGTCCAGCTGGGCAGGTGGGAGCTGCTCTGTTTTGTCACAAACACACAAAGCATCTGGCTGTTCCAACCCCAGCCGGGTGGTTTCCTGCACTTCGTCAAGGGAACATGCTAGACCAGGGTGTTCAGGTTTCAGCTGCGCAGTTTGCACTCCTGCTTTGAAAACTGAATTAGGCAAGTCAAGATGTCCCTGCCCTGGTTCTGCCATTCCTTCTTCTTCTTCTGCCATACCCACAGGATGGGCCAAATGTGGAATTTCCCCTTCTGGCTGAACTGTTTTCTGTTCTGCTGTTCCAAAGCGGTAAGTCTGCTCCATTTCGTGTTGTACTCTTCGTTGCACCCCTGCGTTGTCCAGAGGATATATCACATCGGGATGTTCTCCCTCTAGTGAGGCCATTTGATCGTTCAGCCTGTCAGTGGAAAAAGATAAGCCTGGTTCTTCCGAATCCTCCTGGACTTGTTTTAATTTCTCTGTTTTACCAGGAGAATGTAATAACTTTTCTTGCTCTAACTGCTGTTTTGTGGTTTGCTGCTGCTTTTCTCTGCTGACAGAAATTTTTCTCTGTTTCTGATCCAACAGTGCTACTTCTTGTTGATTTGTCTCATTGGTGGAATGTGACAAATCAGGATGCGTCACTTCCCATGGTGCAACTTCCAGCTCATTTACTTTGCCAGGGGAGTATGTCAAATCTGGATGTTTCGAATCTATTTGTGCCATTGCTGGAGAAGCTCTTTTTCTGGCCACTTTAGGCAATTCTTGATGTTTAGACTCAAACTCTTGAGTTGCTTGTTCTTTGGCTTTACCAAAAGAAAACGATAAATCCAGATATTTAGAATCCAACTGTGAAGTTTCTTGGTGGTTTTTTTGGCCATAAGTACATGACAAATTTGGGTATTTAGATTCCGCTTCCACACTTTCATCTTGTGCTGCTTCACCCAGGGTTCCTGGTGAATCCAAATGTTCTGATTGTTGTTGTGTTTCTCCCATGGAGTATGAGAGCTCTGGATGTCCCAACTCTGGCTCTATGATGTTGCCTGGTTTTGCTTCAGCAGTGTCACATGAAAAATCTGGATGTTCCTTCACCAGTGGTGCAGGTTCTTGTTGCTTCAAACGAAATGGTAAGGTTGGATGTTTCAATGTTTTCTGTTGTTCAGCTTCATGAAAGGAATATGACAAACCTGGGTATTCTGAACTCACTTCCATTTCCAGTGGAGCTTCTTTTCCACTGGTAGATGGCAAAAGTGTTTGCTCCAGCTCTAGATGTACTATTTCTTGTTGCTTTGTTTCGCCAGCAAAACCTGGAAGAAATGGTTGCTCTGATTTGTGTTGTGTCATTTCCTCCTGCATTTCTGTACTTAGACAAAATACCTGTCCTGGATACGCTGGCTCTGTTTGCATTTGTTCTTGCATTGGTTCACTGAAAGAATATGGCAAAGATGGATGCACTAACTGTTGTTGAGCTATTTCTTGCTGTGCCACATCAGTTTGGTCTGTGACCTGTGGCTCTCCTTTCCCCGAGGTTTCTGAAAAATCTGAATACTCCATTTTCATAGCTTTTTGTTGTGCTGTTTCCTGCTGTTCCAGATCTTGTTGTACTGTATCTTGTTGTTCCATTCTGCCAGAGGAATATGATATATCTGGCTGGGCCACATCCAGTGGTTCTGGTTCCTGTTGCTGACTACCAGCAATGGAACAGGACGGAAGCAACTGCTTCTGCTCCATTTGTGCCATTTCCCAGTGCTTTGCTCTGTCAACTGAGCCTAAGGAGCCAAAAATCCCTGATTCCACGCCTTCTCGCATTACTTCTCCAGTGATAAATGAGAAATCCTTATTTTCTGAAGCTAGTTGTACATTTTCAAGTTGCTCTGCTTCACTAATGAAACATGATGGCTCTGGACCTTCTAAGTCTCTTTTTACAGCTTCTTGTGCTGTTTCTCTGTGGGAATATAGTGAATCTGCTTGTTCCAACTTTGGTTGCAGTATTTCCTGTTGTTCTCTTTTGTCAGTGGAGCATAATGTCTCTGGCTGTTCTGCCCTCAGCTGTGAGGTTTTATGTTGCTGTAGTGTTTCAGCAGAATATGACAAAAATGAGTGCTCTGACTGCAGCTGAGTAGTTTCTCCTTGCACTCCCTCAGCACAGGAATACAGCTTACCTCCAGGTTGTGAAACCTGCTGTACAGGCTGCAGCTGTTCTCCTTTGTCACCAAAATATGACATAAGAGAATTGTCCAAATCTGCTTGTGCAAATTCTTGCTGCTTTGTTTTGTTTGTGCGATATGGTAAATCTGAACATGGTGTTTCCAGATACCCAGTCTGCTGTGTCTCAGCTCTGCTAGTGGAATCAGATATACCGGGAGGTACCAATTTGAGTTCCGTAGCACTTACTTTCTCTACTACTTCCATCCAACATGATAAATCTGAAGATACAGGTGCAAGCTGTGCTGTATCTTCTTGCTCTGCTTCTTCAGGGAAATAAGACTCTGCCTGTTCCACTTCAAAAGGAACAGATTTCTGTTTTTCTGTCTCTTCCCTGGAAAATAAAAATTCCTGATGTTCCATTTCCAGCTGTGCACTTTCTGATTCCTCCACTTCTTCCCTGGATAAAGAAAAGTCTGGATGCTCCATCTCCAGCTGTACACTCTCAGATTCTGCCATTTTTTCTCTGCAATATGTTAAATCTGGGTGCTCCATCTTCAGTTGTACACTTTCTGATTCTACAGGTTCTTTTTTGGAATATGAGTAATCTGGGTGCTCTGTCTCCAACTGTGCACTTTCTGATTCCTCCGCTTCTTCCCTGGAAAAAGAAAAGTCTGGATGCTCCATTTCCAGCTGTGCACTCACTGATTCTTCTGTTTCTTTTGTGGAAAAAAATTCTGGATGCTCTTTCTCCAGTTGTGAACTCTCCAATTCCACTGTTTCTTCCCTGGAATACGAGAAATCTGGATGCTTCGTCTCCAGCTGGGCACTCTCAAGTTCCTCCATTACTTCCCTGGCGTATGAGAAATCGGGCTGTTCTATCTCCAGTTCGGCACTCTTTGATTCCTTTGTTTCTTTCCTGGAAAAAAGCAATTCTGGATTTTCTGTCTTCAGTTTTGTACTCTCTGATACCTCTGCTTCTTCCCTGGAATACGAGAAATCTGGATGCTCGGTCTCCAGCTGGGCACTCTTTAATTCCTCCATTTCTTCCCTGGCATATGAGAAATCGGGATGTTCTGTCTCTAGTTGGGCACTTCCTCGTTCCTCCATTTCTTCCCTGGAAAAAGAAAAGTCGGGATGCTCCATCTCCAGCTGTGCAGCCTCCAATTCATCTGTTTCTTCCCCAGAAAAAGAGAAGTCTGGATGGCCTTTCTCCACCTGTGTTCTCTCTGATTCCTCAGTTTGTTTGCTGGAGTATAAGTCTAGATGCTCCATCTCCATTTGCACTCTCTCTGCTTGTTTGTTATTTTTGATGGAAAAGTCAGAGTGATCCAAATCTACTGCTTTACTTATAGCTGAAGTTTTCTGACATTCTTGTGTTTCTGTGCGAATAGGATATGAAATGCTGAAGTATTTAGAATCTATATTTTCAGGAATAGGTGAATTTAGTTTAATTCCGTGCTCCTCTGTTTCCTGAAGGGAGAAGGAAAGGTCTCGTTTAGACTCTGTTTTTTTCTCTAAGTGAACATTTTGTGTTTCTGGTGGTGGGGTCTTCTGAACCTGTTTTTCTTCAGCACAGTAGAATAGACCTGAAGGCTCAGTTTCTGACAGAGCAGTTGTTGATAAGTGACACTGAGTTTCTTGCTTCTCTGTTTCACCTACAGAATGTGGTAAAAGCACCTGTGCAGATTGAGTTTGTGCAGTTTCTGGTGACTGAGGAATAATATCCTCCTGTATTGTTTCAGATAGAGTGGAATATTTGGGCTTAGCTGATGGTGCACTAGGTAAATAAGACTCAACTGCTGCCTTCCATGCTTCCCTCTCAGAAAGTTCTGACACAGAAGCTGTAGGCAAAATAGGCTGGGTACTTTGCCTACCTAATTCGTCAACAGTATCTGCTGAAACAGACTGAGGTGCAGAATTAGGTTGAATTTTCTGCTCCTTCTGTTCATCCAGCAGACCTGAAGCTGTCAGCAGGCACTGGTCTGATTTCTTGTTTGCAGTTTCAGCTGATGGAACTGGCACTTGTGTCTCTGATTTATCATCAGACTCCAATAAAATGGAGGTTGATTGCTCTGCTATGGATGTTTTGGTTGCAGGTGAATAACTTTGCTGCTTCCTGGCTTCTTCAGGAGGGCAGGACTTCAATGACTGCCCCGATACCTGATCTGAAGTCTCCAGAAGAGACTGGCTGTCTTTTCTTTCTTCACGTTTAAGAGTTGTTTCTGCATCAAAGCTTGAAAATCTGCTTGGTTTACCTTTCATTTTAATGGGTTTAATATTTTCAGATGACACATCATCTGTATTCGTGAGCTGCTCTTTAAGAGGTGTTGATGGTGAAGAATAACTTTGATTTGAATGTGCTGCGAGTTGCTGTCTTTGCTTCTTTCTTCTCTCAGATGGTGTTTCAAGATTTCTACTTCTTACTGTTTGGAAAAGTTTTGGATGTGTTGCTTCTGAAAGTGAACTGAACTTCTGCAATTTTTCTTTTACTGATGTTTCAAGCAGTGCTTCAGAATCTCCTGAAATTGAGATACTTCTCTGAATTCTGATTTTCTCCAATGCTTCAGGGGCTAGCCCAGTCCCTCCAAAAATTGAGTTGAACAGCTGGATTCTAGCTTGTACTGGTCCTCCAAGGATCGGCCCTACTTTTCTCAGCCTGCTCTCTCTAAATATTGATCTTATCGGAGCACGTTTGACTGGCTCTTCTGCAATGTTCTCTAGATCTTCTTTGTCCTCCAGCATTTCCTCATCTGTGTCTTGCGCTTCCACCTGTTCAACATTCAACATGGAGGCCTGCACAGCCCCTAGAACAGTTCTTTGTTCTTGCCTCTGCATTCCAGAAGAGTCACGTTTTTTATTGCCCTGGCCTCTCTTCAGGCTTGTAGCCATTGGCACCCTATTTGAAGGTCTGCGCTTCCTTTTCCGAACAATCTTACCTTCATCCATAATAAAGATAACTTTTCCTGGAGGAGAACCTACTGGTGAACTTTCCATACTGTAAAGATCAGAAGTTGTGCTAGTTTCAGAGGTCCAGGGAGTAGAACATCTGCTCGAGCTTGTTTCCCAGGTTATCCCACTGTCTTCACTTTGAACTGTTACCATAGAAAAGGAAGGATTAGTCATGATGTACTGCAGCTTGGGTTTCACATCTTCACTTTGGATAAGATCTTTCAAACTAAAAACAAAAAGAACAACAGAAAAAAAGTGCCATAAACTCACACAACAAATTAAATTAATGCAGTAATATCTAAATTTTTGCATTAAAGCAAAAATACTTTTCAAAGTTGTAAAAATACTACATGTGTACAAATTTTGAAACAGCTTGTATTTCATAGGCAAAGCCATATTTCATCTGACAACTCTGTTTTAGATAAATTTTTGTAAAGTTGCATGTTGCGAGGTTAGTTCAATGAAGGGGAGGCGTTTACATGCTATTGATAATGCAGGAAAAACAGTCTTTGGTCTGACCTTGTTCTGCCAGTGTGAGATGGAGCTGATTCTGGGGCTATTTGCACGTCCCTGATTATCACACAGTATAATTTAAACCTTGCATTAAACAGTTCAAAGATACCGTCAGTGTTTTAATAGCACTCACACTTGCTTTGCCCAAGTGTAAATGATTATACAATGCTCAGAGGAGCAGAGAATCTATCTGTTAGTTTGTTACTGTCCTCTCATATGTTTCATCCTCTAAGCACTTTAGATATTTAACAAAGTAATTTAGAATACATTCACCAATAAAAATATACAGAGCCCTCCCCAAATGAAACAATGTGTCATAAAGCTAACTTCAAACCTTATGATATGCAATCAGTACACTATGATATGCTGTAATTAAATATCTCTGAGGTAAAAAAAAGGCTGGAGAAACGTTTTCTGGGAAGCTGCAGAAAAAAACCCTGTCGTAGAAATGAGAGTGTAAAGAATAGCAAAAGCAATTAAAAGACATACTAGTTTTCTAAACTATTTTTAAGGTTACAAGAGTTATTTAAAAAAAAAAAGCATAGAAAAGGTAATTGTAACACTCAACTCCACTATTACTTGAGTAGACTGTCGTTCATTCAGGGAAATGGTGTTAGCAGCTGATGGAAAGAAAGGCAGAAACTTCAGCAGAGCAAAGTGGTGAAGCCTGTCACTCGCATGGAAGGATGCAAACATATGGCCACACTGCATCCTACTTCCACTAAACAGGGGGAAGAGTCACTTTCCATGTGATTAGGAAAAAGCACTTCTTCGGTAAGAATGAAGAAACCTGGCTCCCGACCGTGGGATCAGAGAAGCAGAACCCAGCTGACTGGCTGCCACAGGCTGCGACCCAGCAGCAGATGGGTGCCAGAGACGCCTGCAGGCTGCAGAGATGGGGGGATACACCCCTGAGGAGCAGCCGGCACTGCTTTGGAGGGCGCTGAGCACCTGGCAGAAGGCTTTAAAGAAGGAGAAGAGGACATCCTGAGGACAGTCATAATCACTCCATCAAGCAAACTCTCCGAACCATAAGGTTTTTGTAAAAGGCCCTCAGCAAAAATGCTCAGTAGCTACTGGAAACAGAAAGGTAACCCCGATACTAGCAGTGCTGGCCTTACCTCTTCATGAATTTGCTTTCCAGAGCACAGCACAAGAAGGGCTGCCCTGGGCTGGCCCACGCTGAGGTCTATGCAGATTGGTGCAAAGACCAGCTCATCTCTGATGTGCTCGGTGATAACTGAAGACTGAATGCACCCTGTGGGACAACGGCCTGAGTAGGCAGTGGTGGGACAACACTCTATCAAAGTCCAGCAGTAAGCCTTAAAGCCAGTTGTGATGCGTGGGCTGGCCTGCAGACCATGACTAGCAGGGCAGCTTGGACTAAAGCCCACGATTCAAAGAGAGTCTGACAATGCAATAATAATCACATCTTAGCCAAATAAACCCAAAAGCAGACCTCAAACAAATAAAAACCCTGGGATATATAGCTGATTATCTGCCTTGGTTAGTATTCTCTAGCAAGTCTTGCTCCATAAGGTAAGATATACAGGTTGGAGGAACAGGCAAAGCAAACAAATCTATACCAACTTGGCTACTAGCTTTTCCTTTGCCAGTTTCACAGCTTGGCATTATGTTGACTCAGGCAAAATAAAACAAAATAAAATAATAGCAACAGTACAAAGCAAACTTTCAGGTCTTACCTGAGGCCACGATAATAGACCACTAATCTTTTTCTTAGATTTTTCAACTTCTAAATAACCCTTATATATTTTTAACCTATTTTTCTGTACTACCTGGTGTTATTAAACAAAACCCCGTGCAGAACAGAGCAGTATTGCCACTTCAGCTAACATTACTGAATAAGAATGTGCTGCCTTGACCCTGCCTACGTAAAAAGCTTGCATTATTCACACCATTGTCGCATTTTCAAGGTTGCGGTCACAGTCCATATTCCTCTACTGTGTAATGAGGTGGCGCTTTATAGTTTTAAGACTGGAATTGAAGACAGAGAAGTCAAGAATTTTCTTCCTGTGTACTTCCACACGCTGCTCTAGTTTTGTATGCAATTCGCACACTGCACAGTAGCACCTGAAAGACCCCTCCCTTGTCAGAGGAAGTATCTGCCACTGCAAAATGATGTTTGCAATGTTTCAGCTCCATAAATGCAGATGTGAAGCCACTGACATCCAGGGACAAAAGCCAGTGCTGCTCTTTTAGCACACAGACATTTCACACCCAGTCCCATCGGCACGTGTGCTGTCAGTCTGTCATTTCCATGCTAGAACATTGGCTCAAACCTTTTCTTATTCTTGAAGGCACTGACAACTGGTTTTGTGCTTCCTGTCATAATAGCTCAAAACCAGATTTTTGTTATCGCCTCCCCTTGCTTCTCACAGCCCTCTGCTTCTCACTATGACTTCTGCGCTGTGCCCGATGGGATTTCAGGTTTCTAGTCCAGCTGGGCAGGCTGGGCACATGTTCCTTTATGTATCATCCCAGTGAGGAGTTTTCTCCTGTGCAGCTGCTGGAGCAGTCGTGTTCAGAATGTTGAGTGAGGTCCGTCCATCTGTGCTACACCACCCCGTCAAAGAGGAGTACAGCCAGCCAGCCCATCAGCTTTCTAATATCCTCCAGAGCCTCCCTTCATCCTCTTCACATCAGACCTTGTCACTCCTGGTATCATCAAAATGTGTTGCTGTTTGCCGCATAACACCTTGCAAGATGAAAACAACCCAGATAAAATGATGGAGACGTCAAGCTGTGGCAGTGGCCTCCACCAGCAGGATCTCTCAATCCCAGAAGGCTCCTGCATGAGCCCTGCAGGCACAGTGCAGGGGAGGTGGGAATTGGTATTGGTCAGCTTGCCTTCACAGTTGAAGGAAATGTTTTATTCTTCTGTTTGTTCTGTGCATTCCTGTAGTTTCTGCCTTTACCACCCTGCCCCTCTCCCCCTACAGCAACCAGTACACTCAGCCAGGTCTCTGCCTATTGCTCTGTATTTCCTAGGGCTATAGCTCATCCGCTGCTTCTTCAGGGTAAGAGAATTAGGAGCTACAGAAAGTTGCTGCTTTTAACACAGCCTTTCACTTGTTGACCTACTGCCACCTTCCTTCCTTCAGCATTAATGATGCCCCTTCTGGCACCATGGTGGCTCATGCATATGTCCAAATTCAAATGAATGATTATCTATATGCAATAATATGGCTGCTTGCTCTGCCACAAAGCTGATTTTTATTAAGAGTAGCTGGGAGCCAGGAGCTGGGCCATACTCAGGCATTTTGCTCCATCCCCGATGCTTGCAAATGCCTGGGAAGTGACACAACCTGCTGCAGTGCTGGTCTCTTTTCCGGACGTCAGGTCGTGGCATGGCCCGGTGGCATTGCTGGTCACAGCTGCAGGTGCTGCTGAAGAAACCACAGCACCTGTGTGCCCCAGAGGACTGCCTTGCTCCTGCATTCTGGACTCTCCACCATACAGGTCGTGGAGGGAGCACAGGTATTGAACAAACACTTTGGTCTGGTTGGGAGACCACCTTTACACAGCGATTTAATCACAATCACTTTGTTGAGACCTAACAGGGAACTTGTTGGAGTCTGAGTGTTATTTCAGCTACAAACGTCAATCCAGGGCTTTATTTTATTATCTAAAAAGCTGAAGAGAACAAACAGTAGTGAAGTGCATTTCCCAGTTGTGGCAGGGGCCGGGACACATGGTGGGGTCGCCAGCAGTGCCACTGCCTGCCGCAATGCCCCCGCCTCGGCATTTGACCCTCAAAACGGCTCGCGTAGGGCAATGGCAGGCCCCTGCTTCCCACCGCCCTCACCTTCCCTGCGAGGAGGGTGTGATAAACTTTACCCTGGGAAGACAAATTGCCAGCACTCCCCTCCCCACCCCTTCTTTCCCACCATCCCAGTTGCCACCATTCCTCTCCCTCAGTCTCCTAGATGCTGCAGCATCTCCTGCGTGGCAGGCAGTCCCCTTCTCTACTGTCCTTCCCCTTTCTTCCACTTCACCAGTCTTTCTAAGGTAGACTTGGCTCTAAAGCTTCCACACCTTCAATCACCTTGTGGAAGGACTTCTTCGTTTAAAAATAAATAAATAAATAAATAATCCAGGACTTTCTCTCCGTTCGCTGATCTTTGGTTAGCACTAAATGAACAGGTAAAATCAGCCCCATACCCATTCCAGGCAAACCAGCTACTTGGAAACCTGTACGAATTGGCTACAGAGCGATTTTTACGTAAGCCCTGCACACAGACACATCTGGAGACCTTACCGCTGCAAAAGCAAATAAGCCGGGAATGGCCCAGGAGACAGAACTGTGTCAGAGTGGCTCACCCACCATGTAGTTGTTAGAGACACGAATATTCAGGTGAGCATGTAAACCGGTTAACCAGTAAACTGTTTTCCTATAGCTGGACTTTATTCTCACCATTACCAACACAAAAACTAAAACCTGTGAACTTCAGACTCATGTTTGCCTTAAAACACACAATACATGCCTTCAAAATATTTTCCCTTTTCAGATGATTAATTCTACATTGAGCTAGAAATAAAAGACATATGCCACAATCCATCTGTCTTGGATAGTAAAAGTGCCCAAAGGTAAGAAATATTGCATGAACCCTCTGAAGATCAGTGGGTTATTTACGCTGAAAAGGACACGATGCCTTATCCTACCTTTGCAATAGGTTCTGATGCTGCATGTTAGTCTCACTACTTGCATAAAAACCTGTGTTAGGAAAGCAAATTATTTAAAGATTACATTAAAAAGGGTAATAAAGATGTGGAACCTGAACTTTTCCACTTTTTACATGCATGTATCATAATTTCGGGGCTAGTCATAAGCTTTGCTACAGCTTTTAGGATTTTATTCCCCATGGCCGCTGCAGGGGGACTGGTGTAGAAGCAGAGTGGGTCAGCCAGGGCTCACGGGCTGGTGTCCTGGGTGAACACCAGGCTCCTCTGCCTCTTTCCACACAGGCACTTGCTGTCCTTGGGCCAGCCGTCTTCCTGCATAACTCTCTTATAAAATAGGTATGAAGATATTTAGCATGCTTGAAATGTGGAAATAGGAGCCAATGGGGAATTTCCCTGCTGATTGCAGTGTTGCACAACCAGGTGCTGTTCAACTGCATGCAGAAGAGGAAGACAAATGCAGCAGAGTGTTGGGGTTGTTAAAAATAAATCAATGACGGCAGGGTCCAGGACACGCCGTCTTCAGCCAAGTTTGCATAAGCTAGGTTTTCAAAGCACACAGACAGAAAAAAAAATCTGTTCTGCAACAGGGGCTTGAAAACCTGCTTATCCACAAATAATTAGCTTAGAGCCTGCATAAGTATGTCTCAGGTGCTCGGCCCGGCTGTTCTTGCTTGGCCAGCACCTCCCAGGAGCTCTGCCCAGGCAGTCAGCACAGGAGAAGCCCTTAAGCACAACCATGCTGGCATTTGCAACAACATTTAAGCAGTTAAAGAGTCAGTTTTATTTAACTTTACTAAGCTATTGCTGAGTGATTGGTGCAGTTGCCGGATCTGTGTGAAACCCAAAATTGCACTTCTCCTTTAATCTAATGAAATTATTCAAATGGATTTAACTATACTCCGCTACCACTGAGCACAGCTGTTTAAAACCTCTCTAGTAGACTCTGACCTCTCTTATTAGTAAGACAGTTAAGAATAGAGATAAACCCTGCAATGCTTAATATAACTGAGAGCTAAAGGGAATGGTTGCTGTGATTTAACTAAGCAGTGAGATGCTACGCCCAAGTTTGTGTTGCAGAGGCTGCTGGCCAGAGGCAAGACCCAGCTGCAGGGAGCTGCTAACAGGCACCCACAGAGAAGCCGCCCTCCCAGCACAAGCAGTGAATAACTGCGAGGCTACATTGATTTCCCTCCCTTCAAGAGAAAAGTTAGCCACTTCCACTTATGTTTTACAGTTTGAGCTTTATTATTAGCTATTTAATTTCAGATTCCTTTAAAAAATATCCAGTCAGTTGCGTTTTAGCTGCCTGCAGCCAGTAGCTTCACTCCACCGACTTCAGCTGGTTTCCTCATAGGGCTGCACTCATGCGCAGGCAGCATTTACCAGCATGTAACTCCTCTCTCTGCCAGTATGGGACTGAAGCGTCAACGTCTCCCTTGGGAGAAGAGCACCGTTACGTACCTGGGGTGTCCCTCCGCATCTTTGGAAAACTAGCTCTCTATTCCCTCTGCAAGGAGGTTTTCCTACAGTCCTGGGCTACGTGTGGCTTTTGTTCCCGCAGCACTCGGGGTGGGCTGGGCTGCACAGAGCCTCCCAGCCTCACTTCTGCCATCTTTTTCTCTCCTAGTGATCATATGCAACTTTACAAAGCGCTTTAAACTGTGATACACTCAGAGCAATCTGTCAATCCACCATGGCTCCACAGCACTGAGGTTCTAGGAACAGTATGATCCAAATTTCTTAAAAAAATGATTTCTGGAAATACCTTAAGCTGTCAATATGCATGTCTTTGGTTATTCCTACAGTATCCACCCCAAACCAATAGGCTTTAGTCAGGACAATGAAGAAGCTTTGTGACCCGATACACGGCAGGGCACTCTCAGGCCTCACTGTCTCTTTCTGAACCCGCCAGCGCTGGCATGGCCAGAGGAGTCCGTCCACACGGATCAGGTTGCAGACGCCTCCACATCCTGCACAGGACCACTGCCATGCGCTGGGCACCGAGCCACCGCCTCGTTCGTTATTTTCCTGATGGTAGGAGCGCAGCATCAGGAAAACAAACTGTTTCTGTGCAAGTGTTAAGAAAAAAAATACTTTAAAAAAAAAAAAAATCAATGTGATAAAATATTCCTCGTTGCACCCCAGAGGTCAGCCACACAAATCATGACGGGCAGTGGTGAGCATGTTTTCCCTTTTTTCGGGAAGAGGCTGAAGAGGAAGGGACAAGCGGCAAAGGAGAAAAGGCTGTAAAAAGGAATAAATTTCAACGTGCCCTTATAATCTTTGACCATTTTCTCCCTGACAAGCAAATCTGCAGAGCATTTAAGATCGATATGTGACGAAGAGCCAGTTAGAGTGGGAGGGAGCAGAGGGAGATGCCACTTGAGCTGGCATGCCAGAGGATCTTTAAATAGAAAAACTTTCAGGGGGCTCAGGGCAGACATTGCACAAAACCTAGTTACAGCCATACCCAGCCGAAACACCCACCAGTAACAGACACCCCCCCACCCCACACCTTTGTCTGCGGCAGGGGGGGAAGGGGGAAAGGCAGTAAAACCAGCACTGCTTGTAAAAAGGCAGTAAAACTACTACCGGCTTGTGCTCTGGGATGGAGCTGGCAGCTTCGAGTCCTGGGGGAGGCAGTACCTGTTACTCAGCTCCTCTGCTTCCTCTGGGTCCACAGCCTCCTCCTCCTCCTCTTCTTCTTCCTCCTCCTCCTCCTCCTCCTCTTCTTCCTCTTCTTCTTCATCCTCTACAAAGGACAAGGTCTCGGATGCCCTGTCGCACTCGGCGCCATGGTACCCCTCCATGTCCTTCCCAGCTCAGGCCGTTGCCGGTGATTTTTACCCCCCGACCCTGTCCTCCCCAGGGTTGCCTGAAGCAACTGTCATCCCCGGCAGCTCTCGCTTCTCCTGACTCAGGGCAGTCTTTAAATAGAAGGCAACAAAGCCACGGCGCCGAGTCGCTGCTGGTCCTACCCTGGGTCCTAGCACCAACCGGGTGCTAGGACATGTGGCAACGCCCAACGGCCATCTCCCCAGCCGCTCGCCCTGCCCACTACCACCGAGCAAAGATGGGGATGGCGATGGCGGCAGGGAGGAAGGGGCTGAGGCCCAGCAGACCTGACCGAGCCACCGCCGGTGAATCTGGGGTGGACAGCACTGGTGAAGCAGAGGGAGAGTTCTCTTGTGGCTCCCAGAAAAGGCACATTTAGCACGTTCAAAACCAAGTTCCACCCCTGAGCCTAGAATGCCTCATATCTGAGCTAGAGAGGTCAAATACAATTACAGGTGGGTGAGCCTAGGACAAATGGCTTTAATAATTAAGACTGTACTGTAAGAGGTATCAGATGCAACGTAGTTTTTAACAATACACAGGGAATATATTTGAACCCCAAATTTGTTGATGTGTAAAATCAGAGGACATTTCGAATTTCCTCTTTGACTGGACTTGAACCAATTACAATTTAAAGCAAAGACAAACTACATTACTGTGTAGGGTTTAGGTTAAGTGAAATTTATCCTTCATTATTCTGCATTTCACACAAAATGCCGTGCTTTCACAGACACAATGGAAGTATTTCCAACCTGTACTAGCCAAAGTAGTGACTCTGGGCTCTTTTTTAAATTATTTTTTGGAAGAGGGAGAGAAGCACCGAAACTCTGATTCTAAATAAAGAACTTCCAAGTTCTATCAGGTGTAAAACATTGCATACGCAGTATAAGTGTAATCACATTTTTTCTTTTATTTTTTGTCCTTCAACTAAATAGCTAGTTAAAAATCAATCAGCAAACTCTTCCTTGTGTTGCAAGTACAGAAACACACAAGAAGGTATTTCTGAGTACAAGCTGTCTCCATAATGCTAAGTTCAAGTCCTACTGACAGATTCACTTAAAGTAAAATATTTCCCTAAGAGTATGTACAGACAAAACCTGTCTGCTCTCTTGACCTGCCCACTAAGGTACACAATTTACAAGGTCAAAACATAATTTCTCAAAGAAGTATACTTGAAATAGGTATCAACTTCAATGCCAGATTTTATGATGAGCACAGAGCCAGTGTACACAGCACAATGACATTACGGTAGAGGATTTCATATTCCTTACACATGGAAGACAAGAGCATTACAATCTTCCAGAAATGCTTATATTCGAAGCATACATGTGTTGCACAAGTTTTGATTCAATCTTCAGCACAGCAAGCAGAAGGTGAGTACCCTTTTACCAGAAACCCTTCAAATTATTTCCAGACCTAGTGCTCTCCCTTCTATACTGCTCGCAACTTAATTTGACCTGTAAGTTGACCAAAACAGCATATTCTTATGATGCTTTTAGGAAAAGCATGTAGTCTGCAAAATCAATGAGGGAAAGATTTATATCAGAACACACAAGGATCAGAGAAAACAAGACAACTGTAACAAGCACTGCAAAATACATGCGAGGTAACCCAGAGCAAGCAGAGTCCACTAAATCTCTGACGGACTTAAATTTAACACCAAATGTACTGTGAACTGCATCCAGTGACCCAAGTTCACGTAAAGCCCTGGTTCCAATAAGAATTTGGGCCCCTAATCACAAACACTAACTTCAGATTATCTACAAATTGCCTTACATCCTTTTATCCTGGCTGCTCACTTCTCCCAAATAACAACGTCACCCTTCAATTTAGTCTTAAAATTGGTATATATTGAATTCTTTGTAAGGGATTTTTTAAAAAATAACCTCTTACACTGTCAGAACACCTTAAGGTACAGAGACTACACTTGCACAATCACATTTCAGAAGCGAGAGCAAGAGAGCTAGAAGAGAAACTTTTAATTAAGTTTCACAGTATACAGCCTATGCCACGTCTGGCACTACTGTTACTGAACAGGAAGCTCTTGCTAACATTTGGTCCTCCCGTGCACCTCTGAGCCTGTTAATCAAAAGCACTGCTAGAAGACTAAAAAGAGTTCCTAAAACCGAAGGCAAGAGACTAGTAGTTTCTGACATTATATAAGGTGAGAAAGAACAGGCAAACCCAATGCCAAAAGAAGTAGTCAAAACTAGTCATAACAGAGCTCAACTAAAGCATCTTTGTTTCAAGGCAGTAAGAAGCCTCGGATAAGTTAGCAACTCGCACACATGCTGAAACGTTGGTCAGCCATTGGAAACACCTTTTACTAAAGGTGTCTCAGAAAAAGTTCTTGCTGGGGTGCATGCCAAGGGATAGGTGTGTGAAGGTTTTTATTTTCAAGTTGAGGAGAAGCGAAATCTTCACACTAAGATTTATGATAGCCATTAGTGGATTTCTCGCTCTGGGTACCTGCCCAGCGTAAATGAAAATCCAGGTCATTAAACCTCTGGACAACTTCAGACTATACTGAACTAAATTCAAAGTTAGTTAAACTTCAGCTCCTATTCATTCTCCCAAACCATTTGTTTTGTGGTATTTTAGCTGAAGTTTTCTGACAAAAGTTGCAGCCCATCATTTAACAACTAACAGTATTTTCACTCACCGTCCTTCCAGTTGTCTGGCACTTCCACGGAAAGCGGTGCTTTGCTTGTTTGCCTTGACAGGAGAATAATATAATATGACATCTGGTAAAATCTGTTTTCCAAACCTCTCAGATTATTTTTTAATATCTGAGAACACTGCCACTTTCCATGCTCTTGCCAGATTACCCACTAGCTTCTTTTGCTATAAACTAAGCCAGGTTGCACCACCTTGCACCTTGCTTAGCTAAGACAGTAAATGACTGGGGAGTTTTCCGTTGTTAAAGACGATGTGACAAACAGGCTTGTCCCCAAACAGTTGTGGAAAACGACCATCTAGACCTTGTATTTCCAATTATAAACGTAGCTTATCAGAAGCACATGAACTTGAGGAAAAAAAAAGCAGAAGGATTCTTTCGAAAGACACAGTCCATTGTGGTTAGAGATCTTGGCTTGTATTAAAAAGATCGCTGAGTTGGTCGGTCAGTTTTACAAAGTTGCATGGAAGTACTGCAATTTTAACTGTCTCCTTTATAACAGTTAGGAATAAGTGGTTTCAAACACTAAGCAGTAATTTAAGGTGTGAGGTATGTTGACACCTTAGCTGATACAGTGCAAACTCCTGAGAGACAGACTTGCATGAAGTTCTGTGCCTCATATCCAGCTCCCTTGAAACACATTTTTGTTGGATTTGAACATTTATGTCTACTGTTAGTTATTCTGCACCAGGAAAGTTTTACATTTTCTAGACAAAGAATAGTCAGCACCTTTTTAAAAAAAGAGCAGCCCTCCCCTATCCCCAAAATCCATCTAGGGCTTGCAGAGCATCTTTGAATCCAGATACCATCCTGTACTAAAAACTTGTGCTTCCATTTTACATAAAGCAGGTCAAAGTGAACGTTTCATGGAGACTAAGCCTACCATCTTATAAAGAGGAAGGGCAGTTGAGAGGGAATATATGCATGGAGGGAGAACATCTTGGTGGATTGCTAGAGTCGGAAGAAAACTAAAAGACTCTTTAAATTGCAGAAGGAAGCTGTTTTAAGAAGCAAGCCAAAATCTTACATAGACTAGATCATGACGAAGTGCATAGTAGGTAACCTCGCAGCAGGCAAACAGTTCAGTTTCTAGAACTTCTGAATTGTAAAACTTGAAATAAATTAAACATAAAAGCTTCCACAAGAAGAGATAACACTTATTTCACAAAGCTACAAGGGTTTTCACAATCTTCTTTGAGACAGTATCAGATGAAACTTTTACCTGCACACCAACGCAGTGCAGAATAGCCATACAGACGTTTATGATATGCACAGGGGCCTTACCTTTACAGGGCATGTTGTCTCCTACTTAATTAGAAGAAATATTTTAAATACGCAGTAAAAAATAACATGAACTGGAAAAATAAGCTGTATGTTCCATATATAAACTTTATGCCATTGGGAAACATACAAAATATTAAACTTAAAAAAATGAAAATACAAATTTGACATCAATGGTAAGTACAGTTTTACAATGAATGGGTCTTCCATAACAAATATCTGAGAGGCACAAATTGTGCTACAGCAGGTCTAAAAGAGGGTTCACAGCTTTTTTGGAAAAGCTAAAATTTTCAGGATTACCTATTTAAATTAAGTTTCCAGTAGCTGACCAATTTATAAACATTTACACAAAATCAAAACAGAAGCCCAGCTCACTGTAGCAGTGGTTGGGTTGTGGGGCGTTTTGGTGGGTGCTTATTCCCTGGCCCCCTCCCCCCACCAAGCAGACATCACTACTACTTCAAATACGTAAAAAAAAAGCACTAACAAGTACCTTCCCTACTCTCTGTGAGTATGAAGCACTTATATAGGGCTATGAGGATGATGAGGGGACTGGAGCATCTCACCTACGAGGAGAGGCTGAGGGAGCTGGGCTTGTTCAGCCTGAAGAAGAGAAGGCTGAGAGGGGACCTCATAAATGCTTACAAATATCTTAAGGGTGGGTGTCAGGAGGACAGGGCCAGACTCTTTCCAGTGGTGCCCAGCGACAGGACAAGGGGCAATGGGCACAAACTGAAACCACAGGAAGTTCCGTCTGAACATGAGGAAGAACTTCTTCCCTCTGAGGGTGATGGAGCACTGGAACAGGCTGCCCAGAGAGGTTGTGGAGTCTCCTTCCCTGGAGCTATTCAAGACCCGCCTGGACAGTCTGCCACAGGTGACCCTGCTTCAGCAGGGCGGTTGGACTACATGACCCACAGAGGTCCCTTCCAACCCTGAACATTCTGTGATATTTACTTTGTCCTTTTCTATTTCAGCTTCTTTGTAGTAGAACTGTTGTTTGAAAATTCCAGTTTAGATTACAGTTCTTGACATCCAAAACACTCACAACCATAATATAGCTTAAATTTCATAAACTGTTGCTTGTTGTTCCAAGCAAAAGGGAAATAAAACTGGAAAGTGACAAGTTGAGCAAAAGTGCTTACTGCAATTAAGCAGATGTAAAACACAGGCTGTCTGTTCATCAAGAAACAGGTAGTGTGCGCAACGCCTTAAGGATATAGTTGGACTTGCACATTGTTTAGGTCTGAACATCTTTATTTCATCATTAAATATGTTTGAATTAACAATTACACAGATTATCAAAACAAAAAAAAAATCAGTATATTCCCATCCTTTCTTTAAAACAGATTTATGCTTGTGGTTCGCTGTTGAAGTTTCTTCTAGAAGTCAACAACGCAAGCATTTCCAGAAAACACATATTTGAACAAATAGCTGTATTAACAAATGTCAATAATAAAATATGCAATCTTTCTTACAAACATTTCCTTAACAAAAGTTTACAGAGAAAAACATGTCATAAAAACCCATGGGTAACTGCCTCTGTATTTTGATACTGTTCTTTATTTCAGCAGGATCCAATAAGAAAAGTGAAAGAAGTTGGTTATCTTTTCTGCATGGTTGTCCTTAAAGGTAATATACAGTTCAGGTCCTTCCTGTCTCGTAACACCTGCCAAGTCTGGGGAAAACAGTACAAGGTTTTAAAAGGCTTAGTATCTTTGTGATTAATACTTCAATACCATTGTATGCAGTAAGCCCCACAGATCCACAAATACAAGGCTGATCATCTTCCCCTTCTTGAAAAGAGAAGGGGTTTGTTTTTGTGAGTTTAAGGGAAGGAAAAAAAAAATTCAAAAAGTACACAAAACACAATCAACTACTGAATAAGGTACAGCCTTTCAAAAAGAAAGTGGATTTGTGGAGACTGAGATGCTAACATTATTTAAGCATTATATTGATACACTGACTACAAAATAATTGTCTCAAATTCACACATATCAAAATTCCTGATACAAGATATTATACTCCAACATTTCCAGAACTTTGTGTCTTTAAAATGGGTTATTTCAATTTTCTTCTGTATTCCACTGTGAATTCCAGGACACATCTGTCACGTCTTTAGGCCACAAACCTGCAAACAACTGCAGTGACCATCCTGTCTTTACGCAGAATTTGTTTAAACCACCATGTGTAATGAAAACCACAAGAAGAATAATCTCTCAAGGACAATGAGACAGATTCCTTGGGCTTCTTAAAAAAGTGCCAAGATTATTAATAAGTACTTGCAGTTCTAAGCAACTACCATTCCTTACAGTTCCTATTAAACAGGAAATTTTTTCAGGGCCATAACAGTCTAGATATAAGCTTCCAGACAGCTAGGATCAAACAACTGTGTTTACGTTTTTCAGAAAACCATACAGGCTTGAAAACAATTTTTTAACTGAAAACTCTGAAAAGGGAAGTTCACCCTGACTTACAGTGAGAAAGCCCCAACTACTTTGTAAACCACTGCTTTAGCAGATTCACAAAATCAAGTATTTTATGTGAAAGTATGAACAGTTCAGTATTTTGTACACTAACACAGTTAAACAGAAGGAAACTGACATTTCTGAACAGAATTACAAAGTAAAAACACTTATCCTTTTCTGACTAAGGTAACACCTTACAGCATTTGTTTTACTACAAATATCTGGCATTGATCTCCTTTTTGCTGGAGAAGCCCTCAGGATATTTAAGGACCTGATTAACTGGAGTAAACAGGAGCCTCCAACGACAGTACAACAGGGGAGTCCAACTGGTTAAAGCTGGAAGCCAGTTCTGCACACTAATCACTAGCCATTACCATATTACAAATAGTCAGAGACTTCAGAAAACTAGGATATGAGCTTCAATTCCAAATGCAATGCCTATGATAGGAAACAAGCATAAAAAAAAAAAGTTGGTAGCAAGGATTTTTAGAAAAAAGATGTTTAACCAAGACCTAAATCTTTCCTTGCTTCAAAGTGTCCTAGCCTTCTCCACAGACTAGTACAGGGATAGCTCCAGTTTGAACTACTCATGTTCTAAAATTATGAGTGTGGTCTCCCTAAAGAAAAGTACCAATTTAATTCAGTTGTCAAAAAACAGAAGAAAACCATTGGTGGTGATACTTACAAAAAAGAGATAGTAAGTATAAAACATTATTACCAGCCAAATTAATGTAGGAAGAAATAATTAATGAAGATAAAGATGCAGTTGTAAAGCTACTATCATTAAAACTTTATAGACACAAGAAAATGTGTCTTATAATTATATAATTGTAAACACATTATATAATTATAATGTGTTTACAATTTCAAGCACCCATTTCAACTTAAGCCTGATGCATAACAGTAGACATTAAAAGTATTCTTACACAATTTTCCCCAATTTTTAAGAATACATTTCTATTATTTACATAGTTCAAACCATTAAAATAATCATAACACAAACATCAGAAACAAGCAGGTTCAATGACTATCATTTGCAAAACTATCTTGAAAACCAAAGTCACCAGAAATATTAAACAAGATGTACTTTTTACCTTCAGAAATTCAGCTTTGATAACATCAAACTTCTGTTTTTCATGTACAGCTCTAGCAGTGTTTGTCCTATCAAAGGGCTCTGCAAGACCAAACACAAACATTCAAAGATTTAAAAAACCCTAGAGCTAGGATGCCTTCTTCACTGACCATGTAATGAGACAAAACCCGGAAGACTCAACATATCATTGCTTCCCAAGAGTGTTTTATGCAGCCAATTCTACTTTGCTTCTTAATCTTTATTTCTACTTAACGTTCATCCAAAAAGAGACCCAAACCCTGAACAGACTAACAGTATGGAATACACAACAAAGTCAGGTATCTATTGAAGCATACTATGATTGTGCCGAATTTATGCACCAATAATTATTTGTTAGTGCTTAATAGTCTGTGATGACATATCACAGTATGTTTTTGCGTATTAAAATATTTTGAAACTTATTACACGTGTGCCTCTTGGAACTGTTCACTTTAAATAAACCTCATTCAACAGCTTCTCAGCAAAATACAAGGAGTACAGTACAATATTTACTATTACTTTTCATATAAAATGTATCAACTGCTGTAAAAATATGTTTTATGAGTTCATATCTATTCTACAATATCTATTCATAAGTTAACAATTTGGGGCCTCCACCTTCTAACAGACTACAAATTTACATGTTGCTTTCTCTTTTTTTTGCTAACATAATTAATACTTTGGAACTTTGGGGTTTTTTTTAAATTGAATTTAAATTGAAGGATTAAAAAAGTACTCCTTGCTACTAACAGGGCTGCCAACATTAACGCAACAGACATTAAAAAATTACGATGCAAAGACTATGCATTACAATAAATGCAAAAGTAACATGGTATATTTCTGGCAGAATGTATGAAAGTTCTTAAGGGCCACAGAACCACAAAAGTATTTGCTAGAACAGGCAGCTTTTTTGTTTAGCTGGTTATGAATTGCTTTTATTCAGACAGGGACATCAAGTAAAATACGGCATTAAACAGGTATCAGAAGGGCTTACACCATTATGGAGGTTGGAACTTCAGATTTGGCACATGCTCCATGGCATTGGGTTTTTATTTCTGCAAGCTATTTAAATTCAGAAAGAAATTATTTCACACAATAGATGTTGTGTTTGGCAGGTTTCTGAGAGGTTTCTCATCAAACTACCTACAAAGTTTTCAGCGGATGTTTACAGGCAGATTTATTTCACTTTAGAATGCATCATACATTTAGATTGGAACGAAAAATTGGCATTCGAATAAAAATGTACATAGTCCTCTGAAGTCAGTCACATAATTTGACACAGTGACCTGATGCCACTAAGAATTCCATGTCCCTTACCATGTGAAGTAGTACAGCATTTCTTTTGTGTCTCAAACATGATGTTAACTGTTTCTTTAATGCTAGGACCTTTACATACTTCATGTTGAATTAAGAGATACATATTTTTTAAAGCAGCAAGAGCAAAGCTGTACAATTGGCTGAAACCATCAGTGCGGAATAAAGGTACCCTCGTCACAAAAGCTGAGTCACATCTTCCCTTTATTCTTCCTGCCTGTTTACTGACTATCAAAAGACAAACTCTTTCCCTGAAGCGCAGCAAGAGTAATTTTGCAATCAGCTACTATTTACACCACTACATTTCCTAACCACCAAGACATCATAAATTATTTTGTTCACACACAGAGACGAGAAAATTAAAAGAAAGACTAATACAACTTCAGCACTGATGCCTGAGGTAAAGGCTACAGGGGATCATCTTTCCAAATGAAAATACATGAAATCATAAGATTTCAGAACCGATCCAAACCAAGCCCTGAGGAATTATTTTTAGAACTACTTTTTAACATGGATCTGAAAGATTAACAAGTATAAGCATGAATCAGGTGCAGCTTAGACAGTTTTTGATACAGTTTACTAAATGACTATCAATTTAATTGTCTCATAAAATTGCCATGTTTCTAGCTTTTCCAAACTGTGTCTTTTTCAGCACGTGACTGTAGAATATTATTTGGTACAGACAAGATTTAAACTGAATCCACAGTAGTCACTAGCAATTTAGAGCTTCTGACAAGGAATGTTCACAAACATCAGCTAAAAGAAGTGCTCTCTTGTATCCCCATTATGGTAACAGCCTGCCAGATTTTAAACTGTCTGAAAAGAGCATCGCTATGCTATTTGTTTCTCTCACAGCAGAAATACAAGTGAGAAATCAGTCTTAAGGCCAATAAAAATTAAAACAACACAATTCTTACTTTCGGTGAGCCTGAATACAGTGCTGCATGCAGAATTATGGCAACTTGCAGACAAAGAGTATGTAATCTAGCAACAAATATATTTAAAATATTGAAAAATATAAGCAATAATACCAATTACTGAAATCTTAGTCCACTAACTGGAAAATCTGACAAAGACTTGGAAAACAGATTCCATTGACATGTTTAACCAGTTTTTAAAAGCTTCTTCTCAAAGTATGCAGAAGTTTATATACATACTTGGTTAAACTAGTTCAGCTTAACAGCTGTTATAAACATAAAGCCTACTTTTGAGTTGAAACAGGAAATTCAATTTTTCCCTTCCAATTTCAAAGTAAAAACTTGATATGTGAGGCCAAAACCCATTCTTAGTAACGTCTTGAAGCAACATGTACCAGGAAGCAGTCAGATGTGACACCTATAGATAATTTTCTTTTTTTAACAGTGCAAATGCAAGATGCACACTGAAGGAAAAGTTGTATGTAATCAAGCCCATTTAAAACAAATCCTAAAATGCCTATTTTGTACGCTGGTATTCTATTTTCCAACCTGACAGAAAGAAAACCTAATTATTCAACAACTTTGTAATGTCATAAAAAAAAAAAAAATCGATAGCTTGAAACACACAGCCCCCTCGCCACACAGCGGATCAGCATCATGTGACAGCAGCAGACACAGCTGCCCAGCATTCCCACCTCCCACATTCAGACCAGAGCCTTGGAAGTGCCTGCACCGTGCTATCCCAGATCATTTCAGCTGTGCAGATACTCTAATTCTCACATTTCTCAATGGTGAGACTGCAGAGCCAAGCGTGCAGGCATCTTTCAGTGTATTTTCTTCCTCTATGACTGGCAGTTAATTTTTTCCCCCAAAAGTAAAATAAAGAATAGGAATCCCGTCACATGGCTTCACACTGCCATCTGTATGATTACAGCGAAGTTGGTGAGCTCTGGGCCACAGAATAACTAACTTCACCAGCAGGTAATTATTCTCTGCAGAGAGCAGCAAACACGCAGGAAATTACATGAGCACACACACAGAGTGCACTCCCAACCCCAGCAATCATGAGGAATGTCTGTCCAGCCACAGGACTTCTGACCACCCTCCTTCACCAGCAAAATTTTCCCAGTCTAACAACGCTTTCTGTACCATCTGGCCCCTGTCCAGGTTATAGTCCTGTTTTACCCTAACACATCAGCCCTTGATATCCTCATCCTAATAGCCTCCATTTATGTACAGCCGGGTCTCAGGCCACCTTTCCCATTTCAAACCTTTCCTCTTCACCCCAGTGTCCTAAACCACCCACTTCTAATTCTGCTCCCACTCCACCTCAGTTCCATTATCTGTCCAATTCCCCTTCATCTGCTGCATTGTTTCTCACTTCCCTTTCTTACCTCTTTGTGTTAACTGTTCCCACAGTAACACAGCACCTCTCAATCCCTTCCTTGCTTCTCTTTTCATTCTCCTAACATCTCAATCCTTCTTTTGGTCTATTATCTTGTCTTTCCTTGGTCCAAGGTTCATCTCCTACGCAGGAGATCAACTGCTCCCTGTAAATTCCCTACGGCAGTTGAAAGGCATCAAGAGCACAAGAAGCAGGTTCCCTGTGTGGTGCTACTGACCAGTTTAGCCTGCACTAAGAAGGCTGAGACCCGCAACTCCAAAAGGTAGCCTGGGTTTACCTTCCGGTTCTGGAGGGCATCATACAGTCTCTGCAGAAACTGTACATTCACAAGCCAGAGAAAAACAGTAGCCATAAGGGGACTGACATACGCGTAATCTAGTCACTGGTAGGAGTTAGGATGCCAGAGCACTTCTAGAACAAATAATAATCTTAGAGAGGAATCCGAATATGTGCCTGCTACAATTTTCAGAAGCTCAATCTTGGCAAAACTGATGACTATTTTCAGAGCAGGAAACACACACTACTGTCATAAAGGCCACACCTTGTCAAAGTCCTAATCGCTGTTCCAAAAGTAACAGGGCAACGAGTGCTCTTGAAGAAAAGGTCAAGAGAACTATTTTTAAACACTATAGGACATAAAGCTTCCTTCTCAAATGTTTTTGGCAGGACCGTTTCCAAAACTATTTGCATTGGTTAAATTTCATTTTCTATATAAATATATTACACCTGTGCATTATTAAAATACAACCAAGGTAAAGTCTAATCGACAGATTTATGTATTTAGTGTCTTAACTGTTAAAAATGATAACGCAGCTTTACATTTTACCTTCTACACAAATATATTTGTTTCTCCATTCAATACCATCAGGTCTTGGAATAGCTTTGGCCTCACGAACTGAAATCATCTGATGGCTCCAACTAGGGAAAAGAAAACCAATTTGCAGAACTTATAACTCTTGATTCTAAATTAATAATATCAGTTTACATTAAAAAATTGTCAAATTGCTATGTTATAAGCCTGGATAACACAGTACTTTATAAGTAACTTAGTGTAACAGTCATATAATCAGTATAAGAGTAAGGAATGATGGGTAGGAAACAAGAATAGTTTTCCATAAACATAAGTTTATTTACAAAAACATCTGCAAAACAGAACATCACAGGTATCCATGAGTAACATATATTCACAACAGAATATTTTTTTCTGAAAACAACATCAACTTGAATATGGACACCTACATTCATTTCTAAGTTCAATAGAAGTTATAGTCGCAAATCTATCTTTCAGAATTTTCTGTGGGGAAAAAAGAAATGTAAGGAGTTTTAGTGCAGATGAAGTCACATACTGCACTCCATTCAGTATAAAGATGTATAAAGATATATAAAGACAGTCTGCTTACAGGCCAGCATTCCTGGTGCAAGGAACCTATTATTAGAAAGCCCCAATACTTTGTACATGCTGAATTTTAGATCTCCTACAAGTGTAACAGAGCAACAACCCAAATAAGCATTTTGAAGATATTCTACCGCTTTCTGCACACAATTTTACAACACCACCATACGAAATGATCACACTGAAACAGGAACCGCAGGCAGTTTATGGGGCAATCTTCACAATGTGCCAAGCATCTTTGTGATCTTTACGATGCCTGGCACAACAGTATGCCAAATGCAATAGAAGCCAAAGCAACCACTTCAAGTTTTATGTTCTTCTCTACCCAGCCAGTTTTCAGCTGCTCTTAACTAAACCAGGGAACTACCATTATCAGCGAAATGCCTGGATCATCAATCATGCATCACCATATGCCCTGACTAAATGGGGCTTAGAAACAGCTGGGTAGCATGCTGCTAGCTGTACTGGTGTTATGCACAGCTGACGTGATCTCCTGACTGAATCTATCTTTTGATGTAATGCAAAGAGAGAGGAGCTTGGCTGGGTGAATCAAAACACCTTCAGTAAATCTGTAAATATCAACTGTACATCAAAATACGGTCTATCATTCACCAGTTAAATCTGGAAGAACTCTGTGCTCTCTAGGCCACAGATCAGCTGTCAGAACTCCATTAAGTCAGTGGTGAGAAGACAGTTCACACCAGCTAAATATCTGTGCCTGTAATTCTACAAATGATCTTGGACACAACTCATGACTAAAACCACTTATGAAAGTGCGTTGTTTGAATAACTGTACTTCCATAGAACAGCTACATTACTCTAAGAATATGAACAGGGTCTACTTCAAAAAGGTGCAGGACACAGCATATGAAGCATAGTTTAGGACACCTCAGATTGTTTATTCACCCACTGCTGCATATATTTAGATTTCTCTTAATGCATTCAGATATTTAGCACAGGTAATGACATTTTCTAGCATTCAATGCAAGCTAAAGCTTTCATTCTAACCCATCACCCCCCCTCCTTAATTCCCATAGTAGACTAAGAATTAGATACATTGTGAAGCACCAAACCCTTTCCTATCATGCCTTTTTAATAAACTACCATCAACACAAGCTTAATAAGAAATTCAGATGAGCTGCTCTAAAAAACCCAAACACAAAAAATGACAAGAGAGAAAATCATGTGACTACAGCAAAGAAACTTAAATTGCAGCTCCAGAACTCTGGTCAGGAGCAGAAGCAGCTGACAGTTCAACTCTGGCTTTTTTGTAAAGCCTCATTTAAGAACCAGAGAGATCCAGGGCAGTGGGGGAAAAAAAAGTCACACAAAGTATTTGATCTGTCTTTGGTTAAGCCAGGCAGTATTGTTTCACTTCACACATGTAATTCTTCTCTTGGCTTCTTTTTCTCCAGGTGATACTTGATTTGATTCCTCAGCAAAAAATAAGTGCGTTTAAATTGGTTTAGCAAAAAGCAGCAAAATAGGTGACATTTCTAGCCATTTAAACAGCTTTTTACTTAAATTTGAAAACCACTACTTTATCTTCTAGTCTCATTAAACCTTCACTAACCCTGCCTTGGTATCCAAAAATCAGCCCGAGTTAGAAATGAATTACCAATAGCAAATTATACATGTATCAATTTTAACCATTTTAGCTTGCACACAATAACTTCATTATTGCCAACATAAAGCAAATATTCCCTGTGTACATGCTTTCAATCCATAAGTTAACAATAACCATTTAAACAGCTATTTCAATTATCAGTGGTTTCTGGTGTCATTGCCCACATTAGGTATGTGCTCATTATGGAGAAGGCAAGAATTTGCAAGGAAAACACCAGGCATTTCCAGGTGTAAGTACATAGGAACACACTACAAATAGGTTAAAAATCTTGCCTTATAAGAACACTCTGGAAAAGGTGAAGCCACTTGCATAAACACACTAAGACGGGTACAAATTGAAAGCATGTTTAATTCAATATACTATTGAAAATTATCCCTTTATTACCTCACCAATCCTACCCTGAAGAGAGCCTTGATTAACTGTATTTTTTATATTGTCATTATAACGTAACCAGTCTTTTATCAAGTCCACCAAATACAACTTAATCAGTGAATGATCTTAAACAAGTGCTACATAATTGGAAGCAATAAATTTAAAGAGCACAGTCCCACAGGACAATCTCTAGGTTCCCTAGCAGCAACGCCAGGGGAGCAAGGCCTTGCTTCAAGGTCTCACTTTGTAAAGACAGCCAAGTGAAAACCTGCTGCCTTCACTCACAGCTGCAGAAATGAAATCGGACACTCTGTCCAGAGTGGCTGGTAAACATGGACCAGTTTCCACCGACTTCCTTTTGAGAACACCTCCATACATTTTTTTACTTGGTGACATTCACTGCGTGATCAGCAGACCTTTGACAGTTCGAAATACTTAGAAGTTAAAATGGAGCTATAAGCATACTTTTCGCCAACTGCACCATTAAAAATATTATGCTGACGTGAACTCCTGTGGCAAGTTAATTATACAACCATGTCGGCAAATCAAGCTTTGCCCTACACAGTGTCTAAGTCCAATACATGCAGCAATTTCCCTATCACATTTCTGGTAACTCACGAGGGGGGGATAAAAATTACTTCTTATGGACACACCAAAAATCCCAGAGTAGGACCGTGGAATGTGCACTGTATAAATATATATGGTAATGAGCAATTTTCTGAAAGAGCTTGTAGTTTAAATAAACAAAGCAGATTAAAAGCAGCAGGGAAAAAAAAAAAAAAACAAAAAACCACACAGCACAAGGAGATTAACTTATTTATGGCTGCACAGCATGCAAGGTTCCTGTTTCTACCTCTGTGCTGCATCTGTTTCTTCCTTTGTGGCCTACTGTTTCGGCCCGTTCTGGCTTTAAATATTATTCACTACATCACGTAAAACAAAACATAGATTTTAGCTGAAATACCTACTGGCTAGACTGAGGGTAAGTTTAAAACAACGTGTCTCCATCTTCCCTTCACCTTCCTGATCAATACACGTAACATAGTTGACCAGTTAAGCATTCCAGACAGGTGGCACCAATGACTCGTTCTGTGCAAAATTATGATCTCCACACGTGATCTAACTATTCTTTCAGCAAAGCAGATCCTGTGAATCAAGCCTGGTAGTGTTGTGTCCTACTCCATAGATAGGAATCTACAAAACTCACTTTATGAAAATTGTAGTATTCTCCTTAGCGGCCTTTTCATCACATTACAGTTCAATAGTGAAAATTCACAGGCACAGTACAGGTCTTTTAAGTGTGACCTAACTTAAGAGTCACAGTATCTGAAATATAATCTCAAAATTTCTGTGCGTAAAAACACTAGTAAATGTTTCACAGGGAAAGCAAACACTGAAAAAAATACTGATTACAGCAATGAAAATATTCAACACATTCAGGAGTAAAATATTAGTTCTGCCTTTCATGGAAAAACTAACAGAGCCCTGTGTTGTGTATAATTAACTCTTATCCTCTTTCCCACCTACAATATTGTTTCCATCCGGAATCACAAAGCAAAGATGACATGATACTGTGGACAGTGTGACACTGCAATTGTTTTCATCAGCTGGCTATCACACACACAAAAGTGTTTAAACTACATTCTGCCCACCTTTTCCCCAGCATGAGCACTGGTTTCTCCAGCCAATTACCAGTTTTTATGAAACTATATGGAATCTTAGCATCTTCGAGACACACACCCTGCTCCTTTCAAACAGGATTTATAGTTGTCAGGGATACACAGATGGTCAAGTAAACAGCATACCTGACTAGGTTTTATTTCTGTAGCAGAAAGTTACCAACAAGGTAACTGATGCACTAGGTGTATCATTTCCTGATACGACTTCTCACTTCTCAGCTATGTAACATTTTCAATACAGGAATTCTAATGGCTATTTTTCACAGATTTTTTAGACCCTTAAGCTTACTGAAATACAACCATTTTGTAATTTATATGGACAAGCACTTTTTCTTAGATTTTCTCAAGGGACAATTTGGCAAAATCTTTGTAATCTACAGCTTTTTCAGATGCCCTCACAACTAGCTTCTCTTCTTCTACAAGAAAGTCCAGATGCCAAAATTAAACTCAAATTCTAGCAAAATCACCACAGTTCGTGAATCAACTATATATGGGAGAATTCTTCACTAGCTGTGACCTATATTGATGTATATTATGGTCAAACTAAGGAGCCACCTGGTCAGTTACCTCCACTGACTCGGGGTGACAAGTATACAAGTGCAGCTATTAAGGTCCAAATAATTCATATTACTATCAGTATCAGATTTCTCTCACACATGGATAGGCAGTTTTAGAATAGTGTAACATAACAAAACCCAGCTATTTTTAAAAGACAAAGCTCCCTAACTGCTGGCAGCTATTTTGCAGAACAGCTAAGCAAAACATGTCAGACACTCTATCAGCATTGCCATCGTCCTTCAGTCTTTTCAGCCATTTCCTCTGTCAGTTATCACTCCTTCATTACTACTATTCTTTCTCTTTGAGGGTTATAAAGTGTTGCTATATTAAATAGCAGGATTAAAAGTTTTTTGCAAATTCTAAAACACTAAGATGGGCTTATTACTTACTCAAATTCTGTAGCATAATACTTGAAGAAGCCTATTAGCAAATCCCCAAGGCTTGATCCATTTTTTGAGAGGTAAGGAGGAATAGTGCATGGAGATTGATGAACAAGATGCAACTGCATAGTAGGATCAAAAGATTCCTGTCAAAATAAAATAAGAGAGTATGTATACACACAGAGCACGCCTTAATCTAGGTGCATGTATTTTTCACAATAAAAAAGCTGCTTATCATTTCCTTATTAGAAGTTCGAGGACAACTTACAAGCAACAGACTACCTCTTGTGCTCCTCTGTTGGATAATAATTACTTCCCCTGAACTCAGAATCATCTTGCACAGGAGCGTCTACAACCATCCCTTGCCTTCTGTTTGCTTAAAAATTTTAACATGGGAGGATCTCTGAACTGGACCTGCATTTATATGCTAGTAAAACCACATGAGCAGAAGCTGAGTAACATAGCCTGTACTGAGCTGGCTGCAGTTGGACAGAGATAAGGTAGATGAAGCTGATGCACTTATCACCAAGTTCCCGTAACTGTGGTACAGAAAACATCCAAAAGGAAGGCCTGATGTTTTTCCCACAGCACAGAGTTGAAATTGCATATGAAACCCATTGACTCTAATATGAACCTGCATCCTCCCACATAATAAATTCAAAGACTGCAGCAGCACCTGCTCTAGCCAACCTATCTGAAAGAATAAAAAAAAAGTTATACAAAAAACTGAATACACAGAATGCAGTATTTGATCTGAAGTATGCTTTTCTTTGGGGGGTGAGGGGAAAGAAGTCAGGTTTGTTATAAATGAAAGTCATAGAATCATAGAAAGTTTTGGATCAGAAGGGACCCCTAGAGGTCATCTAGTCCAACACCCCCGCAGCGAGCAGGGACACCACTAACTAGATCAGGTTGCTCAGAGCCCTGTCCTACTGCCATTTTCAAAAGGAATCTGCACAAGACTAAATTAGCATGGTTTTAGATCTGTCCATTGCATCCTCTAGGTTCTTCTGAGAGAATGGTGTACCTGGAGAAGAACATATGTTCTCTTGCTAGAGAAACAATTTTTAGAATCCCGTAATATCAGGATATTACATTTTACAGCAGTGTTGTGTATTTTAAAGAAAATGAACCCAAGATACACAAGAGCAAGCTTTTCATTCACATAAAGAAATACATCTATGTAAATTCAGGCACCTATTCAGCCATAACTGTATGTAATGATCACTTAGTGACCTCCCACTCCTTTGTTATTTTAAATAGTAGTATCCAGCATGACTCAAACTTTATAGTATTGGAATATCACTGGAAGCACTATACACTGTAATGCTATTTCCATGTTCGCAGCTGGCCTTACTTCCTCTGAGAAAAGTATGGTTAGCAATGAAACCAGTAGAACTGGAAAGTTTGGGACCCCCGTCGTCTTTTGCCAATTCTGGCAAAACTTCCTAGAACCTTATTGCAACACCTTCTGAAGGGAGGGGTGTGGAGGCAATTCTTCCAGCTGTGAAAAATTTCAGGTCTTGTTCTCATATAACATAACTCTGCATATAAAATAATTAGCAGAGCTCAGAATTTAACATCTTATAATCCAAGAGAACACACCAAAAACATGGAGACAGACAGACACAAAAAGCACATATGCAGCATATAAAGACGTGACAGGGGAACAGTTGTTCCTATGTTATACAGTATATACAGTTTAACCTTAAAGGCAATCAGACAGGTACTTGAGTGAAAGTCACTCTGACCATTCCCAGAGAAAGTTGTAGAAGAGTCACAACAAACGAATTTAGTATTAGCCGCATAACAGCTCATGAGCAAATGGACATGAGGAAAAAAAAAAAGCAATGAGCACGAGGGCTGCTGACCTCCAAAAAATACAACACAAACGCAATGAAATTACTACAACAGATGTCTACTAAGACTAATAAGTAAGCTTTTGGAAGCAGCAGACATTTTTGAACAGAAGAACAAAACGATTTTCCTTCTACGCTTTGAATGTTCAAACACGTGACAACTTCCCACCTGCAAGAAGAATCTGCCACCACAATGAGGGTGGCATACTCAGCAGCTAAAATGTTAGATTTATGGATATTATTTTTCAGAATAATAAGCAAGCTATTTTCTTTAGCACTATTACCATCTTAGAGAGGACGTTGCTTTTTCTTATCATTCTTCACCTTAAGTACCTTTTATTTACATTTTATATATTGACCACAATTAATTTTATTAGTGTTTCTACACCATTAGATTAAGAAAAAAAATCAACAGTTATAGCAACAGACAATATATCAGATGTAGTTGCACTACAGCTTAGAGCAAAAAAAGGAGAATACATGTATGCCTGTGTGTGTATGCTTACATCCAGAAAAAAAAAGAGTAAAAGGATATAAAATCCAACTTTATCCAAAGATATTTCTTCAGTAAGATTTGTTAGCAGCTAATGAAATAGGAAGTCACAAAATCTTGCAGACCTTTCAAATCACAAATCTGTACTTTGACCAGTGTAATTATGATAGAATCCTAATCCTAAAAAATGCATTCATCTGAACATTTAGTTTGTCTGTTTATTCACTGAGTCTGCAACTGATCAAGAGTTACGTAAGCAGCAGTGATAAAAGTGAAAGACTCCTCATTTGAGGAGCAGGAAATGTATCATGTTCCAAAGATTCCTACCTCTGGCAGAAGAGATAAAATTCCTAACCTGCATTAGAAGGCAATTTTCTAAACCTTTGTCTAGCAATTAGCATTAAAACTTATCAACTCTACAACCTAAAATTACGATGTTTAAATTTTTTTCCAAAAGCAAGTTCAATTTCACAAAACCTGCAGTTCCAAGTTTTACCACATATATTAAATACACTTACTTCACAAAGGTCAGGTAAATCAAAGTTTTCCTTACTCAGAAAGGCATTTGCCTTCAAAAAATAAACGCGTATTATTCTATACAAGGGCTCTAATAAAAATGCAAGTTACTGTCTATAGCAGTTACTAATTTAAAAACCTCAGCCAGCTAGTTTAAGAGATACACGTATAAATACTTCCCATCTCCACTGTTTTAGTGATCATACCACTATGAAAATGACTCTTAAAAAGACAACTAATATTACAAAATGCAAAGCATGACTGAAAGTACTTCTTTGGAAGCAAAGAAGAATTTTTTGGTTTTTTGTTTGGTTTTTTTTTTTTACACTAAAGCAAGCTGCTAATCATGTCTCTGACAGTCAACTTATTTTTTTTAAACACTGCAGGTTGCTGATCACCACGTGTAGAAGTAAAAAAAATAGTGTTTCATCTTTCTCAAATACACAAAATCTGTTATGGAAGAAACTACTATTAGAGATTAGGAAGTTTCATACATAAAACCAAATTAATTATTACTTAAAATTGGGTATGGGGAAGACTTAATGAAAACTTCTGTCAAGATATACCAATATTCAATATATTAATAACCAACAATGTAGTTTAAGGTCATTTCTTAAAAAAGGAGTCACTCGGTGTCCAGTGAACAAGACACCAGACCAGCCACAGGATACCTACGCTCATTCTTCTGCTTTGCCACAGACCATCAAACTAGCTTAGTTTCAAGTAGGCCTTCCCTGTAACCTTTCCCTTCTTAACTTGCTCTAAAAGGAAAAAAAAAATCAGCTTCTTTTAAAATTAGTCCCTAATTTGCTTTCTGTGTCTTTGCTTCATGCTGTTTAAGAAATGCAAGAGACATTCAGGGTCTGATTTAGCAAGAAGTATAAGTGAACTATCAATTATTTCAAAATACCGCAGAAAAAGGGACTCCGAAGTCTTTTCTCCTTTTTTGCTAGATCTCTACTCTTTACCTTGGTTAGCCAATTTCTGAAGGAAACACTAGCATTCAGCAACATGCTTCGTGTTCAAGCTACATAACACTACAATCACACATATTCTCGTTCCACCTTACACACTAGAAAGGAACACAAGCGTACATCAAAAAAATCTTTACAAGACATTACATTTGAGTATCTTGATGTATAATGAGTTTAACTCTGACTGTAGAAGAGTCTTCCTTCAAAAAAGCTTACAGTGGTAACACCAGCGTAGGACCTTGCCATTTTTGATAGGTATCTATATTCACACACATAAAATATCCTACTTAGTCTTACAAACGAACATTTAACTCGTTCATAATTTTTAAAAAGTGCAACGCGAAGAGCGAAGCAAATTACGTCTGTCCAATGACTGAATCCTGTGCATGAAGAAGATACAGTAAGCACCATCCCACGGCTGGACTTGATGATCTTAGAGCTCTTTTCCAACATATGATTCTCCCCATACTTTACAGGATATGATGGCTCATGAAGCTGAGGCAGCAGAAACAAAGATGTGCTCATGCTAGAGTCCATGAAGTTCACAATCCAGAGCACTAGTGGAGACACATCTTTGTCTGGAATTAAGCTACTACACCAGGCTGCTCTAGAACATTGGAGACTCGGACACACGTTCCTGTCTGACTCCCAGTTGCAGCAATGTTCACCTCTGACAAACGCACAGGCTAAACAACCAGAAACCATAATGGCCTAAGCCACCACAGGTTCCCAACTGCTCAGCTGTAAAAGTCCTGACTCGGAGACAAGTTCAATAAGAACTTCAGTACCGATACACATTTTTGTGGGCTACTCTCATCTACCCTATCCAGCTGGGGGGGAGGGCAGGAATCCCCAGAATCTAACCCCATGTTGGATATGGTTCAATACTCCCTGTAAACTAGCAGATGCAAAACACGTCAGCAGAACACGTCAGCTTGGTGCCAGCCGGAGACTCCCCCATGGCAACAGAATACACAGGTGGGCAGATCTGGGGGCTTTCCAGGACTTCTTGCCCTTCACATCTGCAGTAGGGATATACTGAGTCACAGAATCTGCATTTTGTTTCTCACTCAAGATAAGCATGTCTCTTTCACATAGTGCTTACAATTTAACACAAGCAGTTTCCTTCAAAGTGCAGAAGTATTTTCAGGCTGCAGAAAGCGCTACAGATTTGATTTTGAAAAAAAACCCAGACATATTGTAGGTAGCATGATTTGTTTCAGAAGGGAAGAAGTAGTATTTATGTGTAGTATTAGGATGGAGACAGGGCTTTGAACAGCTACAACCACAAGAAAAAAGTATCGTTTTTTGGATACTGACATTTGACCATGTTTTGTAATTATTACAAGTAAGCTACAAAACCAGAATTATTTTGGTGTATTTCTCATTTTCATTTTAAATCTCTTTGCAGTACCAATATTTAGAAATTTTAACTTTCACAATTTTCAAACACTTAATTATATTGCTAATGGAGACAGTAGTCTTAAAATATGTTTGCAAGTTTCTAGCATAATTTTTTTTTAAAATCTTAATCCATAGTTTTGATTTGGTTTTCTAGTAAGCATGTATAAAATCTTCTTTTTATTTTATTAGCAATCCTAGAATATTTAGTCCATCCTCCAAAGGCAACATAACTAACAAAACAAAAAAAAAATCTATGTTAAAACAGAGTAAAAAATGTTATTCTTACAGCAGTATTCTAGAAACACAGGAACCTGCAAGTGATTTACCCCTTTCACATGACACAAGATAAAACCTTGCATTTAGTACAAATTAGTTTTTTCAACTTATGGTATTCTAAATTTTGCTTTAATCATTTAAACCACTAATATTTGTATCGTGCTCTGAAGGCCTTTACACAGTTCAAACACTACAAATATAAATGTTTGCATTATTATTACAAAGGACTCAAAAGTTAGCAATTCTTACCGTTGTTCTCTTTGAATTACAGGCTACACAAAACTTAAAATGCTACAGCATACGAGCTTTAAGTGAACATAATTAGCAAATCTAGCAATTAATAAACCTCAGATAGAGCCAAGTGTGCAAGAAATGAAAAACAGCTTCAAATGCTTTTGAGCACTAACAGTGAAAAAATTAGAAGGTATACAGTACAGTAAAAAAATCAAAACCTGCAGTGTACTATAGCACAAAGCTTTCTTCTGCATCTCGATTATCCTAATTATCTAAAATGGCTGACACCACAATATTTTTCTCCCTAATATACAGTGTCATCAAATATTCCCCGTTAAGCATCACAGGAAATATATGCAAAAGAAAGAATAGCTTTCTCATACTACCTCAGCACAATTACCAGCAACAGTTAAATAACCGAAATAGACAGAGATACCAAACTATGGCAACTATGAAAGGAAAAGTAAGCAGAAAGGAGCTGAGGAATTCCTGTAAATGAGTTACAGCATAGACTATTATAGAACACAGAACAAGGCCAGGTTGGATGGGGCTCTGAGCAACTTGGTCTAGTGGAAGATGTCCCTGTCCATGGCAGGGGGGGTTGGAACTAGGTGATCTATAAAGGTCCCTTCCAACCCAAACCATTCTATGATTCTGTGACTAACTACTCAGCAATAGCTCTTTTGTCCCCAGACAAACATTTAGGAGGGTAGCTCTTATTTGTAGATAATCTTCCTTAGATTAAGTCTCACTAATGACCGTCCTAATTCTGCAGAGGATCAAAGCAAACTGAATCAGAGTGTCCTCTGGAAATCAACAGAGTATGATCTGGACATAACAGCAAACTCCCAAAAAGCCTTTTTCTTGTTGGACTGAAGCCCTATTTTGTGAAGTGTCAAATTATCTTCAGCAAACATATATCATTTGCTCTCTGCCCCTAGAAATATCAGGTGACTCAACAGCTGTGGGAAGGGTATGGAATTCTGAAACACTAGAAAAAACACTACTGGATGGAAAAAACACTATTTAATGTATTACAAAATAGGAATCAAAGTTACAGATGACACAGGTATTTCCAGGCCAACACAAAGAGAATTAGGTCTGCAGCTCTCATTAGCACTTGTTTCCAACTACTTGTGAAATCTTCTCACACATAACAGGCTGTTTTCACTAAATAAATGATCAAGAGCAGCAATGACCCTTTTTCATATTTATGTTTAGTGTATCAATGACCAGACTTAGACTGTGTTTAACTTCATCCACTAGAGATATTTAAGAATTCATATATTTTAGATAAGCAGGTTCATACACATACATCATGTAGTAAATTCATAAGAAACACTTACTGGGTAATTTTTTTGGAGGGATGGAAGGATGGGTTCAGGTAGGGCTACAAAAAAAAAAGTTTAAAGTTGCTGTGATTCATGCAATTCACAGGAAAATATCATATCAACTACACCAACACGTTAGACTGAAATTCCATCTTAAAAACCCCTTCACTTTCATGTACTTTGTAAAATAAAAGTTATTCAGGAAATCTTTATATGACTATATTTTGTATATAGTACTATAAGGAGTTAATTCAGCTACAGGAAGCTGTCAGTAAGATTTTTACTACTATTTGTAAAAGACATGAAAAATTCTACAGCAGCTGGGTACGACTTTGCGTCTAAAATTCATGTTAATTCATGGCTACAAGAAACTTACCTAGATTCCCTAAAGGAAAAACCAGAGCTTCACTAATTTTTCTTTTTTTCCTACATCTAATATGATTCTACCACAGCACAGGAATTCTCCAGATACCGCAAAAGCACACATTCTTCAGCTGCAAAGTATTACATACTGAATCTCCAAAAGTAACCCAACGATAAAATGCCCAACACTTAGCAGGCATTGCTAGCAAAATTCCCACAAAATACATAAATACAGTCTAATGCTGTTAGCTGATCTAGTAAACAGCCAACAGGTTATAAAAACTATGATGACAATGATACTAATAAACACAAAGTAAACTGAACAATTCTAACTTCTGTGAAAGTCATGGATGGGGAAAGCATCTATTGCACAACACAAATGGCAAGGAAAAAACTAATCTGCCAAGTTAGGTGGTCCTACAGATAGACAGAAAAAAGTCCTGAAGTATTCACATTCCCCTCAAGCCTTGCAGCCGCTACAGAACTGTTAGACCACTCCTCACGTTAAAGCTTTAGCATCATGTCTTCAGCATGTTTTTTTTAAACAATTGGTCTACATGATTCACTAGGGAGAATAATAATTAAATTCAGCACTCAGGACTGACTTGGGACTTTTCACCCTTCAGACACGGTCTCACAGGGGATGAGATGTTACAGAATCCTTTTTCCATAGGGACCAAGAACCAGAACAACTAAGAATATGCTCACAGCTGCTTCAATAATGTTTTTATTTTATTTGTGTGTGATTAGAAATGTGCAAAAGCATCTTATTTCTGCAACATTTTGGATAATTTCCAGACCTCTGCCACACTAAAATAAAAGGCAACAAAATATGAGTAATACAAGCAGTCAATATTTCATCCGGGGCTGTATGCTATACGAAGAGCACAGAGTTAAGGTGAAAAGTTACCACTTACCATTAGCATTCACCATGAGTTTTCTCTTTCTTACTGTACAAGATAGCTGGACCTGTTACCTGGAGGAAAGTCCATGTACAAGACACTGACGTACCTCTAAAATAAACTCAAGCCACACTAACCTCAGGCCCAAACATATCCATACCTGTGTAAGAATATGGAAATGGATTAAGTAGTAAAGGAAAGAAATTTGCCTAGTGAAGACAGGGACACTATTTACTTTTATTTTTGCTTTTTCCCTCCTCGCCAGCAACATCAACAAAAGCTCTATCAGAAATTCTATGACCAGGACACAAGCTACTTTCAGCAGCATCACATGCATATAGCAGGAAGGAAGGAAGGGGCAGGGGAACATTAAAATCTGCATGAATAAAACATCAGAATCTAAACAGCTCACGCTACATACAGGTCCATAGCCACACTTCAGCCTTTTTTAGCAGAAAAGGCTGATGAAGCACAGGTATAAGGCTCCTCTTTGGTCTGTGGACTGCTGATGCTTCCCAGGCAGTTGACTAATCAGAGTTTTGCCAGAAAAGGATTATTTGAACCTTTTTTTCCTTTCCCTAGACAGCTGTGGCAGCTGCCACAGATGACTACAGCAAATGTCCTCATGCTTGCGCGATTGTTAACATCTTGGCAAGCCTACACAATTATACTTCCTTGTAACTCCTACTCTCTTCCCTTTTGTGTGTTACTTCTATGCTCAGCTCAGTAACTGGCTGTCCATGACTGCACACATCACCCAATACAAGTCTCTAGAGTAACTGCAATACAATGAAAATAGATTTGGAGAATAAATTTCCAAGTGAAAAGGCCTGTTTCCATTAAAAGTGTAACAATAACTATCAAATGCTTATCAAGTCATTGTTAAGGTGGTCGCTAATTGCTACGCCATGTAAAGATACATTTTCTGCCATCCTGCTTGTGCTTCACCTTTGCATAGCAATCTTCACATCCAGTAGTCCCCAACATTTTCAGTCTTGTATCTAATAATCACTTTGGCATTTTTAAGTTCAGTGCCACTTCATGTCCTCAATCAACATTTTTTGATTGATTTTTTCCCCCAGATGTGTATTAAGGATCTACATTGAAGTACTCTGTCATCTACAGTGAGGTTTCATAGCTCTGACAGCAGACCTGGCCACATTTTCTTTTCTTTCCACAGAAACAACAAAATCCACGGAATTCCATTATAGCAGATGTAGGGGGAAAAAAAAAAAAACGGTCACTGGATAGACTAGCTTATGTCCTACTGTCCTGATGACTGGTACAATAACAAGAAGCACACAGTATGGACATCAAAGAATTCAGAAGTAACCCAGCCAACTGGATCCCAAATACACTAAACACCTTCCTAGGTCCTTTACGACAGATACTATTCAGCTGAAAGAAAGCCACTAGCTTGAGTCAACTGTCATAAAAAGCTTTCCACGCTAGCACAGAGTGGGTGTAGTGTGACCTTGAAACTAATAAATAGTTGACTACCCACTCTACAGCAATTTTCTACATTCCAGGCCAAAGAAGCTGTCAGAGGAGCTAAACGTTGTTTCTGCCAGATTTAACAAAAAAAATTATAAACGCACACAAAATGACAAAGGGGAAAAGTCTAAAATGAGAGCCTACACAATTTGATCATTATACAATGATCATTAAATGTGAAGAACCAGTTACCATCAAAATAACATGAACAAGAACAATCAGCAGGTTACAAAAAAATTAAAACAAAGACAGAGTGAATACAAGCAGCAAAATATACAGTCTGTACATGAACTGACAGGATTTAAGAAAATAGTTCCACATGCATGTTACTCCAAGATGTACACCTCAGGGGCTCCTTGCCTTCCTTTCTGAAGCCACTCATCTCCCAATAAAGAATCAAGAACTCAAGCTAAATGATTTCTTAAATGATAATCCTTAAGTCTTAAGCAAGAATTACAAACTACAGAAATCACAAGTGTGAACTTCCTCTAACGAGAGAAAGAAATAGGGGGATAAACAGGGAGATTCATTTTAATCTGTTCCTTGAAAGCATCTCTGGACTGCATGGGTTTCTCGAATTCTCAACAGGGATCCTTAATTTCTCAGGTAAATCACTCCAGCTCTGTACAGATATTCAATGTTTCAATATATTGAAATCACAGGAAAAGATACTGCCACTGACAGTCAAATATCCCTGGTTCTAGTGGTCTTTGAGATCTGTCACCTTACAGAAGACAGTAATCAGTGGAAAAAATCTAACCACATGGTAGTGCATTCTCGCATATACATGTGTCGCATGTTCAGTCGTTTGCTCACCAGAAGACAGAAAAATGATCCCACAGCATCTGTTATCCCTTTGAATTTTCTTCGAAGTCCCCAGATAAAACAAACAACCAAAACCCACTAAAACTGTTATGCTTTTCCTTTTGTTAAAAGGCAGATCTCTTAACTAGAGCTTGAGTTTATTTTCTCTTTGTTAACAGGCAGATTTTTGTTAACTAGTGCTTGAGTTTATTTTATAGTTACATAGTGTCCTGCAGGTCCATTGATGTCTTTTTTAACCTTTTTAAAGCTGATAACACTGCCTCTAGAGAAGAGGTGCACTTGTTAAAGAAAAATATAGCACTAAGGAAATGGAGCAAACCCACTTCATTTTCAAATTTTTCTGTGTGGAAGATGACTCCTGCTTGTATTTGATTAAAGAGAAGAACTACATAAATACGAACTTAAAAGGGACAGTTTCAACATGTGAAAAAATACTTACTCTGTAAGTAGTGCAAAACCATCAATACAAGACTATAGCTGCTTAAAGTACCACGACTGGCATCATTTATGTCATGAAAACGTGCCCACTTCTTAACAACAAGTACTAATGGACGGACTCGATTCTCAACTGCAAGTAAAATAAATACATCTCAAAAAAAAGCACATTGAACTAGACAGCAATGAATCATTTGTTCCCAACTGATCAACATGATACTCTTGAATTCTAAGGTTACCTTTTGCAACCATTTTATAGAATTTACTTAGTTATTCTACAACTACTATCCATCTTACAAAAAATCAGAAAAAAATACTTGTATTTGAAAACAGTCTTTTGAGTACCAAGATCCACAGACACATTACAAGGGCTATGCCAGGTAACTTGCAGGTAAGACAAAACTGGATGCATCAGTCAATGTAGCAGTGTCACATTCTCCTTTTAAGTTCTCTCCAGTTCATTGTACTAATTTTCCCTGAATTAACTTGCTGCCAGGACGGACCACATCTAACTTTTTTTTGTTGTTGTTAGGTTATATAACCTTTGGGGACAGGGAAAAGAATTCTCCTGGTTGGAAAAGACAGAAGTCATTCTAAAGTTTTCCTTAGGATCCATGAAAGCAGTAACCCTCGCACACAAACATAAATTTTAAATTTGCCTCATCCTCAATAGCTTTTTATGTAGATGAGATGTTAGATACAATAACTCATTAAATCAAGACATATGCTTTTCATGAGGAAACACATGAATACAGTCATATTCCAGCTATGATCTTCTGAATTTCTGGGGAACATAGACAGCCTTCTAATTAAGGTAGTAGTGTGTTGTAGGGAGACGTCACTCATCACCAGCTCCTAAGCACCTTGCAGGGTACTTCATTTATTATTTACAGATATGTGGAAGCAGATCCTCAGCTCAGTCAAGTGGCTTACGATGGCCTTACAATGCCTTAAATGTTCTGAAATATCTTTTCTAACCTAATAATATTGTGCAAAGTTTTGTATTCTGTATATCAGGACAGGAATATATCAATAGGTAATCACTTCATCCACGACAACAGGCATCCACCAGTTAGGATTTTCAGAATAACAGAGTACCCTAATCAAGCAGGTGATTTTCTCAAAACCTGTTAACAGTGGTTCAGCACACATGCCCCTGCAAGTGGTACTCTTTTGTTCAGTATGAATGTCCTAGATCCAGAAGACCTCTTAGAAACAGCAGAACTCATTACCGCCAGTCACCTCATTCCTGACATTAGTTCAACCATTCCCACTGGCTGAACGAAAAAAAGGACTAATTGTGAGATGCAGAAGAATTACTATACAGACATCATCTGAATATGCATTAACTGAAACGGGGTTTTTCCATGAAAGAAAAATGCAAATAGGCTCAAATTCCAAACGAGACTATTTTGTGTGTGTGTGCCACAGTAGAAAAGATCTTTCGTGAATCTTATTCTGAAGTAAGGTTTTCTGTCTGCTAGTGCCTGTAGTTAGTATATAACAAAGTTAGTGTGCAGCATGGCCAGTAAACTTTTCCTGATACTCCTTCATCAGCCAACAAGCTACTCCCTCAAGAAAATGCTCAGTAACATCATTTGCTCAAAGGTCCAGTTTCTACTAATTGAAAAATACCTACCATCAATTGCTGATTTAATTGCAGACATGCCTCCTTAGGCAAACAACTGATAACACAACAGCACAGACTTCAGTTTCTAGCTCTGCTTAATCTGCCTACATTTTCTGTGGATGTTCTGCTTCGCTCTGCCGTATCATCTTTGATGTTTTCTACTGCACCTATGCACCAACATAGAAGAGCTGATTTCAAAAAAGACACAAGAGCATCCACAGAAATATTTATGAGGGTTTTTTTTGTTCTATCATGCTCACTAAGATAACCAGTCCCTGCTTGCTTGAGCATCTAATTTTTTCTAATGGAATAGAGATCCATATATTTTCCACATGACAAGTAGTTTGATCTTTTTTTCTCCCATGCAGGGTGAAACCCTTCAGCCACAAATTTAAGGTAAGCAGGCTAATACTTTTAATGCTATCCACCCTGGTTGATACGACTTCTAAAAGTACGTAAAGAGATTGTCTGATAAAAGTTTCCACTTTTTGTTTGCCTTCTGTCACCTGAGAGTTTTCTGATCCAAAGAAGACAAGACAGACTATGCTTGATACAGTTTGCCTATTTAAGAAGGTCTAGCACATAAAGGAGATAATCTCAATCACAAGTCTGCCTTAGCTACCAACCCACTCCGTGACCTCAAGAAGAAAACCAGTATTTATCCTTCATCAGGAGACAACGTTAATTTTGCTGGCCTTATAGAACTGGGCACCAAGGTAGAACAGAAAGGGAGACACTAGGATCCCTTCCACTGCTCTCTTCACATCTGGGTTCTTATCTGCCCTACAGTGATTTGCTGAGAGGAATAAGGGAAATCTGTGTCAGAAGTCAGGAACAACTGTATCAACAGTAGATTTGGTGAAGTGACCCCTCACCTGTAGCCGTGAATGACAAAGACGACTTCCCTAACCTTTTTAAGCTTGGAAGGAAATCCTTCTCCAGGCACATGCCTTCGTGGATGTATGAAGAAATTACAGTTAATAAACTGATCCAGGACAAGTTGTAGATTATCCTAGTAACACGAATATGCAACACTGAAACTACTCTAACTGAAATATTAGTGAAAATTAACTAGTAAAGGTAACTTCTACTGATAACTTCCAACCCTAAATAGAAAGGAACTCCCGTATGCAAGAACTGAAGAAGGTGGTAAAGGAAGAACTGTAAATGGCCTGGAAGAATTAGACTGAGGTCCACTCCTTATGTATTTATCTGCCAAATGACATTGTGATGCTAAGTAAGAAAACCTCAGTTTAGTACCAAACGTGCTGTTCTTACTACTTCCCCTTCAGAAGTCTGTTTCACAATCTTTCCCTAAAATGCAAATTCCCAAGGAGACACAAACCAGTTTTGTTTTGGTGTTAGCATAAAAACCGAAGCGGTATTTTGGATTTTCCAAGGAAAGACTCTATGACAGCATACAGCCACACATAGCTATCAGTGGCTGTAACGAAATAAAAGAAACTGGAGATTATACCACTAGATAATCATTGGTATACTGATCTCGTTATCTGTAGAATACTGAAGCAGCCCTTGTAGCAGATATGTGAACCTTAATATAAAGAACCATTGTTATCTTCTGAATATTATAATATTCAATTAAAAACATACTTAGCTGATGTATCAGTTTTCTCCATATATTTAGAGTGAGCAACAATAAGTTATCTTCAAGCTACCTAATGCAGCTCATTTGCTAATTATACATATAGTAGCCTAACACATTGAACTCAATTTTAATAGTTTATCAATAGCTAAACAGATTTAAAAATCAAAGATTATAGAAATAAGAAGATACAATAGAAACTTACTGTATGCATAGGTTCTCAGAAGGAATGTATTTCTTATTCCTACAACATTGTTTACATTCAAGTCAAACTCCACACAGCTATTGGGGAGGAGAAAAGAAAAAGAATCAAGAATCATGGTATTCAATTTCAGAATATTTATTACCTACGTAGTGACAGAGGTAGAGAAATGTAACTTATGATGCTACTCTAGAAACTTTCTTCAGAATTTTGATGCTGTGATTTCTACTCTGGTTTTGTCGACAGTGCTTGAATTGCTTACAGACTTGAATTCCATTGCTACAGAAACCTAATTGTTGTTTTACATAGAGAAAATATATAGATTCAAATTCAGACCTTATGACAACTTAATATATCAAACATGTTTTTGATTTTTAACGAATCTTCTCCCAGCCAGATTTGAACTACGTGATTCACTATGACCAACTTTTGACGCCAGGAAGGACTCTCCGATTTACGAAATCATGCCAATGAACTGAGAAGGAGCACTGGAAGAGGTCAAAAGGTAAGAATCTCTTTTCTGCAGTGATGGTCAGAGATAATTAGCAAGCACTTTGAAATGAAAACTGTTTATTAGTAAAGATTGCATGTTTTGTGATAAAACAGTTTTAATAACTGCTTCATGCTGTTAACAGCAAATAAGAACAAGGCAAACAAATACTACCTGCTCTATCGCCCCAAAGTTTGAATTTCATACTGCATATAGAGCTTTAACTACTCATAATACTCCACAAATTAAATTAATAGTTAATAAGCTACAGCAACACTGTAACTCGCAACATGAAGAGCCTATTACCGACAAAGAAGTAGCTATCTACAATGTACAGCTATTTACATTTTATATATCCAAGTCTCATCCACACAGCATTTGTTTGCCTGAATCCTCCTTTGGATTTTCTTGAGTTATTGTAAGGGGAACATTGATATGGAATTTATTAAACAAGAGAAAACACATTAATTTGATGCCCACAAAAGGTTTTTGACACCATTAGCTACATTAAAACATTATTTGCATCAAAAATATCACACAATTTTAAACTAGAATTAATATCAAACATGACTTTTTAGATCCACCTGGACAAGGTCCTGTGCAGCCTGCTGTAGGTGAGCCTGCTTCGGCAGGAGGCTTGGACTAGATGACCCACGGAAGTCTCTTCCAACCCCTACCATTCTGTGATTCTGTGATTCTATGTTTTAAGAGCATCGTACATAATAGTACAGGAAATAAACAAGCTTGAGCTACCGCTTGACAGTTGTAAAAATAAGCATAAACACCAGTGAGAATATTATTTGCATGTGTAAATATAATTAGGAAATATGTCAGGCTACACGTGTAATTCCAGTTAACCTCAATTGACAAGATTACTATTTACCAGATGCTGATTAAGCAAGTTCTACTGCAGTTATTTTGTACTTTAATATGCATATTTAATACATGTTGCAATTTTGGCAACTGAAAAAGTTTTTGTAGTGTTAGGACTCAAGTTCTACCAAAAGCACTAAAGGAGAGGAAAAGGGTCAACTGCACATCAAATGTAGCAGAAGAGGAAGCTTTTATACCCTCTGTACTACAGAAATCTTGTTAATTAATAAAAGGCTTGCCTGGTAGGAGAGCCAGCATTGGAATTCTTTCCTGGGAAAGACTACCAAACAAATAGATTCATAAGTCTTTAAGTTCACTGGATCTTCTCTCAGCATTAAAGCACTGAATCACAGAATCACAGAATGGTAAGGGTCGGAAGGGACCTCTGTGGGTCATCTAGTCCAACCCTCCTGCCGAAGCAGGGTAACCTACAGTAGGTTGTAGAGGAAAAATGCTTTAAAGATGAAAAGGGGAACAAACACAAACTGGACACTTTCTTCTTCACCAAATCAAAGTTAAGGGGGAGATAGCAGTTTTCAGGTATATATGAACCACTGGCAACACATCAAAATCCAGATGCAGAGGTTACACCCATTGAATTCTACCACCTTCTCCCAGCAGCCAGGCATTAAGAAAACTGGCTTTCACAGGAAGCTTGTCATGTTTAGGTTCTGGTTTTGGCTAAAACAAGCTTAGTCCGCTGGGTAAAGAAAATCCAATCTATTTTTCAAGACCTCTGTGAAAAAAATGAATGAGTGTGCACATATATGAGCCTACAAAAGACAGAGGCCGCTAAGAGCCTGGAGACAGATGCTTAAATAAAAAACCAATTTTTAAAACCCCCTAAACATGGGTGGAGGTGACAGGTTATATGAGAGAAAAATCACTGGAAAGAGATAAAAAAACTAAAAAAAACAAACAAAAAACCCAGTGCAAAGTCATCTCATTCCTCCCACTCTCCCCTTCCAAAAAAACACAGGAAACCAGATGGTGAACAGTACTGTTTTCTCCTCTGAAAAATCTAATGGGCAGCTTCTAGTCTAAGAAGATTATACTTTGATTTAGTAGGAAATCAAGAGTTCTTTAAATCCTGTCTGTAAGGTATAGCAATATCATGACTGTTAGTTATTTTTGCAAGTGACTGTAGTATGGACTATAAAAGCCTACAAAAAGACTTCAATCTTTTGACATAATCGCTTCCATACCTAAGGTTTCTTTTTAAATCTCATTTCAAATGAGTAAAAACAATTCTTACTATAACTCCATGATTTATTCAATATTTGTACCAGGAATTTACTGTTTAGTGTACACTACCACTGTTTTATGTAGCTAAGCCATTTAACCCAAATTTTAGCTCGATGAGTTTTATACTTTCAAAAAGCATGGGAGAAAACCTTCTGTACTGTTAGAGGGGAAAGTTACTAGATAAAAAATATTCAAACTTTTAAAAGGTAGGCAAGTATAGAGAATTAAATATGGGATTAGGTGTAAATGAGAAAAGTGTAAAGCAAAAACCCTAACAAGTGTTATATCATCTTAGATACAAGAAAAGCTTAAATGGACTTTACTTATTAGTTCAAGTTGTAAAAAACATAGATTTAGTTTCTCACGGCAAGGTTTCTGCCTTGATAAAGGTCTATTGTGATAAAAGCACACTATGATATGATTTTATTAAGATGCCACAGAAGTGGGCTTGTCTGTTTTTAAAAGACAGAGTTGCAGAATTTTAGCAGCATATAGGCAGGATAAGGTAGTTCAGACACAAGAGAGTTGTTCAAACTCCTATTTGCAAAGAACAGTCAAGCTATGTTATTACATGAATGTGATACACGTAAGTCTAAGCCCATAAATACAGGAAGATATGAACATTACTCAGTCTCTCTCAACCAATTTGAGTGCTTTGCAGTTTTTTCCTTGGTCAGATACTTCTATCACGTACAACAAGAAACACATTGTTCTCTGTCCTAGTATATCCCTCTTGATTATTCATTTTCATGTCTTCATAATGAAGATAGAACGAACACAATAATATACAACACATCCACTTCTCTCCAATTACTTACCTCTTCTAAAAAAAGTCATAAAATTAGCACCTAACACTGTCAATAGAACATGTAACACTACTTTGTTAAACACACAATACCTACCTAGAAGACAGCAGAACATACTTGTCTAAAATGAAACAGTTTTTTGATCAAGAAAACAATGTCATCACAAGAAACTAAAGTTTGTTTTAGTGTTGTTTGTATAGTGGAAATGCTGTGAGTTAGTCCTGACATAGCTCAATAGTTATGTTTGCACAGCAAGCAAAATTATCTTTCACAACAGTTTTCTTCCCACCACTGTTTTTACATAACGAACCATTAGCCAACTGGAGCCCACCATGTACAAATAACCTATAGAAATACATGACGTACTGCTAATAATTCACATCACAGAAACTAAACAGCATCTCAACCACGAGAGGTGTTTCAGGCCATGAAGGAAGTAAGCTGACTGCTGCTGCACGCTATCTGTACAAACTTGCAATACAGCTACAGCACAACACAAACAAACGTAGCGTGACTTCAGTGGGACTACCCACATGGACAGTACATATACAGAGCACTTCCTCATGTCAGAGTCTAAATATGATGTTAAGCAGAATACTTGCCTGACTTTATCCCTGAATTTCACTATTGGCACTTTCGCGCGAATCAGCTGAGGTCGCTCAATGTAGCTTGCTGAAATGGAGAAAAATACACAAAGAAGTGTCACATAAGACACTGATCTTAAAATGAGATCCTAAAGTGGAGTCATATTGACTGATTTATAGCAAATAGCAGCTTATTACATTTAGCAAAAATATTCTCAGAAGGGTTGTGCTAAACTAAGTAACCTTTAGCAACTGCAGCAAAAATACAATCTAGGAAAGTGCGTGGGCAAAAAAAATGCACTAAACATTAGAGAAAAACAATGGCGCAAGACTTATCTGTGGAAGTACATCCAACAAATTTGAACATAAGGAATGCAGTTCTGCAATGCTTTCACTTGTAATAGAAATCCTGAATAGTTATAATTAAGGTTCAGAAAAGAGAGAGCAAGAACATCCCCATCCAGCATGGCCAGACATTTAAGTCCAGCACTACACTAGAGCAGTGGACAAATGATCAGCTGCATACTTTTTAACTGCATTTAGTTTGCTTACAGCTGAAATTATACATTTTACTGATCAAAAAATATTGATATAACTGTATCTGCACCATGCACTGACTATGATTAAAACTTCCTTTAAAAATTGTTTATTCTACTGCTAAAGTACATACCAAGAAATACATTTTCAATCAACTTGCTACTGAAAACAGGACAATATTTTCCATCAAAGACAGGAAAAGCTTTATTTAGATTTTGCTTTAATGGTGATAGGACATGCAATAAAAATACAATCACAGGACTGCACCTCAGATGGTTATCCACACAGTATAGACACAACAGGCTCAATGTCAGACCATCCAAACCCAAACATACTAAGCTCTGCCGGACTCCTACAGTGCCACCAAACACACCTTTGCACTCAGCTCCTCCAAACTGTTACATCAGTCATTATCTGCGGTTCCCCTAGTCTTGATGATATCTCAGGCTGTATTTAGTAGTTGCACATAATCCTAAATGAGAAACATGTCCAAGAAAGTAATAGAATAGGCAACAAAAAGCTGAGCCCGCACGTTACTTGATAGGAATTCGGGAAAAAAAGTATGACTTTAGTAATTTCTTCCGTTGCAAAACCTAGGACCACTTGAATTTGCCCATATGTAATATCATATATTTTCCCCTTGCTTCTATAAATTAACCTTAAATTAGCATAAATACGTATGATAAAACTAGAAGTAATACAGACTAAAAATAACCTTAAATGAAAGCTGATCCTTACATTTTGGGAAAAAGAAAAAGAGGTATTTCTATCAGTTTGGATAGCAACCTTGATTAAACGGTGTCATCTCCTTTGCATTTGGATGACAATTTCAGGTTTGGTAAAACCCTACTGTGCAATATTTAACTAAACCAAATTTTACTTTTTTTTGAGACTTTCTGAAAGCGTTTTATGGATATGCATATTTAGACAGATTTGGTCTAAGGTAATCTTTTATCTGGATTTGAATGTATTGTATGACCCTATGCAACACACGGACTGACACTCAAAAAAGATAAACTTATTAACTTACTAATTTTAAAGGAAGAATCTTAAAGAACACAAATCCACGTTCACTGAATGCACAATCTAGTACAACTTACATGTGTCCCCTCTTTCCAGCTGCACCTGCAGACACATCCAAGCATCCCTCCTCCAAAATCCCAGATCATCCTTAAAGCAAAGCTATAACGCATGTAGAGCTCTCTGCCTCCTTCCCTTTCACTACCAAATTTCAGACAAAGATGCCCAATGCATTACCACATGGTAGACAATGGTGGGTATCTATCTGCATGCCATAGCAATTCAACTTTCCTCACTATGCCCTTTCTCAAGTGCCCTTCAGAAGTTAACTGAACTCATTCTAGTGGCAATCCACTTCCAAACACATCCTTGTCTGCAAATGCCTCCAAACACCTGATGAATGCTTGTGCCAAATTAGTTGAACAAGGAAAAATAAAAAAAAAAGCCCCAAACATCATTCCAATCTGTTTCCCATGGTGAAACAAAGCAAAGAGGATGTTGGAAGGCAGTAACTTACTGCTGGTACACTCATTCTCAGCTCGTACTGGTGAGATTGTCACCAGAATCTCTATTATACATTAGATTGTCATACATACAAAGGAAGAAACAGTCACAAACACAGGATGTGGAATTCTGAAATACATGAAGTTGAGTAAGAGCCTTAGTAAAATGACTATCTGACCTTGAAGCTATGACCAGAGAGGCTACACCAAAGTACACGTAAAGAATTCCACATAGCTGCTCCACAGTTCTGGGCATGTCACAAATGCTACTTCAGCTGTAGTGAAAAAGAATATAACCACTTCAAAGAAGACTGTTTCATAACTAACATTCATGCAGAATTTCAGATTAAACAGCTTAAGTCTCTCTTTTCCTTTACAGAATGAAAGATTATGCAATTGTACAAAATATTAAACCCAGACATGGTATAGGCAAAAAAAGATCTTTGGCATCCTGCACACGTAGCTGGCACTCATGCATAGTGTTATACTATAGAAAGAGAAACTGGGCAATACAGAAGTCTGGATCCAGAATCATGAAGAATCTAAGAGGGTACAGCCTAGAACAAGATGAACTAATTGTTGATGACTGGAATTCACTCACCCACCTGCACAGTCCTTGGAAATCATTCATTTAAGTTCAAGTTACCTTGCTTGCCCTAGCTGTTGCATGCTCCCCACTAGGCAGCTGATAGGCAGATTCCACTCCAATATCCTAGTCTCAACACTACTATACCTCTTCGCATAACTAAGAGAAAATGAGCTCTTTGTTATTTATTCCGAGGGTAAACACCAGTCAACCCAGCATGGCTAAGCTGTTTTTCAACTGAATCCTGTCTAGACAAATACGAAGAGAGTAATCAGTTTGATGTTTACTCTTGGTGGTTTGGATTATACACTCTTCAGTATGGTGTAACAGTTGTAATCCCAAATTCATGTTTCACCTTTCACATTTCTAAAAGACACTGGCTTCAGCATACAGTTCTTGGAAAGTTAGGCAACACTGTAAAAAACAGATATGCACAGGTATCTGAACAAGCAAGCTGAGAAGTTACACCTACTCAGCCAAACTTAAACAGAACATATTACTGCTATCTTTACATCTCTCTACTCTAGGATAAGCACAATACATACTTCTAAGAATAACACATCCCACAAAAACAAGTGAATAAATATCATAAGCTTTTTCCTACTTCATTCTGTGACTATTCAAAAAAGTACACATCTTCATTTCAGTCAGTATTTTAGATGCAGAATGACAATGCAGAAAAGCCTCTGCTCTAACACTTTAAATGTGATGGGCTCAAACTCCTTGCACACTTGTTACCTTTCTCAAGCCTGAAAATGAAATAAACTGGAGCTTAGGTAAATTTTGAATCTACGTCCCAAACCTCCTAGAATGAAACTCTAATCTAACAATCACAGTTAACTGTATATAAAGGATAAGAGACAGATGACAGCAATTACATTTGACAAAATAAGCTTTAATCAAAATAACTGGGCAACATCCTTGTTTCAGAAGTACTGAACCTTAGCATAGTTGGGCTACAGTTTGTAAATGAACTAAACCCAAGTGGAAAGACCCATGTGGCAAAGCCTTTTCATTTTGAACCAGGTGAACATTTTCCAGCAACTTTTGTCTATCAGTTCTATCCACAGAACATCCACACACAGGCACAAGGACAAATGGCTAGGTATAGGAATTCATGCCCATAGTGATGTTAAGACTACGAAGAGATGATCCAAGAGGTCTACATACCACAGCTAAGAGTCTGACAGAAGTGGTAATATCAGTAGTGTTTTGTCCTGCCTAACCTTCCAAGGAACTTTTTGATTAAATGAAGCTGACCAAAGGCATTTGCAAGGTAACAGAGAACTAGGAAAACATCAAAAATGAGCAATGGCACAAACAATAACCTTCAGGGATGACTCCCACATGGCCATCATGTCTTTCTGATGCTCCCTGTCAAACAAACCTGATTTCATCTAAAGCTCTGTCACAGAACACAATCTCTTGAAAAATGAAGGTGATGGTTTATCTAGAAGCTCTGTTTCTGCTCTCTGACAACACAACTGTTTTACCATTGTGCTTCTCAGAAAGCACTGGAACAACCCGCATGCTAGGCAAACCCAGACTAAGTTCTGAACTTCTTATGCAAACATCCATATACAACAGTAGTAAGTCATTAAGTATCAGATGCCTATTCTGCGATGGATCATCAAGTCTCTCTTCAAGTGAGCTGCTGAAAACTGGGTATGAACATTTGCCAGTGAAGAAATTTTGAAGTCTGCATTTAAATTTATGGTTTGCTTTTATCACTGCAGGTTTGTTCAGAACGGCAACATAGGCAGCAGCATCAAAGAATGTATCACAAGTCTGAGAAGTAGGGGGACACAGTCATTGATATCAGTAAGTGACAGTCTTTTATAATTCAGAGGATGGTACAAAAGCCTCTTTGAAACAGGAGGCTTTCACATTTAAGTCAAGAACTGCCCAAGTGAATTCTTCATCTGAAGGGAGTCTATAAACAACAACTTTTAAGAACTATGAATTGACCTGTTTCTCCTTTAAGTGCTCGTACTGTCAATGTATTTTCTTCACTAGGCACCTAAGTTAAGTATTTCACTGGTATCAAGCCCCTCCCAGAAAAAAACTATTCTACACAGTCTACTGTGAGCAACATCTTATTTTACAGATTCTTAAGAGTATTGCCCCCAGGAAGGCACTGTAATCTAAAAGAGCAGTAAGAGTTCTCTAACAGAGGTTTCCCAAACAGAAATCTACTTTCCATACCCCTGCCCACTGTGGTCCACAATCCAAAACTCATTTTAGACACTACCCGTTCTTGAAGTCCACTAGTCTTCAAGGTAACCATTATGTTTTTCCAATTACTACCCATCAGAACCAAGATAAGTAAGATTACTAAATATCTACAGCTGTTCTCCAAACAATACTGTGATTAGATGCTAGACAAGATGCAAATACATAAACATGTTACAACTGTGCATCAACACTTCTTCCAGAATTGCCAATAATCTTACCACCTCACTGTAGCCGGGAACTTACAAAGTTTAGTACTGAAGAGTTTATGGACTAAGCTGAGTATATACCTTGCTTCAGTCTTCTGATTTACCTGAAATACGACATTAAAATATAAGAAAAAAAGTTGGTATGTCTCATTTAGATGTTCCAAATAAGCATGCTTTACTTCTCCAACAAAATTCATTCTCAGAGTAAGACATGAACATGTACACCAGCACATTCCACAGCCTACATACACATTTAGCATGGCAAAAGCCAGACAGAACAATTTATATTCAATATGCAGAGTAACTAACAGACTTTAACAAATCAGAAAAAATGAAAACCTAGCCCCACTTACACAACAATGTCCTTTTGTTGCTTTTTAATGCCTCAACTCTTTCAGAATCATTCTTTATTTAGATTTCTTTTTTGCTACATCTTTTCTCTCGACCTAACTCCTACTCACAAACATTTTCTCTCACCAGAAGTACTTCAGATCTCTTGCATATCAAATTCCTTCTTATGGCTGCTTTCTAAAATCAGTGGCTATGAATCTAAATAATGAAATTACAAAGGACTGTACTTATTAAAAGTTGTTCCTGCATCTAAAATGAGTTCAAGTTCTCTAAACAATTATCTTCATTATTCCAGGCAATGCACTTCCCTGTTTTGCTGTGCTTTTTTCAGTTATGGAGTAAAGGTAACACTCCTTTTTTGAATGTTTTGCTGGGTTAAATGGTTTATAGGGTTAATTTCATACTTGCAACATTATCAGGCCCACAGTTCACAGCTATTGTGAGTGCAAAATATGTTATTAAATCAAAAGGATTTGACTATTAGTTCCTCATTTTAGAATCCAGCCTTACAAAAGCACATACATTTTAAGAACTGTTTTAACAGACTCTTTTTTAACTACATTATGTTTTAAATTACTTACTGGCTCTTCTTTGACCACCAGGCACAAGTCACCATCACTGCTACGAGTCCCAAATCCATTCAGTGAGGATCCAACCAAAAAGAGTCTGCTCTCTGTAACAGAAGAATCACATAATAAAAACTCATGTGACATATTATGGTTTAAGAGGAAGGAAGAACTGCGAATGTGAATAACACTCAAACTGATATTAAGTAATCAAATTCAAAACATACGTGGGAAAATTCGCTGAATTTCTCTCTGGAGTTCTGTTCTGCAGAGCTCTTTTCTGTTCAAATCACAGGTCTGTTGCTGACATGCTTGAAACAACTCCAGAACCTGCTGACTTAACTTGACACACACATTCAAAACACAAAAGATACAGAGAAGTGAACATTTTTTCCTCTCAGAGATGCAATTACATGAAACACATAAGACTGCATTAAAAAAAAAAAAATCCAGCATCCTTTCACATGACCTATTCCACTGTCTAGAATTTTACCACGCTTGAATTCATACTGAACAACTCCCCAGAAGAAATTTCTGCAAAGTTTTTAAATTTAAATTTGTTCAACCTGTTATAAAATGACTACCCACAGAAAATAACTTTTGCCTCATCAGTATCTGCAAGCCTTTCAGGGAATAAGCAGTGAAAGAGTAGAGATATCTTCCGTAGACGTCAACAGTTTGCCTACCAGTAATAGGAAGAAAAACAAATATCAAAACCCATTTAAGTTATCTGAATACTTCTTTAATAGTTTGTGTGGGGAAAAAAAAAGAAAGGTCTTTGGTGGAAAGAGGTATTAACTGTTTCTCTTTCACAATACTGTATACATGCTATAATCAACCAGCATATTTATACTAAAAAAAAAAGTCTTCTGTCATGTTGGTGCAAGTAAAGCATGAAGACTGACTGGCCACATGTTTTTTCTTTTTTTCCATTAAAGAACAACAAAAAACACAGTTCCAACTCCACTGTCCACTTAAAGAAGACATCCTCTTCTATATTCCAAAACAGCTAGGACAATAACTTTTACCTCCTTCTGAAAAGAGGCAGAGGACATCTTTACAGGTCCAGTACTGTATTTATTCAGAACAGGCTTCTCTCACTTTACTCGGGTGGGTTTTCTTTTTTTTTTTCCCCCCATGATGATTCTCTCTGCCTCCCAATCAGGTGACAAATGGACCATCCCTCCAATTTCTACTTCCTGGAGCAGACATACAGGTTTCCTGACTTCAGTATGGAAACCAAACACAAGCAAACACCACCCCTACTCCCCCAAACCACTCCAAACACACAACAAGGAAGCTATACAGGCCCATAGCAGCAGCTACATTTACTGATATTCCTTCTACAGGACACCTCGGCGACAGAGACCCCACAACACCATGAAGGAACCTTGCAGAAATTTTTGTGGCCTCCCACAGCATCATTGGACCCTGCCTACTCGGAAGGCAGATGTAAAGCACAGGCATGGAAAGGTATTACCTTATCTTTGGCCACAGGGGGTGTGGTTTCTATGGGGTCTGGAAACAAAGTGTCTCGCAATGGAGGGACACATCCAAGTAAATCTGGTACATAATGTGCATCCAACAGTGGAGAGTGAATTGATCTTGGGAAGGAGTATCTACGTTCCTCTGCTAAAGGCACTGCTTGGTTAACTGCAGTTGTTTCAGAATGATGTGAATGAATCCGCTGACGTTTGACATCACGTGTAACACTTTGTTCACTTACTCGCCTAAAAATTAAAAAAAACCCAAAAAAAACCCAAGAGAGACAGTAATTCTTCTAGTTTGCAAGCTCTAACCTGTGACTAAAAGACAGCTGGCACAAGTACAAAAACATATGCTTAATTACATGATTATTTCACTAAAAGCAAGTACTCTACAGAACAAAAGGCGTGCCCATCTCAGATATTAGATGAAATAAACCTGGAAAAAACAATACACAACCGCAGAAGTGCAGCTACCCTTGAAGTGAACTGATGCAACTGCATTACAAGAGTGTCTGTATCAACCAGCTGAAACCTAAACGGCAAGTTCAGTTAAGCAGGACAACTCAGAAAGCTGGTCATACTATTTTGGTGACGTCACACTTCTTTTTTTTAAAAAAAGATACCCACAGACTATGTAAGGGTACTTTTCTCTTAAATCAATGTAAGTGCAGCAAGAAGTTTTAGGAGTTCTGAATACTCACTGATGAAGAAAAAAAAATTGGTAGTGGAGAAAAATAAACGTATCACAATAGCCATTCAAAATGTAGCATTCGTCTGTCTCTTAGACTGTACAGACAGTAAACGGTAATCTGGGCAAAAAAGAAATACTATTCATTTGACAACTCAAACTAACGATTATATTAAGCTACACAGTTCATAAACCTAATGTCTCATTTTGAAACACTGCTCTGTATCTCCTCATTAAGCCATTTGTCACAGGAATTCAAATATATTTAAAGAGATATAGTGATCTTACAGGCAGCCCCTTGGCATCTGAACTCTTCACTAAAAAAAGTTGTACTGAAAGCTGACCAGTGGTTGAATACTGTGGTCCATCCACAGTAAAGAATAAGAGAGGACATTGATGTTTTGTCTACACATCAAGTATTGCATAAAGTTAACTGGTATGGAGGTACTCACATATTTTTAAATTAAAAAGCATGAAATCAAGTGTTCATATGTATCAATGTATTAACTATTAATAAAACTACAGTCATTTCTTGTCAGAAAAGCTGGCATCAAAGTAGGGATTATCTAATTGACTGCAAATCTCCTAACACAAAGCAGAGCTTTCCATAAACCAGACTAGTCAAGAGGAAAGGATGCATGCAGCATGAAACTAGGAACTTATTTAGTTCATGTGACAGTTATATACTTAACTATAACTTAATACCACATTTAATTGTACTTATTTTCCTCATCTGTTAAATCTGGAAGAGAAATAGAATACAGGAAATAGGGAGGAAGCTTTTGTCTTCAGAACTATCAGCTGATTCACAGAATTATTACAAACATATATCAACTAATACTTCTGAACTGGTGATTTTTTTCTAGAATGTCAAAAGAAAATAAAACCACATATTCATCTGAAATTCCTCTTTCTGTGGCAGCTAACGTAATAAAGGCAGTGATACAAATTCCAGTAAGTTTAGTTTTTTGAAAAGCAGAAAAACTGTGTTTCCATATAATTCCTCTTACAAAACCAGAATTCAAGCACATGTAAAGTCTTCTTTTTTATTTGAAAAATAAAGCATCATATAATGAAGAAAACCAGCAGAAACATCTAGTGTGTCGTCAGAAAAACATTACAATTCCCACAAAACATTGAGGGTGGGGTCTTACTCTTAACTCGACAAATTAAGAGGAAGAGAACACTTGATTTATTGACACAAACTCTCTTACTGCCAAGCACACACAGACTATAATCTATTATAGTATTACAATAAAACAAGTAGTAAGTCACAGATTCTCAAAATTCTCAAAAGGGAGGTATATGAACGCTTTAAAGAGCCATCACATGGCCTGTTTAATTTTATTCAGTACTCTTGCAAATTCCAACAAAATTCAAGCTGCACAAGAAATCTGTATTAGGCAAGCTTCACCACAGGTACACTACAATCAGAATTAATCATGCTCACACAGAGAACTTACTTTCTTCTTCGGAATGATGTGGAGGCATCAGATGTATGTACTGGACTGCCATTTCCATAAATCTTTGGCTGCGGTGTAACATCTGGAGTAGCTGGAAGGCTCCCACTTGAAAGACCCCTGGAAAGACTACAATCCATAACTGTTATTCATATGACAACGAAGATGCTGCTTCTTAAGTGAATACAAAACTCAGCGAGTCCTGTCATTTTTTTCTTAGAAGCAATACATCTGTCTTCTCTATCCAAAACGAAGAGGTATTTCAGTATATAGTGTATTTTTCATTAAAAAGTAGAAGACGGTCATTCTGGTACACATGTAAGAAGAGGACAGCAAACAAACTAACTTCAGGTACGGTTAAATTTAAGACCCTGAAGAATACTATGGTGTCTTCAAATCTAGCTTCAAGAATAAATGTTTCTTTCTCATCTCCTCCCTGTTTTCCCTAGTAAACAAACACTACTGAAGATCTCTAAAACCGAACTGTGAATTACTAATTATGCAATGGCATCTCATGCACTACGCACAACACAGGAGAGCATTAAAACTTGCAGGTCACCAACAGAAATGATACAGCTTTGTTTTACATAGGACATTTCCCTATTTTTTAAGTTTTAATGCAGTTTACTGTACACAACAGTGAAAAATATCCTCCACAAACAGAAATACTTCCTTCAAAAGACCGTTAACTCTTTTTCAACCCAATCCCCACTATAAACTTCTACTGTACTTACGCTGTATTCTGAAAATTAAACTGAGCATCAATAATTTGCTGGTGAGAGGCAAGAGCCGGCAGTGTATTTACAGGAAGCTTATTGAAGAAAATGCTCTGTCGTTGACGTTTCGGAGGGAAAGGTGGACGAACCAAGTTGGAAGAATTTGGGAACATGCTCCTTTCTGCTTGAAGAGAACATGTATCCTTTTACCTACATTAAAACAACGACAACAACAAATTCTACATTGTGTGACAAGAAACACTAGGTACCTTTTAATCTCTTGTTTTAAAAACTTGAGTCATCTAGAACAGATTTCCAGAAATTGCTTAAAAGAACTGTGATTGTGTACTAGTTTTAGCTCCTTTCAGGACAAGACAATAAAAATACTCTACACTCTAAAGTTTCACATTTCCTACTTACTTTGTTTATGCTTAAAAGTGAATTTTTATTTGCTTCCCTTCATTTTAATTTTACAAAAATTACATAACACAAGAGTTTTCATCTCAAGGAAAAATAACACTACAATGGAACATGTTTCTTACGTCAAACATTCCACAATGATGTAGTCAAGTG